>Ga0308160_10005527_pt1 | contig 13139 bp, 10 predicted proteins | sample PhyFR1_FD_201036 | JGI IMG/M metagenome (GOLD analysis project Ga0308160, IMG submission 201036) | Phyllosphere microbial communities from UC Gill Tract Community Farm, Albany, California, United States - DLSLF.R1 | ecosystem: Host-associated > Plants > Phyllosphere > Unclassified | place: USA... | reverse complement strand
TATATGAGAACACTACATTCGATAATAGAAACGTAAGAGCTGGCTTCCACTGTACGCCGCCTGTGACGGAGGCTACAAGTAGTTCCCGGAACGCTGTGGTGATGCCCGGAAATTCAGGGGTTGACGGCGGGCTGCAGGATGGAGAATAGTGATCGTATACGATTTCGTACCTGATGAGGAGAAGGTCTTGGAGCAGGTCAACGGCGACACCCTGGCAGCAACCCGCAAGGTGATCGCGGTGCACATCAACTACCCCAGCCGGGCCGCCCAGCGGGGCCGCACCCCGGAGCAGCCGTCGTACTTCCTCAAGCCCACCAGCTCGCTTTCCCTGGGCGGCGGAACAGTGGAGCGCCCGGCCGGTTGCGAACTGCTCGGCTACGAGGGCGAGATCGCTTTGGTCATCGGGAAGGCCGCCCGCCGCGTCAGCCTTGAGGACGCCTGGAACCACGTCGCCGCCGTCACCGCCAGCAACGACCTCGGCGTCTACGACCTCCGGTACGCGGACAAGGGCTCCAACCTGCGCTCCAAGGGCGGGGACGGCTTCACTCCCGTGGGCCCGTCACTGATCCCGGCAGACGCCGTCGACCCCGCCAAGCTGCGCATCCGCACCTGGCACAACGGCCACCTGGTCCAGGACGACACCACCGAAGACCTGCTCTTCCCGTTCGCCCGCCTCGTCGCGGACCTGTCCCAGCTGCTCACCCTTGAGGAGGGGGACATCATCCTCACCGGCACCCCGGCCGGCGCCTCCGTGGCCACGCCCGGTGACGTCCTGGAGGTTGAGGTGGGCACCATTGACGGCGCCCTCACTACGGGACGCCTGGCCACCACAGTTGAACAAGGCACGACGGCGTTCGCGGACTTTGGTGCCCGGCCCAAGGCTGACGACCTGCAGCGGGAGGAAGCCTACGGTTCCCGCGAGGCCGCCGGCCTGGCGGGCGTTGGCGAGGCACCCGGGGCGGGGGCCGCCGTCGGGCCTGCCCTCTCCCCCGAACTGAAAGCCAAGCTCGGGTCCGTGGCAACGGCCACCCTGTCCTCGCAGCTGCGCAAACGCGGGCTGAACAACGTCAGCATCGACGGGCTGCAGGCCACCCGCCCGGACCGCAAGGTGGTGGGCCTGGCCCGGACCCTCCGCTACGTCCCCAACCGCGAAGACCTCTTCAAGACCCACGGCGGCGGGTTCAACGCCCAGAAGAAGGCCATCGACTCCGTCAACGACGGCGAAATCCTGGTCATGGAAGCCCGCGGCGAGAAAGGCACCGGAACCGTAGGCGACATCCTGGCCCTCCGCGCCCAGGTCCGGGGCGCCGCCGCCATCATCACCGACGGCGGCGTCCGCGACTTCACCGCCGTTGCCGGCCTGGAGATGCCCACGTACTTCGCCAACCCGCATCCCGCCGTGCTGGGCCGCCGCCACATCCCGTGGGACACGGACATCACCATCGCCTGCGGCGGTGCCACCGTGCAGCCCGGCGACATCATCGTGGCTGACTCCGACGGCATCCTGGTGATCCCGCCGGCCATCGCCGAAGAACTCGCGGACGACTGCATCCGGCAGGAACGGGAAGAAACGTTCATCTTCGAGATGGTCAAGCAGGGCAACAGCGTGGACGGCCTCTATCCGATGAACGCCGAATGGCAGGCCAGGTACGTGGAGTGGGAAGGCAAGGAAGGCAACGCCGATGACTGAGACAGCAGTGACCGGCGTGCCGGAGCTTTCCGACGCCTCCGCCGGCAGCAAGTCCGAGCAGGCCTACCAGGCCGTCAAGGCCCGCATCGTGGAGGGCACCTTCACCCCTGGCTACCGGCTGGTCCTGAGCATCATCGCCAAGGACCTCGGCGTCAGCGTGGTCCCTGTCCGTGAAGCCATCCGCCGGCTCGAGGCCGAGGGGCTGGTGACCTTCGAACGCAACGTCGGCGCCACCGTGGCAGGCATCGACCCCACCGAGTACCTCTACACCATGCAGACCCTCAGCATCGTGGAAGGGGCAGCCACCGCGCTGTCCGCACCGTTGATCGACGGGCCGGCCATCGCCCGCGCGCGCGCCATCAACGAGGCGATGCGTGACTGTCTGGGCCACTTCGACCCCGTCCGGTTCACCAGGCTCAACCAGGATTTCCACTCCGTACTGTTTGAGCACTGTCCCAACCCGCACATCCTGGACCTGGTCCACCGCGGCTGGAACCGGCTCGCGGCGCTGCGGTCCTCCACCTTCCGCTTCGTCCCCGGCCGCGCCCTGGGCTCCGTCGAGGAACACGAAAACCTGCTGACGCTCATCGAAAACGGAGCAGACGCCGACACGATCGAAAAAGCAGCACGCCAGCACCGCACCGCCACGTTGGACGCTTACCTCGCCCAAACCCGTTAGCAAGCTCAGCACCAGTAAAGGACTTCAACGATGACGACCTCAACAGAAACTGCCAAGCACTACATTCCCGAGGACCTGCCCACCCACATCCAGCACTACATCAACGGCCAGTTCGTTGACTCCGTTGGCGGCAAGACCTTCGACGTCCTGGACCCGGTGTCCAACACGAACTACGCCACCGCCGCGGCCGGCCAGAAGGAAGACATCGACCTCGCCGTCGCCGCCGCCCGCGAAGCGTTCGTAAATGGCCCCTGGCCCAGGATGAAGCCGCGCGAACGCGCCAGGATCCTGAACCGGATCGCTGACGCCGTGGAGACGCAGGAGGGGCGCCTCGCCGAACTCGAAACCTTCGACACCGGCCTGCCCATCACCCAGGCCAAAGGCCAGGCACTGCGCGCGGCCGAGAACTTCCGCTTCTTCGCGGACCTGATCGTGGCCCAGTTCGACGACGCCATGAAGGTCCCCGGCTCGCAGATCAACTACGTGAACCGCAAGCCGATCGGCGTCGCCGGCCTGATCACCCCGTGGAACACCCCCTTCATGCTCGAGTCCTGGAAGCTCGCCCCTGCCCTGGCTACCGGCAACACCGTGGTCCTCAAGCCAGCCGAGTTCACGCCGTTGTCCGCATCCCTTTGGGCCACCATCTCCAAGGACGCCGGCCTCCCGGACGGTGTGTTCAACCTGGTCAACGGCCTGGGCGAGGAAGCGGGCGACGCCCTGGTCAAGCACCCGGACGTTCCGCTGATTTCCTTCACCGGCGAGACCACCACCGGCCAGACCATCTTCCGCAACGCCGCCACCAACCTCAAGGGCCTGTCCATGGAACTCGGCGGCAAGTCCCCGTGCGTCGTGTTCGCCGACGCGGACCTGGACGCCGCCATCGACTCGGCCCTGTTCGGCGTCTTCTCCCTCAACGGCGAGCGCTGCACCGCCGGCTCCCGCATCCTCGTGGAACGCGCCATCTACGACGACTTCTGTGAGAAGTACGCCGCCCGGGCCAGGAACATCGTGGTGGGCGACCCCCACGACCCCAAGACCCAGGTGGGCGCCCTGGTCCACCCCGAGCACTACGAGAAAGTCGCTTCCTACGTGGAGATCGGCAAGTCCGAAGGCCGGCTCCTGGCCGGCGGCGGCCGCCCGGACCACCTCCCTGACGGCAACTACATCGCACCCACGGTGTTTGCCGACGTCGCCCCCGACGCGCGGATCTTCCAGGAGGAAATCTTCGGACCCGTTGTGGCCATCACCCCGTTCGAGAATGACGACGAAGCCCTCGCCCTCGCGAACAACACCAAGTACGGCCTGGCGGCCTATATCTGGACCCAGAACCTGACCCGGGCGCACAACTTCTCCCAGAACGTCGAAGCCGGCATGGTGTGGCTGAACAGCCACAACGTCCGGGACCTCCGCACCCCGTTCGGCGGCGTCAAGGCCTCGGGCCTGGGGCACGAGGGCGGCTACCGCTCCATCGACTTCTACACCGACCAACAGGCCGTGCACATCACCCTCGGCAGCGTCCACACCCCCAAATTCGGCGCCTAAGCACCACCCCGCCCAACTGACTCGCAGTTGTTGTCGTTTTGGGCCGCCATAACGGCATCTACTGCCAGTCAGTTGGGAAAGAACCCACCTTTCAAAGAAGAGAGAATCCCATGACCAACTTCGTCCCCACTCCCACCGTCCCGGCCCCGGACATCGTCCGCTGCGCCTACATGGAAATCGTGGTCACCGACCTCGCCAGGTCCCGCGCGTTCTACGTGGACGTCCTGGGCCTGCACGTCACCGAGGAAGATGGGAACAACATCTACCTGCGCTCCTTGGAGGAGTTCATCCACCACAACCTGGTCCTCCGCCAAGGCCCCATCGCCGCCGTCGCAGCATTCGCCTACCGGGTGAAGTCGCCCGCCGAAGTGGACGCCGCCGAAGCCTACTACCGCGAACTCGGCTGCCGCGTGGAGCGCCGCAAGGACGGCTTTACCAAGGGCATCGGCGACTCCGTCCGCGTTGAGGACCCGCTGGGCTTCCCCTATGAGTTCTTCTACGAGACCGAGCACGTGGAACGCCTCACCCAGCGCTACGACCTCTACTCCGCCGGCGAGCTGGTCCGCCTGGACCACTTCAACCAGGTCACCCCGGACGTTCCCAAGGGCCGCAAGTACCTCGAGGACCTCGGCTTCCGCGTCTCGGAAGACATCAAGGATTCGGACGGCGTCACGTACGCCGCGTGGATGCACCGCAAGCAGACGGTCCACGACACGGCCCTCACCGGCGGCAACGGCCCGCGCATGCACCACGTCGCCTTTGCCACGCACGAGAAGCACAACATCATCCAGATCTGCGACAAGATGGGCGCCCTGCGCATCAGCGACAGGATTGAACGCGGTCCCGGACGGCACGGCGTCTCCAACGCCTTCTACCTCTACATCCTGGACCCGGACGGCCACCGCATCGAGATCTACACCCAGGACTACTACACCGGCGACCCCGACAACCCCACCATCACCTGGGACGTCCACGACAACCAGCGCCGCGACTGGTGGGGCAACCCCGTGGTCCCCTCCTGGTACACCGAAGCTTCCCTGGTCCTGGACCTCGACGGCAACCCGCAGCCCGTCATCGAACGTGAGGAAAAATCCGAGATGGCGGTCACCGTGGGCGCCGACGGCTTCTCCTACACCCGCAAAGCGGACGGTGACGCCGGGCCTGCCGGGGAAGCGCAGGGTTTCAAGCTGGGAGCGCAGGTCTGACCGATGCTGGAGCCGAAGACGATCGAAGCCATCGCAGATGAGCTGCTGGAAGCCGCCCGGACCCGCACCCCCGTCCCCCGCCTGACGGCCCGCTACCCGGACATGACGGTGGAGGACTCCTACGCCGTCCAGCAGTTGTGGCGGCGCCGCAACGAGGAAGCCGGCCGGACCCTGGTGGGTCGGAAGATCGGCCTCACGTCCAAGGCCATGCAGGACGCCACCGGCATCACCGAACCGGACTACGGCGCCATCTTCGATGACATGGTGCTGGAAACCGGCTGCTCCGTCCAGTGGGACCGGTACACCCACCCGCGCGTGGAGGTGGAGCTGGCCTTCGTGCTGAAGGACGGGCTCAAGGGCCCCGGCTGCACCATCTTCGATGTCCTGAAGGCCACTGACTACGTGGTGCCGGCCCTCGAGATCCTGGACTCCAGGATCGAAATGGAGGGCCGGACCATCGTGGACACCATCTCGGACAACGCCGCCATGGGCGCCATGGTGATCGGCGGCCGCCCCGTGAAGCCCGACGCCGTAGACCTCCGCTGGGTCTCCGCCATCCTCTACAAGAACCAGACCGTGGAGGAAACCGGCGTGGCCGCCGGTGTCCTGGACCACCCCGCCAACGGCGTCCACTGGCTCGTCAACAAGATCGCTTCCCACGGCGACTCCCTGAAGGCCGGCGACATCATCCTGGCCGGTTCCTTCACCCGCCCTCTCTGGGCCTACAAGGGCGACACCGTCCACGCCGACTACGGACCCTTGGGGAGTGTGACGTGCCGCTTCGAATAGACCACACCTTCCGCGATGCCCTGGCCGCACAACAACGCGACGCAGGCCGCCCGCTCGTCGGGATGTGGGTGTGCTCCGGCAGCCCGCTGATCGCCGAGCTCTGCGCCGGATCCGGCCTGGACTGGCTCCTGGTGGACGCCGAGCACAGCCCCAACGGGCTCGAATCCATCCTCGCCCAGCTCCAGGCCATCCACGGCTACCCGGTTCAGACGCTGGTCCGGCCACCGGTCAACGACACCGTGGTGATCAAGCAGTACCTGGACCTCGGCGTGCAGAACCTGCTGATCCCCATGGTCAACTCGGTCGCCGAGGCCGAAGCCGCGGTGGCCGCCACCCGCTACCCGCCGCAGGGCGTCCGCGGCGTCGGCTCGGCGCTGGCCCGGGCCGCACGGTGGAACCGGGTCCCGGACTACCTCGCCCGGGCCAACGGCACCATCAGCGTTACCGTCCAGATCGAATCCACCGCCGCAGTCGAAGCAGTCGAGGACATCCTGAAGGTGGACGGTGTCGACGCGGTCTTCATCGGCCCCTCCGACCTCGCGGCCTCCATGGGCCTGCTGGGACAGCAGGAACACCCCGAGGTGCGTGCCGCCGTCGAGCACTGCCTCGCCGCGGCAAAGGCTGCCGGGAAGCCTGCGGGTGTTAACGCCTTCAACCCGGACACCGCACAGCACTACCTCGACAACGGAGCAGACTTCATCCTGGTGGGCGCCGACGTCGCCCTCCTCGCCCGGGGCTCCGAAGCCCTCGCCGCGAAGTTCATCCAAAAGCCCGACGGCGAAACCCAGGCCAGCTACTGACCAGCTACCGGCCAGCGCGGCAGGGCAGAGTGCCCGGCGCAGGTCAGCCGACGCGCGTGTAGCTTATGAGCTGTTCACAATAACTTTTTTGTTGATGACGCGGCAGCATCGGCCACGGCGGGGTCTGCCGGCAGGACAGTGACCGTGCCGGCGTCCCCGTCCACCAGGACCTGCTGCCCGGTGGTGAGCCGTTGAGTGGCCACGCCGGTGCCGAGGACGGCCGGGATGCCGTATTCGCGGGCAACGATGGAGCTGTGGCTCAGCGGGCCGCCCACATCGGTTACCACCGCCGAGGCCATGGCGAACAGCGATGTCCAGGCGGGCGTGGTAATCCGTGCCACCAGGACATCCCCCGGCCGCATTTGGCCGAAATCCCGGGGCCCGGACAGCACGCGGGCGGGTGCGCTGACCCGGCCCGAGCTCGCACCGACACCCTTGATGACGTCCCCGCTCTGGTGCTGCGACCCGGCCGGCATCCATGAGCCGAAGGACCGCTCCATCCACCGGCTCTCCGGGAGCATCTGCGGGGCATTGGCTTTCGCCTGGCCCCGCCACAGCATCCGCCGTTCCTCGACGGCGTCGGCGCGGACAGGGCGGGCAGTTCCGGTGATGGCCACGGCTGCAGTACCGGCCGCCTGCGTGCCGGGTGCAGCGAGCCCGAACTCGACGGCGCTCCGCAGCTCCTGGAACCGCAGCCAGAACACGTCCTCCGGGACAGTGATCACGGAGGCGGCCACCAGCCGGTGCCCGAGTTCGAGCAGTGTCCGCCGCAGCAGCGGCCAGGCGAGTCCGACGTCGGCGAGGGCGTCCTCCCGGATCGGAGCCGTGGCCTGGGCCCACCGCAGCAGACGGAAGAACACGGCGCGCCGGCGGGGTCCCAGCCGGGCCGCGGCATCATGGGTCAGTTCTTCCCGGCGCCCGGTCAGGAGCCGTTGGCGCTCATGCGGATCGGTGCCCTGGCCGCGCAGGTAGAACTTCACCGTCTCCAGCAGGGTGGCGGGGTCGTCGGCCGGGACCGGGGTGGCGAAGTCCAGGTTGTAGACGGCGTGGCCGTAGAGATCCAGATGCTCCTGGAAGGCGAACCGCCACTCCTGCCACAGGACGTCGTCCACCCCGGCCGGCGGCGAACCGGTGCGCTGGCACCCGGCGAGTTCCGCCGTCGGCCGTTCCAGCAATACCGATGTGAGCCCGGGGTCGCTGCGTGCCCAGCCGGCAAGGTCGTAGAGCGACTTCTCGGCGCGGATGGGCTCGCTGTCGAAACCGAGGAGCAGCGCCTGCGCCGGGGGATCTCCGTCCCGCCGGACCAGCTTGTCGTAGAACGCCCGGAACGAGAGCTCACTGGTGGCTGCGAGCGGAATGATGGACTGCACGGCGGTGTAGTAGACGGTCCCGGCGTCCAGCAGCGACTGCGCACCGGCCAGCAGTTCCTCGCCGGACAGCTCCAGCAGTGGCTTCGCGGCCCAGTCCTTAACCACCCGCTGGTACTTGGGGTGCGAGTATCCGCGCCAGCCGGCCACGCCCATATGCGCCTCGCCGCGGAACAGGGCGCGGAAGGCTGCCGGCGATTTGGCCATCATCCGCCACATGCCGGAGTTGCGGTAGTAGTAATAGGCGTAGCCGTTGACGGTGGGCAGCCGGACGTCGCCCTCGCGGACGGCTCCCTTGCCCACCGCCCCGGCCAGAAGGGCCTGCAGCGACCTCGCCACGGAGCCGTCAATGAGGTCGGCGAACAGCGGCGTCAGCGGGTCCGGCAACTGCTCCACGATGCTGGCCCGGAAGTACATGCCCTTCGGGTAGGGCAGGGGCCAGGTGTCCGGGACGTCGGCCGCCGGCTCCGGCAGGGCGGTGATGGGACGGGACTGCAGGATGAAGAAGCTGCCGCCGGCACGCGCCCACTCGATGTCCTGCGGCATCCCGAAGTGCTCCGCAATCCGCCTGCCAAAAGCGGCCAGTTCGGCAGCGGCGGGGTCGTCCAGGACGGGCGCACGACGGCGGGCTGCCGCCACCGGCTGCTCCCGGGTCCCGCCCTCCGCGTATACGGTCATGACGGATTTGTCGGCCGTCTGGCGCGAGAGCACCTTCCCCGTAGCCGCCTTCACCACCACGTCATCGGTGCTGACGGTCCCGCTGACCACCGATTCGCCGAGCCCCCACGCGGCACTGATCACTGCCTGGTCGCGCCGGCCGTTCGCGGGGTTGGCAGTGAACATCACGCCGGCCGCCTCGGCATCCACCATCTGCTGGACCACGACGGCGAGCCGCACCTGGCCGGGCAGGACGCCTTCGCGGGCCCGGTACGCCATGGCGCGCGCCGTCCAGAGCGAGGCCCAGCAGTCGATGACCGCCTTCGTGAGGGCCTCGAATCCACGGATATTCAGGTAGGTATCCTGCTGCCCGGCGAAGCTGGCCGAGGCCAGGTCCTCCGCGGTGGCTGATGAGCGGACAGCCACCGGGACGTCCGCTCCGCCGAGGAGCCCATAGGCGCCGGCAAGTTCGTCCCGCATCCCCCCAGGCAGGGTGCCGCCCGTGAACAGGGCACGGATCCTGTCGGAGGCAGCCGCATAGTCGCCGGGCGCAGCGTTCGGGGGCACCGCGGCCAGGCGCTGGATCCCGTCCCCCAAGCCGTTGGCGTTGACGAATTCGGCGTAGGCGTCGGTGCCCAGCACGAATCCCGGCGGAACCGGCAGCCCGGCGCGGATGAGCCCGGACAGGCCACGAGCCTTGCCGCCGGCAGCAGCCAGATCGCCGTTTCCCACATCGCTGAGACCGTTGATATATGGCATGACCGCACGTCCTTGCTGCCCGGCGGGGCGGTGCCGTGAACCTGATCCTCAACATCATGGCACCGCGTCGCGGGCCTGGCCACTGTTCCCTCAAGGTCAACAGTCCTGCGCCACAACACAAGGGGCGCGCCCCGCGCTCAACCACACTGGGAAGTAGCCCGTCCAGCCGCCGGCTGGCGTCCTTGCCTACTCGAAGTGGAGTACCCGTGGAAACCTATGATGCGCTTCTGGCCGCCATCTCACCCGCACCCGGCACCGGCCGGACCATCCTGGATCCCGCAACCGGCGCGGCTGTGGGCGAGGCACCGGTGCACGGTGTCGCGGACCTGGAAGTGGCCATCACTGCGGCCGCCGCCGCTCAGCCGGCGTGGGCTGCCTTGGGCCACGACGCCCGGTCCGCAATCCTCCTCAGGGCTGCCGACGCCGTCGAACGCTCAGCCGAGGAGCTCGCCCAACTGCTCTCCCGCGAGCAGGGCAAGCCCCTCAACGGGCCCAACGCCCGCTTCGAGGTGGGCGCCTGCGCGGCCTGGCTCCGCGCTGCGGCCGGCACTCCCCTGGCCCCCGAAACCTTGGTGGACGACGGCGAAACCCGTGCCGAACTGCACTACCGACCCATCGGCGTCGTGGGCGCGATCGGGCCGTGGAACTGGCCCATGATGATCACCACCTGGCAGATCGCCCCCGCCCTCCGCATGGGCAACACCGTGGTGGTCAAGCCTTCCGAGTACACGCCGCTTTCGGTCTTGGCCCTGGCCAAGGTGCTCAACGAAGAACTTCCCGAAGGGCTGCTGACAGTCGTGTCCGGAGGCCGGGACGTGGGCGAAGCTCTGGCGTCGCACGGGGCGGTTGGCAAGGTCATGTTCACCGGGTCCACCGCCACGGGCAAGGCGATCATCCGCTCGTCGGCGGACACCGTCAAACGCCTCACGCTCGAGCTCGGCGGCAACGACGCCGGCATCGTCCTGCCCGGCACCGATCCCCGGGCGATCGCCCAGGACCTCTTCTGGGGCGCCTTCATCAACACCGGCCAGACCTGCGCCGCCCTCAAGCGCCTCTACGTCCACGGCTCCATCTACGACGCCGTCTGCGAGGCACTCACCGACGTCGCGAAGGCCATGCCGATGGGCAACGGCCTGGACGAGAACAACGTCCTCGGCCCGCTGCAGAACAAGGCGCAGTACGACGTCGTCGCGAACCTCGTGGAGTCGGCCAGGGCTTCGGGAGCGCGCGTCCTCCTCGGCGGGAACCCGGACTCCAGCCAGCCCGGCTATTTCTACCCCACGACGCTGGTGGCGGACATCGGCAACGGCAACCCACTCGTGGCCGAGGAACAGTTCGGCCCCGCACTGCCGATCATCCGCTACGGCACCATCGACGAAGCTGTGGAGATGGCCAACGCCCTCGACGTCGGCCTGGGCGCCTCGGTGTGGTCCTCCGACCCCGCGGCCGCCCGTGCGGTGGCCGCCCGGCTGGAAGCAGGCACCGTTTGGATCAACCGGCACGGCGCCGTCGATCCGCGGATTCCGTTCGGCGGGGCCAAGCAGTCAGGCTACGGCCTGGAATTCGGCGCCGAAGGCCTTAAGGCCCTGGGCATCCCGCAGGTCATCAACGGCTGAGTCTCAACGGCTGAGGACTCCGGCTCACCCCATGGCAGAAGCCACCGACGTGCGGCCGGACAGGTGGCGGCGGGCCCAACGGGCGAGCTTCCTGCCCTTGCCCTGCCACCAGTTGTCCTCGTCCTTGCCGCTGTGGAACCGGAAGATGATGGCGGTGAGCACGAACATGCCCATCACCACATCGATCCACGACGACACCACGATGGCCACCAGGACCGTCAGGGCATCGGCGATGACCGCCGGGATGGCCAGGGTCCGGAAGACGGTGCTGGCCACGTAGCGCCGGTGCGACCGCGGAACGGACGTTGCCCGGACCATGTCGAAGCAGACGCACACCACCACGACTGTTTGCCCGATGGCCAGCAGGGCCTGCCCGGGCACCGAAGCGCTGAAGGACGCAACTGCTTCCATTCCCGGGCTCATGACCGGGCCAAGAAAAGAGAACCAAACATGGAATAACCCCCAGAAACGAATGGAACCACTGCTGCAACAGCAGTGGTTCCATTGAAGGTTTCCTTGGGCGGGGCTGCACGAGTAGTGGGTACTCTATTTTCGCCAAGCGGCCAGGCGCCGGTTACTCACCGGCCGGCTGCTGCCGCTACTGCCCGATGGCGCGGGGCCGCCACAGCACCACGGCCTGCGACCGGGGACGGGGGCGCTGGCCGCGGGCCAGGCTCACGACGTCGCCGGCCGCGCCCGCGGCAAAGATGCGGGAGTCGAATGCCTGCGGGCGCCGCCCCAGTTCCTCGGTCAGTTCCAGCACGCGCCGCTGCAGGGCAGATACCTGGTTTTCGAGTTCCAGGATGCGTTTGATCCCTTCGAGGGAGACGCCTTCCTGGGACAGCCGCTGCACTTCGCGGAGCATGTTGACGTCGCGCTGCGAGTACCGCCGGGATTTCCCGGGGGCACGGCTGGGTTTGACGATGCCCAGGCGGTCGTACTGGCGGAGCGTCTGGGGGTGCATGTCAGCCAGCTCAGCCGCCACGGAAATCACGAAGATGGGCTGGTCAGCGTTGATGTCCACGGCACACCTCCTCCGCTACAGCCGGGCCTTGGCGGCCAGGCCCTCTCGGACGTCAGCACCGGCCGTGGCCTCGGCGAAAGCCTTCACGGCGGCCTCGGCCTCCTTGTTCAGGTTCTTGGGAACCGCGACGTCGATGGTCACCAGGAGGTCACCCGTCGCCTTGGAGGTCTTCACACCTTTGCCCTTCACCCGCAGGGTACGGCCCGACGGCGTGCCGGCCGGAACACGGACCCGAACCTTCTCACCGTCGATGGTGGGCACCTCGATGTCACCACCCAGGGCAGCCTCGGGGAAGGTGACCGGGACGTGGATGCGGAGGTTGTCGCCGTCGCGCGTGTAGAACTCGTGCGGCTTAACCGAGACGGCAACCACCAGGTCGCCATTGCCGGCCTGGCCGGGCTGGCCCTTGCCGCGCACACGGACCTTCTGGCCGTCCTTGATGCCGGCGGGGACGCGAACATCGATGACTTCGCCATTGGGTTCGCGCAGGCCGATGGTGGTGCCGCGGATGGCACCGGAGAACGAGATGCTGGTGGATGCGGTGCGGTCCGCGCCCTTCTGGGGTGTCCGCTGGAACCCGGGCGAGCCGCCGAATCCGCCGCCGAACAGGTCCGCGAACTCGGGCGGGATATTGCCGGTGGACGGGTTGAAGCCGCCCGCGTGCCGCCCTGTATTGCCGGTGAACAGGCCGCCGAAGAGGTCCTCGAACCCGCCGTTGCCGCCTGCGGCACCGCCGCCGCCGGGAGCGAACCGGGCGCCGCCGCCCATGGCGCGGATGGCATCGTACTGCTGGCGCTCGTCGGCATCGGAGAGCACCGAGTAGGCCTCGGAGACGTCCTTGAACTTCTTCTCGGCAGCAGCATCGCCGGAGTTGGTGTCCGGATGGAACTGCCGTGCCAGCTTCCGGTAAGCCTTCTTGATATCGGCATCGGAAGCGTCCTTGGCAACACCAAGGATCTTGTAAAAGTCCTTGTCCACCCAATCCTGGCTAGCCAATGGCGTTTCCTTTCA
>Ga0308160_10005525_pt1 | contig 13145 bp, 14 predicted proteins | sample PhyFR1_FD_201036 | JGI IMG/M metagenome (GOLD analysis project Ga0308160, IMG submission 201036) | Phyllosphere microbial communities from UC Gill Tract Community Farm, Albany, California, United States - DLSLF.R1 | ecosystem: Host-associated > Plants > Phyllosphere > Unclassified | place: USA... | reverse complement strand
GCAACAGTACCGGCAGCGGCGTGCCGTCGATGCTCAGTTGCAGGTCGTCGGCGGCGCTGCGCTGCGCGGTCAGGCGCCGGCCCAGCAACCGGTCGCAATAGATGCCACCGTTGATCGAGTCCAGGCGATAGGCGCCGGCCTCCTGCGGCAGCAACGCCAGCGTGCAGTTCAGTGGCGCGCCGAACTGCAGGCTGGCCTTGCCGGCGGCTTGCTCCAGACGCACCGCGGCGATGCGCCGGGCATCCAGCGCCAGGCTGCCGCGCCAGTCGCCGCCCGGCAGCGCGGCCGGTGCCGAAGGCGGGGCCGCGGCGGCGGTCAGCGGTAGCGCCAGCGCCAGGCATAGCGACGGCCACAGGCATGGGCGCGGGAAACGCTGCGAACGGATGGGCATGCGACTCTCCTGTTGGATTGGATATGGATGGTGCTTATCTGCGGCCGCTCACCACGGCAGCGCGAGGAAATAGGCGATGGCCAGCAGGGCCGCGCATGCGCTCAGCAGTGCCAGCAGCGCCGAGGCGATGCGCCGGCGCCGCCGTCGGCGCTGCGCGCGGGCCAGCGACAGCAGGTCGATCCGCAGGTCCCGGCACCATTGATCGGTGTCGCGCCGCGACAGGACAAAACCGTGTCTACGCATGGTCTGGCTCCGTATGCGGTTCCTGCGTGCCGGGCGGGCGCTGCAGGTTCCAGAGTTTCAGCAGCTGTCCGTCGAACAGCACTTCGCCCAGCGGCGCGTGCGCGCCCTGGAACACGATCTGCAGGCGGTGGCCGGGCCGCCGCGGTTTGCGCGGCAACACCCGCAACAGCAGGCGCGGCGCTTCGTCGGGCATGTCCAGCACATCCAGCTCGACTTCGAATGCCAGGGTCAGTTGCCCGATCTGCGGGGTTTGCCAGGCGCGCAGTTCCCACAACGGGATCTGCAGCGATGGCGCATCGGCCGTGGCCGCCGCCAGCGGCAGCGTGGTTTCGCCGCCGAAGCAGGCCCGCAACAGCCGATCATGGCGGGCGCGGCAGCGCTGTTGCGCATCCAGCAAGGCCGCCGACAGGCCATGCAGCAGCAGGTCGAAATCGCAGCGCAGCGCGCGCATCATTCGTCCTTCAGCCAGGCCGGCCTGCGCGGGAATCCCACGTGGTAGCACAGCCACTGCATCACCACCTGGTGCTCGCCGACCTGCAGCACGGCGAAATTCTTTTCGGTGCCGATGATCGCGCCCTTCGGCGTATCGGTCAGGCAGCGGTTGAGCAAGGCCCGGGCCGCTTCGACCTGCTCGGGCGTTTGCATCTGCGTCGGGTTGTCGCTGCCGACCACGACCCGCTTGACGAACTTGACTTCAGTGAGGTCGAACATCGTTGACGAGTCCCCCGACGAGATGGTCCAACTAGTGGCTTACGCGGCGACCGGTACCGGCGCGCCGACCTTGCGCGGCGCCACCGAGCTCTGCAGGATGTCCATCACCCTGGCCAGCCCTTCCGGCATGCCCCGGTCCTCGGCGTGCACCGAGACGTGGTACTTGGCCGAGTTGTCGGAGCTGCGCGCGTTTTCCTTGTGCGTGGCCACCGAGCCCTGGATGTGCACCTTGGCCTTGAACATGCCCCAGCCGAATTCCATGTCGGCCGACAGCGAGGCCGACGCGTCGGTGGAGGACTTCTCGGAGAAGGACGACTTCACTTCCATGTCGAAGGTGACGTCCACCGTGCGGATGCTCAGGCTGGGCACGTTGACGATCGCCAGCAACGGCACTTCCAGCTCCACTTCTTCTTCGGCGATGCCGCCGGCGGTGGTCGGGTCGTCGACCGGCCGCTTGAAGCGGAAGCTCGCGGTGCGGGTGGCGCCGAGGGCTTGCGGATCGGCGCTGCCGGCGTCCGGCGGCAGGAAGCCGATGACGCGGATGAAATCGGCGGTGGCGCGGGCCAGCTTGACCTGCGCGTTGCAGGCCGCATCCAGCGGACCGCCGATCAGGTCGGCCATCGGCAGACCCTTGAACTGACTGGAGATGTTTACGAGTTCGTCAGGCATTGCAGTAACTCCTTAGGTAGGTGGATTGGTGACATCGTCCGTGCCCGCGGCGGCCGGCCTGTCGGCCATGACCGTCTTGAACACGCCCTGCGTCTGCGCCAGGTGATTCATCAGCCTGGCCGCTCCGTCAGTTGGTTCGGTCCCCTCCACGCGCAACACCACGTGGACGGCACTCTGGCGCTGGCTCTTCGCGCTTGCGCTGGTATCCACGCGCACGCTGGACTTGGCCGCGGTGCGCTTGGCCTGCCAGGCGCCTTGCGGCGCGGCGGGGTCCGGCGGCGGCGCGAAGAAGCCTTCGCTGGACTGCAGCCCGCCCATGTCGCCGAGCTGCGCGTCGAAACTGATCTCCACGTCCTTGATCCGCAGCACGTTGGTCGAGACCAGCGGCAGCAGCGGTGCGCGGTAGTAATCCTCGTCGTCCTCGCCGGCCTGCGGGTGCTGCGACGGCAGGCGGATGATCACGCTCTTGGGTCGATGGAACTCGTCGAAGTAGTCGCCGAGGTTGGCCATCTGGTGCTGTTCGATGCGGTCCTGCGCTTCGATCACCGCACCGGCCAACGCTTCGATCAGGTCATTCAATGCGGTTTGCCCAGCCATGTTCGCTCCTGGAGAAAGGGACTGCCTTCAGTGACGGCAGCGGATCGGTGTCGCCCGGCAGATCCGGGCAGCTGCCGCCGCGCCGGCAGCGACAGGCGCGGGCGGCGGCGTGGCGGCGCCGGCTCAGCTCAGGTCGGGAAACGCGTCCACTCTGGCCAGCCAGCCCTTGAGGAACTTGCCGAGCGCGGGCTTGGCATCGACCAGGCGCCGGTAGTAGTCGCGGCGGCCCTGCTTGTAGCGCGCGTACAGGTCGCGCTGGTCGGCGGCCAGCAGCGCCGCCAGGGTGGTCGCGCCGAATTTGCCGTCCGCGGTCAGTTGCAGCGCCGGCGTCTGGTCGTTGAGCACGCGCTGCAGCAGCTTGGTCGCGTTGTTGCCGGCGTTGACCTGGAAATCGAACAGGATGTCGGCCAGCGGCTGCAGCGCGATCTCGTCGCCATGCACCGCGTTCCAGTAGCACGCCTTGTAGATCACCGCGGCCTGCGCGTCGCTGAGCGCGCGCAGGTTGGCCAGGGTCGGTTCCAGCTGCAGCAGGCTCTTGGCATACAGCCGGAACGTGCCCAGGGTGATGCCCTTGTTGGTCGCGCCGCCCGGATCCACCGGGTCGTTGACGAAGCCGCCCTCGTGCTTGAGCAAGGTGGGAAAAAACGCGTTGAAGTCGGCCATTGCGATCCTCCGGAAGTGCGCCCGTCAGTGGGCTTGGAGGAAGTGTGGCGAGCCGGCGCATGCGGCGGGATCGGCAAAAACCCGATACGGCGGCGCACAGAAACTGAGGCTGCACGCCACGACGACGCGGGGCTGCGCACGTCGCAAAAAGCGCATCGACCGCCATACGCAGGCGTGTGTGCCGGCACCCGTCAGGCTGGCCGATGAACCGGTGCGCGCGGCGGCGCCACGGCGGCTGCATCCTCACGCCGGCTTCTGGAATAATGCGCGGCTATGAGCAAAATCGATCAGCTACTGCACAACAACCGCGCCTGGTCCGAGCGGATCAATCGCGAGGATCCGGACTTCTTCGGCCGCCTGTCCAAGCAGCAGACCCCGGAATACCTGTGGATCGGCTGCTCGGATTCGCGGGTGCCGGCCAACCAGATCATCGACATGGCGCCGGGCGAGGTGTTCGTCCACCGCAACATCGCCAACGTGGTCGTGCACACCGACCTCAACTGCCTGTCGGTGATCCAGTTCGCGGTTGAGGTGCTGAAGGTGCGGCACATCCTGGTGGTCGGCCATTACGGCTGCGGCGGCGTGCATGCCGGACTGACCCGCGCGCGCCTGGGCCTGGTCGACAACTGGATCCGCCACGTCACCGACGTGGCCGAAAAACACGAAGGCTGCCTGCAGCAGGCCGGCGACCTGAGCCTGCAGCACGCGCGTCTGTGCGAGCTCAACGTGCTCGAACAGGTAGTCAACGTCAGCCGCACCTCGATCGTGCGCGACGCCTGGGCCGCCGGCCAGGAACTGACCGTGCACGGCTGGGTCTACAGCCTGCGCGACGGCCGCGTGCACGACCTGGGCATGGGACTGGAGCGGATCGAGGACCTGGCGCCGCGTTACGATGCCGCACTGGCGCGGATCTGCCAGGACCGCGAGGATCGCTGATCCGGTGCCGGCGCCCGCGCCGACACGACTGCCCAAGGACACCGCATGCTCCCCGCCCCGCTGAACCTGCACGCCTGGATCGACGAACACCGGCACCTGCTGAAGCCGCCGGTGGGCAACAAGTGCATCTACGCCGGCGACTTCATCGTGATGGCGGTCGGCGGGCCGAACGCGCGCTCGGACTTCCACTACGACGAAGGCCCGGAGTGGTTCTACCAGCTCGAAGGCGAGATGGTGCTGAGGATCCAGGAAGACGGCGCGGTGCGCGAGATTCCGATCCGCGCCGGCGAGACCTTCCTGCTGCCGCCGAAGGTGCCGCATTCGCCGCAGCGTGGGCCCGATTCGGTGGGCCTGGTGATCGAGCGCCGCCGCCTGCCGCACGAGAACGATGGCCTGCAGTGGTATTGCGAACACTGCAACCACCTGCTGTACGAAGAGTACTTCCCGCTACGCAACATCGAGACCGATTTTCCGCCGGTGTTCGCGCGCTTCTACGCCTCCGAGGCGCTGCGCACCTGCGGCCGTTGCGGACAGGTGCACCCGGTGCCGGCGCCCGTCGCCGCCCCGTGAGCGCGCCCTCGCCGACCGTCGCGCCGGGCTGCGATGCTGCATAGCCTGATCGCGCTGAAGCCGCGCGACGTCCCGCTGCGCGTCGCCCTGCGCAACACCTTCGCGGTGGTCGCCCCGCTCGCCGTGGGCGTGGCCGGCGGCCATGCCGAACTCGGCCTGGCGATGGCCACCGGCGCGCTGAACACCATGTTCTCCGACCAGCCCGGGCCGTACCGGGCGCGCATGCAGCGCATGCTGATGGCCGCGCTGGCCGCCGGCGGCGCGGCGCTGCTGGGCATGCTGATCGGCGCGCATACCCCGGCGCTGGCGCTGGCGGCGCTGCTGCTGGGCCTGGGCGGCGGCCTGCTGGTGGCGCTGGGCCCGGTCGCGGCGCGGGTCGGGTTGACCAGCATGATCCTGCTGGTGGTCAGCGCCGACGTACGTCTGCCCGCCGCGCAGAGCGTCGGCGTGGCCGCGCTGATCTTCGCCGGCGGCGTGCTGCAGATGCTGATGGCGCTGGCCGCCTGGCCGCTGCAGCGCTACCGCCCGGAGCGGTTCGCGCTGGCCGAACTGATGCGGCAGCTGGCCGGCATCGCCCGCCAGCGGCCGAGCGCGACGCTGGCGCCGCCGGCCACCGAGGCGGTGCTGGAGGCGATGGTGATGCTGCACGGCGAGCACCGTTCGCGCGGGCTGGCGGTGCAGTCGTTCCGGATCATCGCCGAGCTGTGCGAACGCGCGCGGCTGGAACTGCTGACCCTGACCGACCTGCACGGGCGCCTGGACGAGGCCGCCGGCGCGCGGCTGCCGATCGAGCGCGTGCTGGAACGCAGCGCGGTGGTGCTGGACCAGCTCGCCTACGCGCTGGACAACGCCGAAGACCCGGCCGCGGCGGAGGCCTCGATGACCGGCTTCGACGATCTGGCCGAGGCGCTGGCGCAGGCCCAGGCGCAAGCGCAGGACACCCGCGAGCGGCGCCTGCTGCGCATCGCCGTGGCCCGCGCGCAGGGCCTGGGCGGGCAGCTGCGCGCGCTGGTGCGCAACGGCCACTGGGCCAGCAGCCGCGGCGAGATCCAGGCCGAACTGGCCGAAGCAAGATTGCCGGCGGCGCTGCGCCCGCTGGCGCCGCTGCAGACCCTGCGCGCCAACCTCGGCTTCTCCTCGGTCGCGTTCCGGCATGCGTTGCGCTGCGGCGTGTGCCTGAGCCTGGCAGTGCTGTTCGCACGCTGGCAGGCGATCCCGCATGGCTACTGGATCCCGATGACCACCGCGATCGTGCTCAAGCCGGATTTCGGCGGCACCCTCAGCTTCGGCGCGCTGCGCGTGGCCGGCACCTTCGCCGGGCTGGTGCTGGCCACCGTGCTGGCCCACTTCACGATGGACGGCGTGGTGGTGCGGCTGCTGTTGCTGACCGTGTTCTGCCTGGGCTTCCGCCTGCTGACCCAGGTCAACTACGGCCTCGGCGTGGCATCGCTGACCGGCATGCTGGTGTTGCTGCTGTCGTTCGAGGGCATGGCCCCGGGCGAGGCGATCGGCGAACGCATCCAGGCCACCGTGCTCGGCAGCGCGCTGGCGCTGGTCGCCTACGCACTGTGGCCGACCTGGGAGCGGCGGCATATCCGCGCCACCCTGGCGCAGCTGTTGCTCGCGTATCGCGACCACCTCGCCGCACTGCTCGAAGGCCGCCTGCAGGCGCTGCCGGAGACCCGCGCCGCGTCGCGCACCGCGCGCACCAACGTGCAGGCCTCGATCGAGCGCCTGCGCGGCGAGCCGCGGCGCAAGCGCAACCTGCGCGAACTGAAGCTTGCCGAATCGGTGCTGGCCAACGGCAACCGCCTGATTCGCGCCTCGCTGGCGCTGGAAGCGGTGCTGCGCGACAGCCCATCGCTGCCGCCGCTGCCGGAGCTGGAACAGTTCCGGGGCCAGGCGCATGCGGCGCTGACCCAACTGGCCGACAGCCTGCGCAGCGGCACCCCGCCGCCGCAGGCGACCTTGCGCAACGACGAACGACGCCTGGCCGAGGCGCTGGCCGCGCATCTGCAGGAGGCCAACGACGGCTCGGCGCTAGCCGCGCTGGCCGACACCGGCGACCGCGTCGCCGACAGCGTCGGCACCCTTACCCACCTGTTGCGCAGCGCCATGCTGCCGGCCACCGCCACGGTCGCCGACGAAGCGCTACGCCGCGACCGGTAGACTGTGCGCTCGTCCTGTCACCCACTGCCGATGAACGAGATCCTGACCCGCAACCACGCCACCGCGCTCGACGCCGCCGACCCGCTGCGCGAGCTGCGCCGCGAATTCCTGTTCCCGCAGCACCAGGGCGCCGACCAGGCCTACTTCGTCGGCAATTCGCTCGGCCTGCAGCCGCGCGGCGCCCGCGCCGCGGTGCAGGAGGTGCTGGACAAATGGTCGACGCTGGCGGTGGAAGGCCACTTCACCGGCGACACGCAGTGGATGACCTACCACGAGCTGCTGGCCGCGCCGCTGGCGCAGCTGGTCGGCGCGCTGCCGCACGAAGTGGTGGCGATGAACACGCTGACGGTGAACCTGCACCTGCTGATGGTCAGTTTCTACCGCCCCACCCGCGAGCGCCCGGCGATCCTGATCGAGGCCGGCGCGTTCCCGTCCGACCAGCATGCGCTGGCCTCGCAGATCCGCTTCCACGGCTTCGATCCGGCCACCGAACTGATCGAAGTGCAGCCCGACGGCGCCGACGGCACCGTGTCGCTGGCCGCGATCGAGCGCGCCATCGGCGAACACGGCCCGCGCCTGGCGCTGGTGCTGTGGCCGGGTGTGCAGTACCGCACCGGGCAGGCCTTCGACCTGGACGCGGTGGCGCGGCTGGCGCGCGCGGCCGGCGCCGCGGTCGGTTTCGATCTGGCGCATGCGGTCGGCAACATCCCGTTGACCCTGCACGACACCGCGCCCGATTTCGCAGTGTGGTGCCACTACAAGTACCTCAATGCCGGCCCCGGCGCGGTCGCCGGCGCCTTCGTGCACGAGCGCCATGGCCACGGCGATACGCCGCGCTTCGCCGGCTGGTGGGGCCACGACAAGCGCACCCGCTTCCAGATGCGCCCGGAGTTCGTCGCCGCGCCCGGCGCCGACGGCTGGCAGCTGAGCAATCCGCCGATCCTGAGCATGGCGCCGCTGCGCGCCTCGCTGGAGCTGTTCGAACGCGCCGGGCTGCCGGCGCTGCGGCGCAAGTCGCTGCAGCTCACCGGTTATCTGGAGACGCTGATCCGCGCGCGCCTGGCCGAGACCCTGCAGATCGTCACCCCAGCCGACCCGGCGCAGCGCGGCTGCCAGCTGTCGCTGCGCGTGATCGGCGGGCGCGAGCGCGGCCGTGCGCTGTTCGAGTACCTGCAATCGGTCGGCGTGCTCGGCGACTGGCGCGAGCCGGACGTGATCCGGATCAGCCCGGTGCCGCTGTACACCCGCTATCGCGATGTCTACCGCTTCGTCGAAGAAGTGGAAACCTGGGCCGGCGTCTGAGCCGCCCCCTCCTGCGCGGCCGCGGCCGCGCGTCATGCCGGACTTTTCCTTGAGCGCCTCCCCCCGCAGCATCACCCTGATCGGCGCCGGCCTGGCCGGTTCCCTGCTCGCCATCCTGCTCTCGCGCCAGGGCTGGCGCGTCACCGTCTACGAGCGCCGCGGCGATCCGCGCATCCAGGACTACGAGCGCGGCCGCTCGATCAACCTGGCGCTGGCCGAGCGCGGCCTGCACGCGCTGCGCCAGGCCGGCGCCGATGCCGCGGTGATGGCCAAGGCGGTGATGATGCGCGGGCGCATGGTGCATTTCGCCGATGGCCGCCAGCAGCTGCAGCGCTACGGCCGCGACGACAGCGAAGTGATCTGGTCGGTGCACCGCAACGACCTCAACATCACCCTGCTGCAGCTGGCCGAACAGGCCGGCGCGCAGATCCACTTCTACCGGCGCCTGCACACGGTGGACTTCGACGCCGGCTACGCGCGTTTCATCGACGACCGCGACGACCAGCCGCACGACATCCGCTTCCGCAGCATGATCGGCGCCGACGGCGCCGGCTCGGCGCTGCGCGCGGCGATGCAGCGCAAGTCGCCGATGGCCGAGCACACCGAGTTCCTGGACCATTCGTACAAGGAACTGGAGATTCCGCCCAACGCCGACGGCAGCTTCCGCATTGAGGCCAACGCGCTGCACATCTGGCCGCGCGGGCACTACATGTGCATCGCCCTGCCCAACGACGAAGGCACCTTCACCGTCACCCTGTTCCTGCCGAACGAAGGCGAGCCCAGTTTCGCCACCACCCGCAGCGGCGATGAAGCCCTGGCGTTGTTCCAACGCGACTTCGCCGATGCGCTGCCGCTGATGCCGCAACTGGCCGAACATTGGGAACAGCACCCGCCGGGCCTGCTCGGCACGCTGCGCCTGGAACGCTGGCACCTGGACGGGCGTGCGGTGCTGCTCGGCGATGCCGCGCATGCGATGGTGCCGTTCCACGGCCAGGGCATGAACTGCGCGTTCGAGGATTGCGTGGCGCTGGCCGCGCACCTGCAGCGCGAACCGGACCTGGGCCGCGCCTACGCCGCATTCGAGGCCGAGCGCAAACCCAACGCCAGCGCGATCCAGCAGATGGCGCTGGAGAACTACATCGAGATGCGCGACCGCGTCGGCGATGCCGGCTTCCTGCTGCAGCGCGAGCTGGAGCAGGCGCTGCAGGAGCGCCACCCGACCCGCTTCGTGCCGCACTACACCATGGTCACCTTCCTGCGCACGCCGTATGCGTTGGCGTTGGAGCGCAGCGAGATCCAGCGCCAGATCCTGGTGCAGGCCACGCAGGGCCACAGCGACCTGTCGCGGATCGACTGGGCCTGGCTGGAACGCACCGTGCACGAACGCCTGACGCCGCTGGACGGCGCGCATTGAGGCGATCTGTCTTACCCTGTAGAAGCGGCTTCAGCCGCGACCGGCATTACCGATAAAGCCTGTCGCAGTTAAAACCGCTCCTACACAAGCCGGCCCATGCGTAACGCAAGCGGCGACGCAGCCGCCGCCGATGCTCTGCCACCACACACCGCCAATCTCCCATGCCCGACAGCTTTCTCTTCTACGACCTGGAAACCTTCGGTGCCGATCCGCGGCGCACGCGCATCGCCCAGTTCGCGGCGGTGCGTACCGATGCGGCGCTGAACGTGGTCGAGGAGCCGGTCAGCTTCTTCGTGCAGCCGGCCGACGACCTGCTGCCATCGCCGATCGCCACGCTGATCACCGGCATCACCCCGCAGCAGGCGCTGCGCGACGGGGTCAACGAGGCCGATGCGTTCGCGCGCATCGCCGAGCAAATGGCGCGGCCGCAGACCTGCACGCTGGGCTACAACTCGCTGCGCTTCGACGACGAGTTCGTGCGCCATGGCCTGTTCCGCAATTTCCACGATCCGTACGAGCGCGAGTGGCGTGGCGGCAATTCGCGCTGGGACCTACTGGACATGCTGCGGCTGATGCATGCGCTGCGCCCGGACGGCGTGGTCTGGCCGCAGCGCGACGACGGCGCCACCTCGTTCAAGCTGGAGCAGCTGGCGCTGGCCAACGGCGTGCGCGACGGCGACGCGCACGAGGCGCTGTCCGACGTCTACGCCACCATCGGCATGGCGCGGCTGTTCCGCGAGCGGCAACCGCGGCTGTGGGACTACGCGCTGAAACTGCGCGACAAGCGCTTCTGCGGCGGCCTGCTCGACGTGGTGGCGATGCAGCCGGTGCTGCACGTGTCGATGCGCTATCCGGCCGCACGCCTGTGCGCGGCGCCGGTGCTGCCGCTGGCGCGGCATCCGCGGATCGACAGCCGGGTGCTGGTGTTCGACCTGGAAGGCGATATCGAGCCGCTGCTGCGCTACACCCCGGAGCAGATCGCCGACCGCCTGTACACGCCGCAGGCGGACCTGCCCGAGGGCGAGCAGCGCATTCCGTTGAAGGAGGTGCATCTAAACAAGGCGCCGGCGCTGGTCGCCTGGTCGCATCTGCGCGATCCGGATTTCGCACGCCTGCAGCTCGATCCGGCGCAGATCCTGGCCAAGGCCGCGCGCCTGCGCGAGGCCGGGCCGGCGCTGGCCGAAAAGGTTCGCCGCGTGTTCGGCAACGAGCGCGCATCGGCCCCCGCCGACGTGGACGCCTCGCTGTACGACGGCTTCCTGGCCGACACCGACAAGCGCGCGATGGCGCAGGTGCGGGCGACCCCGCCGGCACAGCTGGCGCCGCTGCAATCCGGCTTCCGCGATCCGCGCCTGCCCGAACTGCTGTTCCGCTACCGCGCGCGCAACTGGCCGCAGACGCTGTCCATCGCCGAGCAGAGCCGCTGGGACGACTACCGGCGCCAGCGCCTGCACGGCGACAGCGGCCTGTCCGAACTGGGCTTCGACGGCTACTACGCGCAGCTCGCCGATTTACGCTTGGCTCACCCCGACGATGCTACCAAGCAGGCTCTGCTCGATCAGCTGGCCGCCTGGGGCCAGGACCTGCAACGGACCTTATGACCAGTTATTTCAGCGACGCCAGCTTCAAGTTCCTGCGTGCCCTGGCGCGGCACAACGACAAGGCCTGGTTCAACGACAACCGGCACAAGTACGAGGAGCATGTGCGCCAGCCGTTCCTGCGCCTGATCACCGACCTGCAGCCGGACCTTGCCCAGGTCAGCGACCATTTCCGCTCCGACCCGCGTGGGGTCGGCGGCTCGCTGTTCCGCATCCACCGCGACGCGCGCTTCTCCCACGACAAGTCGCCGTACAAGACCTGGCAGGGCGCGCGCCTGTTCCACGAGCGGCGCAAGCAGGTGCCGGCGCCGTCGTTCTACATCCACCTACAGCCCGGCGAGAGCTTCGTCGGCGCCGGCCTGTGGCATCCGGAACCGGACACGCAGCGCAAGGTGCGCCAGTTCATCTTCGACAACCCAGGCAGCTGGAAAGCCGCCGCGCACGCGCCGAAGCTGCGCCGCCGCTTCGACTTCGAGGCAACGGAAGTGCTGGTGCGGCCGCCGCGTGGCTTCCCCGCCGAGTTCGAGTTCATCGACGACCTCAAGCATAAGAACTGGGTGTTCTGGCGCCAGCTCGACGACGCCACCATGACCGGCCCGAAGCTGCGCTCGCTGGTGGCAGCCGACCTGCAGACGCTGGCCCCGTTTGTGGACTACCTGTGCGCGGCGCTGGATCTGGAATTCTGAGGATGACGTGCTTCCTGTAGGAGCGGCTTCAGCCGCGACGGGCATCATCCGGTAAGACCATGTCGCGGCTGAAGCCGCTCCTACAAAAGCTTGCTACCCAACGAGGCACACAATGAAAAAATGGCTGGCCTTGCTGTTCCTCGCCCTGCTCGCCCTCGGCGGTTATGTCGTCGCCGGACCCTACCTGGCGATCCGCGGCATCAGCCAGGCGCTGGAACAGCGCGATGCGGCGGCGCTGGAGCGCTACGTCGACTTCCCCACCCTGCGGGTCAACCTGAAGGCGCAGGTCGACGATGCGCTGGTGCGCCGCGCCGGGCCGGACCTGCAGGCCGGCCTGTTCGGCGGCGCGCTGCTGTCGCTGGCCGGCAGCGTCAGCGGCATGGGCGTGGATGCGATGGTCACCCCAGCCGGGATCGGCGCCTTGCTGCAGGGCGATGCGCTGTGGAAGCGCGCCAGCGGCGACACCGTCGGCGGCGACACCTACGCCGCGCCACGTCCGCCGCAACCGTTGCGGCAAGCAGAACACCGCTTCGAATCGACCTCGCGCTTCGTCGCCACCATCCACACCGCCGACGGCACCGCGGTGCCCTGCGTCTTCACCCGCGACGGACTGCGCTGGAAACTCAGCAACATCCTGCTGCCGTTGTAGGAGCGGCTCTACGTGGCCTCGGGCCATCAGCCGTGACATCGGCGTCGGAAGAAACATCAGTCGCGACTGATGGCACGGGGCCACCCAGAGTCCCTATAGGAAGCTTGCGACCAACCCGGTGGGTGCAGGCGTTACACCCACCCACAGATTGCCGAAACCATAGCGGCTTCCAACTCCGCCCGTCGCGACTGAAGTCGCTCCCACAAGGAACTGCGGCAAGCCGGCTGGTGCACTGTGGGAGGGACTTCAGTCCCGACTGCTCGATGCATCCGTCCGACAAAGTACCGAAGCCAAGAGGGGGTATCCGCCTCCGTCCATCGCCACTGAACCCACTCCCACAGTGACGGACGGCATGTCGCAGCGACGCGCAACTCAGCGGCGCCAGGCGGTCGTCTCGAACGCCCGCTGCAGGCGCCGGAACGTCGGCCGCAACTGCCAGCGCGCCGCCCACGGCAGGCGCGCCAGTGCGGCGCGCGCATCCAGCGCCTGCGCATCGCTGGTCCAGGCGAACACCACATGGTTGTCCCCCTCCGGCTCGTCCATGCGC
>Ga0308160_10005524_pt1 | contig 13147 bp, 3 predicted proteins | sample PhyFR1_FD_201036 | JGI IMG/M metagenome (GOLD analysis project Ga0308160, IMG submission 201036) | Phyllosphere microbial communities from UC Gill Tract Community Farm, Albany, California, United States - DLSLF.R1 | ecosystem: Host-associated > Plants > Phyllosphere > Unclassified | place: USA... | reverse complement strand
ATCCCCCTTGAACTTTGGTGCGTAGCGCCTGCTTTTCCTGCTCGCTGAGGAACGCCATTTTCAGGCCGTTTTCCTGCGCCGTGCGTATCTCCGCCGGCGTCAAGCCAGCCTGTGGCGCGGCAACACGGTATTCGTGTTCGATTTCAATGCCTTGAACCGCCGGATCGTCGGTATTGATTGACGCCAACACGCCGTGGCGTAGGAACTGAGCCAGCGGGTGCTGCGCTAACGATGGCACTGTGCTGGTTTGCATGTTTGACGTCAGGCAAGATTCGATGCCAATACCTTGCTCTGCCAAGAAATCCATCAGCGCAGGATCTTCAATCGCTTTTACCCCATGGCCGATACGCTCGGCACCCAGCTTGTGGATCGCCTGCCAGATACTTTCCGACCCAGCGGCTTCACCGGCATGCACGGTAATACGCAAGCCAGCGTCGCGTGCGCGGCTAAAGTGGTTAAGGAACAGGCTACCGGGGAAACCCAACTCATCGCCCGCCAGATCCAGCGCGGTAATGCCATCGCGGTGCGCCAGCAGGGCAGCAAGCTCCTGTTGGCAGGCGGCTTCGCCGAAGGTGCGGCTCATGATGCCGATCAGTCGGATATCGATATCATACTCATGGCAGCCGGAGCGAATGCCATCAACCACCGCTTCCACCACGCCTGCCACCGGCAACCGATGTTTCATCGCCATGTAGTAAGGAGAGAAACGCAGCTCGGCGTAGTGCAGCCCAGCGTTGGCCGCGTCCTCGACGTTTTCGTATGCTACGCGGTGGCAGGCATCAAGATCGCCCAGCACTGCCACTCCCCAGTCAAGCTTCTGTAGAAAACTGATCAGATCCGGTTCAGCCTGAGTGATTTGTACGTGCGGGCGCAGCGCTTCAAGCTCCTGAGCGGGCAGGGGGAGGTTGAACTGGCGACCAAGATCGAGAATGGTTTGCGCACGGATGTTGCCGTCGAGATGGCGATGGATATCGGTCAGCGGCAGGTGGGGGGCGATCATGATAGGCACTCGTTATTTTGTTATAAGTAATGTGCATATCAGTATAAAAAAAAACGGATGGAAATTGCCATTGCCTGGTATAAATAAGTAATGCCAGGCTAAGTCTCGTCTTTGATGATGGCGGCTTCGCAGACCAAAAGCCCGTAATCAGCCCGGCAATGTGTAAGTACGGGCTGTTGGGGCAAGTCTGAGGGGCACTGCCTCGAGGTGAAGAGCCACTTATTTTGGCCAGCCCTTGTGAAACAGGGGATAGGGACGTTTTCGCTGCCAAGTAGTGCTACATTAGGCTTGCTATGCTTCGCCTGCCAGATGTCCATAAATGGCAGGCGTAGCGGTATTAGGAGCAGCTATTTAGACCTTGGGGTAGGTTTTATAATCACATTGGCGTGATAAAAATATTTATTTTTTCATCAGCAAAACGGGATAAAGAAAAATAACCACCATCTAATCTAAGTATTTACTTGATATTCTCAAAAATAAGCAGAAATTGAGCGCATTATAAAGACCCATACTTTTGTAAAGCTATATTTACAATGACTAAAGATGTCCCTCCCCCACAGATTAGGGAGAATTTAGCATAAAACTAATCATCTTCATCCAGAGTTCAATTTGCTGACCAATAAGAGCTGTAGCATTTCTCTGCGTTGCTGCTGTCCACTGGCTCGGTATTGACTCCCTCAACCCTGAGTTTATCTCTAAGGTGACAGGGGCTAGCTTTGTTAATGGGAGAAATTTATAAGAAAAATCTATAGCTGAATGGAGAATTTGCGACAAACTGAGTTGTTATTCTGTCCATTAAATCGAAAATATGGAATATTCAAAAGCCGTTTGATTTTTGGAAACGTCTTATGCAGCTTTTTATTAGACACCGGCATCAACCCACTCGCAGTGCAGCTATCTACAATAACCCTACAAAGGAGATCTTCACGTGTTCATGTTTCTTCCATTTTTGATAGCCTTTGGCACAGTGCTATGCATTGTGTGGGGCAAAAAAAAATTAAGTTACACCTTTTGGAGTATTCTGTTAGTGGTGGTTATTCTTACGTTTGAACATCATGCAACTGACGTTTTAAATCTGTCATTCTGAGAAATAGACATGGAAAACATTGAACAAAAAAACAGCCATTTCATCGTATTTATGAATTTGTTAGGACTTGTTGGCATATCCAGTGTTCTTTTAGTGGCATTTTACTATCAGCTAGTAAATTTTGAGTTACCCTGTCCACTTTGTCTACTGCAACGGGTGGGGTTGATCCTTGCTGGTTTTGGTTTTTTACTTAATATTCGGCAAGGTATCAACGTTTCCCACTATGGTATGGTTCTCATAGGTAGCCTTGTTACTGGCATGGTTGCGGTTCGGCAAATATTGTTACATATCACACCGGGTGATCCTGGATATGGTTCGACTTTCCTTGGATTACATTTCTATACCTGGGCACTGATAACATCAGTTCTGATAGTGATTGCCGTTGCCCTGATCATGATAATAAGTGACCTATCGCGTAAATGGATCGCCTTTCCCCGTTTACCAGCGGTTAATAAGATTGCATGTCTATTATTTGCACTATTGATCGTGGGTAACTTGGTTTCTACAGTACTTGAGTGTGGTAGCGGGCAATGTGCGGATAACCCGATTAAGTATGAATTATTGTCAAACTAACTCATTTCCTTAAATATCTCCGTATGAGATTTAAGGCCCCTCTGTGTCACTCTTGGCACCGAGGGGCAATCCTTGTGTGCGGAACGCTATTGCCGTGATTTCATTGCCTACAACAACATAATACTCAATTCAGTATATGGAAAGGATGCTGGTCAATGTGGTGTATCTCAGGAAGTGCTTGATGAATTTACCAGGATATCGCCAATTGCCTGATGCCACTCGCTGTTTACTGGTCGCTATAATTTTAAAAAAAGTAGCAGTCAAATAGATGTAGATAAAAAACACCTTTATGAGGACAAACATGATGGAAATCAGCAGAGAATATAGGTGCAAATAAATTTTTCATGCAATTCAAATGGACGTGAATATCATATCGTCTTACGTGTCAGTCGTTTAAGATGTATGCGGAAATTAATATTATGTTGCCCAATTCGCTGAGTAAATATCTTTGCGTTAAAATGTATTTTTTATGGGACTTCTCGCTCGTAACTTCCCCAGCCATCCGTGGTAATCAAACCCAGACTAAAGGGCTGCCGCAATATCAGAAGCCGATGGCAAGTTTAATCAGTTCTTGGGCCAAAACGTGCACCATAACCTATTTTATTTTTGTATCAAAAACATACCATCGCCAGTGGCAATTTTTCTTGTTGCCAACGAAGACCACTGTTCATCAACTAAATTAACCCTTTAAGAATCATCACCGATTCTCGGGTTATTCCTTTAAATATAAATTTTAGTGTGCCTAAAGATTTTGAAAACTTATGAGAGATTTATGGGGTTTTAATTTTTTATTTATAACCCACTATCATTTAGTTATAAAAATCTTATATCCCCATGGCTGGTAAAGTCATTTGGCCTAGCGCATACCTGAATGTCTTAGATAATAACTTATAAAGCATGACGATAGATAGCGATTAAAACCACCATATATCCTCTTGACAGGGCTATAACCAGAGCCTGACTCCGGCTATCTAAAGGAGATGATACCACCATGAATGCGCCAGAAAAGCTGTTGAAAGATCTGTTAAGCCGATTACTCAATATTCCGGTTGAACAACTCAGGGGCAACAGCGATCTTATTTACCATGGACTCGACTCAATGCGCACCATGCACGCCGCCAGTGAACTGCGACGTGGGGGGGTTGCCGTCCGATTCTCGCAACTCATTAACAAGCGAACCCTTGATGAGTGGCTTGCAGTTGTTCGGGGAGTCGGAGAAGCAGAGACTGCCGTGGGAGCAACGCCCACTTGCGATATGCCGTTCGAACTCGCCTCAATGCAGCACGCATTCTGGATTGGTCGTCAGGAGCAGCAACGACTCGGCGGCGTGACTGCCCACTTTTACGCGGAACTGGAAGGGAGGCAGCTTGATGAAGCCCGCTTACAGCGGGCATTTCAGCAGTTAATCGCCCGGCATCCGATGTTGCGCTTGCGCATTAATTGCGATGGTCTGCAACACATCGCCTCAACCACACCTTGCAAATTAATCGTACATGACCACAGTAAGCTGAATGAGGCTGACGCAGAACATAACCTCGAACAACTGCGTCAGCGTTACACCCACCAGCAACTCGACATCGAAAAAGGCCACACCATCATGCTGTCGCTGTCTCATCTTCCCGGACAGCGCAGCCGGCTGCATTTAGATCTGGATATGATCGCCGGTGATGCTGCAAGTTTGCGCATCCTGCTGCGTGAGTTAGCCTCGTTCTACAATCAGCCCGATGAAGCGCTGCCCGAACTCACGTTCACCTATGCCAACTACCAACAACAAAAGCGCGCTGCATTGCAGCCGCAATGGGAAGCTGACCGTGAATGGTGGCAGCAGCAACTACCCAGCTTAGCCGGACCGCCCGCGCTGCCGTTACGTAGCACCAGTGATAAACCGCGCACAGAGCGCTGTCACTGCTGGTTGGATCAGCAACAGTGCGACAGATTAGCACAACTTAGCCAACAGGCCGGTCTGACCGTACCTGCGGTGTTGGCAACACTATTTTCAGAAGCCATCGGCTTGTGGAGCGCTGGCGCACCATTCCTGCTTAACTTGCCCGTGTTCTCCCGTCACACCGATCATCCTCAAGCCGAGCTGTTAGTGGGGGATTTCTCCAGTTCAGTACTGATATCGGTAGCGCCCGCCAGTCAGCCAGACTTTGTTGCTCAGGCTAAAACTCTCCAGGCGCAACTGCATCAGGCGATGGCGCACTCAGCCTACAGCGGTGTTGAAGTGCTGCGTGACTTGTCACGTCAGCAAAACGGCGAGCAGGTATTGGCACCAGTGGTATTTACCAGCGCGCTGGCGCTTGGTGAGCTGTATGAATCTCAGGTACGCCAAACGTTGGGCGAGCCGGTATGGTCTATCTCGCAAGGCCCGCAAGTCTGGCTGGATGCGCAGGCAACAGAGTATCAGAACGGTATCCTGCTGAACTGGGACGTGCGCGCCGACCTGTTTTTACCGCAGGTTGTCGAGGCGATGTTCGATTGGTTCCGCCATCGGACTCATCAACTGCTTGATGAACCTGCAAGCTGGCAACAACCATTAACCGGAGTGCCACCTGTAGTGCCATTCCCGCAGCCTGAAATGCCTGCTACGTCGGTTGATACGCTGCATCATCGCTTCTTCCGCTACGCTCAAAAATATCCTGAAACCACCGCGCTACAGTGGGACGAAGACGAGCGGCTCAGCTATGGTGAGCTTGCAGCTCAGGCGCTGTCTGTGGCCGCTTTTTTGCAACAGCAGGGCATTGGCAACGGTGATGCCGTTGCCATCAGTATGGGGAAGGGAACGGGGCAGATTATCGCGGTATTGGGCGTATTAGCCGCAGGCGCAACCTATGTACCATGCGGTATTGATATCCCAGCGCGGCGCAGGGAGCAGGTGTATCAAACGGCGGATGTGCAACTGGTGCTCTGCGACCCACGTCCTGAATATCAACCAGCCTGGCCCGCAGAGAGCAAGGTAATTGCGCTGGCGCAGGCATTGACAACGCCGCCGTTGAAGCAAGCGGTGGCCACGCCACTTGATCAAGCGATGTATGTCATCTTTACCTCAGGATCAACCGGCACGCCGAAAGGGGTTGCCGTCTCACATGCCGCAGTCGCGAATACTATTGATGCAGTGGATGATTTATTCCACTTCACCCCCACCGATCGCACGATCAGCCTCTCAGAACTCGATTTCGACCTCTCTGCTTACGATATCTTCGCCAGCCTGAGCCTGGGGGCCGGATTAGTGATCGTGGATCAATCGCAGCGTCGCGATGCCCATGCCTGGCTTAAGCTGATTGAGCGCTGGCAGGTGAGTATCATCAGTTGTGTACCTGCACTACTGGAGATGATGCTTACTGCTGCTGGTCACACGCCGCTTCCGAAGCTGCGACTGGTGATGATGGGGGGGGATCGCATTCCGGCGGAAATGGCATCTCGTTGGTGGTCATTGACGGGAAATGCCGATTTTGTCGGGCTGGGTGGCATGACGGAAGCCGCCATTCACTCTACAGTGTTTAAGTTAGATCCGGGTGATACACGCTGGTCGACCGTGCCATTCGGGCGACCACTGACAAATATGTTTTGCCGCGTCGTCGATGCACAAGGGCGCGATTGCCCCCCCTGGGTAGGCGGCGAACTGTGGGTCAGCGGTCCCGGCCTCGCGCTGGGTTATCTAAAAGATGCGCCGCGCACGGCTGAAAAATTTGTCTTCGACGCGGGAAGACGCTGGTATCGCAGCGGCGATCGGGTGCGTTACTGGCCCGAGGGCATCATTGAGTACATCGGGCGTCGCGATCATCAGATCAAAATTCGCGGTCATCGCATTGAACTGGGCGAGGTCGAAGCTGCTCTGCTGAGTCATCCGCACATCACGCAGGTGAGTGTTGGCGTGATTGCCCCGGCAGCGCGCCAGCTTTGTGCCAGTCTTGTCGCGACAAAACCTCTAAGCAGTGAGCAACTGCGCAGTTGGCTGGCCGATATCCTGCCGGGATATGCCGTTCCTGAGCGCTATCAGCAACTGGACGAAATGCCACTGACAGCCAACGGTAAACTGGATCGCCGTGCATTACAGCAACGCGCCGAACAACAGTGGCTCTTCACCGAGCGCTGCTTCAATGCGCCGCAGGGTACGATTGAGCAGCAGGTAGCTGATCTGTGGCAACTGCTTTTGCAGGCGAAAGCGGTTGGACGCGACGACAATTTCTTTGTCCTGGGCGGTGACAGCCTTATCGCCACGCGTCTTATCGCGCAAATGCGTGAAAAACAGCTCTTTGCTCCGCTATCTGAGCTGTTTGCCACGCCTACGCTGGCGGCATTCTGTACTCACGTCACTCAGTTGCAACACACTGCCGAACAGCCGCTGGTCGCAAACGAAGCAGAGCGTTATCAGCCTTTCCCGCTCAGCGATATTCAGCGCGCATTCTGGATTGGACGCTCTGGCGAGATGACGCTGGGGGCGGTGGGTTCGCATTTTTATGTCGAGTTCGATGGACAGCATCTGGATGTCGACCGGCTGGAACAGGCGTGGCAGCAGCTAATTATACGCCATGACATGCTGCGCGTGCGCGTCACTGCCGAGGGTATGCAACAGGTGTCACAGCAGTTTGCCAACTGGACTATCGAGCAACATCTGTTTGATGAGCCGGACACAGCGGCATCGTCGCTGGCCCATCTGCGCGAGCAGTTATCTCATAAAGTTTACGATCCCACCCAATGGCCGTTGTTTGCGATCCATGTGGCGAATTACCCGCAGCAAGGCGAGCGCCGCCAGCGGTTATTCGTCAGCCTGGACAGCATGATGTTGGATGGGCGCAGCATCATGGTGCTGTTTACCGAGTGGGATCAGCTTTATCAGCAGCCTGACACCGTTCTGCCAAACATCGATATCCGCTACCGCGATTACGTACTGCAAAATCAACCCGCTGCTGAGCGTGTGCAACAGGCGCAAGCCTGGTGGCAGCAGCACCTTGCAGATTTGCCTGAACATCCCGCTTTGCCACTGGCCGTTACACCAGAAAGCCTGCAACAACCGCGTTTTCGCCGTTGGAGCCACGAACTCTCGCGCCAGCAGTGGCAGAAGCTGAAAGCTAGCGCCCAGCGCTATGGTCTGACGCCCAGCGTCGTGTTGGCGGCTGCTTACGGTGAAGTGCTGGCACGCTGGAGTAATCAAACCGCTTTAGCGATAAACCTGACAATGTTTGATCGTCAGCCGCGCCATCCACATATCAACCGCGTCGCCGGTGACTTTGCTTCCATTTTGCTGCTGGGCTACCAGCAAAGCGAAGAGAGCCACTTCCTCTCTGTGGCCCAACGCCTTCAGCGACAAGAGGGTGCGGCGCTGGCGCAGCGTGAGGTCTCTGGCATCTGGGTGCTGCGTGAACTGGCACGGCAGAAAGGGCAGGCGATGGCAACGATGCCGGTAGTCTTCACCAGCGTGATTGGCCTGGACAAAGATGCATCGCTCGATCTCTCTGCCGCGTTCCCGCCACAGGTCTATGCCATTACGCAGACGCCGCAAGTGTGGCTTGATGCCAAAGTCAGCGAGTCACGTGGGCGCTTGATGCTCGATTGGGATGCTATTGAAGCGCTGTTCCCGGCCAACATGATCGATACGATGTTCGCCAGCTACTGCCAGTTGGTTGAACAACTGGCAGCGCGTGACTGGCGACAGCCCATTACGCTGCCTTTGCCTGAGGAACAGCAGCAGAAACGCCAACGAATTAATCAGACCGATCATCAATTCCCCAACGCACAGCCGCCCTATCTACGCTTTTTCGCCCAGGCCAACCTGCATCCGCAGGCCACCGCGTTGATTTGGGGGCGCGATGGACAGATGGATTACGACACCTTGGCGCATCAGGCTCTGCGGGTGGCGGGTTATCTCAAACAACAGGGTATACGACCCGGCGATCGGGTCGCCATTACCCACGCCAAGGGGCCACAACAAATTGTCGCGGTACTCGGCGTACTGGCGGCAGGCGGATGCTACGTCCCTTCTGGCATCGCACTGCCTGAGGCGCGCCGCGCAGTGGTGTATCGCGATGCGGGCGTACGTCTGGTGCTGACAGATGATCACAGCTTGCACCAGCTTGGCTGGCCGCCGGGAAGCAAAGTGGTTGCTTTGAGTGAAGCATTGACGGCTCCAGCGCTGAGCGAACCTGTGATTCAGGCTGCTGAGGCGGCAAAATACATCATTTTCACCTCGGGTTCGACCGGTACGCCCAAAGGTGTGGTAGTCAGCCATATTGCTGTGGCTAATACGGTTGATGCGGTCGCAGAGCTGTTTGGTATCTCGGCGGACGATCGCTCAATCACCTTGTCCGCACTGGATTTTGACCTCTCAGCCTATGACATCTTCACCTTCCTTGGCCGTGGTGGTTCGCTGGTGGTGGTGGATGAAGCAGAACGTCGCGATGCAGCGGCTTGGGTGCATTTGATCAACCACTGGCAGGTCAGCATCATCAGCGCCGTTCCCGCGCTCGTGGAGATGATCACTGTGGCTGCGCAACAGATCGGGCTGACCAGCCAACTGCGATTAGTGATGGTGGGGGGCGACCGCGTAATGCGTCAGTTGCCGCAAGAGTTGTGGAACCTCGCGCCGCAGACGCGCTTTGTGGCACTGGGGGGAATGACGGAAGCCGCCATTCACTCAACCTACTATGAAATTCAGCCAGACGATCCCTGGTGGCCATCCGCGCCTTATGGCATACCTGTTGCCAACATACAGTGCCGCGTGGTGGATAAGCAGGGTAGAGATTGCCCGGACTGGGTCAAAGGTGAGTTGTGGGTCAGCGGCGCGGGCGTCGCTACCGGATACTATGGCGATGAAGAGCGCACCGCTGAGAAGTTTGTCGTGTGGCAGCAGCGGCGCTGGTATCGCACCGGCGACGTCGCCAGCTATCGCCCGGATGGGATACTGGATTTCTTCGGGCGTGCGGATAATCAGGTAAAAATTCGCGGACACCGCGTTGAACTGGGGGAAGTGGAAGGAGCGCTGAGCCGTTTGCCGCAGGTGGAGAACGCGGTAGCCGTGGTGCTAAGCGGTGCCACGCGCAAATTGGCAGCAGCGCTGCTGGCGCATCAGCCATTAGATCTCGCTGCGATCAAACAACTGGCGCAAGCCACGTTACCTGAATATGAAGTTCCTGAGCATTTGCTGCAAATAGACAGCATACCGCTGACGGCCAATGGCAAAGTCGATCGTCACTGCATCGCCCAGCAGATTGCTGCCCATCTGACACAAAGCAGCAGGGCGGAAGATAGCACGCAAACGTTGCAGGGGGAGGCCGAACAACTGCTGGCACAACTCTGGTGTGAGTTACTGTCAGTGCCGCAGGTTACCGCAAGCGACAACTTCTTTAGCTTGGGCGGTGACAGCCTGGTGGCAACCCGATTGATGAACCGCCTGCAACAGGCAGGTTATCGTGGTGCACTGGCGTCGCTGTTCACTACGCCGCAGCTGCGCGCCTTCGCGGCGAGTTTGCAGCGCAAAGCAGAAGCCGAAACGCCGTCGTTGCAACATGACAGCGCCATTCGCTATCAACCGTTCCCGCTCACCGAGGTGCAGCAAGCCTATTGGCTGGGGCGGCAGGCAGATTTTACCCTCGGTGGTATCGCCGCGCAGTGTTACAACGAATATGAAATGCCAGGTATGGATGTGGCGCGGATGGAGCTGGCGTGGCATCAGTTGGTTCTGCGTCATGACATGCTGCGCTGCCGTATTACCGCCGATGGACAACAGCAGATCCAGCAGCAAGTACCTTATTACAACTTCCGCCAGCATCTGCTGCATAAGGTGCAAAATCCGCAAGCTGAGTTAGAGCAGTTACGGCGACAAATGGCGTACCAAAAGCTCGATCCAGAAAGTGGCCGCCTCTACGATCTACAGGTGATCAAATATGGCGACAATCAGGTACGTATGGCGGTGCTGTTCGATAACCTGATTGTCGACGGGCTGAGCATGCTGACGTTGTTCACCGAACTGTTTCATTTCTATCAACATCCCGACCAACCGCTGCCACCTATTGGTATCCAGTTCCGCGATTACCAGATGCTGCGCCAGCAGCAGGGCGTGTCCCCGAAGGCCATGGCCTACTGGCAGCAACGTCTGGCGTCACTGTCGGCAGCTCCTGCGCTGCCGACCCGCGTCGCGCCCGAATCACTGAATAAACCCAGGTTCTGCCGCTTGCAGGCGAAACTCGCCACTGCTGAGTGGCAAACCATTCTACAACGGGCGCGTCAGGCGCAAATCACCCCCTCCGTGTTACTGCTGACCTGCTTCTCCGAAGTGTTAAGCCGCTGGAGCGGGCAGTCATCGCTGCTGGTCAACATGACGCTGTTTGACCGTAAGCCGCTGCATGCCGACATCAATAAGGTGACTGGCGATTTCACCTCGCTGATTCTGGCGGAGTACCATGCTAGAGCGGCAGAGAGTTGGCTCAGCCACGCACAGCGTTTGCAGCAGCAAATCTGGCGCGATCTCGATCATCAGGATGTTTCAGCCGTGAGCGTGATGCGTCAGATGGCACAGCAAAACGGCGGTGAAACACGCACGGTGCCGGTGGTATTTACCAGTATGCTGGGGGTCGCTGATGCACTGGCAAAAGCCGCACCCTGGCCTGATTTCACACTGTCGCAAACCCCGCAGGTGTGGCTGGATCATCAGGTGATCGAACTGGAAGACGGGCTGCTGCTGAGCTGGGATTACCTTGATGCTTTGTTCCCGCCACAGATGGTAGAGCAGATGTTTGCCCGCTATCAACAGGCGCTGCATACGTTAGTGGAAGGTGACTGGCAGCAACCGCCGCTGCGTGCGTTGCCAGCAGAACAGCAGATCGTACGCCAGAAAAGCAACGACACCGCCGCGCCAGCAACCGAACCGGCAGTGCTACATCAAGGTTTCTTTGAACAGGCTCTGAAACACCCGCAAAATATCGCGCTGTGCGATGCGCACAACGTCCGCGTGGGTTATGGCGAGTTGCGCCAGCGTGCGCTTGCCGTTGCCGCAGGCCTGCAGCAACAAGGCGTGAAGAGTGGTGACTGCGTGGCCGTGTTGCTGCCACGCGGCATCGAACAGGTCATCGCCGTGTTGGGGATCATGGCGGTTGGTGCTGCTTATCTGCCGGTAAACATCGATCATCCCGCCGCCAGGCAGGCGTTGTTGTGCCATAAGGCGCAGGCGCGTGTTGCCATTGGTGAACGGCCCGCTATCGAAGGCGTTGAAGCGTATCCGTTTGAGCAGTTAGCGCGTGCAGAGCCGTTGGCCGCGCCCGTATTGCCAGACCCCGCCAGTCTCGCCTATATCATCTTTACCTCTGGTTCGACCGGTGAACCCAAAGGCGTTGAAATTGAACATCGCAGCGCCAGTAACACCGTGAATGACATCTGTCAGCGTTACGGCATCCGCAGCAAGGACGTGCTGCTTGGCGTCGCGGCACTCGATTTTGACCTCTCAGTATTCGATATCTTTGGGGCGCTCAGTCAGGGCGCACTGCTGGTGTTGTCGGAGGAAGAAGAGCATCGCGACGCCGAAGGCTGGCTGGCGTTGATGCAGCAACACCAGGTCAGTGTGTGGAATAGCGTGCCGACACTGATGGAGATGCTGGTCGAGATAGCTCGCCTGCGTGGCGTCACACTACCCTATCTGCGTCTGGCTCTACTCTCAGGCGACTGGGTCAACCCTGATATCGCTGCACGTCTGAAACTGACCGCGCCCGTTTGCCAGACCATCGCCCTTGGTGGGGCGACCGAAGCGGCTATCTGGTCGAACGCCTGGGTAGTGCCGGATCATGCACCGCGCCACTGGCCATCCGTCCCTTACGGATGGCCGCTGCGCAATCAGCGATTCCGCGTGGTGGATGAACTGGGCTGCGATCTGCCGGATTGGGTGCCGGGTGAACTGTGGATTGGTGGCGAGGGCGTGGCGCGTGGCTATAGCGCGGCACCTGAATTGACTGCCGCCAGCTTCAGTGGCGAATACCCTCATCGCTGGTACCGCACCGGTGATAGGGGACGTTACCGCCCGGATGGCATTTTAGAGTTCCTTGGGCGACGTGACGGACAAATCAAGTTACACGGTCACCGCATCGAACTGAGTGAAATTGAACAACAGCTACAGGCGTGCTCCGGCATTCAGCGCGCGCTAGTGATGCTGCATGGCAGCGGCGCTAGCGCCAGCTTGCATGCTTTCTATGAAGGCGAAGGCGTCTGTGCCGAGCAGGCTGAGCGCTGTCTACGCAGCGTGCTGCCCGCCTGGGCGGTGCCTGCCAGCTTCGTATCTCTTACCCATTGGCCACTCACTGCCAACGCCAAGATCGACCGTAAAGCGCTGGCAGCCCAGATCCGACAAACCCCTACTGACGCACGGATGCTCGACAATGTAGTGGCACACTGAATTTGGCCACCTGAACAGAGGTGATATGCTCACCTCAGGACATTACAGGTGCTTCAATGAAAAAAAGAAATTTCAGTGCAGAGTTCAAACGCGAATCCGCTCAACTGGT
>Ga0308160_10005523_pt1 | contig 13148 bp, 12 predicted proteins | sample PhyFR1_FD_201036 | JGI IMG/M metagenome (GOLD analysis project Ga0308160, IMG submission 201036) | Phyllosphere microbial communities from UC Gill Tract Community Farm, Albany, California, United States - DLSLF.R1 | ecosystem: Host-associated > Plants > Phyllosphere > Unclassified | place: USA... | reverse complement strand
TCGGCGAATGGGTGATCGCGATCGGCTCGCCGTTCAACCTGGAAAACACGGTCACGGCCGGCATCATCTCGGCCAAGCAGCGCGATACCGGCGAGTACCTGCCGCTGATCCAGAGCGACGTGGCGGTGAATCCCGGCAACTCGGGCGGCCCGCTGATCAACATGCGCGGCGAGGTGATCGGCATCAATTCGCAGATCGCGACCCTGTCCGGCGCCTATAACGGGATCTCGTTCGCGGTGCCGATCGACGAAGTGCTGCGCGTCACCGACCAGATCAAGAAGACCGGCAAGGTCACGCGCGGGCGCCTTGGCGTGCAGATCAGCGAAGTCACGCGCGACGTCGCCGAATCGCTGGGCCTGGGCCGTGCGCGCGGCGCCGAGGTGGCGATGGTCGAGTCCGGCGGTCCGGCGGAAAAGGCCGGCATCAAGGTCGGCGACATCATCCTGAAATTCAACGGCAAGGATATCGAGAAGAGTTCGGACCTGCCGCGCCAGGTCGGCGGTACCGCCGTCGGCAGCCGCGCCACCGTCACCGTGTGGCGCCGTGGCAGCCAGCTCGAGCTGCCGGTGAGCATCGTCGAACTGCAGGAAGAAAAAACGCCGGGCGCGCGCTCGACGCCGAAGAAGCAGACGCCGGAGCAGGCGCCGAACGCGCTCGGCCTGCACGTGTCCGATCTGTCGGCTGCGCAAAAGCGCGAGCTCAAGATCGACGCCGGCGTGCTGGTCGAGTTTGCCGAAGGACGCGCGGCCTCGGCCGGCATCCAGCAGGGCGACCTGATCCTGCAGATCAATAATGTCGAAGTCACCAGCGCCGCCCAGTTCAACGGCCTGGTCACCAAGCTCGATCCGAAGAAGCCGGTGGCGATCCTGGTGCGGCGCGACAATGCCTCGCAATACCTGGTGATCAAGCCGCGTGCGCAGTAAAGCCGGGGCTGATCCACGGTGACGCCGCAGGGACCGCATTTCACTCTGTACTCGCGCAGTTATTGCCACCTGTGCGAGGACATGCTGGCGGCCCTGTGCGCCTGCATGGCGCGCACCGGCCTGCCGTGGACCGTCGACGTGGTCGACGTCGACGCCGATCCGCAACTAACCGACATGTTCGACGAGCTGGTGCCGGTGCTGTATGCCGGCGTGGCGGATCGCACCGGCCTTGAACCTGCCACCGGTTCGGCAGGGCAGGCCGGCGGACCGGCGGGCCAGGAAATCTGCCACTACTTCCTCGATGAAGCGGCGTTGCAGCGCTACCTGGCGCAGTACCGCGGCTGACCGCTGACCTGTCAGGCCGCCAGCCGGTAAGCGCTGCCGGCCCCCTGCAGCATCGCTTCCATGAACGCACGCTTTCCGGCACTGCGCCCGCTCGCCCAGAAGCTGTCCAGCCACGCTTGCGGCGTCCCATCCAGGTCCACGCGCAGTACGTAGGGCCGGCCGAGCATTTCACTGTGCACATAGCTGGCAAAACATTCCGCGAAATCGTCATAGGGATTCGTCGCGCCATACAGGCTGGGGAAATCGCTGCACTCCAGGCCGGCATAGGCGGTGACGATGGCATCGGCGAACAATTGATTGTTGCCATAAAAATCGACCACGCCGCGCAGCTCGAAATCCGCGCGCGGCACGAAACGGCCGAAGGGCGAGACGATCCAGCTCAGGTCCAGGTACGCATAGCGCCGGTCGGTGGCAACCGGCTCCCACCAGCGCGGCAGGAAATCGCCGTCGGCGGTCAACACGTGTCCGAATTCGTGCAGCAGCAAAAATTGCAGCGCGTTCGTGCGCGTATCCTGCTCCGGCGCGGCAATGATGGCGGCCAGCGAATAGCCGGCGCCGGTCGCGAACGGCAGGTTTTCCTTCCACGTCGCCCAGGAATTGGCGCTGTGCGTTTCCAACAGGTCGAGGTCGAGCAGCACGACGCAGCCGAGGAGGCGGCCCTGCGCATCGGCCACCACGTCGGTGATGCCGGACGAGCCGAGCCCGCGTCCCACGCAGATGCCGAGCAGCAGCGGATCGACCAGCGCGCGCACCGCCTCCGGCATGCCCAGCAGCGCTTCGCGCAGGTCGGCGCGCAGCTGCCCGTCCGGCAGGGCGGCGGCCGGCACTGCCGCCACGCCGGTCGCAAGGTTCACCTGGTGCACGAAGTCGCGCACCTCGGCCGGCAGCGGCAGGATGCGCTCATGGAAGGGCTGGGCCTGGCGGGCGATCCATTGCTGCGGGTGGGCGGTGACGATCATGATGCTTGCGGGAGGGGTGGCGATGCTCCTTTAACGACGCCGCCAATAAATACTTGACGGTCGGCAAGTAATTTCCAGAACGCTCAAGGCGGCTGCAGACAGGCCGGCAAACATCATCCGCCGGGAAACCGGGCTTTCTGACCCGAAATCCGGTAAAATGGGCAGCTTCGTACTATGTCCCCGTGATGTCAGTGTGGTATCTGCAGTGCCGTTCGCAGATATTCGGGATCAGGCGCCAGCATGAAGCGCTCGTCCGGGATGGCCGCAAGGCCTCCGGTGCGGCGCTTTTTTCGCTTTTTCTGTACGCGCGCCGGGGACGCCGGCCGCTTGCCGCTCTTATTGGTTTTGAGTTTTGTTAATGAAAAACATACGTAATTTTTCCATCATCGCCCACATCGACCACGGTAAATCGACCCTGGCGGACCGCATCATCCAGCTCTGCGGCGGCCTGTCGGAACGTGAGATGGACGCGCAGGTGCTCGACTCGATGGACCTGGAGCGCGAGCGCGGCATCACCATCAAGGCCCAGACCGCGGCGCTGCAATACAAGGCGCGCGACGGCCAGGTCTACAACCTGAACCTGATCGATACCCCCGGCCACGTCGACTTCTCGTATGAAGTGTCGCGCTCGCTGTCGGCCTGCGAAGGCGCGCTGCTGGTGGTCGACGCGTCGCAGGGCGTGGAAGCGCAGACGGTCGCCAACTGCTATACCGCGCTCGACCTGGGCGTGGAAGTGGTGCCGATCCTGAACAAGATCGACCTGCCGCACGCCGACCCGGACAATGCCAAGAAGGAAATCGAGGACGTCATCGGCATCGACGCCAGCGACGCCACCGTATGCTCGGCCAAGACCGGCCTGGGCGTCGAAGACGTGCTGGAAACCCTGATCGCCAAGGTCCCGCCGCCGGAAGGCGACCCGGACGCGCCGCTGCAGGCGCTGATCGTCGACTCCTGGTATGACCCGTACGTGGGCGTCGTGATGCTGGTGCGCGTGGTCAACGGCACCCTGCGTCCGAAGGACAAGATCCTGCTGATGGCGACCGAGTCGGTGAACCTGGTGGAAAACATCGGTGTCTTCACGCCGCGCTCGGTCTCGCTGCCGGAACTGAAGGCCGGCCAGGTGGGCTTTATCATCGCCGGCATCAAGGAACTGACGGCTGCCAAGGTCGGCGACACCGTCACCCTGGCCAACAAGCCGGCCCCGGCGCCGCTGCCGGGCTTCAAGGAAGTCCAGCCGCAGGTGTTCGCCGGCCTGTTCCCGGTGGAAGCCAACCAGTACGACGCGCTGCGCGACTCGCTCGAAAAGCTGAAGCTGAACGACGCCGCCCTGATGTACGAGCCGGAAGTGTCGCAGGCGCTGGGCTTCGGCTTCCGCTGCGGCTTCCTCGGCCTGCTGCACATGGAAATCGTGCAGGAACGCCTTGAGCGCGAATTCGACATGGACCTGATCACCACGGCGCCGACCGTGGTGTACGAGGTCGAGATGCGCGACGGTTCCATCGTGCGCGTCGACAACCCGTCGAAGATGCCGGAACCCTCGAAGATCAATGAAGTGCGCGAGCCGATCGTCGACGTCAACCTGTACATGCCGCAGGAATATGTCGGCGCGGTGATGACGCTGTGTAACGGCAAGCGCGGCGTGCAAATGGACATGGCCTACCACGGGCGCCAGGTCAAGCTGCACTACGAGATCCCGATGGCGGAAATCGTGCTCGACTTCTTCGACCGCCTGAAGTCGACCTCGCGCGGCTATGCCTCGATGGACTACGAGTTCAAGGAAAACCGCGCCGCCGACGTGGTCAAGGTCGACATGCTGATCAACAGCGAGAAGGTCGATGCGCTGGCGATCATCGTGCACCGCGCCAACGCTCCTTACCGCGGACGCCAGGTGGCGGCCAAGATGCGCGAACTGATCCCGCGCCAGATGTTCGACGTGGCGATCCAGGCGGCAATCGGCGCCACCATCATCTCGCGCGAAAACGTCAAGGCGCTGCGCAAGAACGTGCTGGCCAAGTGCTACGGCGGCGACGTCTCGCGTAAAAAGAAACTGCTGGAAAAGCAGAAGGCCGGCAAGAAGCGCATGAAGCAGGTGGGTTCGGTAGAGATCCCGCAAGAAGCCTTCCTGGCCATCCTCCAAGTGGAAGAAAAATAATACACATGAACATGCAATTGATTCTCGGGAATTTTGCGCTGATCCTGTTCGTCCTGATGGTCGTCACGGGCGTCATCTGGTGCCTCGACGTTTTCGTGCTGTCGAAGCAGCGCCGCGCCCGCGCCGACGCTGCGCTGGCCGAATACGACGCGCGCAATGCCAAGCTGACCGCAGACGGCATCAAGGTCGACAACGGCAACCGCGCGGCGCTGGAAGCCACGATCCTGCGCCAGCCGACCTGGGTCGAGTACTCGGGCAGCTTCTTCCCGGTGATCGCCCTAGTGTTCTTCCTGCGCTCTTTCCTGTTCGAGCCGTTCAAGATCCCGTCGTCGTCGATGGTGCCGACCCTGCTGGTCGGCGACCTGATCCTGGTGAACAAGTTCGACTACGGCATCCGCCTGCCGGTGCTGAACAAGAAGATCGTCGACGTCGGCAACCCGCAGCGCGGCGACGTCATGGTCTTCAAGTATCCGAAGGACATGAGCCAGGATTACATCAAGCGCGTCATCGGCGTGCCCGGTGATAAAATCACTTACGAGAACAAGCGCCTGACCGTCAACGGCGTGCCGGTCCAGTACGAGCCGATGGACGACTACCTCGAAGACGAGACCGTGGTCTACCAGAAGCAGTTCCGGGAAAAGCTGCCGAACACGACGCACCGCATCCTGAACACGGAAGCGGCGCGCACGTTCAACGCCGGCGCCGTGGAGGAGTTCCCCCATCGCGAGAATTGCACCTATACCTACGATAAATTTACCTGTATCGTACCTGAGGGCAATTATTTCATGATGGGCGATAACCGCGACAACAGCTCGGACAGCCGCTATTGGGGCTTCGTGCCGGACAAGAACATCGTCGGCAAGGCTGTGTTTATCTGGATGAACTTCGGTAACCTGAAGCGCATCGGCGGTATCCACTAACCTCGGGGAACGCGGATGCGTGGGCAAGCTAAACATTACCGGATCAACGCCGAGCGCGGCGTGTCGCTGTCCGGCCTGATCGTCGTCCTGGTCGTGCTCGGCGCCGTGGCGCTGGTGGCGATCAAGACGGCGCCGGCCGTGATCGAGTACCGCGCCGTGAAGCAGTCGGTCGCCAGGGCCAAGGCCAGCGGCGGCAGCAACCGCGAGATCCAGCAAGCGTTCGACAAGAATGCGGACGTCAACAGCATCGACGCCATCCAGGGCCGCGACCTGGTGATCAGCCGCGAGGGCGGGACGCCGGAAGTCAGCTTCCGCTATGAAAAGCGGGTACCGCTGGCGGGCAACGTCAGCCTGCTGTTCGATTTTTCCGGCACGACCGACCCGAGCGGCGTGGTCGCCGAGACGGAAACGGCTGCCAAGTAATATAGGCACAGGCAGGTGCGGTGGATGGGCGCCGTGCGGCCCAACCGAAACGATATGACAATGAATCTTCAGTTATTGCAAACGCGCCTGGCCTACACGTTCCGGGATCCGGGCTTGCTCCAGCAGGCGCTGACCCACCGTAGCCACAGCATTCTGCATAACGAGCGTCTCGAATTCCTGGGCGACTCCGTGCTCAACTGCGTGGTCGCCTCGATCCTGTACGAGCGCTTCAACGGCCTGCCCGAGGGCGACCTGTCGCGCCTGCGCGCCAACCTGGTCAAGCAGCAGTCGCTGTTCGAGATCGCCCAGAAGCTGGAACTCTCGAATTTCCTGCGCCTCGGCGAGGGCGAGCTCAAGTCCGGCGGTTTCCGCCGTCCGTCGATCCTGGCCGATACGTTGGAAGCGCTGCTGGGCGCGATCTTCCTCGACAGCGGCTTCGATGCGGCGCGCGACGTGATCCGCGCCTTTTATATTCCGCTGCTGGACTCGGTCGACCCGCGCACCCTGGGCAAGGATGCCAAGACCCTGCTGCAGGAGTTTTTGCAGAGCAAGAAGATTTCGCTGCCGACGTATAACGTGGTGGCCACCCACGGCGCCGCCCACAGCCAGGAATTCGAGATCGAGTGCCTGGTGCCCAAGCTCGGCATCCAGGTGTTCGGCCGTGGCGGCAGCCGCCGCGCCGGCGAGCAGGCCGCGGCGCGGCTGGCGCTGGAAGTGGCCGAGCAGGCCGTGCAGAAAGGGCCGGGCGGCATGCGCAAGGCGCGCCAGCGCTCGGCGCAGCTGAAGCTGGCCGGTATCGGCACCGAACAAAGCGCCGACCAGACCGAGATGTCGATGCAGTCGGACGACAGCCAGTCGCGCCAATAAGCGCATCTGACCGCCCGAACCCGGGCGCATCGCAAGAGCAACGCAGCAACAGGACGCAAGCCTAATACCTATGGACAACACCCCCGTCGACACCAACGCCCCGGATCAAGCCGTGCCCGCGCATTTCAAGTGCGGCTACATCGCCATCGTCGGCCGCCCCAACGTCGGCAAGTCGACGCTGATGAACGTGCTGATCGGCGCCAAGGTGTCGATCACCTCGCGCAAGGCGCAGACCACGCGCCACCGCATCACCGGCATCCAGACCAAGGACGACGCCCAGTTCATCTACGTCGACACCCCGGGCTTCCAGACCCGCCACGCCAACGCGCTGAACAAGACGCTGAACAAGACCGTGTCGAACACGCTGACCGCCAGCGACGCGATCCTGTTCCTGGTCGAGGCCGGCACCTTCGGCCCGGCCGACCAGCAGGTACTGGACCTGCTGCCGAAGAACGTGCCGGTGATCCTGGTCATCAACAAATCCGACCGCATGAAGGACAAGGCCGCGCTGATGCCGTTCGCCCAGAAAGTGGCGGCGCTGCGCGATTTCACCGCCATCGTGCCGGTGTCGGCCAAGCTGCGCTTCCAGGTCGATGCGCTGGAAGGCGAGATCAAGCGCCACCTGCCGGAAAACCCGCCGATCTTCGGGCCGGACGACATCACCGACCGCAGCGAGAAATTCCTGGCGGCCGAGATCGTGCGCGAAAAAGTGTTCCGCCTGGTGGGCGACGAGTTGCCTTACACCAGTACCGTATTGATCGAGCAATTCATCCAGGAAGGCAACCTGCGCCGCGTGTTCGCCGCCATCCTGGTCGAGCGCGATACCCACAAGGCGATGCTCATCGGTAACAAGGGAGCGCGCCTCAAAGAGATTTCGACGCAATCGCGCCTGGACATGGAAAAGCTGTTCGGCGGACCGGTCTACCTCGAGATCTGGGTCAAGGTCAAATCCGGCTGGGCCGATAACGAAGCCGGCCTGCGCGCCTACGGCTACGAATAAAGGGTATCCTGTCGCGCATGCCCGCCCAGGACGATGATCTCCCCAGCAGCGCACTCAGCGTACAGGAAACGCGCACCCCGTACGAGGTGACGCCCCTGCCGGCGGGTGCGCTCGCGCCTGCCTCTCCAACGATTCCGAAACCGGTTCCGGCCCCCAAGCCGGCGCGCCGCGTGGCCGGCCGCGACGGCAAGGTGCTCGGCCAGCCCGGTTTCGTGCTGCACAGCTATCCCTATAAAGAAACCAGCCTGATCGTCGACATGTTCACGCGCGACTTCGGGCGCGTCGGCGTGGTGGCGAAGGGCGCCAAGCGCCCGCTGTCCAAGCTGCGCGGGGTGCTGCAGACCTTCCAGCCGCTCTCGGTGTCGTTTTCCGGCAAGTCCGAGCTGCGCACCCTGATCGATGCCGAATGGGTCGGCGGCATGCTGCCGCTGGAAAAGACCGCGCTGCTGTGCGGCTTTTATCTGAACGAATTGCTGGTGAAATTGCTGGCGCGCGACGACCCGCATCCGAAGCTGTTCGACCATTACGTGGCCACGCTCAACGAGCTGGCGCACGGCGAACCGGCACAAATCGCCTTGCGAAAATTCGAACGGGCCTTACTTAAGGAGACTGGCGTCGCTGCCGACCTCACGCGCTGCTCCAGCACGCGCACGCGGGTGGAGGCGGACGGCCAGTACGTGGTCGATCCGGAGCGCGGCGCACGCACGGCGCTGGCCTCGGACACCTGGCCGGCGGTATCGGGCAAGACCCTGATCGACATGGAGCGCGAAGATTACGCGGACCCGCAGACGCAGGCGCAGAGCAAGCAGCTGATGCGTTTCCTGCTGGCCTACCACCTGGGTGGCGCGCCGCTGAATACGCGCCAGATATTGATCGACCTAATGCAGCTTTAACCCACAGCTTTAAAAAAAAATACCAATCATGAGCTTCCTGCACCCAACCGGCTCGGTCATCGACCTGGGCGTCAACATCGACCACATCGCCACCGTGCGCAATGCGCGCGGCACGCCGTACCCGGACCCGCTGCGCGCCGCGCTGCTGGCCGAGCAGGCCGGCGCCGACCTGATCACGCTGCACCTGCGCGAAGACCGCCGCCACATCAAGGATGCCGACGTGATCGCGATCCGCCCCGAGCTGACCACGCGCATGAACCTGGAAGCCGCGGTGACGCCGGAAATGATCGATTTCGCCTGCCGCGTGCGTCCGCAGGACGTGTGCCTGGTGCCGGAACGGCGCGAGGAAGTCACCACCGAGGGCGGCCTCGACGTGATCCGTTTCTATAAAGAGATCGAATCGGCGATCGCCCAGCTGAAAGGCGAGGGCATCCGCGTCTCGCTGTTCATCGACGCCGACGCCGAGCAGATCGCCGCCGCCGCCGCGGTGGGCGCCCCGGTGATCGAGCTGCACACCGGCCGCTATGCCGAAGCTGAGGACCAGGACGAGCTGGCACTCGAACTCGAGCGCATCAAGGGGGGCGTGCGCGCCGGCATCCAGCATGGCCTGCGCGTCAATGCCGGCCACGGCCTGCACTACACCAACGTGCAGCCGATCGCCGCGATCTCGGAAATCCACGAACTCAACATCGGCCACGCGATCGTCGCCCACGCGCTGTTCGCCGGCTGGGAGCACGCGGTGCGCGAGATGAAGGCGATCATGGTCGATGCGCGCCTGGGGCTGGCGATCGGCAAGCGCCAGCCAGAGAACTGACGCGGAGACGATGCGATGATCTACGGCATCGGTACCGACATCGTCCAGATCTCGCGCGTCGAAGCGGCGCTGGCGCGCAGCGGCCCGCGCTTCGCCGAAAAGATCCTCGGACCCCAGGAACTCGACAAATACCATGCCCGCCGCGCCAAGAACGAGGTGCGCGGGCTGCGCTTCCTGGCCACCCGCTTCTCGGCCAAGGAAGCGTTCTCGAAAGCGATCGGGCTGGGCATGCGCATGCCCATGACCTGGCGCTCGGCCCAGATGCTCAACGCCCCGAGCGGCAAGCCGGTCATCGTGTGCAGCGGCGCGCTCGAGGAATTCATGCGCACCCACCGGCTCACGGCCCAGGTGACGATCAGCGACGAAGCCGATTACGGCGTCGCCTTCGTCATCGTGACGCAGGCGCCGCCCGAACCTATCAAGTGAAACACAAGTGATCCAGGACGACCAAGTTCCCGTTCAGCCCGACCCGCAGCAACCCGACACGCCAGCGGCGGCCACGCCGGCCGCCTTGCCCGAGGCTGCGCCCGCGACCGAGGTGCGCGACAGCGCTGCGGCTGCACAATCCGCCGCCGAAGCCTACGCGCAAGCCGTGCAGGACAAGGTCGCGACCCTGGCCGCGGCTTCCAAGCGCAAGCACACCAAGCGCCAGCCGAAAACCGCCCAGCCGGAACCGGGCGAATTGCCGGCGCCGAATCCCGGCCGCACCCGGCCCGACACCTGGCAGGCCATGAAGGAAGAGCTGAACGCCACCCTCACGCGCGACGCCAACGCGCCGGTGAAGCCGAGCGAAGCGGCGCGCGAGCAGGTGCTGGCCACCGTCGCCAAGCTGCCCGGCCTGCCCGGCGTGTACCGCTATTTTGACGCCGAAGACAAGGTCCTGTACGTCGGCAAGGCGCGCAACCTGAAAAACCGCGTGTCGAGCTACTTCCAGAAGAACCTGTCGAGCCCGCGCATTGCGATGATGGTGTCGCAGATCGCGCGCCTGGAGACCACGGTCACCAGCAGCGAAGCCGAAGCGCTGATCCTGGAAAACAACCTGATCAAGACGCTCAAGCCGCGCTACAACATCCTGTTCCGCGACGACAAGAGCTATCCCTACCTGAAGCTGACCGGCGGCGACTACCCGCGCATGGCCTATTACCGCGGCGCGCTGGATAAAAAGAACCAGTACTTCGGGCCTTTCCCGAGCGCGTGGGCGGTCAAGGAATCGATGCAGCTGCTGCAGAAGGTGTTCATGCTGCGCACCTGCGAGGACAGCGTCTTCAGCAACCGCACGCGTCCCTGCCTGCTGCACCAGATCGGCCGCTGCAGCGGTCCCTGCGTCGACCTGGTCTCGCAGGAAGACTACAAGCGTGACGTCGACAACGCCGCCAAGTTCCTGCGCGGACGCCAGACCGAGGTGCTGGACGAACTGCAGGCCAAGATGATCGGCTATGCCGAGAACCTCAAGTTCGAGCAGGCCGCCAGCGTGCGCAACCAGATCCAGGCGCTGTCGCGCGTGCTGCACGCGCAAAGCATGGAAACAGTGGGCGACGCCGACGTCGACATCATCGCCGTGGTGGTGCAGGGCGGCCGCGCCTGCGTCAACCTGGCCATGGTGCGCGGCGGCCGCCACCTGGGCGACCGCGCCTACTTCCCGACCCACGTCGGCGATTCGATCGAGGTCGACGATGCCATCGGCGAGACCTCGATCGAGGTAGAGGTGCTGGCCGCCTTCCTGGCCCAGCACTACGCCGACAAGTTCATTCCCGGCATCCTGATCCTGAATATCGACTTCGAGATGCCGGAGCTGATCGTCGCGCTGACCGAGCAGTGCGGCCACCGCATCGGCCTGGTGTTCCAGCCGCAGGGTCAGCGCCGCCAGTGGCTCGAGATGGCCTGCAAGGGCGCCGAGATCTCGCTGGCGCGCCTGCTGTCGGAACAAGGCTCGCAACAGGCGCGCACGCGCGCTCTGGCCGACGCGCTGGGTCTGGAAAGCGAAGACCTGGACAGCCTGCGTATCGAATGCTTCGACATCAGCCACACCGCCGGCGAAGCGACCCAGGCCTCGTGCGTGGTGTTCCACCATCACCAGATGCAGAACGGCGAATACCGCCGCTACAACATCAACGACATCACCCCGGGCGACGACTACGCGGCGATGCGCCAGGTGCTGATGCGGCGCTACGAAAAGGTCGCCGGCGGCGAGGGCGTGATGCCGGACATCGCGCTGATCGACGGCGGCAAGGGCCAGGTCGAGATGGCGCGCCAGGTCTTCACCGAACTGGGACTGGACGTCAGCAACATCGTCGGCGTGGCCAAAGGGGAGGGGCGCCGCGTCGGCCTCGAAACCCTGATCTTCGCCGACGGCCGCGATCCGCAGGAACTGGGCAAGGAATCGGCCGCCCTGATGCTGGTCGCCATGATCCGCGACGAAGCGCACCGCTTCGCCATCACCGGCATGCGCGCCAAGCGTGCCAAGGCGCGCCAGGCCTCGCGCCTGGAAGAGATCGAGGGCATCGGCGCCAAGCGCCGCCAGAAGCTGCTGGCGCGCTTCGGCGGCTTGCGCGGCGTGATCGACGCCAGTATCGAAGACCTGATGTCGGTGGAAGGGATTTCGAGCACGCTGGCGGAAGAGATCTACCGCCAGCTGCACTGAGCTCAACTGGTTTAAAAGGCAAGAGCCATGTAGACTAGCGGGCGCCTTCCAATGCAGATTGGAAAGCGCCCGCGTATTGACGCAACCAGCTCCAGCACACGATCCGACTCTCACATGCCTTTTAACATCCCGATTCTCCTGACCTGGTTACGCGTTGCACTGATTCCCCTGGTCGTCGGCGTCTATTTCCTGCCCGAGCACTGGCTGCCGCTCGCCGACCGCAACCTGGCCGCCACCCTGGTCTTCATCGTGGCCGCCATCACCGACTGGTTCGACGGCTACCTGGCGCGGCGCTGGAACCAGACCTCGGCCTTCGGCGCCTTCCTCGACCCCGTTGCCGACAAGCTGATGGTGACCGGCGCGCTGCTAGTGCTGGTGCAGCTGGCCCGTGTCGACGCCATCATCGCCTTCGTCATCATCGGCCGCGAGATCACCATCTCGGCGCTGCGCGAATGGATGGCCGAGATCGGCGCGCGCAAGTCGGTGGCGGTCAGCTCGCTGGGCAAGATCAAGACCGCGGCGCAAATGGTCGCGATTCCGATGCTGCTGTTCCATGACGAGCTGGTCGGCATCGACATGCACATCGCGGGCCTGATCCTGCTGTGGATCGCCGGCGTGCTGACGGTGTGGTCGATGTTCTACTACCTGCGCCGGGCCTGGCCGCTGATCCGGGAAAAGTCAGGCGCCTAGGAAAGTGAAATGAGCTTTCTACCAAGTCATCCTTGACACATAGCTCAGCATCTCTATAATGCCTGCCTGTTGCGACGACATCGACGCAGCAAACGAAACGAAGCGGGAGTAGCTCAGTTGGTAGAGCGCAACCTTGCCAAGGTTGAGGTCGAGAGTTCGAGACTCTTCTCCCGCTCCAGAGTTTGCCGGTCAGATGTAACAGCAGTATGAAGTACAGTTGCAAAGCGCGTTATCTTGGAAGTTAGTCAAATATCTGAGATAATTGCAAACTCGGTTGTAAACGAGACGATGCGGGAGTAGCTCAGTTGGTAGAGCGCAACCTTGCCAAGGTTGAGGTCGAGAGTTCGAGACTCTTCTCCCGCTCCAGTTCAAGCTGGAGCACATCGTAGCGGTAGTGGCAGTAAAGCAGTAAAACTCCATGCGGGAGTAGCTCAGTTGGTAGAGCGCAACCTTGCCAAGGTTGAGGTCGAGAGTTCGAGACTCTTCTCCCGCTCCAAAGTTTTGCAGCAAATGTGTTGGAC
>Ga0308160_10005520_pt1 | contig 13152 bp, 24 predicted proteins | sample PhyFR1_FD_201036 | JGI IMG/M metagenome (GOLD analysis project Ga0308160, IMG submission 201036) | Phyllosphere microbial communities from UC Gill Tract Community Farm, Albany, California, United States - DLSLF.R1 | ecosystem: Host-associated > Plants > Phyllosphere > Unclassified | place: USA... | reverse complement strand
TGGGCATCAGCCCGGTCTGACATGGTCTTTCAAGCGCCCAGACTGTATTGTGTTGTCAAATATACCTCCTTGTCTTTCCATTATTGTTCCGAATGCTGACAAGCTTACCTCAGCACGGGCATAGCTGGAGCCCGAATGCGAATGCGGACGACATTTTGGAACACATAAGCAGATAGATGCTGACTGTTCGGAATGGCCAAAGATCGGTATTTGGGACGCGTCGTGATTTCATTAAGGATTTCATGTTGAGAAACGCGTAAAAGGGGTTTTACGAGATCCTCGTGTCTCGGACTCTCGTTAATTCCCAAAAGTTCGGAGACTGAGCGGCATTCTTGGAAAGCAGGAATCAGGGAACAAGTCGTTAAATTAATCAGGAGAACGCCACCGAATCAGACCTGAGACCCCCGAGGAGAAGCATGAATTGCTAGATGGGGATGAAAGATGGAGAAGACGCAAAAGGGTGGCGACAGAGGAGGCGGCAACGGCAATAGAGAGAGGTATCCAGTCGACGTTGAGATGGGTATCTACTTCTTTTTCAATTAACCCTCGAATACGTACCCAACCCCCCGTGCCATCTTGAATCTGTACCAACACCTTTTAAGCTTTTCGTGCATACCACTTTGCTTCTGCTGGTCAGAAGACACGATTACTCGATAGAATACATAAGCCGCACACGCCGCATACACACACACATAGAGGTCATCTAAAGTCGCGATTGACGCGCCTTCGTCCGAAATCGAGTCCAGTCACGTCCATCTACCACTTTCTGTACTGTTGCTATAATCACAATGTCACCCCGCCGTAAACTAGATATGCGTATATCGCTACCTCCCCGTATCGCCATGTCTTTGTAAGTGATCAAAGTCCTTGATAACCCGGAACGGCACTGATCCTCAGGAACGGCGCCAATTCGCCCTTGTCTACATGCTCATCCACACCCCATACACCTATGCCATATGACTTTGTAGGTCGTCTTCCTACTATTCTTAATGCTGTTAATATAAGGTCACCACACCCGACATCATGACCCAGCAGTACCGCGAGATGTACTCCGATGAACTCGAATCCATCAGCTCTGCAGGATCAAAGCGTGGAAGGGAGGAAGAAGAAGAGGACGCGTCTTGGACAGAAGCGGATCTCACTGCAATGCAAAATGTGAGTCATCTCTGCGGGCAACGTTAATCGATAGGTCCTCGCACATCCCTTCCGACCTGTATCTTCCCCATACCCTCCTGGCGAGCTTCCACCTCCCGACACGCTCGATGAACTCACTCATCAACTCCTCCAATACGCTTACCGCCCTTCACCCCAACGACGTTCTCGCGCCAAGACACCCCCAAATGAAGATGGATGGACTCATACATGGGAAGCGACTCGACGCAAGCTATTCCGATTCGCGCTTGCCGAAAGTCAGATCGCTCACGGTGCGCCAGAGGACCGTAAAGCTCCGAGGAACGAAAGGGTCAATCGACCCGGACTCAAACGGATGGATTCGATGGATTTCATGGACGAGGACGAAGAGGATCTAAACGACTCGGACAAGATTGGACGTGCATTGAGACTATCGACTAGTCTGCAAAACAGCTCCAAGCAGTGTCCATTGGCATCGCTCACTCGATCGAATTCGGACGACACCATTGGCTCGATGTCGCGCTCGAGTTCGAGCACCAGTATCGCCAGTACCGCGGAATCTCTCCCTTCCGTCCCGTCGGCCATCACCATTACCCCTTCTTCACCGACGGTGTCCTCTCCACGCCGCCGTGGCTCTCGAATGTCTCAACCTCGACCCAGTCGTCCTAGTCTACTGCAAAGAGGTCGTAGTTTCACTGCCAGCGATCTCGAGACGGATAGCGGTATCCTGGCCAGTCCCACCACTGCCAGTCGAGCCGAGACTCCGGAGCAGTTCAGCCCAATGACGACTGAACCGAGTGAAATGATCCCATCGGAACAACTGCCACCACGTAATCAGCCCCGACTCTTGACTATCCCCGCATATATCTCCACCGGACCCCGATTGACACGCTCTCAATCCACCGAGCAGAATCTGAACGCTCACGCCGCTCAGAAATCATTCATCGCCTCCAGGCAGCCCACTACCACCGAGCGAGCAGCTCTCGCTCTCCCATTCGAATCAAACAAGAAGCCCGCCCAAAAGGCTAGTTACGGATGGAGCGATAGTGAGGACGAAACCACTTCGACGACGATCCGGCATGTCAAGAAGACCAGGCCGGTCAGACCTCAACGTGCAAGAATGAACATGCCTTTCCAGCCTCTTCTTCAATCTGAAATGCTGGGTGGAGGGCTGAGGAGCCCATTCGAGGAGAAATCGGGCATGGGATTCTAGGTCTCAAGGGGGGTCGTGGTATAATTTTGGGTATTCCAGCAGTGTCAATTTCCTGTGCTCATCATGTCATTTATTCTTGTAGATATCATATATGTTCCATTCATTGTAGTCATCTCCATACTCTTACCAATAATCAGCTATCATAGCTTCTGTAGCCAACATATATGAAATGGCACCTATGTCCTTTGCAGCTAAAGGTCTCAGCTTCATTCGTATTTCAAGTATCTTACTTTCCATATTTCGATCTTTAGTCACCGCAATCTTTACCTCGAAGCCGTGTCCAGAAGAGGCTGGGGCTGATGATGACTAAGGCCTGAGTGTCCAGGCTGATCCTGCAACAATAAAGCTGAGACTCCCTGTCCACCACACCTTGTCGGACCGGTTAACCGGTGATTTGCGCCAACGTTGTTTGTGATCCCAACACCGCCGTTAACCGTTATACATCTCTACACACCACACTCTCCGGATCTCGGTACTCCACGGAGCTCGAAACAGGATAGTCATGTCGTCGTCTTCTCCGCCAAGGGACAAGGACAAGGATAAGGATAAGTCGAAGCGAGGGTATCGGGCTTGGTCAGTGTTGCCGCGTCGTTGCTTTTGACGTCGAGCTGAACAATGTAGTCTTCATTGCCGAAGCCGAAAAGCCAAGTGTGATCTTGTAAGTTCCTCATGCAGTACACTGACAAACACTGATACGTCAAGGGAGACATTGACTCACCCTCCGAGCCGCCATGTACGAGATGTAAACGAGAATCAAGGGAATGTGTCTTTGCGCCATCGAAAAGAGGGGGTAACAATACCAAACGTCGGATTAAGGACGAATCGACTCCACCCCCTACAACGGACGGACCTAGAGCGATGGGTTCTATGTCAAGTATGCACTTTGATCAAGGCGGGTTATCTGGTATGAGTGGTATGGGACGGCCAGAGCAGTCGCAACAACAGAATATGTCGCATCAACAGCAGAACAATTATCCCCAAACCCATCATCAACAGCAACAACAACGACCACAACCACAGCAGCAGCCCCCGCTACAGCGCCCCAACATGCAGCATCTACACCAGCGCACCTCGAACCCTTATCCTTTACCTCAATACCCAGCCAACACTGAGCCTACACGGCAATCCTTCTCGATCCAAGATTTATTGCAACCCTCACCCGGACAACATGGTCACCCGTCAAATTACTATGGGATTCCCTCGACTTCGACTCAATTCTCCCCTGCCGACCATTCGACTCCGTCTCAGCCATCCCATACACCCCTCGGGTCATCTATACCGTCGATGCAGCCCGCAGGTCATGCCACGCCATCACCTAAAAGGCGAAGATTACACCTCCACCCACCTGTCCCAGCTGGTGATCCGAGCAGTATCGTCGTGGCAGACATGCAGAACGAGAGCGACGCCTTGCATATACTAGCTTTAGCGAGTCAACATGGAGAGCGAAAGAACGGCGACGATGATCGAGGAAACAAGCCGCAGCCCATGCCAGATAGGCAAGACAAGGGTAGAAGTCGAGCCGACGTTGCGGCCAACTTGAGCGATTTCGCTCTGGTCAAATTGGGTATAGCATCAAAAGAGCAAGTCATCAGGTTGACAGACATCTTTTTCAAATGTCACCATCATCTACTGGTATGTCTGAACCTCAGAATATTGCTGACGGCAGCCTATGGTCCCATCGTACCTGATTCCCAGAACGCCAGATCAGCTTGCCGCATTTGCACAGAGTGAGAGGTACCTCCTGACCACCATGGTCATTATTGCCAGTAGGCACGATACGAGCAAATCAATGCGACAAGTACACGATCAGTCATGGTCCGTCATGAGGGTGAGTACATGCTGCTCGTCATTCAGCTCAGTCTGATCTTCAGGGCTGGCTGGCAGATATCCAATGTCTGGGCGCACCGCCAACTGTCGGCCTCGTCGAATCTTTGCTCCTACTTGCCGAGAATCTACCGCGTGATCCGGTCCGAACGGGCCAACAGCGACTCGAGCAGGACGACACTCGTGCTATTGGCTTTGGGGAAGAGTTCCACTCGGCAGAGAATAGGCAGGCTTGGATGTTGATTGGTACCGCCATCAGAAGTGCATACGGGCTGGGTATCGACAAGGTATGTCCGAGCACTGACGATCTGAGCTGACTTGCAGTTGGCGTATATGCTTGTACCCGATGCTGAACGTAATCAAGAGCTAGAACGGGCTCGGCTGGCTTTTACCTATTGCTACATATTCGACCGACAGTGAGTCTCGTCACGAGATTGCGGCGAATCCGGCTCACTATCAGTGTCTCGTTGCGTCTGGGTAAAGCCTTTTGGTCACGAGGACCCGCCATCTGCTTCCAAGGCTTCTCATCATCTGCACAGACTGGTCCAGCTGCAGCTCCAGGCAATTTCCCCTACCTCCGCGAAGTCAAACCTGGAGAAGGCGACTATCCACAAGACGATTTCGCGAGTCTTATTCAAGCCTATATCGAATTGACCCAGATGATGTCGAGCGCCCACGATACACTGTACCCCAACGCTGCTCGGACAAGATCGCTTGTGGTATATGGGGAATACTTCAAGTATCTTGATGAGCTGGCTCGAAGTCTCGATGGATTCAAGATTCTCTGGAGGCAGAAAAAGTACGTCCCGGCGAAAAGGCCAAGCTGACGTCAGGTGGACACTGTTCCCATTGACCGACGCTGTGTGGGCAATGTTCTACTATACCCAGCTCTACATTTGCGCATTCAGCTTCGTAAGTTGTCCCAGCCGAGCTCCGCTGACGAGTAGCAAGCACATGTCGAACGAGCGGCAATGCGAGCCGATGAAGAATACAAGATGCTCGAAGAGCAGCATAAAGCCAGCGGATCGACCTCGGACCTACCTCGACCGCCACTCAGCTTGTTCCCGCGAGGCGCAGCTGCTAGTCCAGACGCCCGCTATATCGTGCAGTGCAACGACGCTGCGCGGGCCCTTCTGCGGATATGTGTCGACAATCTGTTTCCTGGTGGCGCCTTGCCTTATCTTCCTTCGAGGTACCTCCTATGGTTCACCTATGCTGCTATCGTCTTGTTAAAGGCACTCTACTCCGGCGCGATGTTGCGGGCTGATCATGCCGAGTGAGTCAATGGCTCGTTGTGCGATGTATGCTGACGGACAGGACACTCCGCCTCATCGACCGCCTTTGCGTCTGCTTTGCTCAGACCTCGAATGATGAGGACAACCCTGCGGCTCGGTACAGTCGTCAGATCAAAGCTCTGCAGCAGAAACTCTCTTCCCTCGCTACCAACGTGAGTATATCTCTGGCGTTCTTTGCGACAGTGCTGACATCTGTAGACGGCGCCAAATAGTCCGACTGGCGGTGGTCAAGTCCCACTGCCACCCATGAGCGCCCCTTCCGCCGCCAACGGGGCGGCTGTTTCCGACACTTTTTCCTGGCTGCCCGGTTTCGACACTCCGGTGAATAATCAGAACGGCGGTGTTTCACCAGCATGGCAGCTACCCATCCAGGACCAGGTATCCCATACTATCTCCTTCCCCTACCCCAATGCTCCTGCTGTTGCCCCGCCCTTTCAACAGCCATTATCTGAAGTCAACAACCTCAATCCATTAGATTTCGCTAGTATCAACAATAATGGCAATTCCCTAAATCTGGGGTTCGCAACGGTAGATGATTGGTTTGGGACATCGACTGCTACTCAGGGCGAACAGCAAGAAGATGCGAGTAATCCGTTCGGTGGACTGGATTTGCAGGATTTCTGGATGAAGGTAGGACCAGGAGAAGCGCAAGGTGGTTTCCCATTCCGATAGATCTTTCAGGTAACATAATCCCTACAATAGAAGTATAATGTTATCACATCTCTAGTTCTTTTTTGGTCGTTCACCAAAGATTTTCGTGCCGACTCTGACGCTACTACTACCCTCCTTGATAGCCTGAGCGAAATCCGCACTCATCCCCATACTCAGCTCGAGCTCCCCTACTTCTTCTCCCTTCTCCTTGAGCAAGCGTAACAAGTTGTCCCGAGTCGTGGTCAAGCTGGAGAAATCAGGGTTGGGCTTTGAAGTATCGTGCGAAGCATCCCAAGATCCAATAGTCATGATTCCCAGCAACTTCAATCCTTGACATTCCTTGATCACGTGTAAAGCGAGATCAAGGAGCTCGCCTGATGTCGAGGAAGAGTCGAGGGGTGGTAGACCTGATTTGGCGTCTTCGCCCGAGGTGTTTACTTGCAGGTAGACATTCAAGGGGGATTTGCGTTCGGGAGAAAGGGACTTTTGGAGTAGGTCGGCTACTTTGATAGATGAGAGTGTTTCCAGGACGAACAGGTTGGGGATCGCTGCTTGTCAGCTGTGTTCCACAAAGATGCTTACACGCTGCGATCTTTGACTTGTTGCTTTGGAGGTTTCCGACAAAGTGCCATTCGATGTCTTTCGGTAGCTATTCCGTCAGTGTCTGTGATCCACTGAGCATTCACGACGTACGACTTCAGCCTTATCAGCCAATTCCTGAATGTAATTCTCTCCAAAATGCCTATATCCAGCATCATACAATGCTTGAATATCGGAAGCGGGCTTCAACTTCGAAATGGGTACAAGCCGAGCTTTAGATCCCGATGATACCTTTTCGATCTCGGACAGCACTGATTCCATGTTCCCCTTGAGCTCCTCCTGTCGGTCTTGAGTGTAATCTAGTGACATTGACATTTTGTGTGCTGATCTTTGAAGTATTGAGCGGGTTGTGGGAGCTATGAGGGGTCTATATAGGTGCTTTAGCATATGCGAGATGGGTAGTGAGCAAGAGAGGGAATGGAATGCAGAAATCGTCATAGGGTGCCTATCGGATATATCCGATGAAGTGACCCTGAATGGAGACTCCATTCAACGCGTTCAACCACAAATCAAAGTCATGAGCAGCAGAGGTCTGCCCCAACTCAAAAAGAATGAGCGACTATGGCATATCAAGGCTGGCTGAGCTCACTGTCGAAGGCTGCGGAAGCCAAGAGGAGCCTCATGGAGCAGATATAGAGGAGGTCATCGAGGTTTTCTCGTCTCTAGCAGCGAGTCTTCGAGACGGTGAGCATTCCATCAAGCCGGATCAGGCCTGACGGCCTAGAATCTGTCCGTAAAGCACTACAGGGCTCGGAGATACCTCAGATACTCCTGGCCATCCTCAACGGTACAGTAGCGAAGGCGCATGCTGGTTTGGCAGAACAGGTGGGACGGGTCGCAGCGAATTACGGCGCTGAGAATGGTAAACCACATAAGCCCGCAAATTTGCCCAGCTGACTTTTAGCGACGAATCTTGATGCTTTAGTAGCTGCTGGATATCCACAGAGAGTGCTCAATCTCCTGACAAGGGCGCCACCGGCGCTACCGTTCTCGGCAGAGCGAGCTTTGATTGCCAGTCTCCTAAATCCGATCATGTCGGATCATGGTGAGTTGACATGGCTCGATACTGGCTGATATGTAGAAGCGACTAAAGAAATCATTACTCAGCCCGAGAATTTCAGAATGCTCCTGATAATCGCTGAGCAGTTCTCCCCATCTGGAAATATCCCAGAGGATGATGACGCTCGGGCCACAGTGGCCGAGTGGGTGTGGACTATTATCGAGAGTGTGACTATACATTGTGAGTCACACTTGTCCGACTCTGCTGATACTAGCGCCCGCCAGTCTATCCGACATCGCAGATTCCAGCAACATGTCTGGTCTACTCTATCCACTCGAGGCTTTCACGCCTCCTCACGAGAACGTCAAAGAGTCCTGGTGGGACTCCCTACTGGCAATACTGCAGCACTACTGCGAGTGTCTGGAACGTCTGTCGGAATTGGAAGTCTCGCCAAACCAGCCAACTTTGAACCACGTCGTAGCGTTCAGCGATGAACGGGTTATTTCGGCTATACTAGACTTTGTGGAACGAGAGACGTTACCGCCAGACTACGATTTCAGCTCGGAGGCCGAAGAGGAGGATAAGTCTGTCATAGATACGACTAGCGAGGGGGCCAAAGAGGAGCCTGGTCAAAGTGCCGCAGCCAAGACTATCGGCCAGGCAAAAGCAAGTGTGCTGAAATTCGTCACGTCGTTGTGCTGGGAAATACCATATAATCCAGCTTCGCCGATATGGTTACGGATACGCAATTGGCTCGCCGATGAAGGGATGAAAGACCGGGATGACCTGATTGGATCAGCTATGATATGTTTTGCCAATGGCGTCAGAAATGGTGAGCATATGATGAAGGAGCATCGCTGACGATAGCCGATACCGCCATTGCGTTGCTAGCTGGCCAAGACTCGCTTCTTCCCGTCATTATGCCCCTCTTGTCGCCGGATACCAAGGTCGTCCTGCAACACTCGGTGATTGGCCTCGTGAAGAACCTGGCGAATCCTCCCGAGAACAAGGTTATACTGGGCGAAGCAGGTGTGATTGATCGTCTGATGAAGATGGAGGTGTTCAGCGATAAGAGGGATATGGTCGGGACAATACAAGGTGGTTCAGCGGGTCTGATCAAGCTACTATGCTCGAACAACGGTAAGCCACGAGGTGTGCTATCCAGCTTATAGTCCAGCAAAGAACTCCGTGGATTTTGTGCGCCAGCCAGAGGCATTGGACCAAGTACTCGCCATCATCAAACGGACCGACGACCCAAATATCGGTTACGAGGCAACTCGAATCTTTATAAATGCTATCAAGAGCTTATCGAACGATAGCATAAAGTACGCCGATGAGGTGGAGAGCCTGTCTCGAAAAGAGGTCATCGGTTCTTTGGTCGACCTGCTGCGCCGAACTTGGAAATGGCCTATCCTGGTCAACGACTCGATCATCAGCCTCACGCTGCTGGTTACGTTTGGACCTGAAGGGACAGGTAACTTGGACCATATTGCACGATATCTATGCTGATGTGTAGCTGTCACTGTTTTCGATGAGCTTGAGGTGGTGCATACAGCAAAGGAAGGGGAGGAGTCTTCAGGCGTGCAGGTCATACAGAAGATTACACAGTCGCCAGCGGGAGACGTGTCGAAGGAGATCAAGGCGAACACCGAAACTCTGATGGCTCAGCTGAAGGAGCGGGTAGGAGAGCGACGCTTAGAGGATTTCGCAGTATGAGACCAGTAGACACAGACTTGCAAGCATTACAACCAGTCTCCAGTCGATCATCAACATGCCCATTAAAGTACACTTCGATAAACCTCCACTTTGCAAGTCCCCCACTTCCACTTGACAGCCGTAGATCACCTTTGTCATTGTCTTCTCGCCATCATGTCGAGCACACCAAATCTACAGACCCTGATAGCGCACTACCTCGCGACAAACTATCCAAAAGCGCTTCCTGCCTTTTTGGAAGTAGCACATGTGCCCGAACCCGATACCTCAAATCCTCCCCGACCGGATCTACCTTCCCTAGTGACCGAATTTTATGCCATTCAAGCTTCAATCGACTTGTCCAATGTCGAGCTGGATGATCACGAGATCGCTCACGATGGAAGCTGGAAAGGATGGACTGCTAAGCAAGTGATGAAGGTGGAATTGCCCGCTGAAGTCAAGCTGGGCGGGGTACGTCGGACATTGGAGGGGATCAGTGCTGCCAACCTCTTGACGGTCGGTGTACAACCCGTAGCCAAGAGGGTTTTTGATACTTCCATCGCTGGGTAGATCTGACTTCTGTATGTGAGCTGACTGTAGGTACCGCTCTACATATCCACTGAGCATCGTGACGACGTCAGTGGACAAGAGTTTGAGGATTATCGATTACACGACTGGAGAAGTGGAATCTGCCATTGAACCTCATAAAGCTGCTATACTGTGCTTTGCATTTCACCCACATAACAGCAGATACCTATTGACTGGATCTATGGACGGAACGTGAGCCTGATACATTGACGGCGCTGATCGATAGAACAATCCTCACAGACCTCATCACCGCTCAACCACTACAAAATTTCAAATCCAACAAATTCGTTGTTCGGACCGTCTTCTCCCCCGATGGTAAATATATGGCCACTGCATCCTACGATCACACTGTAGTGATTTACAATACCAGCACACCCTTGGTGGAAGTAGATGACGATGATGTTTTGGACGATACAGATGATCCAGCTCTGGCCGGTCAGCCGTCTCTACGATATACCGAAGTCCACCGAATCAAAGTTGACTCCAACCCTGAAGCGATCCTCTTCCATCCTAAATCAACAGCCCTACTATACACATTACGATCCTCACATCTCCTCTACTATGTCAATCTCGATTCTTGGGAGATCAAGACCAAGAGTTTCAATCCCCACCCGATGGACACCCATGTCAGTTTCTCGGTCTTGAACATGGCTTTACATCCTTCCGGCAAGCTTATCGCTTTCCAAACGGGAGATAATAGAGGTACAGCGGGCGAGAGGATACTGTTTTACGGGACCGAAGTCGAGGAGACGGATAGATTGGGGTGTATATGGACAGGTGCCGAGGGGGATGATTTCGTCATGCCTCGAATGGACTGGCTACCTGACGGTACTGGTCTCATGTGAGTCACTCCTGTTGTGGATGCTGGTATGCTGATTGGTGACAGCACAACTACGACTACTGGGCATCTCAAACTTATCTCTGTATCAGAAGGGACAAGAAGTACAGTCAAGATCCACGGTGCGATGGAACTGGGACAAGCTTCAAGCGATGTAGTCCGAGACTGCTGTGTGGTCCAACAGGGGGATGATTGGGAAATCGTCAGCGTCGGATTTGACCGTAGAGTCCGCATATCGAGATGATGAGCAGCATGCGTTACAGTAAATGCATACAATGTGGAGCGATACAATGAATCTACTCTCTTGTTATCTATCCTTACGGTCTTCGGCCTCGGGCGAAGATTCGACTTCGAACCATGACGGCCCTGTATCTTCCCAGTCCCATTCGCCAGCTTCGTATTGTGCTGTAAAAGGTGACATCCAATCACGGGACTTGTTCAGGTCCAAAGGAGGCATATCGACAAGGCTGATCATCAGCTTCTGTACCTACTTCTCAAGCAAGACTTACTTGATACCCTCTGAGCGCATATCCCCGACCATGTCCATGACCCGATGCTTTTTGGGTTCAAGTAGTGGACTCCTAGCCGTCTTCATACTGTCCCTCTCGATCTTCCTACTCTCCCGGCGTTTCAGAGCAATCCTACTCCAATCCGGACTCTTGGCTTCTTCAGGTGATTTGGGGATATCTTCAACTTCGTAATCCGAAGCCAGTAGATCTCGAAGCCATTCATCAAGCTTCTCGTAGATGACAGCAGACTCTTCAGCCATCCATGGGAAGATCATAAAGTCGTGAGGTGAATCTGGTCCTTCGATCAGGAGATCGGGCTGAGTTGGTGATTCCAGCTTGCGAGCTAGTTGCAATCTTGCCCAGAAGATTCTAATTGATATTGCGAGCCGTTCGGCTCCTCCGTACACTACAAATGTCGGGGGATAGTTGGAGAGTGAGTCGGGTCCGGTGGCTTGGGGTGGAATGAGTAGAGAAGCTGGGGATAAGTAGCTCGAGGTGTGCATTATCGAAGCGGGCAGGGCGCGGAGTAAGAGGGAAGTTGCGAATGGGCCGAAGGTGTCGTCAATCTAGTTGTAAGCGATGGTGTGAAGTGAATTAGACATACAGTATCGCAATCCGCATTGTAGTGTATCCCATCACCCCAGGCGTTTGTGAACCCCACATCACACCATGGGCTCATTACCACAAGTCCTCTTGGACCTTTCAGACCCAGCGCCGATCCCTCATCCCTGATCCACCTTGTCAGGGCAATAGCCAAATGACCTCCTGCCGAATCACCGACAAGCACAATATCCTTCTCATCCACCTTCTCGTCATGAATCAGATGATGATATGACGAAATAGCGTCTAGGAGCGGCAGTGGCCAAGGGGCTTTGGGTGCCAGGCGATAGTCGACCGACAAGACGTGGTGGATTGGTGAATGAACCACTAGATGTTTTGGGATCCCAGAAGTCAAGTCCGTTTCTGCGGCTGTACCGCATAAATACCCTCCTCCGTGAAAATGAAGCATGACTGCCTGACCTGGTTGTCGGTCCCTTCGTGAAGCTTGAGGATTGACTTTCTTCCCATCGAACCAGAAAGCTTTGACTGGAGCAAAACCGTATTCTTCGTCGGTATCGCTCCATTGGCCCCACACGCCAGGTCGATGACGGTTGGGGCGATGTAAGAGATGGGCATCCCATTGCCCACGAGAAGCGAGTAGGGTGTCGAGAGTTTCTTTGGCATGTCCCCTCAGCCAAGGAGCGGGAGCAGGCGGGATAGTGATCGAATGCGAGTGAGTGAGTTTTTCTGGCTCCTGCGACATATCAGTTTCCTGCCGCATCCTGGTGCAGGACTCACGAAATTCATGTTCAGGTCCCGACCGAGGTAGTCGATTTCGCACCTAGCGACCAGAGCACACAAGCGACGAGACCATCTCACCCTCAAGCATCTCTGCAGGGTCCATGATTGTCGAGGTCGATTCCGGCGAGGTAGATATAGTATAGTCCAGGCCGGTAGCAAGATAAGCAAGCTGACCAGGACAAAGAAGATTAGGTATAATCTTCGAAAGTGGGGATGTCGGAGGAGGGCGTTTCGGGGTGCACTTGCGAGCTAGGACATGAGCCTTGCAGCTGTCATGAGAGGTGAAGGTGAAGGCTTACAGCTCCGGCGATAATGGCCTCGGATGTCATCTCGGGGTCGACGTTGGAGACCATTTTGACGAACGTGTGCTCGTAATTTCCACTATCCGGGTGAGCATGTGCTTCTTCCCACCAAGTAGCCTGCAGCCTGGAAAGCTTCTCGACCACTTCCCTCGCTGCCTGTGGGATGTC
>Ga0308160_10005519_pt1 | contig 13154 bp, 16 predicted proteins | sample PhyFR1_FD_201036 | JGI IMG/M metagenome (GOLD analysis project Ga0308160, IMG submission 201036) | Phyllosphere microbial communities from UC Gill Tract Community Farm, Albany, California, United States - DLSLF.R1 | ecosystem: Host-associated > Plants > Phyllosphere > Unclassified | place: USA... | reverse complement strand
TGCCATAACCTCCCGTGATGGAGAGACCGTCCCGCTCAGTAACCCGATCGTATTGGCAGACTTCCGAAAGGTCAATGATTGGCTGGCGAGCTTGGAAAACGAGATGAAGACTACCCTTGCACAAACCCTGCTTCCGACCATGACGGGGTTACAGGCGCTCTATACCACAGATAAGCAAATCGATTCAAAAGCTATTCTCTCCTGGATCAAACAATATCCAGCGCAACTGGTCGTACTGGCGATCCAGGCGTCTTGGACCCAGATTGTCGACGACCGTCTAGTCAGCGGTCAGAGTATTCAAGGCGTGCTCGAGCTCGTGCAATCGGTACTCGAAGCACTTGCAGACGCGGTGGTAGGGGAGCTCGATGTGATCACCCGGCGCAAATGTGAACACTTGATCACGGAATTGGTCCATCAGCGAGATGTCACTAGGGATCTGATCAAAAGCAAGGTCTTTTCTGCAAACGATTTCGAATGGCTTCGACAGATGCGCTTCTACTTCGACCGGGATGCACCCCAACAGTTGGCCTGTTGTCGTGTGGAAATGGCGGACGCACAGTTCGACTATGGTTTCGAATACCTCGGTATACCAGATCGCCTTGTTCAGACACCCTTGACGGACAAGTGTTTCCTTACTTTGACGCAAGCCCTTCACACGCAGCTCGGAGGCTCCCCTTTCGGTCCTGCAGGGACAGGTAAGTGGTCGGCTTCTAAGGGCCCGCGTGACAGCGCCTGATCTTTCCCGATCATGTTTTGTGTTCCTAGGGAAAACGGAATCCGTCAAAGCACTTGGTGTTAGCCTCGGCCGGTTCGTACTAGTGTTCTGCTGCGACGAGGCTTTCGATTTTCAGGCGATGGGAAGGATTTTCTCTGGCGTTTGTCAAGTTGGCGCGTGGGGTTGCTTCGATGAATTCAATCGTTTGGACGAAAGGATGCTATCGGCCGTCTCATCGCAAATACAAGCGATCCAGCAGGGTTTAGTCTCCACAGGCGGCCAGAGTGCCACTGAAATTTCACTGGTGGACAAAAAAGTCCAGCTCAACCCACAGACTGGTAAGACGCCGGAGGCTTCCGCAGAATAGTAGCGCCATACTGACCTGTCCTACAGGGATATTCGTCACCATGAACCCCGGATATGCTGGGTAAGACTGATCTCCCAGCCTGCCATCGAACTCCTGCTGATAGCCTTCCCCTTCTTCCAGGCGATCGAATCTGCCTGACAACTTGAAGAGTAAGCGACAAAGCCTTTGCATCTGGCCTTGACGAGAGACTGACGGTTTTGTTTTGCACTTCAATAGAATTATTCAGGGTAAGTAGCCTGTCAGTCGGTCGCACCTTTCTTGCTGACCGAGCGCGATCTTCGTTTCCAGAGCGTTGCTATGTCCCAGCCAGATCGCGAGCTCATCGCTCAGGTTATGCTATTCTCACAGGGTTTCCGGCACGCGGAAATCCTGGCTAGCAAGATCGTTCCGTTCTTTGAGATGTGTCAGGAGCAGTTGTCTACCCAATCGCATTACGATTTTGGATTGCGGGCCCTCAAATCCGTTCTGCTGCGAGCTGGAATCTCAATCAGAGAATATCTGGCCATTGGGACTGGCAATGATAACGCAGAGACGGCCGGGCAGCGGGCACAGACGGAACTTGCGCTCATGGTTCGAAGTCTGGAAGAAACTCTTGTTCCCAAGCTCTTGGGTAACGATGTTGCGTTAATCAAGAGGTGAGTCCCTCGTGATAGTCATCACAATCTTCAGATGGCCTGACATTGATCACAACGCTTTAAAGTATCGTCACTGATGTCTTTCCGGACGTCGTGCGCGAGGACAACAAGATGGAAAGCCTCCGAACGGCGATCCATCGCGCTTGCGAAAAACGGCATCTGGTAGAAGATGATGCCTGGGTCGAAAAGCTGATCCAGCTCTATCAGGTACAGCAAATATCTCATGGCGTCATGCTTGTTGGTCCATCGGCTAGCGGAAAAAGTGAAGCGTGGCGCGTCCTTCTGGATGCGCTTACTGGGATAGATGGAGTCGAAGGCGTCTCCCATATTATCGATCCGAAAGCCATCAACAAGGATGATCTTTACGGTACGCTCGATAACACAACACGCGAATGGACGGACGGTCTCTTCACCAGTATCTTGCGCCGAATCACTGACAATGCACGCGGAGAAAGCGGGAAGCGGCATTGGATAGTGTTTGACGGAGACGTTGACCCGGAGTGGGTCGAGAATTTGAACAGGTAAGATGCTTCCATAGGCAAGTTCTCGAAGCTGAGCTGACAGCCGTTCCCCGTCATTAGTGTTCTGGACGACAACCGCCTACTCACTTTGCCAAACGGAGAAAGGCTGTACTTGCCATCCAATGTCCGGATAATGTTTGAGGTGGACACACTCAAATATGCTACACCAGCGACTGTCAGCCGATGCGGTATGATCTGGTTCAATCAGAGTTTGATAACCGCGGAAATGCTGTGCACCAGAGCAATGATAGTACTTCGGAAAGTTGCTCTGCGAATCGACGATAATCTTCAATCGGGCGACACCAGTTCTTCGGAAACGCAACTGCGCCTTCAGGAGGCAGTCGTCCAGACCTTAGAGCCCTTCTTCAAGAGTGACGGATTGGTCTTTAAAGCCTTAGCTTTTGCTCAAACATTGCCGCACATCATGGAGTTTTCCACGTCGAGAGCATTATCCACGTTGTTTTATGCGGTAAATAAAGGGTTGCGGACGATACAAGCCTACAACGACAAGCACGTCGACTTTCCTCTCGCTGCAGACCGGGTGCAGGGCTATACGCGGAGTCGCTTGCTACTCGATCTGGTCTGGGCTTTCGTGGGAGACGCTGCAGGCAAGGATCGTTGGACTTTTGCTCAGTATCTGCAGCAGGAGTCTGGCGTACAATTGCCGGGTGACACCGCTGGCCAGGAAGTCTCGGTCATCGATTTCGACGTGGACCTGCAGACCGGGAACTGGGTCAATTGGCAAAGCCGAGTGCCTACAATCGAGATTGAAACTCATGCTGTCACTGCCGCCGACGTGGTCATACCCACTATCGATACAGTGCGACATGAGGAAGTCCTGTACTCCTGGATTGTCGAGCGCAAGCCACTCATCTTGTGTGGTCCACCAGGGTCTGGAAAAACTATGACCTTGATGAACGCTCTGCGCAAACTCCCTGAAGTGGAGATGGCCGGGCTGAATTTCTCTAGCGCTACCAGTCCAGAATTGGTGCTTAAGACCTTTGAGCAATATTGCGAGTACAAGAAGACGCCCAACGGTGTCATTCTCGCTCCAACATCCGCGACCAAGTGGCTCATCATCTTCTGTGACGAGATCAATTTACCAGCGGAAGACACCTACGGGACACAACGCGTCATATCATTCATCCGGCAGATGATCGAACACGGTGGATTCTGGAGGACGTCCGATTTGACGTGGGTCAAGCTGGATCGGATACAGTTCGTCGGGGCATGCAATCCCCCAACCGACCCAGGCAGAGTGCCCTTGAGCTCACGATTCCTCCGCCATGCCCCGGTACTCATGGTCGATTATCCTGGAACTGTCGCACTGAAACAGATCTACGGCACATTCTCTCGCGCGCTGCTCAAGGTCATACCGACTCTTAGAACTTACGCCGAAGCTCTCACGGATGCGATGGTCGAGGTCTATCAACTATCGCAGGGCCATTTCACGGCTGATCAGCAGGCCCATTATGTCTACTCTCCAAGAGAGCTGTCACGCTGGGTCAGGGGTGTATACGAAGCCCTCAAGCCGCTGGAGAGCCTCGATTTAGATGGTCTAGTTCGTCTTTGGGCTCACGAGGGACTTCGTCTATTTCAAGATCGCCTCGTGGAGGACCATGAGAAGGCATGGACCGACCAGCTTATCGATGAGGTGGCTTCGCGCTATTTCCCAACTGTGAACCGAGCGATGGCCCTACAACGACCGATCCTGTTTTCGAATTGGACGACCAAAGATTATTTACCGATCGAACGCGAAGCTCTGCGCGAATACGTCAAAGCTCGCCTCAGGGTATTTTACGAAGAAGAGCTGGACGTCCCATTGGTGTTGTATGACGATATTCTAGATCACGTCCTCCGCATCGATCGGGTTTTCCGCCAAGCGCAGGGCCATGTTCTGCTTATCGGAATCAGCGGTAGTGGCAAAGTAAGTCCCGAGCGGAACAGACCCTGAAATGGCGCTGATCTTTTGATAAATGTTCTCTAGACCACCTTGTCACGTTTCGTGGCATGGATGAATGGATTGAGCATCTTTCAGATACAGGTATCAAACAGATACACAGCTGCGGACTTTGACGAGGATCTGCGAACGGTCCTTCGGCGTGCCGGATGCAAAGGAGAGAAAATGTGTTTCATCATGGATGAGAGCAACGCTCTCGACTCAGCGTTCCTGGAGCGCATGAATACGCTACTAGCCAACGCAGAGATTCCCGGCCTATTTGAAGGCGACGAGTTTACTGTACTTATGAATGCCTGCAGGGAAGGCTCGCAGCGCGATGGCCTCATGCTCGATTCTACGGACGAGCTTTACCGTTGGTTCACGCGGCAGATCGCCAGGAATTTACATGTGGTCTTCACGATGAACCCACCTTCAGAAGGGATTGCAGGCCGAGCTGCGACTTCACCGGCTTTGTTCAACCGATGCGTCTTAAACTGGTTCGGGACATGGTCCAGCCGCACTTTGTTCCAGGTTGGAACGGAAATGACCGCCGAGTTGGATCTAGAGGACCCGGAATACGACGTTCCTAGTACGCTGGCTCCCGCTTATCCTGAACTGCCAAAGAATCCGACTTATCGCCAGGTCGTCGCCAATGCGATGGTGACGATGCACGTGCGAGCGGCCAACGCCATGCGGAATCTACAACAGCAAGGACGAGATGTCCCGCACATCACACCTAGGCATTTCTTGGACTTGTAGGTGATAACGCCCTTCGTCGCACTTGAAATTAGTTCTAACCGCCCTATTCTTCAATCAGCATCACGCAGTATATCAAAATCGTCAGCGAGAAGCAAGACGATCTGCAGGAACAGCAACGACATATCAACACGGGTATCGATAAGCTTCGCGAGACTGTTACACAGGTCGGAGATCTGAGGCAAGAGCTTTCTATCAAAGAGCAGGAACTGAACGAGAAGAATGCACAAGCCAACGCTAAACTGAAGCAGATGATATCTGATCAGCAAGAGGCGGAGGCAAAGAAACTTGCCTCTCTGCATATTCAAAAATCGTTGAATTCTCAAGAGGAGATGACCAAAACTCGGCAAGCCGAGGTCAATGCGGAGCTCGCAGAGGTGGAACCCGCCGTTGAAGCTGCAAGTAGCGCCGTGGGCAGTATCCGGAAGCAGCAGCTGGCCGAGTTGCAGAAACTTCGGGTACCTCCTGCCGCTATCGTAATGGCAGCCGAAGCCACGTGCGCATTGCTGGGACATCAGAACCTTAAAGACTGGACCGCGATTTCCGCCATCGTCCGTCGAGACGACTTTGTATACAGCATTCAACACTTCGACACCTCGAAAGTGGACGCGGCCCTCTGCCGCCGTTTGGAGCGCGACTACTTGAGTAGGGAGGACTTTACCTTCGAGGTAGTCAATCGTGCCAACAAAGCTATGGGGCCCCTAGCGCTTTGGGTCATGGCGCAAGTCAAGTATGCTACGATTCTAGACAGGATTGAACCCCTTCGAAACGAGGTCCTCCAGCTCGAATATCAAGCCAATACCACCAAAGAGCAGGTCAAGCTAGTCCAGGAAACAGTGGAAAAGCTCGAACGTAGTATCGCGACCTACAAGGACGAGTATGCGGCACTGATCAGTGAAACTCAAGCTATAAAGATGGAAATGTCACGAGTTCAAGAAAAGGTTGATCGCAGTTCGAAGCTCTTGGCGAGTCTTTCCCAAGAAGAAACCCGCTGGGCACAAGATTCAGAAGAATTTGCTCAAGAGATGGTGACACTGGTGGGAGATGCGTTATTGTCTGCTGGATTTCTCACGTACCTGGGATTTTTCGATCAACGACATCGTCGAAGCATTTGGAGCGATATGTCGAGGCACCTCGTTGAGTCGAATGTCCCTGTGAAGACGGACTTGGCTCTGGCTGAGTATCTTACGACGGCCGACGACCGCGCGAAGTGGATAACTGCGGGTCTGCCAATTGACGAACTGGCCACAGAGAATGCGATGATTATTCAACGCTTCAATCGGTATCCTCTCCTCATTGATCCTACCGGACAAGCCTCCACTTTCCTGACCAATCTCTATCGAGATAAAAAGATCATGTCGACAAGCTTCGTAGACGCCGCGTTTGTCAAGAACCTTGAAAGCGCTTTGCGATTCGGGAGCCCGCTCTTGGTACACGATGTTGAAAACTTGGATCCGGTACTCAACTCTGTCCTCAACCGTGAGGTCCGTCGGTCGGGAGGCCGGAATCTGATTCGCATCGGCGCCCAGGATATAGACCTCTCGCCGTCATTCACGCTCTTCCTGGCGACCAGAGATCCGCTCGTTGCTATCGCCCCTGATCTAAGTAGCCGAGTGGCAGTCGTCAATTTCACCATGACACGAGGGAGTCTGGAAAGCCAATCCCTCAACAAGATCCTCAAGGCAGAACGACCGGATACGGAATCCCGAAGAGAAAACCTCATGAAGGCCCAAGGAGAGTTCAGATTGCGTTTGCGCCATCTAGAGAAGATGTTGCTAAATGCCTTGAACGAATCAAGCGGGAGCATCCTGGAAAATGACAAACTGATCGCCACGCTCGAAGGCTTGAAGCGAGAGGCGGCGGACATTGCTCAGAGGATGCACGAGACAGACTCAATAGCAGCGGAAATCGAGAGCGTCACCAGAGACTATCAACCTATCGCTCAATCTGCCAGCGCTATTTACTTCCTCCTTGAACGCTTGGGAGAGCTGCACCATTTCTATCGCTTCTCGCTCAATTTCTTCTTGGACCTCTTTGAAGATGTTCTCCTGAGAAACCCTCGTTTGAAGGGAATACGCGACTTGAAGGAACGCCAAATCATCATCACCAAGGATCTATTCTCGCTTGCTTACGAGCGTGTCGCTCGCACTTTGGTTCAGGATGATCACATCCTGTTGGCGCTCGCTTTGGCTCAGCTGCTTCCTTTAGGAGGCGAGGACGATCAAGCAAAGCAGTTGTTGGCGGGCATGTCCAATACCGCCAGTCCGCTGGTCAAGCACATGCCATCTATCTTGACAACCATCGAACAGCAGCATCTTCTGGCATTGGTCCCAGATCCTCAAGTCCTTTCCGACCTGATCGATCGCGACCCGAAGAGCTGGCAGAACGTTTTTACCGAGACTCAACCGGAAGCACTGGTGTCGTCTCTAGTAGAAGGTGTCTGTGCCAATCGTAAGTCGCTTAGTAGTTCTATTTCGACGGGATACATCCTGATCGCTGTCTCATCCAAACAGCGATCGCCCAATCAGCTTTGGTAACGGTTATTATGAGTTCTCTTCGACCCGACAGATTCATAACCTCTTCGCAGTCGCTCGCTAAGGCTGCCTTTGGCTCGCCTTTGAAAACTGCCGATCCTATGACCGCTCTGACCGAGTATGTTACCGCACCAAACGCCGCAGCGACCCCAATCGTGTTATGCTCTGTGCCGGGATATGACGCAAGCTTCAGAGTCGATACACTCTCTGCTCATATGAAGAGCGAATGTGCATCGATCGCCATGGGCTCGACCGAAGGAACGCGCCTGGCAGACCAAGCAATCAGTCACGCTGCTCGGACCGGCACGTGGGTGTTGCTCAAGAATGTTCACTTGGCACCAGACTGGCTTTCCAGCCTGGAGAAGCGGATGAGAACGATCCAAGCGGACGCTCGCTTCCGCCTTTTCCTCACGATGGAGACTAGCCCAAAAATACCTGTCAGTATACTCCTGCAGTCGCGCATCATTATGAACGAGCCGGCTCCTGGAGTGCGGGCAAGTCTTTTGGATTCGCTGGACAGTTTCACGGAAATGTCAGGCGGATCTGGACCGGCGGAGAAGGCCAGACTATATTTCTTGCTATCGTGGTTCCATGCTGTTTTGCAAGAGCGGTCACGATACAACCCATTAGGCTGGAGCGCACCGTACGACTTCAACAATGCCGATCTGTACGCAGCTGCCGGGACCATGACCCGGTGGATATCTGCCGTCGCTCGAGGCCGCAGCAACGTGGATCCAGCGCAGATACCCTGGCAGGCTTTGAGATCCCTGCTCAATGTCAGTATCTACGGCGGTCGGGTCGACTCCGTTTTCGACCAGCAAATCCTCGATAGTTTCAGCGAAGCCCTGTTCCACGCCGAAGCCTACGAATCAGATTTCTTGCTGGTTCAAGACGAAGATCCTTCATTGGCTCTACAAATGCCCGATGCCCTTACCCTGGACCAATTCAAAGATTGGGCTCGCAAGTTGCCGGGAGAGAATCCTCATTCTTGGTTGGGTCTTCCCGGGGAGAGCGAGAGAGTCCTTCTGGAGAGTAAAGGTGAGTTCTACCGAAGCGATTACTCAGAGAAGGCCGATGAAAGCTGACAATCACACTCATCAGGACGTCGCGTTTTATCGAGACTTCGAGCTCTGAGAGAACCAGAGGAAAGCGATATCGCGGCGCCGCATGCTGTAGCAGCCGAGTCATCAGCTCGACCTGAATGGATGCAGCTACTGAGGACCAGATGTGTAGAGCAATTGTCCCAATTGATGACGGTGAGCAGCAAAGAGCTGGCTGATTGAAAGAGACTTGAACTCATCCTACGCATCGCTCGTAGAGTCTGCCCGCAAGCCGTGCCTCCGGCTCAGACCCGCTTGCTACCTCGTTCGGAAGGGAGATTGAACAGGGGCGAAAACTCTTATCGATCGTTCGTCAGGATCTCGGAGACACTGCCGCATACTTGGTAGGAGATCTGAAGGCAACGAACCACATCACACGACTGGTCCAAGCGATGCGCAAGGGTAAGTCCTCTACGTCGTTACTTGGTCGGATCTGGGCGACTGATTTGCGATGCGTGATGAATAGGTGAAATTCCAAAGTCTTGGATAGGGTACACTATCCGCAGGGACACTACCCTCTCACAATGGTTATCCGACTTTTCTCGTCGTCTAGAGCAGCTTAGGGACTATGCTCAGGGCGATCTAGCTTCGACCGACATGGGTCTCCTGTTCCATCCATCGGCATTCATTACGGCTACTAGGCAAGCTACCGCTCAAAAGAACGGCTGGTCGCTCGAAACGCTTCACATGAGAATCGATTTGGGTCAAATGAGCTCTGAAGGAGGGTTCGGTATCACCGGTAAGTCCGAAAAGTGAGATTGTCCGAGAGCCAGGATCTTCCGCTTACAGATCCCATCGAAACCAATATAACAGGCTTGCAGCTGGAAGGAGCGGAGATCACAGAAGGTCTGCTTCTGCTCAACAACGGTAGCTCATCAGTCATCCCTCCTTCGAGTATCGTGTGGGAGCGCAAGTTGCAGTCGGTTGCGAAGCAAGAGACCGTCGCATCGTCCGTGGATTTGCCCTTTTATATCAACGGGGAACGTCGCGCCCTTTTAGCCACTATCGAGGTTGGCTTGAGCACTGGCCTCAAGCGGGTCAAGGTCATACAGCGAGGTTGTTGTCTTAAGGCTGCTACTTGATCTTGATCCTATACTATACGTCATAGACATGGCTGTACACAATAGACGAATCTATGAGAATTCTTTCCACTAACACGTTTCATATTGCTCGCCCTGTCTGCTGATACATGCTTACGTACGATGACGTTTCGTTCGGGCTCGGCCGATATCCCGCTGCGAGATGGAATCGCAGCCATAATCAGACCTTGACATCTTGCATCTTTATCTCAAAAACGACCTCGCCATAGCCATGACATCGAACTCGATATCGATTGCGAGTTTAATTCCCCGCAGTTCATAGTTTACAACATGCCAGCCCAGACTTTTCACTCCCTCTTGGCGACTGTCTCGCCATCCGCACGGTCCGGTGCTGCAGCCATCACGATTCCTGCATCTGGCTCAGCCCCAGCGATCCACTTGGACTACAACAAGCTGGCCGATTATGTTCAGGCGTTTGCTAAAGCTCTCGAGGGAGCTCAAATTCAGGGTGGACAAGTTGTCTCCTTGTCGCTCATCAACTCGCTCGAATTTGTTGGAGCTTTCCTGGCTACTGGTTGGCTCAGAGCGGTATCTGCTCCTCTCAACCCGGCTTATTCCCAGGACGAGATAGAGTTCTATCTGACGGATACCAAGTCGAGCATCTTGATCGTTCTGGATGGAGAGACTTCGGAGGACAAGCCGACTATCAAAGCCGCCAAGAAGTGTGGAGTCAAGGTTGTCAGCGTCAAGCTTTCTCACAGCCAAAATGGCAAGGTTGAAGTGGACTTGCAAAGCGTCTACACACCTTCCGCTGGATCAACCGTAGGCGTAAGCGATTCTCTTGGAGGCTGAAGTGATCAGGAATCTGAAACTCAAACGTCAATAGACCAAGCAAGGCGGTGTTGGCATCGCCAATGCTGAACAACAGAGAGGCGGAAGCGTCAAAGAGCAAGATGTCGCGTTGGTGCTTCACACTGTAGGCCTGGTTCAGCAGTACGATGCGAATGACTCCTGACCCGAACTTTGCCATCCCCATTCAGAGCGGTACCACGGGAAAGCCTAAGGGTAATGTCAAGTCCTACGCTATTTGGGCATCTCCGGTCAGCTGACATGATAATCGGATAGGCGTCCCTCTCACCCATCTCAACATCATGACGACCATGGCAAACATCGTCAAGACATACGAGTTCACGCCCAAAGATTGCGGGCTACTGGTGATGCCCCTATTCCATGGTCAGTACTCCTCGTTCGATGTGCATGACCTGGATTTATCTGATCAATTTGTGATGTCCGACAGTACACGGGCTTGTTGCAGGACTGCTTGCCCCTCTACTTGCGGGAGCGTCCATAGTAATCCCCACGAAATTCAGCGCTGGGAGTTTCTGGAAGGACTTTACGTCGGAAAAGTGCAATTGGTACACTGCTGGTGAGTTCGGACAGGGGCACGAATAAGGATACCAAGCTCATTCCCTGCTCCTAACAGTTCCGACGATTCACTCGATCCTTCTATCTTCGCCCTTACCTAAGCCGCTGCCCAAGATCCGGTTCATTCGATCCTGCTCCTCGTCGCTCTCTCCGACTGTTTTCCATCGACTAGAAGAGACATTCAAGGCCCCTGTGCTCGAGGCATACGCCATGTCCGAAGCAGCTCATCAGATGTGCGCATCGCCGCTGCCCAAGAATGGGCCTCGGTATCCCGGAAGCGTAGGAATCCCTCAGGGAGTGGGTCTCAGCATCAGGAATGCCGATAATGGCAAAGAGGTCAAGACCAAGGGCGAGAAGGGTAGAGGGGAGGTCTGTATTCGAGGCAGAAATGTCATGCTCGGTTACGTCAACAACGAAAAGGCGAACCGGGAGGGCTACTGGGACGCAGAGGACAGCCAGGGAGCCAAGGAGAAGAGGTGGTTCAGGACCGGAGATGAGGGTTACTTGACGGACGAGGGTTACTTGGTCTTGACAGGCAGACTCAAGGAGGTCAGTTGCGTCATAGCTGCGGAAGTCTACTGCTGGCCGAAGGCTGACCGCTCGCGACCTTGATCAGCTTATCAACCGAGGCGGCGAAAAAATATCGCCCATCGAGCTCGACTCTGCCATCCTCGCACTGCCTGGCGTATCGGAGGCTGTGTCATTCGGAGTTGCGGACGAAAAGTACGGCGAAAAGGTCTGGGCTGCGGTCATCCTCAAGGATGCGGGCGGTAAGGACGAAAGACAGGTTGAGAAGGACTTGAAACAAGCTTTGGCTGGCAAGGTCGCCAAGTTTAAGATTCCCGAGCGAATCATTATCACTCAAGCCATTCCAAAGTGCGTGTAAACGGTTGGCATAGAATCGTAAATCGCGAGACTAATGATCATCCCTTTGCTTGGACTTTGATCGTGTAGGACGGCAACCGGCAAGATCCAGAGGAGACACGTGCGCGACCAATTCGTCAGGCAAGAAGCTGAAAAGGCCAAATCCGCTCGACAGAGCAAGTTGTAGTCTGTTCATCCCGGTTTAAGGAGAGATCGAGCAAGGACAACAGCATCGTGAATTGTATAGCTAGCTTTATGCAAAGGATTTTGATGTATCGAATTCAACTTATATAAACTAAACAAAATCCCGGTCCCAGAGTTTATATGAAACCCAAATGTTTCCCGATCATACGTAGCCCTAAGTCGGAAGCCTAATCGCAACTGAGGTTCGGAATGTCGTCAGGGAGACAACGTGCGTGCGTCTCGCCGATCTGGCGGCGAGGAGACACCGAACCCCGTGTTCGATCTACTCAAACACGTCGACCTTGCTCATGGTACGGGTTCCCCTCGTTACCGTGAACATCATCTTCGTTGCTGCCGTACGGGTTCTACAACGACCAGAATGGATAATCAGTATGCAACTCATCTCCCTGCCAACACCCAAAGAAGGAAAGAAGGGCGAAGAAGTTATGCAAGGGAGAGAACTCACCAAGCCGGACGAACCGTTCCCACCCTGAGTCGGTCGCTTCGAGTCCATATCTACCCCCATCCCAGAATCAAAACAGCATCAGCTCTCCCCGTCCGACGTGTGCTCTCGGGAATCCCAGCTTTCAACTCCCGGACGACTTACCATCTTCTTCGGCGTAGGCGGGCGTACTGGTCCCGCTTTGGTGAGCATCCAGAGCGTTCCTGTTCGACTTAGGATCCGAGGTGAACGGGCCTTCGGTTTCGGCACCTAGTTGGTTCTGCGGGTAGGGATTGAGGGGAAGATGTGTGAAAAGGTCAATTTGGATGTCGGTTTGAGGAGAGACTCTAGGGATGAAATTGTGGTGGGGTACGCACGGCTCTAGCGAAAGAGTCTCCACCCTTGTTGGCTCCCCAACCTCCGGTCGCAGAGGCTAACGATCGGATGTATATCAAGGTGGGTATGAGCCTAGAAAATATTCTGAAGCGCGTCCGAAAGACTTACAATCCCCCTGCTCGTATCCATCATAATCGCTCTCTCCTCCCTTGAACTGGTTAACCCCCTGTCCTTGTCCTTGTCCCCCAACCTGTCCAGCTCGACCCTGAGCCTCATGCACCTGGTTGTCGTTATCTT
>Ga0308160_10005518_pt1 | contig 13156 bp, 9 predicted proteins | sample PhyFR1_FD_201036 | JGI IMG/M metagenome (GOLD analysis project Ga0308160, IMG submission 201036) | Phyllosphere microbial communities from UC Gill Tract Community Farm, Albany, California, United States - DLSLF.R1 | ecosystem: Host-associated > Plants > Phyllosphere > Unclassified | place: USA... | reverse complement strand
GCACCTGGCCCGTGGCGTCGTTCAGCCACAGGCGCGTGCGGTGCACGTCCTCGATGGGGTCGTCGCCCTGCGGGATCACGCGGCAGTTGTCGTACCAGCGGTGGTACAGGCCCGCGAGCTCCTCCAGGTAGCGCGCGACGCGGTGCGGCTCGCGCACCTCGGCGGCGAAGGCCACGATCCGCGGGAACTCCTGGAGCGCGCCGAGGAGCGCCGACTCGGTCTCGTGCGTGAGCAGTTCGGGCGCGAACGCCGAACGGTCCACACCGGAGTCGGCCGCGTTGCGCGCGACGTTGTGCGTGCGCGCGTGCGCATACTGCACGTAGAAGACCGGGTTGTCGTTCGTGCGCTTCTGCAGCAGCTCGGGATCCAGCGACAGCGGGGAGTCGGCGGGCGAGCGCTCGAGCGAGTATCGCAGGGCGTCGGTGCCGAGCCATTCGCGCAGGTCGTCCATCTCGATGATGTTGCCCGCGCGCTTGCTGAGCCGGGCTCCGCCCACCGAGACGAGCTGCCCGATGAGCACCTCGACGTCCTTCTCGGGGTCGTCGCCGGCGGCGCCCGCGAGCGCCTTCAGGCGGTGCACGTAGCCGTGGTGGTCCGCACCGAGCAGGTAGATCTTGTGCTCGAAGCCGCGGTCGCCCTTGTTCAGGTAGTAGGCGGCGTCGGCGGCGAAGTACGTGTACTCGCCGTTGGAGCGGCGGATCACGCGGTCCTTGTCGTCGCCGAAATCGGTCGTGCGCACCCACACGGCGTCGTCCTGGTCGAACACATGGCCCTGCGCGCGGAGCCTGTCCACGGCCTGGTCGACGAGGCTCGGCGCGCCGTCCTCGCCCTTCGCGTGCAGGATCCGCTCCGAGAACCAGACGTCGAACACGACGTTGAACTTCGCGAGCGATTCCTTCTGCTCGGCCAGCTGGTACTTGTAGCCGAGTTCGCGCGCGACAAGGAGCTGCTCGCTCCCGGCGAGCGAGAGGAAGTCGGGACGATCGGCGAGCACGCGCTGCGCGATGTCCGCGATGTAGCTGCCCGCGTATCCGCCCTCGGGGGTCGGCTCGCCCTGCGCCGCGGCGACGATGGATCCGGCGAACCGCTCCATCTGCGCGCCCGCGTCGTTGATGTAGAACTCACGGGCCACGGTCGCGCCGCTCGCGTCGAGCAGGCGCGCGATCGCGTCGCCGAGCGCGGCCCAGCGGGTGTGCCCGATGTGCAGCGGCCCCGTCGGGTTCGCCGAGACGAACTCGACGTTGATCGAGCGGCCGGTCTGCGAGTCGTTGCGCCCGTACGCCTCGGCGGCGTCCACGATCACCTTCGCGAGAGCACCGGCGGCACCGGCCTCGAGGCGCACGTTGAGGAAGCCGGGCCCGGCGACCGAGGCCTCGGCGACGCCGTCCACGGCGACGAGCCCGTCGGCGATCTGCTGCGCGAGTTCGCGCGGGTTCGCGCCGAGCTGCTTCGCCAGGCGCATCGCGACGTTGGTCGCCCAGTCGCCGTGCTCGCGGTTGCGCGGACGCTCCAGCACGATGTCGCCCGCGGTGAGCGCGAGGGGCTCGCCCGGTCGTCGCTCGTCCGCGATCGGGGCGAGGACGGTCAGGATCGCAGTGGCGAGGGCTTCGGGATTCATAGGCTACCGATTCTAGGGCGTGTCGCCCTCCGGAACCGCCGGGTGAGAGGCGGGGATCCCCGCGGGCACCCCGGAGCGCATCGCCTCGCCGATCCCCGCGCGCACCCGCGCGAGAGTCCCCTCGTCGACGTCGACGCCCGCGTGCCGCAGTGCGAGCATCGTCGCCCCCGCCGCGCCGCTGTCCACGAGCACGAACGGCACGTCGCCGAAGGCCTCTGCGACGTGCGCGCGCAGCATCTCGTGCGGCGGGCCGGGGCGCAGCACGATGCTCCCGCCGATCACGACGGGCCCCGGCGCGGCCTGGACGAGTCCGATCGTGCGCACCAGCTGTGCGCCCGCCTCGCGCAGGATCCCCTCCGCGACCGGATCCTGCTCCTCCGCCGCATCGAACACGAGGGGTGCGAACGCGGACAACTGCACCGGCCGCTGCGCGTACAGCACCCGGATCAGGTGCTCCAGGGCGGCGGGGCGTCCATCGGTCCCGGAGGCGTGGGCGCCCTCCCCTGCGATGCCGGCGGCCTGCAGCACGCGCGGGGTGAGCATGCTCTCCGGGCCGAGCCCGTCGAGCTCCGCGATGGCCGCCGCCGCCGCACCGCGGCCGATCCAGAATCCGCTCCCCCGGTCTCCGAGAAGCCAGCCCAGCCCGTCCGCCGTGGCGACGATGCGGCCGCCCTCCACGCGCACGGCGCTCGCACCGGTCCCGCACACCACGCCGTAGCCGACGGGGGCGACGGCGCCGCTCGAGTACATGGCCAGCAGATCCGATTCGAAGGTCAGCGCGCCGGCGAACCCGTTTTCCTTCAGCGGATCGAGGATCCACTCCGACGCGCCGCCGCGCGAATCGTGACCCGCCATCGCGACGACCATCCCCGACACGTCCGAGAGGCTCGCCCCGCCCGCGTCGAGAGCCGCGGCGATCGCCAGGCGCACCTCGGCGAGGGCGGCAGGAACCCCGGATGAGGTGGGGTTTCCACTGCCACCTCGACCGAAGCCGACGACGCGCCCCTCGCCGGTCGCGAGCACCGCTCTGGTGGAGGTCCCACCCGCGTCCACACCGATCACGAGCATGTTGAACCCCAATTTGTTATCTGTCCTACTTGATTTTTCATCCGCGACCCGATGAGAATGTTTTTCACCCGAACCATGTCGATCCACGACGCGTTTTCACCGGAGGCAATGGTGCCACTCATGCAGGACATCGGCAACGAGTTGTCGATCACGCAGCGCATCTCGCTGCGGCGTCCGGCGATGCCGAAGGCCATGGCGAAGATCGCCGCCGTGATCACGGAGCACCCCACCGCCCCGGTCGAGCTGACCATCACCGAGCTCGCGGACCAGGCCGGCACCTCCGCCGCCACCGTCACGCGCTTCTGCCGCGCGATCGGCTTCGACGGCTACACGCAGTTCCGGGTCGGCGTCGCCGCCGAGTCCGGGCGAGGCGACGCCGGCACCACGTGGCGCACCGACATCGCAGACGACATCGGGCAGGACGACCCCGCCGACCGGGTGCTGCTCACCCTGCTCGGCCTGCACACGCGGAGCATGGAGATCACGACGGGCCTGCTGGACCTCGACGACGTCCAGCTCGTGGCGCGCGCGATCTCCGAGGCGCGGCACGTCGACATCTACGGCGTCGGCGGCAGCGGTGTCATCGCCGACGAGTTCCGCGGCCGCCTCTACCGGATCGGCGTGAACGCGCACTCCTGGTCCGACGTGCACGACGGCCTGACCAGCGCGGTGCTGCAGGACGGCTCCTCGGTCGCCGTCGGCATCTCCAACACGGGCCGCACCGAGGAGACCATCGAGATGCTCTCGCACGCCCGTGCGGCCGGGGCGCTGACGGTCGCGATCACGACCGACGCCGACTCCTGGCTGGCCTCCAGCGCGGACGTCGCGCTGATCACCGCCTCGGGCAACCCGGCGCAGCGCCCCGACGACCTCTCCATCAAGCACGCGCAGCTGCTCGTCATCGACCTGCTCTACGTGCTCGTGGCGCAGCGCACGCTCGGCCAGGCGGCGACGCGCCTCGCCGCGAGCGCGATGGCCGTCTCGGCGCACCGCCGTTCGTCGTCCCCTGCCGAAGAACCCCGCCCCCGCCGAACGAAGGAGTCCCACCGATGAGCGCCTCCCCCCAGGATCTGCTCCGCGAAGCCGAGACGCGCCTCGAGCGTCTCACCGCCGACGCGCAGAACGGCGCGCTGGACGGCGCGATCGACCTGCTCGTCACCGCGCTGCGCGACGGCGGCGTCATCCAGGCGTTCGGCACGGGGCACTCGGAGGCGTTCGCGATGGAGATCGCAGGACGCGCGGGCGGGCTCATCCCGACCAACCGCATCGCGCTGCGCGACATCGTGCTGCACGGCGAGCGTCCGGCCGAGGTGCTGACCGGATCCCTCGAGCGCGAGCCCTGGGTCGTCGACGAGCTCATGGCCGTCTCCCCGGTGACCGAGAACGACGTGTTCGTGATCGCCTCGAACTCCGGCGTGAACGGATCCATCGTCGGCGTCGCCCTGTGGGCGAAGGAGCACGGCCACAAGGTCATCGCGGTGACCAGCCTCGAGCACACCGCCCGGGTCGAGCCCAAGCACCCGAGCGGCAAGCGTCTCAGCGAGATCGCCGATGTCGTGATCGACAACCTCGCCCCCTACGGCGACTCCACCCTGCAGGTCACCGAGACCATCTCGGCCGGCGCGATCTCCTCGATCACCGCCGCGTTCATCGCCCAGCTGCTCACGCTCGGCGTCGCCCGCACCCTCGCCGAGGCCGGCGAGGTGCCACCGATGTACATCTCCGCGAACATCCCCGGCGGCGACGAGCACAACGCGGCTCTCGAAGCCCGCTACCTCGACCGGCTCCGCCGCGGCGCCTGAGCGCCCCCAGACTCATCCTCTCCCTCACCCCTCACTAAGGAAGGCAACAATCACATGGAAACCAAAGACGCTTCCATCAGCCGCCGCTCGCTGCTGCGCGGTGCGGCGCTCGCGGCGGTCATGGTGCCCCTCGGCGTCAGCCTGGCGTCCTGCGCCGCCCCTGGCGGCGGCTCGGGCGGCGGTGCCGGCGGCGGCACGAAGTCGGCCGACAACCCGTTCGGCGTAGCGGCGAACTCCAAGGTCGACGCGGTGATCTTCGACGGCGGATACGGCGTGGACTACGTCGAGAACTCCGGCAAGATCCTGGCGGCGAACAAGAAGCTGGACGGCGTGACCGTCAAGGTCTCGTCCTCCACCAAGATCGCGCAGGAGCTGCAGCCGCGGTTCGTCGGTGGCAACCCGCCGGACCTCATCGACAACTCGGGCGCGAACTCGATCGGCTGGAACACGATCCTCGACCAGCTCGAGGAGCTCGACGAGGTCCTGGACTCGAACAACCTCGAAGGCACCAAGATCAGTGACACGCTGTACGGCGGCGTCAAGGATCCGGGTACCTTCGACGGCAAGTTCAAGGCCCTGAACTACGTCATGACGGTGTACGGCCTGTGGTACTCGTCGTCGCTGTTCGAGGCGAACGGCTTCCAGGTCCCGAAGAGCTGGGAGGACCTGCCCGCCCTCGGAGAGGCCGCCAAGGCGAAGGGCAAGTTCCTGTTCCTCTGGGGCAAGGAGGCGGCGACGTACTACCAGACGCTCGTCATCGACTCCGCGGTCATCCAGTCGGGCGACGACGTCCGCCTCCCGCTGGAGAACCTCGACCCGAAGGCGTGGTCGCACCCGACGCTGCAGAGCATCCTGAAGATCCTGTACGACCTGATCCAGGCCGGCTACATGAAGCCGGGCGGCGCAGGAACGCAGTTCACCCAGGCGCAGTCGCAGTGGAGCCTCGACCAGGCCGCCCTGCTCTACCCCTCGGGCTCGTGGATCGAGAACGAGATGAAGAAGCAGACGGCGCCCGACTTCAAGATGATGGGCATCCCGGAGCTCCCGCTCGACGGCAAGCAGACCACCCCGGCGGGCTTCATGCGCGCCGAGGCCGGCGAGCCGTTCATCGTCCCGACCAAGGCGAAGAACCCGGCCGGCGGCAAGGAGCTGCTGCGCACCATGCTGTCGAAGGAGTCCGCGACCTGGTTCGCGAAGAACAAGCTGGCTCCGACGATCGTCAAGGGCACCGTGCCCGAGGACGGCTTCGGCTCGACCGCTCTGCAGTCGCAGTCGAAGATGCTCGACGCCGCGGGCGACAACGTCTTCACGATCAAGTCGACCAACCTGTACGGCATGAACTCCGACCAGCTGCCCATCTGGAACACGTTCCTCGCCGGCGGCATGACGGTCGAGGAGATCACCAAGCAGCTGCAGGCGCTGGTCGACAAGGTGAAGAACGACTCCTCCGTCACGAAGATCGAGATCAAGTAATGTCACTCAGCAGTCCGGGTCTCGACAGTGCGCTGGACACTGCCGCCGTGACTGCTGCTCGTGCGGGGCGCCGTAAGGCGCCCCGCCTCGGGCGGCGTCGCCTGACCTTCGATTACGTGTCCTTCCTGCTGGTCTTCCTCGGGCTGCCGCTGGTGATCTTCCTGGTCTTCGTGATCTCGCCGTTCATCCAGGCGGTGTACTACTCGATGACGAACTGGACGGGCTTCTCCCCGAACATGCAGTTCGTCGGCCTGCAGAACTTCGTCAAGCTCTTCCAGGATCCGACCTTCCTGCAGGCGATGGGGAACAACATCCTGCTCGCCGTCGTGGTCCCCCTCATCACGATCGTGATCGCCCTGATCTTCGCGAGCATGATCACGGTCGGCGGCCCGAGCCACGGCAACGTCCGCGGGCTGAAGGGATCCAGCTTCTACCGCGTGGTCTCGTTCTTCCCCTATGTCATCCCCGCGATCGTCATCGCGATCCTGTGGGCGATGATCTACTCGCCCACGGGTCTGCTGAACGGCGCCCTGGGTGTGCTCGGCATCGACAACAAGCAATGGGCCTGGCTCGGGGAGCAGAGCACGGCCATGGGCGCGACCATCTTCGTGATCGTCTGGAGCATGGTCGGCTTCTACATGATCCTCTTCATCGCCGCGATCAAGGGCATCCCCGGCGAGACCCTCGAGGCCGCCCGTATCGATGGTGCGGGTCGCTTCCGCACCGTCACCTCGATCGTGCTGCCCCAGATCCGCGACAACGTGCAGACCGCCTACGTCTACCTGGGGATCATGGCGCTGGACGCCTTCGTGTACATGGCCGGCCTGAACTCGACGGGCGGCCCCTCGAACAGCACGCTCGTCATGAGCCAGTACCTGTTCCGCACGGCGTTCGAGAAGGGCCAGTTCGGCCTGGCGACCGCGATGGGAGTCGTGCTCGCGATCATCACACTGCTGTTCGCCGCGCTCGTGATCGGCGTGTTCCGCCTGATCGGCGGCAAGGACGAAGGAGGACGCTCGTGAGCACCGACACGCGCGCCGCGATCACGATCGACCGGAGCAAGGCCTCCGGTCCCGGAAAGCACACCACGAAGTCGACGGCCGGCGACAAGGTGGTCGGCGGGGTCTCCCACGTCGTCCTCGCCCTCTGGGCGCTCGTCGTGATCCTGCCGATGCTGTGGACCCTGCTCGGCTCGTTCAAGACGACCGCCGAGATCTTCAAGTCGCCGTTCGGCCTGCCTGCCCAATGGAACTTCAACAACTACGTCAGCGCCTGGGTCGACAACAACTTCGGCGGCATGTTCGTGAACACGATCATCGTCGTCGGCTGCTCGCTGATCCTGGTGATGGTGCTCGGGGCGATGTGCGCGTACGTGCTGGCCCGGTTCCAGATCCCCGGCGGCAGGGTCGTCTACTACCTGATGCTCGCGGGGCTGACGTTCCCGCCGTTCCTCGCGATCGTCCCGCTGTTCTTCATCCTGCAGGGCATGCAGTTGCTGAACACGCTGCCGGGCCTGATCATCACCTACGTCGCGTTCGCGCTGCCGTTCACGGTGTTCTTCCTGTTCTCGTTCTTCAAGTCCCTGCCGTACGAGATCCAGGAGGCCGCGTACGTCGACGGCGCCAGCGAGTGGCGCACGTTCTTCCAGGTGATGCTCCCGATGGCCAAGCCGGGCATGGCGGCCGTCGCGATCATGAACTTCCTCGGCCTCTGGAACCAGTTCATCCTGCCGATCTCGCTCAACACGAACAAGGACAACTACGTGCTCTCGCAGGGCATGGCGTCCTACGCATCCTCCGCGGGCTACGCGCTCGACTTCGGCCAGATGTTCGCCGCCGTGATGATCACGATCATCCCGGTGCTGATCGTCTACGTCCTGTTCCAGCGTCAGCTGCAGGGATCCGTCTCGCAGGGCACCTCGAAGTAGGCATCCCGCGAAACACCCCGAAGGGGCCGTCCTGTCCAGGACGGCCCCTTCTCCGGTCTGGGACGGTCAGTGCTTCGTCGGCTGATGCGCCATGAAATACCGCCGCATGTCCTCCGGCACGACCGGGATCTGCTGGGGCCGGGAGCCCGAGCGGATCGAGAGGGCGCCCGCCACTCCGGCCGCGACCGCGTCGCGGGCCGCCAGCGGGTTCGTGTCGGTCGGCCTGCCGGAGCGGACGAACTCGACGAACTCGCCGACCGTGAGCGGGTCCGCTCCCCCGTGCCCGCCGTCCCCTCCGTCCTCGATCGGGTAGCGGACGTGCCCCTTCTCGAGAAAGTCGCTGCGCGCGTTCCAGACGCGGATCTCGCCGCCGGTGCCGTCATCGAAGTTCTCGATCCGCCCCTCGGTGCCGATGATCGTGTAGTTGCGCCAGTAGTCCGGGGTGAAGTGGCACTGCTGATAGCTCATCAGCACGCCGGAGTCCGTGCGCATCATGATCATCGAGATGTCCTCGACATCGATCACGGGATTCAGGTCCTGCTGCGCGAGGGGAGGCCAGTTGTCCATCGAGAACCAGTCGCCCATACGCCGGTCCGAGTTGTCGCGGCGGGACTCCACCTGCCCGTACACGGCGAGGTCGCCCACGCCGACCACGGTCCGCGAGGAGGTGCCGGCGAGCCAGTGCATCACGTCGATGTCGTGCGCGCCCTTCTGCAGCAGCAGGCTCATCGACTTGTCCCGCTCGGCGTGCCAGTCCTTGAAGTAGTAGTCGCCGCCATGGCCGACGAAGTGGCGGCACCAGATCGCCTTGACCTCGCCGATCTCGCCGCGGTCGATCACGTCCTTCATCATCCGCACCACCTGCATGTGCCGCATGTTGTGCCCGACGTAGAGCTTCGAGCCTGTGCGGTAGGCGGTCTCGAGGATCCGGTCCGCATCCTCGATCGAGATCGCGAGGGGCTTCTCCAGGTAGACGGGAACGCCGCCCTCGAGGAGCTCGACCGCGATGTCGGCGTGGGTGAAGTCCGGCGTCGTGACGAAGGCCCCGTCGAGGACGACGTCCGAGGCGAGCAGCTCCGCGACGGAGGCGAAGACCGGGACGTCCCCGAACAGGCGCGCGGCGCGCTCGTGCGTCCGGGGCGCGGGATCCACCGCCGCAACGACCCTGCCTCCGGCGGCCGCGACGTGCAGCGCCACGCCTGCACGGGCGCCGACGCCGATCACCGCGGCACGGAACTCCTCGGTCGGCGGGGTCTGGTCGTGTTCTCTCATGTCAGTCCTTTCTGGTGGGTCGTGGCGCGTCGCGGTAGGTCGCGGCGAGGCCGGACCGGGGAGGTCCCGGTCCGGCCCCGTGGGACGGGCGCTAGCGCACGGTCAGGGTCACGTACTGGGTGGCGTCCCCCGGCATCTGCTGCTCCAGTCGCATGCGCTCGTTCGCGTACTGCAGGGCGAGGCCGCTGTTGCGGTTGACGAGGCGGTAGGTCGTGGATCCCTGGAGCGAGGTGCCATCGGTCGCGACGCGCTGCAGGTACCACTGGTCGCTGCCGCCCGGCGTGCCGAGACCCTCCGATGTCAGGGGCTGGGCGTCGGCCTGCGGCGCGCCGACCGTCACGACGGCGTCGACCGCGCGCTGCGCGGCGGGGCCGGAGCCCGACACCTGCAGGTCCTTGCCGGTCGCGGCATCCACGAGTCGGTAGAAGCCGCTGTTCTCGCCGCTGCTCCCACGGACGTCCTTCACCGGCACGAGCTTCCAGGTGGAGACCCCGGTCGCTGCGCCGTTGCCGCCGTCCAGCCCGGGACCGCGGTTCGCCGTCACGGCCTTGCCGCCGACCCGCAGCACGTAGGCCGCGTCGGCGCTCACCGCGTTCCCGGCGGTATCGCGCGGCACGTACTCGCTGCTCACCGCCGCAGATCCGTCGCCGGCGGTCTGCGCGATGTCGACGACCTTCCCATTCAGGTCCGAGATCGTCAGGAAGGAACGGCCCGTGACGTTCTGGTTCGTCAGGCTGCCGTTGTCGAGCGAGGTGAGATAGCCGCCGTTGGATCCCGCCGGCATGAGTCCGACGACCTTCCACGAGTTCGGATCGCCGAGATCCGCGGTCTCGTACACGTTGCCGTCGTAGCCGACGATGCGGTAGAGCCCCGAGAACGCGTTGTAGGAGATGGCCGACTCGTTGTTCGCCGACGGCAGGTACAGGTGGTTCGAGACCGGATCCTTGTAGTACGCGCTGTTGGTGATGAGGTCGACCGTCTGCGCGGCCCCGGAGTCGGGGTCCGTCTGGGTGACGTAGATGCCGCCCGTGACGACCTTGACCCCGTTCTCGTACTTGTCGTCGACGGCCTTGAGCGTCATGTCCTGCCCGGTCACCGGGTCGCGGTACGACACGGTGCGATCGGGCGCCGACTGGCCCGTGGCGTCGTCGACGATCGTGTGCGCGAGGGTGTTCGCTGTGTAGCGGCGGCCGGAGGCGTCGGCGAATGCGATCAGGTGGTCGGCGCCGACCTTGGCGGCCTGGTACGACGCGGACGCGGAGTCGCCCGAGCCCTTCCACGCGATGAGATCGGTCGCAGGGTCGTAGGAGACGTCGAGTCCGCCGATGGAGTTGACGTTGCCGTCGATGCCGCCGATGCCGGGCTGCGACCATGAGCCCTGGTACCACTTCTGCCAGGTGCCGCTGGCCATGCCGCCGCTGATCGGCGCGCGCGCCATCTCGGTCCAGCTGGCCAGGGTCGACGAGGCCGGCTTCTTGTAGATCTTCACGTTGTACGTGATGTAGAAGTAGCCGGTCGAGTAGTCGATGAACAGGCGGCACCCGGAGTTCCCGAAGGGATAGGACTGTCCCGGCGACGCGGTGCCGTCGATGACCTGGTCGTCATCCCATGCCGACGTGAGCGCGGGCCCCGCGTACTGCCAGGAGGCGCCTTCGTCCTGGGAGGTCGCGAGCAGGATCCGGTTGTTGTGGTGGCCGGTCGAGACCTTGTCGGCGATCGTCGCATTCGCCCCCTTGGTCTGCCAGGGGTCGAACTGGAACTCGTCGTTGAGCAGGGCGTGCCAGGTGCCCTGCGGATCCACCCACACGCCGAGGACGTCGCAGTGGTCGTCCTGCTGCGGCGACGGGATCGGGAAGGCCGGATCCTTGTCGAGCTGGTAGCAGATCGTGCCGGCGTCGGCGTAGTAGGCGGGCGCCTGCACCCGCTGCGTGCTGGTGCCCATGCCCGCCGACACGGCGCCCATGTCGGTGTTGGTGAACGTGCGCGCCCACGCGCTCCCCGGGTTCGTGCTGTACGCCGTGAGGGCGTTCGTCCAGTGGAACTGCCCGTCCTTGCCGAGATATGCGGAGCCGGCGATGTCGCTGGTCAGGCCGCCCTTCAAGGTCGTGCTGCCTGCCGCGGTGTACTGCGGGGGCGTCGGAGCGGTGCCGGCCTGCGCGGCGGCGGGCAGCGCGAGAGCGAGGACGGCCCCCGCGGCGAGCGCCGGAGTCAGCCGCCGCCAGCGGACTTTGCGATCTGCGGTGCGGTGCGGTTTCATGGTGATGCCCTTTCCTGTTCCTCTTCGAAGCGGAGGGTTTGGGTGTGTCCTTCCCGTTCCCCACGTCGCAAGCGCGGAACGGGAAGGCGCCCGCTCATGCGATCACACGAGCGCGACGTCCGGGTTGGGCTCGCGCGGGCCGCTCTCCTGCTCCGCGGGCGCGATCTCGAGGGCGAGCACGGTCGGCATCCCTGTGGACGCGGGAGCCGGAAGCTGGACGCTGTGCCCGTCCAGCAGGGTGAACGGCACCTCCGCGCCGCCGAGCGCACGCACGGCGCGCAGTGCGACACCGGGAGGCAGTGCGATCGTGAGGACGCCGGAGACCGGGATGCGGACGACGATCGCGTGCACGACGCCGGCGGATCCGTCGGCCGGCGCTCCCGCCTCCAGGGGCGCCGTGTAGAAGCCCCAGCCCGGGTAGTCCCATCCCGTCGCGGGGCCGCTGTCGTGCACCGCCGCGCCGTTCACGGCCATCCAGGCGCCGACGGCATCGGCCAGGGTCGTCTCGACCGGCGCGAGTGAGCCGTCGCCGCGCGGCCCGAAGTTCAGGAGGAGGTTGCCGCCGAGGCTCACGGTCTGTGCGAGCTGCTCGACGACCTGCGCCGGGGTCTTCCGTCCTCGTTCGGCCCAGGCGGAGTCGTGGAAGCCCCAGCTCGCCTGGGTGAGGGTGGCGCAGGCCTCCCAGTCGTGCACGAGCACCGAGCGGTCCCAGGGCGCCGGGAGGCGGCGCTCGTAGCCGCTCTCGTAGTCGCCCATGAGCACTCCGTGCGAGTCGAAGTGGCGCGCTCCCCTGTCATCGGCGCGGAGGCGGCTGTTCACGATCGCGCCGGGGATCCGCTCCTTGAGCAGCTGCTCGATCTCGTAGGTCCAGCGGCCGTTCGCCTTGACCGACTCGTCCCAGGTGCCGTCGAACCAGAAGCCGCGCGTCCGGGGATACCTCTCGGCCAGTTCGAGCAGTTGGTTCGTCGCGAAGTCGAGGTAGCGGTCGAACGCGACGCGGTCGTCGTCGGATTCGATCGCATACCGCCAGTCGGGGTGATGCCAGTCCAGCACCGAGTAGTACAGGTGCGTGGCGAGACCCTCGGCCCGGTACGCGTCGAGGATCTCGCCGAGCACGTCGCGCCCCGAGGGCGTGGCGGCGACGGTGAAGTCGGAGTAGGCGCTCGGCCACAGGCAGAACCCGTCGTGGTGCTTGGTGGTGACCGTGACGTAGCGCGCCCCCATGCGCTTGGCGGTACGGGCCCACTCGGCCGGGTCGAACCCCTCGAGCGTGAAGTCGGCGGCGAGCGCGGCCCAGTCCTCCCGGCTCACGTCCGCCGAGTGCATGAGGAACTCGGCCGCGAACTCGATCGTGCGGCCCTGCCAGGTGCCCGCGGGGACCGCATACAGCCCCCAGTGCACGAACTGCCCGAACCGATCGGCACGGAACGCCCGCATCGTCGGATCCTGTCGGCGCTCGGCCGTGCTCGCGCCGTACTTCAGCGGGTTCATCGCGCTTCTCCGCGCGGACCGGTGAGCCCGGGATGCCCGTCCCACGGGACGAAGGTCGCGAGGTCGAACTCGGATGCCGCCCCCGATGCCCAGTCCAGGCGCACGCGCGTGCCGTCGACATCCACCCGCACCCGGTCGCGCCAGCCCTGCGGATCCACGGCTCCGCCGCGTTCGAGCACGTGCAGCGTGACCACGACCGTGCGACCCGCACCGGTACGGCCCACCAGCGCGGGGGTCGCGGAGTGCGG
>Ga0308160_10005517_pt1 | contig 13161 bp, 9 predicted proteins | sample PhyFR1_FD_201036 | JGI IMG/M metagenome (GOLD analysis project Ga0308160, IMG submission 201036) | Phyllosphere microbial communities from UC Gill Tract Community Farm, Albany, California, United States - DLSLF.R1 | ecosystem: Host-associated > Plants > Phyllosphere > Unclassified | place: USA... | reverse complement strand
AAGCCGGGCATTGGTGCAATACCGGCAATTCGTGAACTCAAATCATAAACCTGACCCTGCAATGGCGCGCCGCTTCTCTTATATCGATTGGGCTCAACATATACAACCCGCACTTCTTGGCGAACATTAACAGAAACTCTAATCAGAGCCGCCCAAGTAGGATGAGACAACCCAGTGATATCCACATATATGATACGGCCTGCGCCCATCGGAGCCAGTAGTCCGTTGAGAGATGCCGTGCCACGCAAGTAATACGTTTCGTTATTGCCGACTATCTGAAATTCAGCAAATGCTTCATTATGTACTTCTAAAAAAAGGACATCAGGACAATCCGCTCGCCACTGCGCTGTATGCGTGCTCCTGTCTTCTGCAGTAACACTATATATATACACACTACCAGGCACAGGCCGAAATGCGCTAACCGACTCAAAAGTGTCTGTCAAAACTGGCTCTAGCCTAATATCACGCATAAAATTCGCCAAATAGCTCCAGCTGATCAGGAAGAATATTTTCGGACTGTCTATTGTTACTTTTAAGAGCAATATCGATACCCTCGCGTGGACGATCCACCAATGCCAAAAGCTGAGTGCTCGTTAATTTTATTTTACGCTTCTTACGATGGCTAAAAACAAAAAATGGTGCAAATATTGGGTGAATCATATAGTCATACGCTTTTGTATCTCGCTCATCAAGTGCTTTACTGCCGGCAAAGCGAACAAGCGCCAAATGCATTACGGCATTCTTTAGCAAACCTGCCGCCTTGTCACCGTTTTCACTCCCGGCCTCTTCACGTAGATGAAACTGATTAGCTTCTGGCGTGTGTCCGGCAGGTGATTCTGCAAGAACCCCGAAAACACGTCCCAAGCTGAGCAAGAGCTTTGTTAAGCGTGCACCGTCTACGCTGAGCCCTTCAAGCTCGGACAAATTTTTTCTTCCCAGGAGTTGTGCTGCTACAGTCTGGGTTTCCGGATCAATGGGAGAAAAAGGATCTCCACCTTTCTCAACATGCATCACAACCGCTAAATGCACTAATTCAAGCAAATACCTAATGTTGCCAGCACACAGTGAGAGCATTGTGTCCCATCCCGAGTAATACTTTCGAATTCCTCGTTTACCCCGGCGGATAGAAAATAAGGATGCATAAAAGTGATTATCATATCTCGCTTTTGCTGCCGAGTCGCCGTTTAGCCAAGACTCTAGTTCGGCTTCTAACGTTGTTTCTGGATGTGAATCCACCCAATAGGTGAGGAAAAATTTCACCGAAAGCGGCAATTCTGAAACAGACGTTTCTAAATCACTTGGCACCACTGATTTGACGCGCTGAATAATTCGTGAAGCTTCCGCGCGGTCTAAAAGCTTCTCTACTTCTTCCGCTTCAGATAATCTAGGGAAAAGTGCCGCAGGCTGTAAAGGCGTATCTATTGCGTTGGCAAATCTTACCGAAAGAACCCGCTCTGCAAAGATTTTAAATTTACTGTCATCTAATCGATCACCAATCGAAATCCGGGCATAATCAGCTGGCGATGTTAACTGCTCATTAGGGTTCAGCGTTGCGCGTTCACGCCACCCCAGTTCACGAACACCTATCTTAAAAGTATAATCACTCGGTGAATGCTTGATAATCGTATTTACTATGCGTTGCTGATAGTCTTCAAAATTTTCGAACTCATCAATCAAGAAAAAGAATTGCTTTCCTCTTAACTCTGCGCAAGATAATAGTGCATGAGCGAGGGCATCGACTGGCGCGGCTTGCATTGACAAATCATCGGGTGGATTGTCACGTACCGAATTAATTGAAGCTTCAAATTTTAGGACTTTGAGTCTTAGCTCGTGTGCTAACTCTCGCAAATTTCCTTCATTTTGCAGACCTAACGTTGCCTTAAATGGGCCAAAGTCTCGCTCATTTAAAGTGAGAGTACGACCTGTTTGCCTTTCGTACCAACTCGCGAATTCAAGCAATTGAGAACAAAATAGCAAATTTAAATAATGTGCGAAACAAGCACTCCACTGTGCTTCACTTAACTCCGGCCCACGAAAAGCTGTAACTCGGTTTGTATTTACCCTATGATAAATACCAAAAAAGTTCCAACTATCTATAGCACTTTTGTTGCCATCTGCGAATGAAAGCTGTCCTTCATACGACAAGCCCTTTAAAACAGTGGTTTTCCCAGTGCCGCGTCCACCGATCAACACACAAGGTCGCGAAGTTTTAAGTTCCGAGAAATATCCAGGCTCGGTAAACAAATCGAATAGTTTGTTGCTTAGCCACTCGGCCTTATATAGCCCCAGAATATCACTGAGTTGCTTACTTCCTTCTTCAATTGTATTGCTCACGACAAACCCTTTTTCACAAGAGGCTTCCACTTTCCATTATCCAACGTAAAAATAGGTAACACCGCATCCGGCCAACCATGCGCAAATGCTAGAGCTAGCCCAAGTTTACGGTATCCTCTCCAACACCCTTCCCGTCCGTCAAGATCTGGAATTCCTGCTCGATCGCTGACCTGCCGTACAAATTCGGGCCCATCTGTACGCATGTCTTCGCGCCAAATGATCGACGAATTTGATAAGACACTATAGGTTTCCGGAAGTACATGTGCGGGAACAAGTTTCACTAAAGGGCAGTTCTCAGCAATATGATTTCGCCCTATCTCTGTAGCAATTAAAGGGCAATAAAAAAAACCGATCTCGGTTACGCTTGCCGATGCAGTCAGCGAATTAAAGGAAGCATAAGTATACTCTTCTAGGGAATACACTTTTTTCCACATATCTTCAAACTGCTCTCCAGAACCGACAAAGTCATCTACAAAAACGACATTGCCCTTTGGTCGCTCTCGTAATTTTTCCAACGCCTTTGCTGGAGAGAAAATCTGACTTTCGTCAAGTCCGAGCACTTCCCGAGCATACCTGGTAAATATATATCCGCTATCGGCATCGCTCGCGTGCCTTCCTTCCACCCTCACAATAATAAGAGAGTCAATGAATTGAGACCACTCAGTAGTTGCGGAGAAATAGTTTTCTTTGTTATGAACAACAAGCTGCGAAATATTTTGAAATGCAGTCCGAAACAAATGTTGAACTAACTCGTCAGAATAATAAGTGAAGCCTTCTAAAAGACGCAGCGCATATGGAATTTCGTCGGGCGTAAAATTCTCCAACCAACCTTGTGGGTCAAATTTTACAGCGCGCGGCCACAATTGTGCCTGTCGAAAAAACTGCCATTTCTCTATTTGACTTCGCAAAGCACTATTAATGGCCACTTGTTACCTCTGCATATTTCCCCGCTAATCTTTCGTATATTTCAGTAGCAAATTTAGCGGGTATTTTCTCTGCTCTCGCTGAAATTTCAGCCAGCCATTCGTTATCTTCACGTCCAAGCCAATTTTTTATATAAGATCCGTTTTTATAGCCATGATCTTGGCGAAATCGATTCAGGACATTTTTCCCTACATATTTCTCGTAAAGTGATAATTCGGATAAATGCAACCTACTAGACAATTCAAAAAAACTTCCAAGCCGAAAGCGCTTCGTCTTCAGTACATCCAGCGAGAATTCTTCCACTAAAATTACCGCGGCATCTTTCTCTATTTTTTCATTTTTTTGTGCATTAGAAAACTCGAGGTAGGCATTATTACATTGCTCAACTACAGTCTCGACAGAGCCGTTTTGCAAAAGATCACTGAGCCCAAAATGAAATATATCTACAAGTTCAAGCTCTATCTGTTGAGCATCAGGATTTTGCTTTTTCCACCATTTCCAGCCCATATGATCTGCCAGCTCAGCACATTCGACCCATATCGCACGATACCAAGGATTTTTTGCCGCTCGCCAATTTGGATTAATTAAACTATTGACGCCTTCCTGTAGTATTAACATTTCTTCAAAGCGAAGCATGGGTGTTGTCGAGTTGTCAATCATAATGAGCCTTCTTAAACGTTCTGGCTATTCTACGGGGCAACACAACCTTGCGCCATAATCTTGGAACCTCAACAATCAAAAAAAATACAGAAAAAGCAGCGAAATTGAGAAGTTATTGGGGTTCCCCTGACGCCCGTCGAAGTCGTTGACGCGATAAAAGTCCATCGCACCAAATTGAACAAGGATCAGGGACTGCTCCTTGAAAGCCTGACAATACCGCCGGGGGCAATCGAGTTGTGGCCGCAAGCCTTCCATCAATGCATCACCCCACTATTGAATAAGTTAGCACACATAAAATCATCCTAGTCTTGGCTGTCCTTGTCGTCCTGCTAGCGAGCCTCGCCACAGCGCGGTTGACGATGGTGAAAGGAAAAAGCCATACGGATGCGTACCGACGCTGCAAGTTCACGACCGATAACGAGGAAGAGTTCTTCGGGCGGCACGTCGTGGTGCTTCCGGACCACTACATTTTTCCGCGGGTCGCGATGTCGGCCTTCTCGAAACGACAAGTGGAGAGAAGACAACAGCCATGGCGACCGCTTGAGAATCGCCCAACAGCGCGTCGATTACGTCCTCTGCACCAGACGCTGCGAGATCGTCCCAGTCGTCGAACTGGACGACAAAACACACTTACGCGTAAAGGATGAACTGCGAGACGCGCGGCTCGAACACTCGGGCATACGGACTGTCCGCTTTTAGGCGCCGCAACAAGCCAAAGGTCGAGGCCATACAAACTATGATTCTCGGCTCCACGGTAACCGAGGCAGGCAAGACTGCAACCGAACCTACCGGTTAGGCTGCCGCCCCTATCGGAGCTATGTCACTTACACAGCAATAGTTCGCCTGCGGCACGTGCCGTATTTCGTCATGACGAAATTTGTGGTCTGGGCAGCCGCAATGCTAGCCATCACGTCGGACGATAGCGGACCTACATCTGCGGCGCAGGTTAAACCTGTGGTTAGAGCTTCCGCAAACGAGAAACGCATCTATACCCTGAACAGCAACTTTTTAACCAAGCATACATCTAGGCGACAGATGAGCCGGCCAAGAAAACCCAACAGGCACAAGGCTTATGGCAGACTCGTCGATTCCGGACTAAGGCACTAGCCAACTTGCAGCAAGTCCTTGTACTAGATACCGAAACCGCGTTTCTCAAGAAGAACGCAAGGTTTTATCTTGTTTTGCGCGCTTCCCGAACGGCGCCACCGGTCGCGCGTTTGCCTCGTCAGCCCAGCAACCCCTGCTGCCGCGCCAGCCTGACCCAGCCGGGATACTCCGTCATCAAGAGGTCGTACAGCGCCGCATCGGCGTGCTCGTCGGGACTGGCGACCGAAAAGAAATCGGCGTTGTCGATCAGGCGGCCATCGATCGCATCCAGTGTTTCGAGGAACGCGAAATCCGAGTCGAACAGGCCGGACAGGAAGCCGCCCTTGCCCTTGCGGCTTTTGCCGATCCCCATGAATTGCCAGAAGATGGGCTCGTGGCTGGATGCGCGCAGCTGGCGTTCGGCGGCGGCCTCGTCGTGCGTCGCGCCATCGGTCACGAACATGACGTAGACCGGCAGGCCCTGCCGGGAGGATGTCGTGCGCTTGCCGCGGCGTGGCTCGGCAAAATAGAAGCGGCGGACGGCTTCCATGGCCGCGCCGTAGTGCGTGCCGCCCTCCAGCGGATAGCGCCTCGTCATCTGCGCAACGTAGTCGGACCAGTTGCCCAGTCCCATCGGCGCGGGCTGGTGCACATTGTTCCCGAACAGGAAGACGTCGATCTCGCCATCGTCGTCGAAACGGCAGCCGAGCGCGAGGATGCGTTCGGCGAAGCGTTGCACGAGGCCCTTCCGGTACAGGCTGCCCATCGAGGCGGAGATGTCGAGTACCAGGCAGACTTTGGCGCGATGCTTGTCCAAGCCGACCTTGGCGAGCGACACGCCGGCCGACTTGACCAGGTCGACCAGCTGCGGCGCGGCCTGGCGGATGCGCTTTTCGAGATTGACCGATGCGGCGGCAGCGTGCGGTGCAGCGGGTGAAGACGCCGGTGCAGCCGATGAGGACGGCGGCGCAACCGGTGGAGTCGGCAGTGCAGGCGGCGGCGCAGCCGTCTCGTCGACCGCCGCCCCGAAGTGCCGTACCAGCGCCGCAAGCCCGCCATTGAAGCCCTGGGCGACCGCCATGAAGCGCCATTGGCCGTCACGCCGGTAGAACTCGCCCAGCATCACGGCCTGCTCGGCGGCGAAATCCTGGCCGGTGACGTCGAAGCGGGCAAATTCGCCGTCCTGGCCGACCAGGCGCAGGTGGCCAGCCGCCAGTTGCGCCATCGTGCCGCCCTCGATGGCGGCCGTGAACACGATGCGCTCCACCGCGGCTGGGAGGCGGCCGAGCCGGACGGCGAAACCATCCCGGTCCGGGCCGACCGCGCCCAGCGCGATGCCGCCGCAGGGCGTGGCCGGCTGGTTGAAGAAGGTCATGTAGCGGTCGTCGATCAGCTTGCCCTGGGCGTCGAGCGCGAAACACGCGAAGTCTGCGTCGAGACCACGCATCGTCAGTCCGACCTGCAGCTCGCCGTCCGGCACATGGGGTGCGAGGGGCAGGCGACCACCTCTGGAAACATGCTTCATTCTGTCCTTTCGAAGTAGCACGACATTGTAAAGACTTCATGACACGCGCGCGATCTCGACCATAATGTTGTCTTTTGAATAAATTTGTTCTTCATAAAATCATGTCGTGTTACCATCGCCCGATTGGCAACGGTAGACGGTAGATAGCGACATGAACGTGAGCAGTTACAGTGCAAGGACGGGCAAGCTCGATCTGATCAGGCAAGTCTTCACCTTCCTCTGCGTCGGCGGCTTCGCCACGGCGCTGCACTACGGGCTGATGTTCGCGCTGATGCACCTGTTCGGCTGGGATCCCGTGCGCGCCTCCACCGCCGGCTTTCTCACCAGCGCGGTGGTCAACTTCGCGCTGAACGCGCGCTTCACGTTCAAGTCCAACCGTTCGGTGCTGCATACCGCGCCGCGCTTCGCCATCGTCGCGGCCACCGGTCTGCTGCTGAACCGGTATGTGCTCGCCCTGTTGCTGTCCCTGGACATCCGCGTCTTCATCGGCCAGATCCTGGCCACTATTTGTGTCTTATCATGGAACTACATCATCAACGCCCTATGGACGTTCAAAGCGAAACCAGGTTGAGGCCGGCGCCCGTCGTCAGTCTCGTTCTTCCATGCTATAACGAATACGAAGTCCTGCCGGAGACGACGAGCCGGCTCCTCAAGCTGGTGGGCGACGCCGTCGCCGCCGGCGAGTTTGCCGAAGGCAGCGCGATCTATTACGTCGACGACGGCAGCCGCGACGGCACCTGGGACATGATCAGCGACTTCGCGCGCCAGCATCCGCTCGTCTCGGGCATCAAGCTCAGCCGCAACCGCGGCCACCAGAACGCCCTGCTGTGCGGCCTGATGACGGCGCCGGGCGACGTCCTGATCAGCCTCGACGCCGATCTGCAGGACGACCTCGACGCCATCCCGCGCATGGTGCAAGCCTACCGTGCCAACAACGAGATCGTGTTCGGCGTGCGCCGTGCGCGCACCAAGGACACGTTCTTCAAGCGCTTCACGGCCGAAGGCTATTACAAGCTGCTCGCCTTCCTCGGCGTGCAGATCATCTACAACCACGCCGACTACCGCCTGATGAGCCGGCGCGCCATCGAGACGCTGCGCGAGTACGAAGAGACGCACCTGTTCCTGCGCGCGCTCGTGCTGCAGCTCGGGTTCAAGTCGACCGTCGTCGAGTTCGAACGGGCCGAGCGCTTCGCCGGCGAATCGAAGTACCCGCTCAAGAAGATGCTCGCCCTCGCCTGGCAGGGCATCACGTCGTTCACCGCGTATCCGCTGCGGATGATCACGGGCATCGGCGCCGTCGTCTCGCTGGGCAGCCTCGCGCTGGCGCTGTGGGCGCTGTTCGTGCGCGTGTTCACCGACCACGCGCTGCCCGGCTGGGCGTCGGTCGTGATCCCGACCTACTTCCTCGGCGGCGTCCAGCTGCTCAGCCTCGGCGTCATCGGCGAGTACCTGGCCAAGGTGTACGAGGCGTCCAAGCGACGCCCGCGCTTCCACGTCGAGACGCTGTGCGGCGCCACGTTCCGCCGTGCGCCGGCCCAGCCGCGCGTGCTGGCCGAGGAGGTCGTCGAATGAGCGCGACCGCCGCCAACAGCGCGACCGCCGCCAGGCGCGCCTCGCTCGGCATGCTGCTCGCGCTGCTGCCGATCCTCGCGCTGGCCGTGTATTACTTCGCCAGCGCGCCGACCAACGGCGACTTCTGGTGGTACGACTCTTCGCGCCATGCGATGAACGGCGTGTTCCTGCGCGACTTCGTGATGGAAGGCGGCCTCACGAACCCGATCGGGTTCGCCAAGGCCTATTACGAGAAGTACCCGGGCATCAACATCGGCTTCTATCCGCCGTTCTTCTACCTGTCGTCGGTGCCGCTGCTGCTCGTGTTCGGCGCGAGCCACGCCGTGTCGCAGGCCGCCGTCGTGCTGTACGCGCTGGGGCTGGGCATCGTCGTGCTGCTGCTGTGCCGGCGCGTGATGGACGACCTCACCGCCGGCGCGACGGCCGTGTGCGTGCTGGCCCTGGCGCCGATCTCGCTGTGGTCGCGCCAGGTGCAGCTGGACGTGCCCGCGCTCGCGATCTTCGCGTTCGCCGCGTATGCGCTGCTGCGCCACCTGGACGCCGGCCGCCAGCGCTGGCTGTTCATCGCCGCCGCCGCGCTCGGCCTGGGCGTGCTGACCCGCGTGCAGGGCGTGTTCCTGGCGCCGGTCTGGCTCTACTTCGTCTTCATCCGCAACTACCCCGGCCGGCCGCCGTTCATGCGGCGCGTGCTCGCCACGCTGCTGGCCGGGCTGATCGCGCTGCCGGCCGTCGCCATGGCCGTGTACTTCGCCAAGACGAACCAGGCGCTGACGACGGCCATGCCCGGCATGCCGGCGTTGTGGAGCGTCGAGAACTGGACCTGGTACGCGCAGAAGCTGCCCTCGCAGCTGAGCTGGCCGGGCGTCGTGGTGCTGGTCGCCGGCCTGGCCGCCGCCGTCCGGCTCGCCGTGTGCGGCAATGCCGGCCTCGACCTGCGCGTCATCGCCGCGTGCGGCGTATGCGCCTGGCTGTTCTTCACGATCGTGTCCAACAAGGACCCGCGCTTCAACCTGCCGGGCATGCTGTTCCTGTTCCTGCTCGCGGTCTGCGCGCTCGCGCGCGTGCAGGCGACGGCGGCGCGCGTGATCCTGCCGCTTCTGGCCGTGTGGTTCGTCGTGCAGCTGCAGATGCAGCCGCGGGTGCCGTATGTGCAAGGCTTCGAACAGGCCGCGGCGAAGGTGGCCGAAGTCGCGCCGCCGTCGTCGAACGTGCTCGTGTCGGCCCACCGCGACGGCAACTTCATCTACGACCTGCGCACGCAGGTGGCGCGCCGCGACATCGGCGTGCGCCGGGCCGACAAGCTGCTCGTGGAGATCAACATCCTGCGCGAGCTCGGCGTGCGCGAAAGCGGCCTGGATCCGCAGCAGATCCTCGCCCTGCTCGACAAGCAGCACGTGGAAACGGTCGTGTTCCAGGACGGTTACCTGAACGACCTGCGCAGCATCCAGAACCTGCAGACGCTGCTCGAACACAGCGGCGCCTTCGTCAAGGTCGCCACCGTGCCGATGCTCGGCAAGACCGATCCGTCCGAGCGCCAGCTCGTCATCTACCGCCGCCAGCACCAGGGCGCGTCGTCCTGATCGACCGGGGCCGGCACCGCGCCGGCCCGCTTCGCCCCTGCTGGAACGGCCGCGCCCCGCACGGCTAGCGCGGCGGCATGCCCCAGTCGTCGTAGCGGCGCTGGATCGAACGGGTGGTGCCGTCGCGCTCCATCGCTTCGAGCGCGTCGTTCATGCGCGCCACGAGCATGTCCGGGACCGCGCGGTTGCAGGCCAGGTAGACGCGGATCTTGCTGAACACCAGCACGGGCACGATCTTGCCGGTATAGCCGAGGCGGTCGAGCGTCACGCTGCCGCGCCGGATGCTGGCGGCCCACAGGTCGATGCGGCCCATCATCAGCTTTTTCGGGTTAATCAGGTCGTTCGGCGCCGGATCGACGTTGAAACCGCGCTCGCGCAGGAACTGGTCGCGAGCATCGCCGTTATAGGTGCCGACGCGGTAGCCGCGCGCATCGTCCAGGGTGCGCAAATCGAAGCGGCGGTCGGCCCGTCCCATCAGCACCCAGTCGGCCTCGCCGATCGGTCCGATCCATTTGAATTGCGGTTCGCGCTCGGGCGTGCGGGTGGTCGAATAGACGCAGGTGTCGCGCCGCTCCAGCGCGGCCGTGTAAGCGCGCTTCCACGGCAGCACGTCGATCGAATACGCGATGCCGGCCCGCGCCATCACTTCGCGCACCATGTCGGTGCCGATGCCGATCACACGGTCGCCGTCGCGCATGCTGTACGGTGCCGAGGTTTCGGTGGTCAGGTACAGCCGCGGCGCCTCGTCGGCCCGCGCCAGCGCGCAGGCCACGGACAGCAGTGCGGCAAGAACGGTCGTTTTCATACAGGTCGCACTCCCTGCAGGCGTCCCCGGCGGACGACCTGTAGCCCAAGCATAGCAGCAACGTCGCGCGCGCGGCAATCCACGCTGGCGCGTCAACTTCGGGCGCCCCGCGGTGGCGTGCACGCGACAATTTATGCATTCCTGGCAAATTTGATTCCTCATGGCAAGACTTTCATGAGGGAAAATGCCATACTGACGAGGACAATACTCAATTCCGTCATTCCCACCAAATACCACGCCATGCTGTCCGTGTTCACGCTCCCTTCCGACCCGTCGCTGCTCAGCTACGGCATGTACACGCCGAAACTCGTGGTGCTGTCCGTGCTGGTCGCGATCTTCGCCTCCTGGATGGGGCTGCAGATCGCCGGCCAGGCCGCCGCCAACCGCGCCCAGCGCTGGATCGTGCTCGGCACCGGCAGCCTGGCGCTGGGCGCCGGCGTGTGGGCCATGCACTTCATCGGCATGCTCGCGTTCGACCTGTGCACCGACGTCGACTACGACCCGGCCGCGACCATCCTGTCGAGCCTGCCCAGCATCGGCGCCTCGTTCGTGGCGCTGGCGCTGATCGCGCGCGAGCGCCTGAGCGGCTGGGGCCTGCTGGCCGGCGGCGTGCTGGTCGGTGCGGGCATCGGCGTCATGCACTACGCCGGCATGGCGGGCATGGAAATGGGCCTGGAACTGCACTACGACCCGTTCATGTTCGGACTGTCGATCGTCGTGGCCGTCGTGCTGGCCACGCTGGCGCTGTGGGTGCGCTTCGGCCTGTCCAGCCTGTCGCACCGGCTGAGCCAGCAGCAGCGGCTGCTGCTGGCCGCGGTCGTGATGGGTTGCGCCATCGCCGGCATGCACTACACCGGCATGGCCGCCGCGCGCTTCGTCGGCCATGCGTCCGCGCTCACGCCGCACAAGGCGGCGGCCGGTACGTTCCTGGCGCTGGCGATCAGCCTGATCACGGTCGCGTTCACCATCTTCGTCGTGTTCGTCAATGGCCTGCTGCGCTACCGCCAGCTGTTCCACGAACTGTCGCGCAGCGAAGCGTGGATGCGCGCGCTGCTCACGACGACGGTGGACGGCGTCATCACGGTCGACCGCCAGGGCATCATCCGCGAATTCAATGCGTCCGCCGAGCGCATCTTCGGCTGGCGCCGCGACGAGATCGTCGGCCAGCACATCCGCCTCGTGATCGGCAACGAAGCGGCATCCGGCGAAGTCGGCCTGCTGCGTTCGCTCGAAACGGGCGAGATCAGCGCCAGCGCGCGCGGCGCCGACGTCACGGGCCGGCACCGCGACGGCAGCATCGTGCCGATCCGGCGCGCCCTGGGCCACGCGCGCCTCGGGCAGCAGGACCTGTTCGTCTGCTTCATCACCGACATCACCGAGCGGCGCAAGATGGAACAGGCGCTGCGCGCCAGTGAGCAGCAGTTCCGTTCGCTGATCGGCAACATCCCCGGCATTTCCTACCGCAGCGGCCTGCTCGAGGGCGAGGCGCCGATGCTGTTCATCAGCGACGCCGTCGAGCGCGTGACCGGCCATCCGGCCCGCGACTTCCTCGGCACCGCGCCGCGCCGCACGTTCGCGCCGCTGATTCACGCCGCCGACCGCGTGCGCGTTTCGGAAACGATCGCCACGGCGCTGCGCGAAGACCGCCCCTACCTCGTCGAATACCGCCTGCTGCACGCCGACGGCAGCACGCGCTGGATGTGGGAAAACGGCACCGGCGTGCGCGACGACGCGGGCGAACTGTGCTGGCTGGACGGCGTCATCCTCGACATCACCGAGCGGCGCGCCATGGAAGACGCGCTGCGCGACGCGAAGGACACCGCCGAACAGGCCGCCGCCGCGCGCGCCAGCTTCGTCGCCAACATGAGCCACGAGATCCGCACGCCGATGAACGCCATCCTCGGCTTCACCGACGTGCTGCTGGACGGCGAGCTCGACGGCGACCAGCGCCGCCACCTCGACACGATCCGCAGCTCGGGCCGCTCGCTGCTGCGCCTGCTCAACGAAATCCTCGACACGGCCAAGCTGGAAAAGGGCGCGGTCGAGCTGGAGCAGAACGATTACAACTTGCTGGCGCTGATCGACGAACTGTCGTCCACGCTGGCCGCGAACGCACGCGCCAAGGGCCTGCACGTCGACATCCACTACGACCCCGCGCTGCCCACCTGCCTGCGCGGCGACGAGCTGCGCGTGCGCCAGGTGCTCACCAACCTGCTCGACAACGCCATCAAGTTCACGCAGCAGGGCAGCGTCACGCTGCGTGCCGAACTGCAGGACGAGCAGCTGCACGTTGCCATCAGCGACACCGGCATCGGCATCGCGCCGGAGCGCCTGTCCGCCATCTTCGAACCGTTCACCCAGGCCGACGCCTCGATGACGCGCCGCTTCGGCGGCACCGGTCTCGGCACCACGATCTGCAAGCAGCTGGTGGAACTGATGGGCGGGCGCATCTGGGCCGAGAGCGTGCCCGGCGCCGGCACGACGTTCCACGTGATGCTGCCGCTCGTGCTGGCGCGCTTCGCCCCGCAGCAGCCGCGCGTGCGCACGCCGGCCGCCCTGCCGCCGCTGCGCGTGCTGGTCGCGGACGACGTGCCGCAGAACCAGGAACTGCTGCAGCTCCTGCTGGCGCGCCGCGGCCACACGATGACGGCCGTGGGCGACGGCGCCGCCGTCGT
>Ga0308160_10005516_pt1 | contig 13161 bp, 15 predicted proteins | sample PhyFR1_FD_201036 | JGI IMG/M metagenome (GOLD analysis project Ga0308160, IMG submission 201036) | Phyllosphere microbial communities from UC Gill Tract Community Farm, Albany, California, United States - DLSLF.R1 | ecosystem: Host-associated > Plants > Phyllosphere > Unclassified | place: USA... | reverse complement strand
CCAGGTTCAAGAACAGCAGCAACCCGATTTGCACAATCGCGCTTAACTTCGAGGTGAAAGCAATTGCGATTGAAGTACCCTCCTTCGTGTCGCAAGGGTTACACCGATCGAGGCGTACGTGTGACAGATCCATCGTTCGATGCTCTTCGACGCAACAGTAGCAGATTGACCTGCGTCATAGCCCGTAAGAGGAACGCGACACCCCGTTCCCTACTCGACTTGAAAAGCCATTCGACCCAAACCTTTGATCCAACAAAACACTGAACGCTCGACCCCGCAATCACTCGCACATCATCGTTCGTACAAGCGTAGATCGGAGAGCAGACGACTCGCCGAGGTTCGAGAAGACGAGGGAGGACTCACTCTCTTTCGCGAGTTTTTATCAAGAACGACGCTTTTTGGGTTTTCGAAAGCGATCGACACCTTCTATTCACTGCACTCCACTCGACCAAGCAAGTACTATTCTAGACATGTTACAACAACAAGGAAACAAAGAACCATCTATACGTCAAAAACGAGTGAACTCTACTCGCAATCTATTTCTCTTCTCATCCCCAAACTTCCTCTCGGATTCGGCCCTCCTTCTCCAAATCGTCCCATCTCTTCTCTGCTGCAGTTTCCGATGCAGCCTTACCTTGAGCCTGTAAAATCCCGAGAACAGACTTCTTGACCGCTCGCGGCATCGATGTCGACGAGCTTGAGAAGGAGGACCAGCGACGGGCGTCAGTGCTGCAGCAGGCAGCGAGCGAAGACGTGCAGGAAAGAGAGGCGTACCCGCAGATGTAGAGATACCCTCCTCGATCATTGCTCAACCAATTCGCAATCTTGTCAGCATATTCGAGTATTCTGTGCTGTACATAGATCTTCTCATCCTATGAAAGACGCCACACAGTGACCATCAGATAAGCAGAAGAGCAAGCAGAGAACAATGAGAACGAACCTGATCCCGAGATGCAGCGACGCTGTAATCGAGGAAACCGTCACTAGCCAACTTCGAAAAATACGAATGGTAATGAGCATCCGCAGAGAGGGATCGACACCCGAAGAAGAGCAGGTTGTCTAGATTTCATACAGTAAGCGCGATTAGAGTCAGTACTTGCGAAGTAAGATCGCGAGAGTGAGACGACATACCTTTGATGCCTTGTCGAGTCCTCTCTTCAATTAAAGCTCGGAATGGGGCGACTCCGGTACCTGGACCGACCATGATGAGAGGCGCAGCGTGTCCCGAGGGAGGTAGAGACGGAGGAAGGCGCAATTGGCCCGTTCGGTCGACACGAATAGGGAAACGAACGCCTGTTCCGAAAACGAGGGATCAGCTCGCATGCACCCTATGAGGAATGCGCAGACTAGGGCTTCGTCGATACCTTCTTGCAGATCTTCAATCCACCGAGTGGCAACCCCTCGCCTCTCGACACTGAGAATCGTCCGATACCGCACAATCGCAACCAGCAGTTGAATTCGGCGTCTCGAATGAGCCTATCGCACAGAAAAGGAAGATCAGCCATGTTTCAATCTCACTTGCAAATGCAGACATACCGTTGGAGAGCTGGAAATCGAGAAACCTCTCGGTCGCATGCTCGGGATCCAGTCGAGGGTGTATTCGATCGGGATCCGCTTGTGAACGATTCTTTTGAACTCGGAAAGGATCTCGGTTAGAGTCCGTCGAGGTCGTAGGGCGTAGTCGTTCAAATCATCCTATACGGAGGGAACAGAAAAGGTAAGGGTGAATCAAGGGATCATAGGACAGATAGAAATCGTAAACTCACCTGACCCTCTGGACTCGCGAACTCTCGCAATTTATCCCGCATATCCTTCTCCCCTATCTCATTATCATCTCCTCCTCCTGATTCTCCGTTCGATTCGCCCTGCTTCGAGATAGAGTGCGAAGCGAAACCGAAAAGCCATTCGAAAACACCGATCTTGGGGACCGACGAGATATCGAGTTCAGTCGTGAGCAGTGAGCGCAAGGTCGTGCGGAATGGAGAAGGTAGATGAGGTGGTAGCGGATGGGCTGAAAGTGCGAACCGACGTTGACAATGGCGGAGAAAAAGAGCGAAGAAGCTGTCGGTCAGTTCCACATGAAACTCCTGCAGTCGAATGGAAGCGCAGGTTACTCACCCTCATCTCTCGCTGTCCAATCTCGTAACATATCTGCCTCTGCCTCCCAACCCAGTATTTCGAGAAAACGTTGCACCTCTCCAGGGTCGTTGTGCGGTCGAAGTTCGAGGACATCACCAGGCGCGTACGAACTGAGGATAAACGAGTGAAGCAGGGTAGACCAAGTCGCAGAGTCGAGGTAGCGAGCAGGATGGTAGGATCGAAACGCTTCTCGTCAGTATCGGCAAGCACACGAGAGCAGCGATGTCGGAGATCGGAGGCGAGGCTTACAATTGTTCTTCCTCTACTGTTTCATCATCCTCGACCTCAATCTCGATCTCTCTCACATCTTGCCACCATCCTTTCTTTGTCACTCTCTCATTCTTGATCAATCTTGCCCACTTGCAGTCCGATGCCCACTTGACTTCAATCTCCATTCTTTCGTGAGTACTGGTCCCAGTCGCTTGATCTGCAGGCGTAGTCGAGACACTTTCGAGGAGAACAGTTGAAGGAGGTAGGGAATCGTCGGGGAGAGGGAGGAAGTCTGGCGAGGGGGGATACAAATTCTGCAATTGTTCGAACAGCTGTTTTGACCATTGTGGGAAAGTCGATTCGACACTAGCGACAACACTTTGATCAAACACGATTCCTCGGGGACGAGAAGTGCAACTGAGAGACGAAAAGAGAGAGAGAGCTCACCCAAATTCGTTCTGATCGTCTCCTTCTCCCCTCTGAAGAATCTCGCTCGCTCCGAGACTGTCCATCCTCCTCGAGAATTTCTTCGAGACCCAGTTGTACTTTGGATAGCTCGAATCGCCCAACCCAAACACTGCATATCTCAGATCTTCGAGGAAATCTGAAGGCAATTCTGGATGGAGGAGTGCATTCCAGAGAGGTAAGAACGCTGGAGGAGCTGTGCCGTTCCCGGTGGTAGGTAGGATGAAGATGATAGGGTCATCGCTCGATAGCAGGGAGGTTGGTGGGAAGAGAGAGATTGATCGAACTTGAGGAGAGAAACCGAGTCGATGAGCCTTGAGAGCGAGTCGGGACGCCAAATCGAGAGCTGTACCCGTTATTGAGGCATGTAAGATGACTATCTTCCTATCTTGTGGCATCTCGAATGAATGGAAGGAGAGAGAGCAAGGGGGAAAACTTCCCTTTCCTTTCCCTCCAGAATCTCTCGACATCGCACAACTAGATCCAAGTATCCGAAGACATTCAAGTGATCACCGATAGTATCCGACACATCACCTACAGGTGATCAGCAGCATCCCTCCATCGATTTCCTTTCAATCTCTCGCTTCATCTTCAACAGCTGTTTCCCTTCTTCCCTCACCTCTATTCGGACCCAAGATACCCGTGAACAATCAAGATGAAGGTCATCGCTCTTCTCTCGGGAGGGAAAGACTCTATCTACAACTTACACCATTGCATTCTCAACGGTCACGAACCGGTTTGTATCGCATCCCTGGGACCTCCAGAAGGACGAGATGAATTGGACAGTTTTATGTATCAAACTGTTGCTCATTCGGGACTCGCTACTATGGCTCAAGCCCTCGATTTACCCTTCTTTACGACTTCGATTACTGGAAAAGCGATCAACCAATCCTCCGAGTATGGTTCGAGAACCACGTTGGAGCGTCAGAAGGATAGGAGCGTTACTGAGTGCGGGTCGGAGGGTCAGGTGGAGGAGGAGGAGGTGGAAGCAGAAGAGCAAGATGAAACAGAAGATTTGTACAGGTTGTTGAAAATGGTCAAAGTCGAGTTGCCCGAAGTACAAGGAGTTGCTGCTGGTGCAATCCTGTCAAATTATCAAAGAGTGAGGGTAGAACATGTGTGCGTTGTTCGGCTTTCGAGACTGTGTTGACGAATCCGTAAAGAGCTGATAACTGCGCGACGAGTTTCGAATCAGCTGTTCTCGATTAGGATTGACTCCGATCGCGTACCTGTGGGAGAGAAATCAGAAAGAGCTACTCGGCGAGATGGTCGAAAGTGGTCAAGAGAGTGTCATTGTGAAGGTTGCGGGAGCAGGGTGAGCGTTCTTCTGTCTTTCGCAAGGTTTACGCTTGCGTCTCGTCACATTGGAAGCGATCCGAGAGCGATATCTGATGTGGGAGCAATATCGTCTATAGGTTGGGAGTACAACATCTCGGCAAGACGCTAGGCGAAATGCAACCGATCCTTCACAAGCTTGTAAGTTTTTCTTTCGATCTGGCGCTCGTAAAGAACTCGTCCTGACAGGCTTTCGCTCCGCTCCAACAGAACGAGCGGTTCGAGACGCATATCTGTGGTGAAGGAGGAGAATATGAAACTTTCACTCTCGACTCTCCGATCTTCAAGAAGAAACTCGTGCTGTAAGAGCTCCCGCATGTCGCCGAGTGTGTTGCTTCACTCAACTATGTCACCTTTTCACTGCCGCGATAGGGAAGAAACACAGACGATCGTTTCGAATCCGGATCCTCATGCGACAGTCGCTCACCTTTACCTCTCGCGCCTCTCCCTGGCTGCGAAACCAGGTCATCCGATCAACGAAACTTTCCAGGCGCTCCAACAGAGATTGCGAAGATGCGTTGCGACTCCGAGAACGCTGAGCGAGGAGGCGGAGGAAGTGGAGGAAAGCGTCAGAACCTCATGGAATCGATCCCCGGAGAGCGCTCTGACCGGGTTTGAGGGGCTCTCTCTAGTTAAGAAGAGCGATGGATATCACGGGGCGAAGTATGCACTCCCAGAATCGATAGCATCCCTATGCGATGGTTGGGTGAACTTTTCGGCGATATCTGCTTATTCGGAAGACGGAGAGACATCGTCGGCAACGATGTCCATTGAGGAAGAGGTGACGAAGTGCTTCGAGTCTCTGACTGGTTAGTGCGATCGATTCAACCGTTTAATCCTCGACTTGACCCACCCTTGACTTGTCCGCAGTGCTCCTCGAACGGAACTCTTCCTCCTTGATGTCCTTAGCTCATCTCAATGTTCTGCTATCTGCCGATTCAATGTCACTGTTTCCTCGACTCAACAAGATCTACTCGACACATTTCGGTACTTCTCCTCCGACTCGAGCTTGCGTTGCAGTGCACTTCCCTCCGGGCGATCCATCCCGAATCAAACTCGATGGTGTTGCGAGAGTCGAAGCTACTGAGACAAGGACGGCACTGCACGTGCAGAGCTTGAGCTATTGGGGAGCAGCGAATATCGGCCCCTACAGTCAAGCTATCACGGTTTGTCCTCCATCCTTCGCTCTCGCTCTCGCTCTCGTGATTTCCGAGTACTGATGTCATTCACGAAGATCTATAGGTTGCGAATCGATGTTACTTGGCAGGTCAAATCCCTCTTATTCCTGCGTCTCTCTCGCTACCTTCGCCAGCAGATTTTCCCACCGAAGTTGCGCTGAGTTTACAACACGTACGAAGGATTGTGACCGCAGCCAGTGAAGGGAGATGGAAAGGTTGGATGGAGGGTGGTATCGCTTGGATCCAGGAAGAAGTCGACGAAACAGAATGGCGAAAACGGGCGATAGGTGCGAGACAAGGGTGGAAACTATGGAATCAGCAGCAAGCGGATCCGCAAGAAGTGAGCTTACATCTCCTCTTTCTCTTTGGAATTCGAGTTAAGGATGAGCTCGATCAACGACAGGTTCAACCGCCTTTGCTTCTCGTCTCAGCCGCTCAACTTCCACGATCCGCGAGCATCGAATGGCAGGTAACTTGGCAGACAGAACAGGTTCCTTGGAGTGCTGACGAAGACGAGGCTTCATCGGAGGATGACGACAATCCGAAACCGAACAAGATGAGGAGAATCGAAACGAAAGCAAACGAGCTTTTCGGTAGGTCGGCCAGCTCCACTTTCTGTGAACCCTGCCGATCTGACGAGTTGCGACAACACAGTATCCTCTACGTCTGGTCAACACATCAGTTGGCAATGTTCAAGAGTCAACGGAATCGCAGACACGGTCGTCGGAATTCTAGGTTGCTCTATCGGTACGCTTTCTCTGATACACGATTTCGTGGACCACTCTGACGATCGACATGTGACCAAACAGATGAGAGTAAGGCGTCGGTGGTATTCGACAAGCTAGGACAAATACACTCGGTAAAAGTGTTCTACAGACCAAACCTATCGTTGACTAGAGGTAAGACTCCGCTCTATGATCCCGGATCGGGACTACGCTGATTCCCCTTCACCGTGCAGTCGAGGAGCTACTGAATCGTATCTTGAAAGAGTCGAACACACAATTGCGTCCGACGACCACATATATAGGTTCGACATTTATAGAGACGAGGGAGAATAGCGGAAACCACGATGTTGCATTTGTCGTAGTTGCATCGGTGTTGCAGCAATAGAGAGAGTCGATTTGAATGACGAATAAGCTAGACCTTTGTTCTTGACGGAGGAACTGTCGAGAATGTGTGCGAGATGCGATCAACTCGACAATCTTCGAAAGCAAGTGGTTAAGATAGACAATACTGACCTCCCCAACCGGGTTCCGTTCCAAACTTGTCTTCACACCAGTCTAAAACTCCAGCGTAACTTGCGAGAGAATTGAAGTAAATCCGCTCTTTCCTCGATGTGAACCGAGATTCGAGCATGTACGATAAATGGCGATGAAATAGCGAGAATATGAGGGATTGCGCTGTCGAAAAGTAGATGAAAGACTACGAATGAGGAAAAATCAGCCTCTTGGAAGGAGTGAGAAGCGAGGACAATCGAACTCACGTAGATCGCTTCGAAAGGAGTTTGCGTATATCCCGAAAAGAGAGCCTGCGTAGCATGACAGAATAATCAGAATGATGACGAATGGCGTTGGTCAAGAAGCAGACTAACCGGGTTTGCCAACAAACCTCTCGCGCTCATGACTCCCTCTGCACCAGTTTCTTTCCTCGTTCTCTCCACATCCGCCATATCGAATACATCTCCATTTGCTATCACCGGTAGCCGTCCCTTTGCACAACTGCGAGCGAACTTGATCGAGGCGAGATCTACGGGATAACTTGACGACGACTGGTGGCGAGTTCGACCGTGAACCGTGATCACATCAGCCCCCGAAGCGAGGATATTCGAGACCAACTGTTCTGTGCGACTATTTGAAAGCCATGTGCGACATCAGCTAATGCGAGAGGAACGGAAAGTTCGAGTGAGGAGAACTAACGATAGATCGTTGTCGACTCGAATCTTGACACAAACTGGAAAGTCCCATCCCAATCGCTGTTTCGTCGTTCTGACCAAGTCTTGCACGAGTTCTGGTTTCCTAAGTAATGCGCAACCTATCCCTTCCTGATAAGCCCATTTTTGAGGACAACCTATCGAAGAGAAAAAGTCCCATCAGCGAGAACGACAGAGTCGAGGTCCAGAGAGGGTTTATCGCTTTACCACAGTTGAGATCAATCGCGTCGACGAAAGGGCTCGCCAACTCGGCAGCATCAGCGAGGTGAACTGGATCGTTCGCCGCAAACTGAATGATGAGTTTCCCTCGAACTCGTCTCTTTCGTCTCCCTCTGGCGTGTACTCCTCTCGGTTCTGGCGTATCGTCGTACTCTTGCACTGTTGCTGAGGGTGATGTCTTCTCGTCGAGGAGAAAAGTCCCACGTTCAGAAGAGTTTGTAGAGAAATCTGAATCTCGAGCAGTTTGCGAACGAGAGAATTCGGTTGCACTGAAACAGGGTGGCCGAGAGTGAGCGAGCTACAGAGCGAGTTTGGGAAAGCATATCAAATCTCACAGCATCATAGGAGTTCAGACGAGCGGGCAATTGTATCTCGAAACAACTTCTCTGAAAGCTAATTTCCCATACCGAACCATAGGAGCTGTGTACAAGAGGGATGTGCATAACAGGTTCGTTAGTCAGAGCGTGGGAGTACAGACAAGACCAGACTTCTTGACCGCTCGCGGCATCGATGTCGACGAGCTTGAGAAGGAGGACCAGCGACGGGCGTCAGTGCTGCAGCAGATAATGAAACCGGGCGGAGATGAGAATATAGCGGCTCGCAAGAGCAGAGCGAGAGCCGATGAGCCCGAGCGAGACTTTCAACGAAAGCTTCTCTCGATTTATGCGTGAACCTCTATATATTCTCGAGCACAGTATACACAGAATCGTAGTTCGAAGCACTCTACTTCTTCTCTCGTCGGATGGCGACAGCCTAGGTAACGTAACAACGAAAGTCAGCTTTCTCCGTAAAACAAGTAGAGATCCTCCGGACTCACCTCGTCCAATTCCCTCAACATGTCTTTGGTAGTTTCCCAGCTGACGCATGCATCGGTGATACTGACACCTCGCTTGAGTCCAACTTTGCCGTTGGGGCACTTTTGAGCACCTTCTTCCAAGTTTGATTCGATCATGACACCCATGATAGCCCTTGAGCCAGATCGTAGTTGTTCTGAGACGGAAGCAGTGACCTGTTCCATAGGAAGAGTGTTATAGAGGTGAGGGACGAGCTGGAAGAAAAGGTAAAGACACAAACCTTGGGTTGATTGCGGTGATCTTTTGAAGAGTTTGCGTGCTGCAACAACATGTTTGTGAGTCACCAGCCATGTATTCACTGAGAGAAGAGAGAGTAGGGACTTACAGAAGCGTCAACCATGACGGCAGGCAAGAAAGGCTTCTCGCTGGTCGAAATCTTGCTGACCGCTTCAGCAGCACCGTTCACCGACTCGGCGTCGTAATTCGTACCCTTTGTACCACCTCGGAGAATCACATGCACGTCGGGATTACCTAAAATTACCTCACCGCCCGGTCAGTACAGGAGAAATAGCAGGAAAAGAAGACGGAAACAGAGCAGCGAGACTGACCTGAAGTCCTGACAATGGCAGCTAAACCACTCTCGGTGACACCAAGAAAAGCGTGAGGGTGAGAAGCGGACCTCATAGCGTCGACAGCGACTCCGAGGGATCCATCAGTCCCGTTTTTGAAACCGATCGGGCAAGAGGTACCCGAAGCAAGCTCGCGGTGTAGTTGCGATTCTGTGAAGACGAATGAGATACTCAGCTGACAGGAATCGAGAGGGAGAGGCGGACCCGTGACTGACCAGTTGTTCTCGCACCAATGGCTCCCCAAGAAACCAAATCCGACAAGAACTGAGGAGAAACGGTATCGAGCAGTTCGAGAGCTACGGGTACTCCAGTGTTGGTGATCTCGGAAAGGAGAGTTCGTGCTATCCGGAGACCCTTGTTGATACTGAAAGAGCCATTGAGATCGGGATCTGAATTGAGGGACGCGAATTGAAGGTTTCGAAAGTGGCAGCAGTCGAATGAACATGACAAGGAGAGAGAGAAGATTGGCGTTCAAGGGTACGAAGTGAGTGGCAGCAATCGTCAGCAAGAGTGACCAAAGCGAGAAGGACATAGAATCGCGAGGAGAGAGGAGACTAACCGTTGATGAGCCCTTTCCAGCCGACAGTTGTACGAGGCTACGCAGACAGATCAAGTCGAACGGTGTCAGCTTCACTTTCGAGATCCGCCAGAGATCCTTCCTCGTCCGTCGACCTTCGCCAGCTCTTCGAATTTTCGCTGCCTTCCCTTCTTCTTCGACCCCTCGGGAACGCCTTGATACTCTTTCGCACTGTCTCAATTGAAGCACTCACCTTTTCAAAGTAAGCTCTCATGACAATGACCAAGTTTTTCAAGTTCTTCGCTTCTTCCTTCAACAGGGCAGCATATTCCCTAGCCTCTTCAGGATCGTGAATTGAGCAAGGTCCGACTACTACTACGATCTTGTCTGATTCTCCACGCAAGATTGAAGCGATTTGTGCTCGGGAAAGGGAGATTGTGCGTTTTGAAGAATCGGAGAGGGGAACTTCGGATCGAAGAAGAGCGGGTTGAATCAAAGGTTCGATCTAGTAGAGTGAAGAGTCAGTTCAAATAACTTTCTACAGGGGTCTCGTAGCTTGGAGAGTCGCAGTGAGGTAGATCTCGTAGATGGAAAACTAGCGATTGAAAATGATGAGAACGTACAGCTTCGATACGCAAGTTGTCCCCGTAAACGTCGTAGTTTTGGTAAGAAGTATCTGATAGTACGCTCTCCATTGTCTTCGCGGATGTGTAGTGAGAAAAGTGGGAGAAGAGAAGAGTCACTTTCACCGAAGAGATTTGTTCGAATTTGTCAAGAAATCTTGTTCCAATTTCTACTGGTTTAGCAGACTGAGAGTTTAATAAGAACAGTAGAATGCAAGTCAGCCGTAAGAAGAGCAAAAAAATCCACGAGGAAAAGGATGAAACGCTGACGAGTGTTGCGAATCTTTCCTTCTTTCAACTTCTCAGTTTCCATTGCAGTCTACAATGCCAGTACCGATCAAGATCAAACATGCAGGCAAATCTTACGACTTGGAAGTAGACACTTCAGCTCCAGCTACCGTGTTCAAGGAACAGATTTATCATCTGACGGGAGTTCCAATCGACAAAGTAAAGGTAGTAGTGAAAGGAGGTATGCTCAAAGTACGCACCAGCTCCCCTGTACCTCTACTGAGAGCTCAGGCTAACTTCCCTTCTTCGTGTTCTATCAGGACGATGCAGATTTGAACAAACTAGGTTGGAAAGCAGTAAGTCCCTCTCTCCCCTTACTGCAGTAGCTACAAATAGCTGACAGGCTCTACTATTAGGGTCAAACTATCATGGTACATCACTTTCGAGCCGGTCAAGCAATCACGACAGCGTAACTCAATTGCACTTTTCTGTTCGTTCATTTCCAGGTCATCGGTCCTGCGGGTCCACTCCCTGAGGCCCCTACCAAACCCATCGTTTTCATGGAAGATATGTCGGATCTCGAATTAGCGCAAACAGTGTGTCTCCTTCTCCTCTTTCTATGATCCTTCGTCTTGATACTGATCTGCGAGATTGAAAACTCAGGCGAAACACCCTGTTGGACTCGAGAATCTAGGTGAGTCGTCTCAGGCGCTAATCCCTACTTTGAATCGGGCTATACTGACCTTAGCTCGCACCCCTCACCAGGCAACACTTGCTACATGAACTCGACTGTTCAAGTTCTACGAGCGATTCCCGAGTTGCAAACATCCCTCAACTCGTAAGTACTCAGGATTAGTCTTGCTCATCGCGCGTACTGACATAAACACTACTGCTTCGCAGTGCATCAGGTGCCGGCGCCCAACCGGACGCTCAGCTCACCAAATCTTTGAGAGATCTCTATCAAAACATGTCGAAAACAACAGAAGGTTTCCCACCTTTTGCTTTCCTCAACGTCAGTCACATTCTCTTGATTACACTCACCTCCATTGTTGACAAGAATCGGATCGTTTCACAGATGCTTCGACAATTCGCTCCTCAATTCGCTGAAAGATCTCGAACAAATGGTCAATACGCTCAGCAGGATGCTCAGGAAGCGTGGGGAGCCATCGTTCAAGCGGCAAAATCTGCTATGGGAGGTAACTCGAGTGACAGCGGCAAGTTCGTGGAGAAATGGATGACGGGTAGAATACAAAAGAAGTCAGTCCATTTCGCTAAAGCTTGAGCATCTTTCTTCTTGTTGATCACTTCGAGTACATCTCACAGGCTGTCATCGACTGAAGCACCAACAGAAGAAGCCAAAGTGTCTAGCGAAAACTTTCTCGAACTCAAGTGCAACATCAGCGGAACCACGAATTACATGATGCAGGGTTTGACAGAAGGCATGACGCAGGACCTTGAGAAACGGAGTGAAACTCTCGGAAGAGATGCTGTTTACCAGGAGGAGAGCAAGATCGATAGATTGCCTTCGTACGTCGTCCATCTCGTGTACCATTCCCTCGATCCCAGCAGATGAGCTAATGCTTTATAACTCGATAGCTACCTGACGGTCAACATGGTACGATTCTATTGGCGAAGAGAGCTTTCGAAGAAGACCAAGATTATGCGAAAAGTCAAGTTCCCCTTCGACCTGGACGTCTTCGATCTGCTATCTGATGAGCTCAAGGAGAAGGTGAGACCCGTGAACGAGAAGTTGAAGGAGATTGAGAAAGAACGGAGGGAGCGAGCGAAGGCGAGGAGAAAGATCAAGAACAAGGTTGCTTCATCAACACCCGCCGTCGCTGCTCCAGTCCAAACGAATCCGACAGACGATCCTCCCGAAGCAATGCTAGTCGATACTCCAGTCGATGGAGAGTTACCCGACGAAACAACCAAACGACAAGAGGAACTCGCTACTTTGATGTCACTTGTTCATCCCGACTTCGAGCAAGATCAAGGAGCGAACGTGAGTGGGCTATACGAGCTAGTAGGGATCGTTACTCACAAGGGTGCCTCGGCGGACGGAGGTAAGTCACGTCTTGCGGATCTTTCTCAGGCTCGCTATTGAGGAAGAATATCGATTCCTGCCATAGGTCACTATGTTGGATGGACCGCTTCTCCTCAAGTCACATCAGAAGGCTCTCCAGACTTTGATGCCGATCCTGACAAGCAAGAGTGGTTCAAATTCGACGATGAGAAAGTTTCGCTCGTTTCGAGGGAGAAGATCATGGGTCTCGAAGGTGGAGGTGAGTCGTCGCTTTCTCCTACTCACTCGTGCCGGCTCGTCGTAGTCGAGACTGATGCTATTTCGCTGCTTCGACAGGAGAGGATCATTCGGCTTACATTCTCCTTTACAAGAGCAAAAGTCTTGCTTGAATAGTAGTACTTGAGTTAGCATGCACGCTTTATCGAATACGAAGTTGATTTGCTGCATTCATCAAGTTAATATCAAGAGAGAACGAGGGAGGGACATCGGATGTTGTTCGATCGAGTCGAGGAAGTTCTTTCGATTCTTCCGCCGTTTTCGTCGAATGTAGCGTAGCACTCGAAGGGAGTGGTACTGCTCTCATTTCCACTATCTTCGTGACAAGGATCAGTCGACAGCTACGGGTTGCGAACGAAGCGGAAATTGCGGCTACGAGCGAAGTTCGAGTGGTGTATCGACTGAAAGAGGCGTAAGAAGCGTTGTCGACCCTCGTACAGACGCAAAAGTGGTTCGACATGGTCCACGAGCCCTCAGGAGCGGTAGCCGAGGTGAGATATGCGTCAAGAGATGAGCGAAGGTGGGGAAGAGCTACGAGACGAAGGTCACTCTTGCAAGCGCTGAGTGGCGCCTTAGAAGCTTCTAGATAGTCTGG
>Ga0308160_10005515_pt1 | contig 13162 bp, 10 predicted proteins | sample PhyFR1_FD_201036 | JGI IMG/M metagenome (GOLD analysis project Ga0308160, IMG submission 201036) | Phyllosphere microbial communities from UC Gill Tract Community Farm, Albany, California, United States - DLSLF.R1 | ecosystem: Host-associated > Plants > Phyllosphere > Unclassified | place: USA... | reverse complement strand
CTGGCCGCGGCGGTGCTGGCGCTGTCGGACTGGATGGCTTCCGCCAGGTCGTACACCGCCTTGCGCTGCTTTTCCATCGGCGCGTGCTGGACGCCGGGCGTGGCCGCTGCGGCGGTCACGGTCACCGCGCCGCTCGCATCGACGCTCCAGTTGGGCGGCTCGACGCCGATGAAGTTCGGGGTCGCGCTCACCTTGCCGGTGTTGTAGGTGATGTTGTAGGCCAGGTGGTGGCCGACCAACTGCAGCATCCACGGCGAGGTCTTGGATGGCGTGCCGATGAAGGCGATCGAATACTGGCCGGTGCCGTAGCCGCCGGCGATACCGCCGGCACCGGGTATCGTGCCGGTGCCTGGAACGGTGCCGGTCGGCGGCATGCCGGTGCCGGTACCCGGATCGATGCCGGCCGGCGGCGTACCTGTGCCGGTACCCGGATCGGTTCCCGTCGGTGGCATTCCGCCGCCGGTCCCGGTGCCGGTGCCGTTGGCCTGGGCGTTCGCGAGTACCTCGTCGGCCGCGCGCAGTTCGTTCATCAGGGTGATGCCGGTCGCGCTCAGCGCCTGGGCGATCACCGCGTTCGCCGCGGCCAATTGGGCAGCGCTGAGGGCCGTCGTGTTCAGGCGCAGGCCGTGACGGTTGCCCGGCAGGTTGGTCCACTGGATCGCATTGTCCAGCGTATAGCCGAACAGCACGGTGGTCTCGGATGCGTTGGACGTGGCCACCGTCTTCTGCTCGGACGCGAGCGTCGCGAGGAAGGCGTTGGCCGCGCTGACGACGGCTGCGGTGTTGGTGCCCTCGGCCAGCACGTTGACCGCGAGGACGGCACCGGTGCTGGTCACGCTGCCGGCGGTGTTTTTCACGTTCACCGTGTAGGTGCCGGCATTGGTGCCGGTTGCCACCGGGATCGTGTAGCTGGGGCCGGTGGCGCCCGGAATCGCGGTACCGTTGCGGAACCACTGGTAGCCGATGCTGGTGCCGGTGGCCGCCACCTTGAGGGTGGCGGCGGTGCCAGCATTGACGGTCAAGGAGGCCGGCTGGGTGGTGATCGCCGGCGCCGCCAAGGTGGCGCTGACCGTGACCGTGACCGCGCCGCTGGTGACCGAACCGGCGGTATTGGTGACGACCACCGTGTAGGCGCCGCCGGCGGAAGCGTCGTAGCTCGCGCGGGTGGCGCCGTCGATCGCGGCTCCGTCCTTGTACCACTGGTAGCTCAGGCCGGCGCCGGTGGCTTCCACCTGCAGGGTCTGGGTGGTGCCGGTCAGGATCGTCGCCGATTGCGGCTGGGCCGCGATCACCGGCGCATCGGTGAGCGTCACGGTGGCGTTGGCGCTGCTGACCGAGCCGGTGGCATCGGTCACGACCACGTAATAGGTGCCGGCCGCGGTGGCGGTGTACGTGGCGGCGGTGGCGTCGGAGATCGCGGCGCCATCCTTGTACCACTGGTAGCTCGCCCCGGACTTGGCGATCACCACCGACAGCACCGTATTACTGCCGTTGGCGATCACCGCGGAAACGGGCTGGCTGGTGATCTGCGGGGCGTTGACGGTTTCGGTGTGGCTGCTGCAGGCCGAGAGCAGCAGGGTCAGGGATGCGGCGCAAGCGAGCAGAGGACGGCTGGCGGGTTTCATTGTTGTCGGTACTCCGTGGTTGATGGTGCGTGGAGTCTAGACAATGTAATTACCCCGCCGATAATGTCTTGCCATGCCTTTGCAGGCTTTTACGCCGCTTTACAGTTCCCTGCACGCCTTTACAGTTCCGCCCTTGAGCAGGCAGGCCAAGGCCGCAAGCCACAGCAGGCAGATCACGGCGATCGGGACCGCGCCGCCGTCGCCGAGCCAGGCCGGTTCGCCGAGGTCGACCAGCCCGGCACGCTGCGCCACCCACGCGCAGGCCATGCAGCACGCCAGGGCGGATAGCGCGCGACGCATGAAGGCATACCAGAATGGCCGCGCCGAACCGAGAAACAGCAGCGGCGGCAGTACCACGGTCAGCGCCAGCAGCTGCATGCTCTCGATGCCGAGATTGAAGGCGAACAGCGACTGCGCGTGCTGCCATCGCGTCAGTCCGGCCCCGGACAGACTGCTCGAGAACGCCATGCCGTGGACCAGGCCGAAGCCCAATGCCATCCAGGTCTCCGCGCGCGTGAACAGTGGGCGCCACGCGTGCACGGCGGCGATCGCGATCGTCAGCGCAACCGCGACCTCGACCGGCGCCGGCGCGACCTGAAGCAGCCCGGTGCTGCCGAGGACCAGCGTTGTGGTGTGGCCGATCGTGAATGCCGTGATGACGAACGCGGTGTGCTTCACGGTCTCGCGCAGCGGTCGCATGGCGCTCCAGCGGCGGGCAACGGCCGCCAGCGGCGCGACCAGCAGCAGGAGCAGCAGGAACAGCAGGTGGTCGGTGCCCTCGGCGATATGCTGCAGGCCGCCCTCGAACAGGCTGAGGAAGCCGCCGCCGGCGCGCTCCTGGCCAAGCGGAATGAAGATGGCGTTGTGCTCGTGGTTCAGCTCGCCCACCAGCACTGGCGCCTCGGCCACGAAGCCGCTGTTCCAGTCGTTGCGCAGGAAGACCTGCACTCGGTGGGTACGGACCTCGTGGGTGATGGCGTCGTACAGCAGTTCCGGGGCGCGCGGATCGGCGCCAGGCGGCGCAAGCAGCGTGAAGGTTGCCTGCAGCTCTTCCGAGCCGCGCGTGCCGATCAGCTCCAGACTGGGGCGCAGCACCTGCCAGCCCTTGCCCTCGCTGCGCGCGCCCACATGCACGAGCAGGTAGGCGGCGAGAACGTCGCCGTAGCGCCGCAGGACCGTCTCCGGATGGTCGGTCAGCGTTTTCCCGAACGCGAACTCGAGACGGTTCAGCGGCAGCTGTGCCGTCAGGCGCATGCCGTCAGGCGAGGTGTCGATCCAGAGGAGGCTCTCCGGCATCGGGTGGGCACCGGCGAGTGCCGCCCACCACATCAGCGCCAGGCCTGCGGCCAGGCGGCGCAACCATGCTTTAGCCGACGCACTTGCCACCGTAGTCCCCGAACTTGTCACGCCAGATGGTGTGGTAGTGAATGTCGCTGCTGAAGATCACGCCGCGCTGCACCGAGAACTCGATCCAGAGCCGCGGGCCTTCGATGCGGAAGTAGTTGCCGTTGGCCGTCACGGTGCCGGAGCCCGAATACGCGACATAGGTCTGGGCCAGGGCATCGCTGCTCAGGTAGGCGCCGATCAGATCGTTCGCATACTCGGTCGTCTGTGTGTTGACGTAGGAGCGGATGGCTGCCTGCACAAGCGCCTGGTCGGCCGAGGACAGCGCCGAGTAGGCGATGCCGTGCGTGGTGACGCCGGAATAGGCGCGCGGGCAGCTGCCGTCGATGCTGCCGGAGCCGTTGGCGCCGAACAGCAGGTCGCTATAGGTGCCGCTCAGCTTGGCGGCCGAATATGCGGTCAGGGCCGCGCCGAGGTTGGCGAAGGCGGTGCGCTGGGCCAGCATCGGATCGTAGGCCGTGCCGTTGACGGTGAACGTTCCTTTCGGTTCGACGCCCAGGAACAGCGGGGTCGGCGACTTGTAGCTGCCATTGAGGGCGATGTTCCAGGTCAGGTGGTGGCCGGTGATCTGCAGGATCCAGAAGCCGGTGGCGGTCGGGGTACCGAGGAAGGCGACGTAGTAATTGCCGTTACCATAGCTGCTGCCGCCGCCGTTGGCCGCGAGGTAGTCGTCGGCCGCCTGCAGGCCGGATTGCAGCGAGCTGCCGGTGTCGCCGAGCGCCGCCTTGATCATGGCATTGGCGGCGGTCTGCTGGGCGGCGTTCAGGTTGCCCCATTTGAGGCCGTTGCGCGAGACCATCGCCGCCGGCAGGTTGGACCAGCGGCGCGCGGCGTCGACGCTGAAGGCCAGCTGGACGGTGCTCTGCTGCGAGCTGCTCAGGCTGTTGTAGAAACTCATCGCGGCGTTGTAGACGGCGGTGCTGGTCGCCGAGGTGGTGGTGGTGGTCACGTCGAGCGCCACGGTATTGCTGGTGACCGAGCCGTTGGCATTGCTGACGACCACGTCGTAGCCGCCGGCATCGCTGCTGGCGACGCTGGCGATCGTGTAGCTGCTGGCGGTCGCGCCGCTGATCGCCACGCCGCCCTTGCGCCACTGGTAGCTCAGGGTGCCGCTGCCGCTGGCGGTGACGGTCAGCGTAAGTTTGGCGCCGACCGCCACCGACTGCGCCGCCGGCTGGATACTGATCGACGGCGCGCTGTTGGCCGAGGTGATGGTCAGCGTCGCGGCGCTGCTGGTGACGCTGCCGGCGCTGTTGCTGACCACCACGTCGTAGCTGCCGGCGTCGCCGCTGGCGGTGCTCGCGATGGTGTAGGTGGCGGAGGTCGCGCCGCTGATCGCCGTACCCCCCTTGCGCCACTGGTAGGCCAGGGTCCCGCCGCCGCTCGCGCTGACGGTAAGGCTGGCGGCCTGGCCGGCGGTGACGGTCTGGGAAAGCGGCTGGGTCGCGATCGAAGGCGCGGCCACCGTGCTGCTGCTGGTGTCGCTGCTGCTGGTGCTGGCGCTGCTGTCGGAACCGCTGCCGCCGCAGCCAGCCGTGAACGCCATCGCTGCGCACAGCAGGAGAGAAGGGATATGTTTGAACATGAGGACTCGCAAAATTACTGTTTGGGTGAGGCGAGTCTAGCCAACGTATGTACTTGCGTTAATGGCCATTGCATTGCTTTTGCACATCTTTACGCCGCTTTACATTACCAGTTGCGGAACAGCGTCACGCGGAAGGAACGCGATTCGATCGGGTGGAAATGCACGTCCTCGCTCGCTGCGCTTTCGCCGGGCAGCCGGGAGGCATAGTCGTAGTCGATCGCGGAGGCACGGCGGTTGGCGAGGTTGAAGCCTTCGATTTCGATGCGCGTCTTCGGATTGATCCGGTAGCCGATCCGCCCGTTGAGCGTGGTGCTGGAATGTGAGCGTACGCTGTTGTCCTCGATCAGTGGACGCGGGCCGAAATAGCGCAGGCGCAGGGCGCCCGACCACGGCCCCAGCCTGTCGACCGTCAGCGCCAGCTGGCCGACGCCTTCGACCGCGCCTTCGATGTAGTCGCCGGCGAGCGGATCGTGGTCACGGGCGCGCGCGTGCGCATAGGCGGCGTCGAGGTCGATCGACAGCCACTTCAGGGGCTTGTAGTAGTTCGAGAACTCGATGCCGTAGCGGCGGCTGGGACGGCCCGCCTCGGTCGTGCCTTCGTCGCCGACATAGGTCAGCTCCGAGTCGAAGTCGAGCCGGTACAGCGACAGCGAGGTCTGCATCTTCGGCACGATCTCGGTGCGCAGGCCCAGCTCCAGGCCCCTGGAACGCACCAGGCCGGGCACCGGCGCCAGCGCATTGCCGGTGGCCGGATCGACGGTCATGACGGTACCGCGCGCGTCGTTGCTGTGGAAGCCGCTGCCCATGTTCACATAGAACTCGGTCTGCGCCCACGGGCCGAAGATCAGGTTCAGCGAGGGACTGCCGATACCGGCACTGGTCGTCCCGCTATTGGCTGCCAGGCTGCTGCGCACGTCAAAGCGGTAACGATCGGCGCGCAGGCCGGCGACCGTGCGGAAGACCGGCGTCCAGCGGGTCGCATTCTCGAGGTACAGCGAAGCGCTGGTCTCGACGATGTGGTCCTGGCGTGTCACCGACAGCACCTGCCGCTTGGCCGTGTGGTAAAGACCGTTGAAGACATTATCGTTCTGGGTGGAGGCGCCGATGGTCCAGTCGGAATCCAGCCACGGTCCCTCCGGCGCATGCCAGGTATGGGTGGCCTTGAAACCGCTCGTGACGCGGCGGTCCGGCTGCGCGAACTGGTCGCCGTTGACCGGATCGTTCAGGTAGTAAGTGAAGTTGGAGAACAGGTCGAGCCGGTTGCGGATCAGGTAGGCGCTCAGCTTCGATGCGCCTTCCGCGGTGGTGTGGCGCCAGGCGCCGGAAAGGCTGAGGCGCTCGGCGGCGCCGCCATCGCTCGGGTCGACCGCGTCGAAGCGGCCGAGCGTGCCGCTGTCGACCGCCCGCTGGGGAATCTGGTCGGTCGCGTTCCAGCGCGCGCGGTAGGCCATCGCCGTCAGGTTCCAGCCATTGCTGGCAGGCCCCTGGCTGTAGCGTAGCACGCCGTTGAGCTTGCGGTAGTCGTCGCCCTGCGTAAACGGTCCGTCGTTATGGACGGCCTCGAGCGCGTACAGCAGCTTGCCTTGCCCCGCCGGCGCCGATGCGGCAAGTGAGGCGCGGCCGTAGCCGTGCTGACCGGCGGTCAGCGACAGGATGTTCTCGGGCAGGGTGTCGAGGTAGCCGATCGACGCGCTGCCGGCCGAGGCGAAGTCGCCCTGGTGGGATGAGTAGGGGCCCTTGCCGTAGTCGAGCCGTCCGACCAGTTCCGGCATCAGGAAATTCAGGTCGGTCCAGCCCTGCCCATGGGCGTGGCTGCGCTGGTTGACCGGCATGCCGTCGACGAAGGTGGCGAGGTCGGTGCCGTGGTCGAGGTTGAAGCCGCGCAGGTAGAACTGGTTGGCCTTGCCTTCGCCGCTGTGCTGGCTGACCACCAGGCCCGGGGTGGCTTCGAGCACTTCGCCCGGGCGATAAGTGGTGCGCAGTTCGAGTTCGCGGCCGCTGACCGAGCCTTCGCCGGCGCTGTCGGCAACGCCGAGGTGGCTGGTGCGCGAGCCCTCGACCAGCACGCGCTGGATGACGGTATCGTCGGCGAGGGCGAGGCCGGGCAGGAAGAGCAGCGAAAGCGAGGCGGACAGGGCGCGTGGAGCGAAAGGGGACTGGGACATGAAACAATGCGATGGCGGGAGAACGGACGCGGCGCATTGTAGAGAGGCATGATTTCTGTCGCAGCGATATTTACATGGATTTGCACCCCGCCCGTCGGCTGGCCGGGCTCAATGGCCCACGTGGCTGGCTTCCTCGGCCTGCCCGGACGCGCCCTGCAGGTCGGTGCCGCTGGTCTCGGGCAGGAAGATGGCCGCGACAAACGCCACCGTGTAAGCGCACAGCGCGCAGGCGCCCATCGCGGTGCCGAGCGGCAAGGAGGTTGCGAGCAGGCCCACCGTTGCCGGCACCACCGAACCGAAGCCGCGGCCGCCGCCGAGGCAGAAGCCTTGGCCGCTGGCCCGGATGGCGGTCGGGAACAGTTCTGCGAAGGTGGGGAGCATGCCAGACGCCAGCGCGCCCTGGAAGGCGCCCAGGAAGAAGCTGAGGACGATAGTGACCGAGGCGTCGATCGGCACCAGCAGGTAGACGGCGACGTTGCAGGCCTGTAGGAGCAGGAAGCCCATGAAGGCCGGACGGCGTCCGACCCGGTCCGACAGCCAGCCGTAGCAGAGGGGGCCGACCAGCGAGCCGAGGATGTTCATGGCCAGGTAGCCGGCGCTGGAGGCCACCGACAGGTGCAGCGATGTGCGCAGGTAGGTCGGGAGCCAGGTGATCATCACGTAGGCGCCGCCGAAGATGCCGGTGGCCATGATGACGGCGGCCAGGGTCCGGCGCAGGTGGGCGCGCGCGAAGATCTCCCAGAATGGCGGGGCCTCGGCGCCGTGCGCGCGGGCCGCGCTGGCATCGCGGTACACGCCGGATTCCGGCACTAGGCGGCGGATGAAGAAGACGAGGCCGGCCGGCACCATGCCGATGGCGAAGAAGACCCGCCAGCCGAAGTGCTCCGGGAACATCGAGGCGATGACGGGCAGCAGCGCCACCGAGATCGCATAGCCGGCGGCATAGCCGCTCTGGACCGAGGCGGCGACGCGGCCGCGCAGCTTGGGACGGATCACTTCGCTGATCAGCACGCCGCCGACCGCCGCCTCGCCGCCGTAGCCAAGGCCTTGCAGGAAGCGGATGGCGAACAGGTGGCCGAAGGAATCGGCAAAGGCCGCAATGAAGGTGAACACGGCCACCCACAGGATCGTGAGCTGCAGGACCCGGACCCGCCCGATGCGGTCGGCGACGATGCCCGCGCCCCAGCCGCCGATGGCGGTGCCGAGCAGCGCCGCGGTAGCGAGGTAGCCGACCTCCGGATGCGTCAGGCCCAGCGTCGCGATCAGGGCCGGAATCACCAGCGCGAAGATCGCGTTGTCCATCGAGTCCAGCCCGAAGCCGGCAAAACAGGCCCAGTAAGTACGCCGTTCGACTGAGGTCAGCTGCGAATACCAGCCGAGCCCCTTTTTCTGTTTGCTTTGCATGTCGTCCCCTTTTTGATATCGCTCGCCGCGCCCGCCGGATGCCAGCGCGGGGCTAAAAGGGTAGGGCTTTTCGGCGCGGCGTGGACCGCTATGCGCTGCTCGACCGTTTCAATTTACTTATTTTAATGTCAATACGCCGGTGTGGGCGGCGGTGCCGCGCCCGTGGTCCAGCTTGAACACGCCGACCGTGACCGCCAGGCGCGCCGCCTGTTCCTGCATCGACACCGTTGCGGCGGCAGCCTGCTCCACCAGGGCTGCATCCTGCTGTGTGGTCTGGTCGATCTGGCCGATCGCGCTGTTCACCTGTTCGATGCCGCCGCGCTGCTCCTGGCTTGCGCTGCTGATCTCTGCCACGATGCCGCGTACGCGGCCGATGCTGGCGACCACGTCTTCCATGGTCTTGCCGGCGCGGTCGACCAGCCTGCTGCCTTCGTCGACGCTGGCAACCGAATTCGAGATCAGGTCCTTGATCTCCTTCGCGGCGGCAGCGGAGCGCTGCGCAAGCGTGCGCACTTCACCGGCGACGACCGCGAAGCCGCGGCCCTGTTCGCCCGCGCGCGCCGCTTCGACGGCCGCGTTCAGGGCCAGGATATTGGTTTGAAAGGCGATGCCGTCAATGACGCCGATGATGTCCGCGATCTTGCCGGCCGAGGCGTGGATCGCGCCCATGGTCGTGACCACTTCGGCGACGACCGCGCCGCCCTGGCTGGCGACTTCGGAAGCGGCGACCGCCAGCCGGTTGGCCTGGCTGGCGTTGTCGGCGTTCTGGCGCACGGTCGCGGTCAGGGCTTCCATCGAGGATGCGGTTTCCTCGAGCGTCGCGGCGCGCTGCTCGGTGCGCGCGGAAAGATCGAGATTGCCGGCGCCGATCTCGCCGGCAGCGGTGGCCATGCTGTCGGCGCCGCTGCGCACCTGGGCCACGATGCTGGACAGGCTGTCGTTCATGTGGCGCAGGGCGCGCAGCAGGGCGCCGGTCTCGTCGTGCGAGGTGGCGGCGATGTCGCGCGTGAGGTCGCCCGCCGCCACGCTTTCGGCGAGGTCGACCGCCGCGCGGATCGGCCGCACGATCGAGCGGGCAATCAGCCAGGAGCAGGCCGCGCCGAGCAGGATTGCAACGATGGACAGGCCGAGCATGATGCGTTTGCTGGCCTGGCCGATCAGGCCGATGGCCTTGCCGCTCGCATCGATTTTCTTGCGCTGCATCGCCACCAGATCCTGCAGCGCCTCCTGGAAGCCGCGCGCCGCGGGGACGAAATCGCGCTCGAAAATCGCCGCGGATTCGTCCGGCCGTCCTTCGGCCTTGGCCTTGATGGCGCTGTCGCGCGCCGCGTTGTAGGCGGCACGCCGGTCCATGGCCAGCTTGAACTGGGCTTTTTCCTCGGGCTCGGTGAGTAGGGGCACCAGCTGGCCCAGCAGGACGTCGCCGCGTTTCATCGCCCACTGCGTGTCCTCCTTGAAGGCGGCCGCCAGCGACGGATCGCTGCTCTTGACGATCGCGGTCGTGCGGCGCACGGAACCGAAGATGAGCGTGTGGAAGTCGGATACCAGGCGTTCCTTGGCAAGCGGCTCGGCCATCATCGCCTCGCTCGCGCCGGTGACGTCGCCGAGGCGCCATATGCCGATGGCGGTGATGAGCACCGTCAGCGCAAGGGTCAGGCTGAATGCCAGGCCCAGCCGGCGTCCGATGTTCACGTTCTTCAATATCGTCATTTTCCCTGTCTCCTGTTTATCGATGGTATTTACGACTATCGGGAACATTTTATGGTGCCGCGTGGAAATATCGAACGCCACGTGTGTCCAGGATGTGTCGAGTTCGCCAAATTGCAACGCTGCATAAGCAAACCGCAACGAATAGTGTGGTGGAGGCACCAGCACGATGTGGACATAGAAATCTGATAAGTAGATCGAAACGCAAGCCCGCGAAAAGGTAACCATCCGCCATCGCGCCCTGTAAAAAAGCCCGCGATACGCAAAGCGTGTCGCGGGCAAACCGGTCCTGCGCACCGGAGAGAATGCATCAATGGCCGGGCAGGTGCTGCCCGACCGCATTGCTTTCCTGGTTACTTACTTGGCCGCTTCCGGATCCTTGAAGTTCTCGACCTTGTCGAATTCGACGTTGTAGTATTCGCCGTTGATCTTCTCGGCCTTGCGGATGTAGACGGTCTGCACGGCGTCGCGAGTGGCCGGGTCGATCGTCATCGGGCCGCGCGGACTGGTCCAGGACATGCCCTTCATCGCCGCCACCAGCTTCTCGCCATTGCTGTCGCCTTTGGTCTTGGTCAGCGCCTGGGTACAGCATCTGCATGCCGTCGTAACCGCCCACCGAGTGGAAGTTTGGGCACATGCCCTTGTTCGCTTTTTCGAACGCCGCCACATAGGCCTTGTTCTCGGGCGACGGATGGGCCGCCGAGTAATGGTGGCTGCTGACCACGCCGTCGGAGGCGGCGCCGATTGGACTTCCCCCAGTTCGGTAGACATTATGGCGCCTCAAAACGGTGTGAAGTCATGGTTCGAAGCGAACTCATGTGGTGCAAAGTGTGGTGCTGAGCTAACCAATTGATTCCTAAGGCTCGAAACGGCCTGCAAAGCCGTGTAGACGGGTTCGACTCCCGTCCTCGCCTCCATCCTGTCTTGCTTCCAGTGTTTGGGTGCTGATTCAGATCAGGCTTTTTCCCTTTAGCAGAAGTTCTGTCGGTGCCGCTGTTTCGATTAGGTGGCGGTATGTTGGGAATTCTACCGCTGGGATACCTTCGTCTTTAATGCACGACAAATACCCGACACGCATGACTGCGAATGTATGACAAGCTTCTTGGCTTGCCAACGCATGCTCAGCGTTATTGCCGATCGTCGGAGTAGGAGAGGGCTCGGCCGCGCTACGTCTGCGAGCGTCGGTCGTTCTTTCGAAATGCCTTCATGCGTTCCCTCAACAAATCTACCGCATGCTCGTAAGTCGGCGTGTAATCGAGAACGGCAATCGCTTCGAATTGAAGCTTGAGCCGATTGGCATTCGTCTCAAGCTGATCAAACATCGTGTCAATGTGCCTGACGAGGAACTTGCCTGCGGCGTTGAGTTCAGCCGGCTCCTTTTCGGCCACCAAGGCGAAGTCGAAGATGTCGCGCGCGGTGAGCCTGTTTCCCCGATGCCAGAACTTCTTCGCGATGATCTCGGCCGACGTCTCGACTTTGACTGTCCTGCCCAACAGTTCCTCTTCTACATACGGATTGTCGGTGAGATTCGGGGAAGCAACGAAATCGATCTCACCTTCTGGAAGGAACAATTTGACGAAATTCGCCGCCTCCGTGTAATCCGACGTTAGTGATTCGGCGTGAGAGCTCAGACGCGGCGTTACGAAGCCGAGTGCCTGAGGGTCCGGCACAAAAATGTCGATGTCCTTGCTAAAGCGATGGTTGTGACGCAGCATCAGGACGGTGCCGCCACCAAACGTCCAGTACAGGTCCTTGGTGCCGTGCTGCAGTACGTCATCAATGAGCGACAGGGCGTGCCCGAGTAAGACCTTCCAAGTCTCCAGTGGCGTCGTCACCATACCGCCCGGTAGCTGTGCAGTTCGTCAGCCCATTTGGCCATGTGTTGCATTACCTTCCTTGGCGTTGTTGTGGGCGAACGCTGAACAGCTTCCTGGATTGCCTTTATCACGACCGGCAGCGGCGTCTCGTCCAGCAAGGTCATCAGGTGCGGCCGATACTCGTCTGGCGCATCGCCGGACGTCAGCATCTCTGCCAGAGTCTCGGGCGTGAGAGCTTTCTTATAGCTGGTGCTAGCAGTCCGGGCTGCGACAACGAGTGCATGCTCGAGGCCAGTTGCGGACTTAGCCTGTAAGTCCAATCCAAGCACGGCTAGCAGATGAGATAGCTTGGTGTAGCCGAGATCCATCAGAGTGCCGTTCTCTATCTGGTTGATCGTCGTACGCGACAGTTCGGACAGCTTGGCGAGCTGTTCTTGGGTCAGGCCGAGAGCCCGCCGTTGTTCCCTGATCCGTTGGCCGATCTCAGACAGGCGCATGATGTCACCTTAAAATGTTCAGTATGTTGAACATTATCTCACGTTTCCGAATGCGGCAACACGATTAGTATGTCAGCGACATCGAAACGAACTGGAGACCACCGGGGTTCCCGTGGAAGGACCAATGGATCATTGGCGACGAGCTTGCGACCTTGCTACATGCCTATAAGGTCCAGTTCATCTCGGCAGTGTTCAGCGCAGTACCCAAGGGCATTCGTACGACGTGTAGTTCAGCCCCATACGTTCAAAACAATCCGAGGTACTTGGACGGTACCGAACTAGGGCCACAGATAGAAGGGGCGCTGTTCGAAATCGCTTGCTGGGACAGTCGTGGAGCGATTCAGTGCCGAAAGGTACTACCCCATTTCAGCCCTCGAGCCGCTATTTATCGATACCAACGGCAAGAAAATCTGCGCTCAGGGCTTTCGGAACACGATCGCATGCTGGACCGGCAGCGATTCGATGCTGCGTTCCCACTTCAGGCCATGCGCCGTAGCTTCACGCCGCACCTGCTTCTCGCTCATCTTATGCAACGGCTTGATCGCGACTGCCCGATCCTCGGCGCGATATCCGACAAAGACGACGCGCCTGCCCGGCTTCATGGCCTCGACGATGCTGCCGAGGACCTCGGAGGGATTCATGGCGTTCGTCGAACGTCTGGAATGGGTCGAAAGCAGTCTCTGTTGTAGAGAAGAAGTTTGGTCCACCGATCTGGCGCATTGAGCGAACTGATGTGGTGCTAAAGCGCGGTTCTACGCTAACTCATTGATTCGTAAGAGCCAAAAACGGCCTGCAAAGCCGTGTAGACGGGTTCGACTCCCGTCATCGCCTCCAAATATCAAACGTTAGAGCGTCACGTTAGCCGCGTTTTGTTTTTACAAATTCGATTTCTAGAAAATTAAATTCGTTTTCAGCTGCGCTTCTGGACGGCGTGATTGTTAGCGGCCTAGCAAGCGTG
>Ga0308160_10005514_pt1 | contig 13162 bp, 10 predicted proteins | sample PhyFR1_FD_201036 | JGI IMG/M metagenome (GOLD analysis project Ga0308160, IMG submission 201036) | Phyllosphere microbial communities from UC Gill Tract Community Farm, Albany, California, United States - DLSLF.R1 | ecosystem: Host-associated > Plants > Phyllosphere > Unclassified | place: USA... | reverse complement strand
CGGGGGAGAGTCCTCCGGCGGAGAGGGTGCTGTCCTTCCCGCTCCGGAGGAGGCGCACTTCGTCTACCGGCGGCAGGGCCAGGACTGCCGGGTCTGCGGCACCCCCGTCTCGCTCGTGGAACACGCAGCCCGCAAGCTGTACTGGTGCACGGTCTGCCAGCAAAGCTAAAACCGTGACGCAAGGCCCGCAGACGCACGAAGGGCCCCTCCGCTGGAGGGGCCCTTCGTGATGTTTTTGGAGAGGGGACGACGGGAATCGAACCCGCGTAATCAGTTTGGAAGACTGAGGCTTTACCATTAAGCTACGTCCCCGGGACTATGCTGGAAATCCAGCAAAACTTCCGGTCGGCTGTTCAAGCCGGATACAACTAAACCCAATGCAGCCCCGCAGTGTCAAATGTGCAAATGGCCACACGATGACCTTAGACTGTTCTGTGCACTTACGGGGTGTAGCTCAGCTTGGCTAGAGCGCCTGCTTTGGGAGCAGGAAGTCGCAGGTTCAAATCCTGTCACCCCGACTCTGCAGCAACTGCCGGTCATCGGCGTTGCAGACCCACAATCCCCCAAAACCAGGAGTACTTAGACTGTGAAGAGCGCCGTCGAGAACCTCACCCCTACGCGGGTCAAGCTCAATGTTGAGGTCCCGTTTGAGGAACTGCAGCCCAGCATCGCCGAGGCGTACAAGAGCGTTGCTTCCCAGATTCAGGTACCCGGCTTCCGCAAGGGCAAGGTCCCTTCCAAGCTGATCGACCAGCGCGTCGGCCGTGGCTACGTCCTGGAAACCGCCATCAACGAGGGCCTCAACGGCTGGTACCAGGCCGCCGTCCAGGAGACCGGCATCCGCCCGCTGAGCCGTCCCGAGGTCGAGATCACCGAGGTGCCGGACCCCTCCGCCACCGACGGCGAGCTGAAGTTCCACGCCGAGGTTGACATCCGTCCCGAGATCGAGCTGCCGGACTACGCCGGCATCAAGGTCGAGGTTGCCGCCGCCGAGTCCTCCGAGGCCGACGTCGAAAAGGCCCTGGACGAGCTGCGCGGTCGCTTCGGCACGCTGAAGAGCGTTGACCGCCCGGCCGCCGACGGCGACTTCCTGACCATCGACATCACCGCCAGCATCGAAGGCTCCGAGGTTGATTCCGCTTCCGGCCTGTCCTACCAGGTTGGCGCCGGCACCATGCTCGAGGGCCTGGACGAGGCCGTCACCGGCCTCAGCGCCGACGAGGATGCCATCTTCGACACCACCCTGGTGGGCGGCGACCACGCCGGCGAAGCCGCCCAGGTCAAGGTTGTCGTGAAGGCGGTCAAGGAGCGCGAGCTCCCCGAGGCCAACGACGACTTCGCCCAGCTGGCCTCCGAGTTCGACACCCTGGCCGAGCTCCGCGAGGACCTCGCCAAGCAGGCCGCCGACTCCAAGACCGTCGAGCAGGGCGTCGAGGCCCGCGACAAGGTCCTGGACAAGCTCGTAGAAATGATCGAGGTCCCGGTTCCCGAGTCCGTCGTCGAAGAGCAGCTCGAGCAGCACTTCAGCGCCGAGAACAACCACGGTGAAGGCGAGCACGACACCGAGGAGCACCGCGCCGAGGTCAAGGCCAACACCGAGCGCGCCTTCCAGAACGAGATCATCCTTGACGCCATCGCCGAAAAGGAAGAAGTCAACGTCACTCAGAACGAGCTGATCGACTACATCGTCACCACCGCCAGCCAGTACGGCATGGACCCGAACCAGTTCGCCCAGATCATCGATCAGAGCGGCCAGGTCCCGATGATGGTCTCCGAGGTCCGCCGCCGCAAGGCCCTGGCCGTCGTGCTGGGCCAGGCCGAGGTCACCGACTCCGAGGGCAACAAGGTTGACCTGAGCGAGTTCGTCCGCCCCGGCGGCGAAGAGTCCTCCTTCGAGGAAGCTCCGGCCGAGGAAGTGTCCTCCGAGGAAGCCACCGAGGCTCCCAAGAACGACGACCCGGCGGCAGTGAAGTTCTAGCCCGCCCGGCACCCTGAGCAGTGCCCGCACCCCCGGATCAGCGATCCGGGGGTGCGGCTTTTTAAGCCGCAGACGAACCCGGCGGCCCAATCGTGCGCCGTCAGCGAACAGCCCGCCACGCCGGCACAATGCGGCAGGGAAAACGGTTAGTGTCCATGTAGGAAAGTTCAGTGGAGCCACCCCACGGCACCACCGTCGCCAGCGAGAGGTAAGTACACATGTCACAGCAAGCAGGGGCACCCCGGATGGCTACCGTCGATCCCGCGGCCCAGGATAACTACATTTACAACCGCCTGCTGAAAGAGCGCATCATCTGGCTCGGCTCCGAGGTCCGCGACGAGAACGCCAACGCGATCTGCTCCCAGTTGCTGCTCCTCTCGGCGGAGAACCCCGAAAAGGACATCTACCTTTACATCAACTCTCCCGGCGGCTCCGTCACCGCCGGCATGGCCATCTACGACACCATGCAGTTCATCCCGAACGACGTCGTCACCGTGGCCACCGGCCTCGCCGCCTCGATGGGCCAGTTCCTGCTCAGCTCCGGCACCAAGGGCAAGCGCTACGCCACCCCGAACGCCCGCATCCTCATGCACCAGCCCTCCGGTGGCATCGGCGGCACCGCCTCGGACATCAAGATCCAGGCCGAGCTGATCCTGCACATGAAGAAGGTCATGGCCGAACTGACGGCCGAGCAGACCGGCCAGACCGTGGAGACCATCCTCAAGGACAACGACCGTGACAAGTGGTTCACGGCGACCGAGGCCCTCGAATACGGCTTCTTCGACAAGATCGCGGCCCACGCCGGGTCCGTGGCCGGCGGCGGCGGAACCAACGCCGACAGCGGCAAGTAACCGGCACGCAGACAGAACCGACTCCAGGAGCAATGAACATGAACTACAACTTCGGATCGACTGCCGGAAACCTGCCCAGCAGCCGCTACGTGCTGCCGCAGTTTGAAGAGCGCACCCCCTACGGCTTCAAGCGCCAGGACCCGTACACCAAGCTGTTCGAGGACCGCATCATCTTCCTCGGGGTCCAGGTGGACGACGCCTCGGCCGACGACATCATGGCCCAGCTGCTGGTCCTCGAATCGACGGACCCGGACCGCGACATCACCCTCTACATCAACTCCCCGGGCGGCTCCTTCACCGCCATGACGGCGATCTACGACACCATGCAGTACATCCGCCCGGAGATCCAGACGGTCTGCCTCGGCCAGGCCGCCAGCGCCGCCGCGGTGCTGCTGGCCGCCGGTACGCCGGGCAAGCGCCTGGCACTGCCGAACGCCCGCGTCCTGATCCACCAGCCGGCGCTTTCCGGCGGCCAGGGCGGACAGGCCTCCGACCTGGAGATCCAGGCCGCCGAGGTCATGCGCATGCGCTCCTGGCTGGAGGACACTCTGGCCAAGCACTCGGGCCGGACTTCCGAGCAGGTCAACAACGACATCGAACGCGACAAGATCCTCACGGCCGCCGAGGCCATGAGCTACGGCCTGATCGACCAGGTCCTCGACTCGCGCAAGATCAAGCCGCAGGCGCTGACCAAGTAGCCTTGGCAGCTTTACAGCAGTAGACGACGCCGGTTCGGCCCGTGGAAACGGGGTGAACCGGCGTCTTCTTTCCACCCAACAGGCCCAAAGTGACCTAGAGTGGAATATGTCACGGCCGTCCCGTTCGGGGCCGGCGGTGACTTCAAAATGGGTGCCACGCTGCACGGAGGCATGACCCGGCCGGCAGCAAGATACAAAGGGGTTCACATATGGCTCGGATTGGCGAGAGCACCGATCTGCTGAAGTGCTCGTTCTGCGGAAAGAGCCAGAAGCAGGTCCGCAAGCTCATTGCCGGGCCCGGCGTCTACATCTGCGACGAGTGCATCGAACTCTGCAACGAGATCATCGAAGAGGAACTCGCCGAAGTCGCCGACCTGGGCAGCTTTGAACTGCCCAAGCCCCGGGAAATCTTCGACTTCCTGCAGGAATACGTCATCGGCCAGGAACCCGCCAAGCGTTCCCTCGCCGTCGCGGTATACAACCACTACAAGCGCATCCAGGCCGGCCACGCCCCCAAGAGCGGCGCCCTGGCCGAGGGCGGCCACCACGACGATGTGGAGATCGCCAAGTCCAACATCCTGTTGATCGGCCCCACCGGCTGCGGCAAGACCTATCTGGCCCAGACCCTGGCCCGGCGCCTGAACGTCCCGTTCGCCGTCGCCGACGCCACCGCCCTGACCGAGGCCGGCTACGTCGGTGAAGACGTCGAGAACATCCTGCTCAAGCTCATCCAGGCCGCTGACTACGATGTCAAGAAGGCCGAACAGGGCATCATCTACATCGACGAGATCGATAAGATCTCGCGCAAGAGCGAGAACCCTTCCATCACCCGGGACGTCTCCGGCGAGGGCGTCCAGCAGGCGCTGCTGAAGATCCTCGAGGGCACGGTAGCGTCCGTCCCCCCGCAGGGCGGCCGCAAGCACCCGCACCAGGAATTCATCCAGATCGACACCACCAACGTTCTCTTCATCGTCGCCGGCGCCTTCGCCGGCCTCGAGGAGATCATCGGGTCCCGGTCCGGCCGGAAGGGCATCGGCTTCGGTGCCCCGCTGAACGAGGTCAAGGACAACGCGGATTCCTACGGCGAGGTCATGCCGGAGGATCTGCTCAAGTTCGGCCTGATCCCCGAATTCATCGGCCGCCTCCCGGTCATCACCACGGTTTCCAACCTGGACCGCCCGGCCCTGATCCAGATCCTGTCCACGCCCAAGAACGCCCTGGTCAAGCAGTACCAGAAGATGTTCCAGCTTGACGGCGTGGAGCTGGTCTTCGAGGACGAGGCGCTGGACATGATTGCGGACCAGGCCCTGGAACGCGGCACCGGCGCCCGCGGCCTTCGCGCGATCATGGAGGAAGTCCTCTTGCCGGTGATGTTCGACCTGCCCAGCCGCGACGACGTCGCCACCGTGGTGATCACCGAGGACGTCGTGGCGAAGAAGGCCGAACCCACGATGATTCCGCACGACGTGAAGCGCCGTAAGTCCGCCTGATTTCTCCCCGGAACGGCAGGAACCCGGAATAAATCCGCGCCGCTCTCCGCTGTGCCCTGAGACGCCTGTCAGCTTCCCAACAAGGAGAATTCACGTGCCTGAGAACACCGCCACGAACAAGGCCGACTTCTGGTTCGATCCGATGTGCCCCTTCGCCTGGGTCACCTCCCGCTGGATTTCCGAGGTGGAAACCGTCCGGAGCATCTCGACCGAGTGGCACGTCATGAGCCTCGCCGTCCTGAACGAGGGCCGGGACGAGCTGCCCGCCGAGTACAAGGAATTCCTGACCAAGGCATGGGCCCCGGTCCGGGTGATCGTGGCCGCGGCGCAGAAGCACGGCGAGCAGTACATCAAGCCGCTCTACGACGCCATGGGCACCAAGATCCACAACGAGGGCAACAAGGACATCGCGGAGGTTATCTCGAAGTCCCTCTCCGAGGTCGGCCTCCCGGCTGAACTCGCCGCGGCCGGCGACAGCGACGAGTTCGACGCCGAACTCCGCGCCAGCCACGAGTCCGGGATCTCCCTGGTGGGCCAGGACGTCGGCACCCCGGTGGTCGCCATCAACGGCACCGCGTTCTTCGGCCCGGTCCTGACCCGCATTCCCCGCGGCGAGGACGCCGGCAAGCTCTGGGACGCCTCCGTGGGTCTGGCCTCCTACCCGTACTTCTTCGAGCTCAAGCGCAGCCGCACCGAAAGCCCCGTCTTCGACTAGGCACGGACCCCGCCACGGCGGGACCACAGGGCGCCGCCGGAACTACCACGCTGTAGTTCTCTCGGCGCCCTTGTGCATCCCCGGAGACGGGAGAACAATAGTTATTACCCACCCCGCAAGGGGAGGGACGCAGGAACCGAAGATTCAGTGACACTCATCCGACGCAGCCTTCGGCACAGTCAGATGATGGCTACCAGTGACGAGGTAGGAAGACCTGAAATTCCAAGGATCCCGCCAGATTGCCTAAGACGTCACGTGGCGATCGAAAAAAGTCGAAGCCCCACCAACCGCAAAAAGCTGATGGGGCTTCCCCTTTGCCCAAAATAAGCACTGCCCACAAACAGCCTAAAACTCCCGCCTCACCGGAGGGCAGACCGGGATATGAGCAACCAGCCCATCGCCGACTACGCCCTGCTGTCCGACTGCCGCTCCGCCGCCCTCGTCAGTGCCGCCGGCTCCGTGGACTGGCTGTGCTTTCCGCGCTTCGACAGTCCCTCCGTCTTCGGCCGGATTCTCGGCGAGGCCGCCGGCCATTGGTCGGTGCGTGCCGCGGGCGGGCGCGGGAGTTCCCGGCGGTACCTGGGACCGTCGATGGTCCTGGAGACCCGGCACCGGACCGATAACGGCGACCTGACCGTCACCGACGCCCTGGTCCTGGGCAGCGGCCGCCGCGGCCATGACCTTGGCGACGGGTCGCCCGGCACCCTGCTGCGCAGCCTGGCCTGCACACGGGGGAGCATCGACGTGGAGTTCGAGTGCGCGCCGCGCCCCGGCTACGGACTTCTCGAACCGGTCCTGCGCGGCGTGCCCGGCGGCCTGCTCATCACCTCCGGCGACGAGGTGCTCACGTTGTCCTCCCCGCTGTCGCTGGAGCCCAAGGGCGGGACGGCGTCCGCCATGTTCCGGCTGCTGGCCGGCGAGAGCGTAGCGTTCGCCCTGCACCGCCCGCACGGCGGGGGCGAGGAACCCGTGTTCTGGGATCAGGCCGAGATGGACCGCAGGCTCGCGGACACCCTCGAAGGCTGGACCAGCTGGTCCGGTATCCACCAGAACTACCGCGGCCCCTGGCAGGACCTGGTGGCCGGCAGCGGGAGGGTGCTGCAGGCGCTGAGCTACTACCCGTCGGGAGCGATCGTGGCGGCGCCTACCACGTCGCTGCCGGAGGTGGCCGGGGGCATCCGGAACTGGGATTACCGCTACACCTGGGTGCGGGACGCCAGCATGACGCTCCAGGCGCTGTGGGTGGCCGCCTGTCCGGACGAGGCCGGTACGTTCTTCCAGTTCCTCGCGACAGCCGCCGCCCGGCAGCTGGCAGCCGGGGAAGACCTCCACATCATGTACGGCATCGGCGGCGAACGGGAACTCCCGGAACGGGAGCTCAGCCACCTGCCCGGCTGGCGTGGCAGCGCACCCGTCCGGGTGGGCAACGGCGCGTGGGACCAGCGGCAACTGGACGTCTACGGGGAACTGCTGGACGCGGCAGCCACGATGCGGGATTCCGTGGCGGAACTGGCACCGGAGACGTTGCGCTTCCTGGCCGACGCCGCCGACGTCGCCGCAGCCCGGTGGCGGAGCCCGGACCAGGGCATCTGGGAAGTCCGGGGGGAGCCACGGCACTTCCTGTATTCGAAGCTGATGTGCTGGGTGGCCGTGGACCGCGCCATCGGCCTGGCCGCCCAGCTGCGGGCCACGGACCGGGTACCCGGCTGGACGGCGGCCCGGGAGGAGATCAGGGAATCGATCTGCACCCACGGCTGGAATGAGGCGGCCGGGGCGTACACGCAGTCCTACGGCGCAGCCGAACTCGACGCCTCCGCGCTGATGCTGGGCATCGTGGGGTTCCTGGAGGGGACGGACCCGCGGTTCCTGGCGACCGTGGAGGCCGTGGAGGAACGCCTCACCGATTCCCGCGGGCTGGTCTACCGCTACCTCGCCGACGACGGCCTGCCCGGCGGGGAGGGGGCATTCCTGCTCTGCACCTTTTGGCTGGCCCACGCACTGGCCCTCGCCGGGCGGACCGAGCGCGCCCGGGAGATCTTCGAGCGCGCCGCCGGCTTCGCCACCGACCTGGGGCTGATGGCGGAGGAGGTAGCCCCGGACGGCCCGGAACTGCTGGGCAACTTTCCGCAGGCTTTCAGCCACATCGGACTGGTGAACGCGGCCTGGGCCATCGGTGAGGCCGAGCGGCGGAGCCGTCAGGGGAGTGCAGGGGGCGGCGACGGCGGGGAACAAGCGCCGCGCTGATGCGGTTGGCCCCTATGACAGCATCCTCCGGGATGTCCCGCGACCATTGGAGCGACATTGGCTATCACCGCACATCTGGACCTGACCCTGAAGACCGAAGTCCTCGACACCGCCCCCGACGTCCTGCGCGAAACGCTGGTCGACACCCGCGCCTTCGACGGCTGCCTCGGCGTCGACGTCCTGGTCGAGCGGGAGAATCCCACGCACGTCCTCGTCGTCGAACGCTGGGCCTCCATGGAACAGGACGCCGCCTACCGTGCCTGGCGCGCCACCGAGGAAGGTGCCAGCGGCCTCGGCGCCCTGCTGGCCGCCCCGCCGACGCTGACGCACTTCGAGACCTCGTTCGAGGCCTGAGCGCCTCCCGCAACCACAAGGGCCCCCGTCCGGCATCTGCCGGGCGGGGGCCCTTGTCGTCAGGCGCAGCGGGACTACGCCTGGGTGGGCGCTTCCACGGGAGCGTCCGCCGGGGCCAGGACGACGTCGCTGACCGCCAGCTCGCCGTCGCCGGCCACCAGCGTCAGTTCACGGGCGTTGGCGGCGGCCTTCAGGTCGCCCAGTCCGGCGCGTAGCTGCTGGACGAGGGATTCCGAGCCGGTGATGGCCGCGGAGAGCACCTCGGTGCGCTGCTTGACCTTCGCCTCGGACTTGGCCTTGCGGATGCCGCCCAGGGCCGCGCCGACGGTGGACAGCAGCGTGGTGTCGCCGTCGACCTCCACGGCGGCGGGCCACTGCGCCCGGTGCACGGAGTCCTTGCGCCACCAGCCCCAGACTTCCTCCGTGGCGAAGGGCAGGAACGGGGCGAAGAGCCGCAACAGGGTGTCCAGGCTGGTGGCGAGGGCAGCCAGCACGGAGGCCTGCTGCTCCGCCCCGGCGGCACCGTAGGCGCGGTCCTTGATCAGTTCCACGTAGTCGTCGGTGAAGTGCCAGAAGAAGCTCTCGGTGATCTGCAGGGCACGGGCGTAGTCGTAGGCCTCGAAGGCCTTCGTCGCCTGGGCCACCACGTCGGCCAGCTGGGCCAGCACGCCGCGGTCCAAGGGATTGATCAAGGGCCCCGACGCGGGCGCTTTTTCCGCGTTGGGTCGATCAATCCCGGGGTTCGTCAGGACGGACAGGTCACCGGAAAGCACCGAGTCCTCGGTGGCGCCGAGGTTCAGCACGAACTTGGAGGCGTTGAGCAGCTTGATCGCCAGGCGGCGGCCGATCTTCATCTGTGCGATCTCGTAGGCGGTGTCCGCGCCCAGCTTGGCCGAGGCGGCCCAGTAGCGGACCGCGTCCGAGCCGTACTCGTTGAGCACATCGGTCGGAACAATCACGTTGCCCTTGGACTTGGACATCTTCTTCCGGTCCGGGTCGAGGATCCAGCCGGAAATGGCGGCGTGCTTCCAAGGCGCCACGCCCTGCAGGGCGTCGGCACGGACCGCGGAGGAGAACAGCCACGTCCGGATGATGTCGTGGCCCTGCGGGCGCACATCGAACGGGAAGACCTTCGAGAAGAGCGCCTCGTCGGTGCTCCACCCGCCCACGATCTGCGGGGTCAGCGACGACGTGGCCCAGGTGTCAAGGACGTCGGCGTCGCCGGTGAAGCCGCCCGGAACATCGCGCTGGGCTTCCTCATAGCCGGGAGCGGCGTCCGCGGCAGGGTCCACGGGGAGCTGGCCGTTCGCCGGCAGGATCGGAGCGTCGTAGTCCGGGTTGCCGTCGGCGTCCAGCGGGTACCAGACCGGCACCGGCACGCCGAAGAAGCGCTGGCGGGAGACCAGCCAGTCGCCGTTCAGGCCGGTGATCCAGTTCTCGTACCGGGAGCGCATGAACGCGGGGTGGAAGTCGATCTCCTTTCCGCGGCCGATCAGGCGTTCACGGCGGTCCTCGTCGCGGCCGCCGTTGCGGATGTACCACTGGCGGGAGGTGACGACCTCGAGGGGCTTGTCGCCCTTTTCGAAGAAGTTGACCGGGTGCATGATCTTCTTCGGTTCGCCGTCGAGCAGATCCGCGGAGGCCAACAGCTCCACCACGCCCTCCTTGGCGCTGAAGACGGTCTTGCCGGCGATCGCGGCGAAGGCCTCGCGGCCCTCCTCGGTGGTGATCCAGTCCGGGGTCTCGCCGACAATGCGGCCGTCGCGGCCGACGATGGCGCGCGTGGGCAGCTGCAGCTCACGCCACCAGGTGACGTCGGTGAGGTCACCGAAGGTGCAGACCATGGCGATGCCGGAGCCCTTGTCAGCCTTGGCCAGCGGGTGGGCCTTGACCTCCACCTCGACGCCGAAGACGGGGGAGGTGACCTTGGTGCCGAAGAGCGGCTGGTAGCGCTCGTCGTCGGGGTTCGCCACCAGTGCGGCGCAGGCGGCCAGCAGCTCGGGGCGGGTGGTCTCAATGTAGATCTTCTCGCCGGACTCGGTGAAGAACGGGTAGCGGTAGTAGGCGCCGGCGACCTCGCGGTCCTCCAGCTCGGCCTGGGCCACCGCGGTGCGGAAGGTGACGTCCCACAGGGTGGGGGCTTCGGCCATGTACGCGTCGCCGGCGGCCAGGTTGGCCAGGAACGCCCGCTGGGAGATAGCGCGGGACTTGTCGTCAATGGTCCGGTAGGTCAGGTCCCAGTCAACGGAGAGGCCCAGGGTCTGGAAGAGGTTCTCGAAGACCTTCTCGTCCTCGACGGCGAGTTCCTCGCAAAGCTCGATGAAGTTCCGGCGCGAGACGACGTCGAAGTCGCGCTGGTTCTTGGCCGGCTCGGCCGGGGGACGGTAGTTGGCGTCGTAGGGGATGGCCGGATCGCAGCGCACGCCGTAGTAGTTCTGCACGCGCCGCTCGGTGGGCAGGCCATTGTCGTCCCAGCCCATCGGGTAGAAGACGTTCTTGCCGGTCATCCGCTGGTAGCGGGCCAGGACGTCGGTCTGCGTGTAGGAGAACATGTGTCCCACGTGCAGCGAACCCGACGCGGTGGGCGGGGGAGTGTCGATCGAGTAGACCTGCTCCCGCGTGGTGTCCGGGTTGAACTTGTAGGTTCCTTCGTCGAGCCAGCGCCGGGTGAGCGACGCCTCCAGCCCCTCGAGGGCGGGCTTGTCCGGAACGTTGGTGGGGGCGGTGGTGGGCGTGTCTGTACCCTGCGTGTCTTCAGCCATGGGTCAATTCTTGCAGTTTTTACACTTCGTTTCGCCCACGGCGCTCGTTTTGCGAATCCCACTGGAATAACGTGCGGCACTATGAAGGAAATTGCGGCGCATTTCACGATCAAACGTATATACGACGAGCCCTCGGTGGAGGATGGCTACCGGGTCCTGGTGGACCGGCTGTGGCCGCGCGGCGTCAGCAAGGAGCGGGCGCAGCTGGACCTGTGGCTCAAGGACGTGGCCCCGTCGGGGCCGCTGCGCACCGGGTTCGCGCACATGCAGGAACGCTTCGAGGACTTCCGGTGCGCCTACGAGGCGGAGCTTGCAGCGAACGCGGCGGTGGAGACCCTCCGCCGGATCGGGACCGACCACGCCCGCGTGACCCTGCTGTTCGGGGCAAGGAACGTGGAAACCAACCACGCCCGGTGCTGTTGGAGTTCCTCCAGCGCGGTGGCCGCTAACCGCCGCCCGATTCCGATTAGGGTGGTGCCATGACTGAGGGAACCACCAACACAGCAGCAGCCAAAGCCGCCGTCGTCACCGGCGCCAGCACCGGAATCGGGCAGGCCACGGTCCGTGCGCTCCGCCGCGAAGGGTGGACCGTATTCGCCGTCGCCCGCCGCGCCGACCGCCTGGACGCCCTCGCGGCGGAAACCGGCGCCGTCGCGCTGGCCGCCGACGTGACCGACGACGACGCCGTCGCCCGCCTGGTCGAGGAGGTCACCCGAGGAGGCGGTATCGACACGCTCATCAACGTCGCTGGCGGAGCCCGCGGGGCGGACAGGATCGCCGACGGCAAGACCGAGGACTGGCAGTGGATGTACGAGGTCAACGTCCTCGGCACCCTCAAGCTGACCCGCGCCTTCCTGCCGATGCTCCGCGCCTGCGGTGAAGGCACCGTCCTGAACCTGACCTCCACCGCCGGGCTCTCCGCCTACGAGGGCGGCGGCGGGTACAACGCGGCCAAGTTCGGCCAGCACGCCCTTACCGGGGCGCTCCGCCTGGAGGAAGCCGAGCACAACCTCCGGGTGATCGAGGTGGCCCCGGGCATGGTGCAGACGGAGGAGTTCTCGCTCAACCGCCTCGGGGACAAGGGCGCCGCGGACAAGGTCTACGCCGGGGTCGAGAAGCCGCTGACGGCCGACGACGTCGCCGACGTGGTCCGCTACGCGGTGACCGCCCCGCACCACGTGAACCTGGACCAGATCATCATCCGGCCGGTCGCGCAGGCGTCCAACTTCAAGGTCATCCGCAAGGGCTGACCGGCCGCTCCTGACCGGGACGGCGGCTTAGTCCGACGCCGGGACGGTGAGCGTGGCCATCACGGCCGCGTGATCCGTCCCGTTCACCCGGTGTACCACGTAATCCGTGCTGCCGACCGACGGGCCCGTCAGGAGATGGTCCAGCGTCGTTCCCGGCAGCGGCAGGTCCATCGGCCAGGTGGGTACCAGACGAGCACCCTGGGCGGTGGCCACGTCCACCAGGGGATGAGCGGCCCCTGCGGAGACCAGGCGCCGGAACTCGGCATGGTCGTATCCGGCGTTGAAGTCGCCGAGTAACAGCAACGCTGGCCGCTGTCCGGCCAGTTGACCGACCGCTTGCTGGGCCGGTTGCCGGGCGTCGCCGGAGGCTGCCGCATCGGCTCCGGCAGCGGACTCGGGCAGCCTGCCGAGGGCCGCCAGCTCTTTGCGCCACTGGCCCAGCCCGCCGTCCACCGGCGCCCGGGTATGCACGTTGGTCACCTCCAGCACGGCGGCGCCGCCGTCCGTGGCAGGAAGCTCCAGCCTTGCCGAGACCATCGGAAACCGGGTCCCGGCAAGGGTTCCGGTGGACTGCAGCGGGACGCGGGAGTACAGCGCCGCGCCGGAGGCGTCCCGGGCGGGGGCACTGATCCGGTAGGGCAGCTCGCCGGGGATGCCCGCAGCCTCCAGCCGCTGCTCCAGGGCGGGGGTGTACTCCTGGAGCGCCAGCAGCCCGACGCCGTGGTCCCGGACCAGCCGGACGATCTCCCCGGCGTCGGCCCGGCCCAGCTTTGCATTGACGCTCATCGTCACCAGCTCCGCACCCGTGCCCTCCGCCGGC
>Ga0308160_10005513_pt1 | contig 13163 bp, 9 predicted proteins | sample PhyFR1_FD_201036 | JGI IMG/M metagenome (GOLD analysis project Ga0308160, IMG submission 201036) | Phyllosphere microbial communities from UC Gill Tract Community Farm, Albany, California, United States - DLSLF.R1 | ecosystem: Host-associated > Plants > Phyllosphere > Unclassified | place: USA... | reverse complement strand
CGCCGCCGCGGCGCCGGACACGGGGTCCGGCGCCGCGGCGGGCGGTGGCATCGGCGGGCGCGCCCGCGCGGGCCGCGGTCGCCTGCTCGCTCGTGACGAGCGTGGCGGCCGGCACCCCGGTGGCGGAGACCCCGGCGGTGCCGGGGGCCGATGCGGTGGTCATGCTGCTCAGGAGCCCATCGTCGACGACCACTTGGCCGCCAGGACCTTCGCGGCCGCGGTCACCTGGGCGTCGGTCAGCTCGACGGAGTCCTTCGGAGCGCCACCGGCGGCCTGCAGGGCGTCCTCGTCGACCTTGCCCGACTTCTGGAGCGCGGCGAGGGTCGACGGGAACGCGCCGGCCTGCAGGTACAGGTTCTGGGCGTCCGGGCTGGCGATGTACTCCTGCCACAGGCGGGCGGCCGCGGGGTGCGGCGCGTCCTTGTTGATCGCCTGCGAGTAGTACGAGCTGAGCGCCTGTCCCTCGGGGACGACGGTCTTCCAGTTCTTGTTGCCACTCGCGCCGGCTGCCGGGCCCCAGGCCAGGTTGTTGTAGGACCACTGGACGACGACGGGGGTCTCACCCGACGCGACGGTGGCCTGCGACGGCAGCACGTTCTGGAAGTTGCCGGCCTGCTTGAGCTTGCCGAAGAAGTCGACGCCCTTCGTGATGTCGTCGGCCGAGCCGCCGTTCTCGAGGGCCGCGAGGTAGACGGCACTGGCGGCCTGGTTCGCCTGGGTGGGGTCACCGGCGATCGAGACCTTGCCCTTGTACTCGGAGCCGAGCAGGTCGCTCAGGTCCTTCGGCGCGTCCGTGATCTTCGACGAGTCGTACCCGATCGACATCAGGCCCGTGTAGTCACGGGTCCAGGCGCCGTCCTCGTCCTTGAGGTTCGTGGGGATGTCGCTCCAGTTCGCGACCTTGTAGTCCGTCAGCAGGCCGAGGTTCTGCTGCAGCACCGCGTTGCCGAGGTCGAGCACGTCCGGCGCCGTCGACTGGCCCTTCTGCGACTTCACGGCGGCGACCTCGTCGGCGCTCGACCCGTTCGGGTTCGCGGAGTTGATCTTGATGCCGTACTTCTTCGTGAAGCCGTTGGTGATCTTGCCGTAGTTCGCCCAGGTCGGCGGCAGCGCGATGACGTTCAGCTGTCCCTCCGCCTTGGCGGCCTTCACCAGGGCGTCCATGCCGCCGGCGCCCTGGGCGCTGGTGGCGGTCTTCCAGTTCGCGTCGCTGCTGCTCGTCGAGGCGGAGCTCGTGGCCGAGCAGCCGGCGAGGGTGACGACGGCCGCTGCGGCGAGGGCCAGTCCGGTGAGGGTGCGCTTGTACTGCACGGGGGTGCCTTCCGAGTTCGGGTCCGACCCGTCGGGCCGGTCCGGCTGAGAGCGCCGGTCGGGACGATCGTGGTCGCGGCCGGTTTCCGGTCCGTGCTGGAACGGTGAACGGTGACAGAACAGCGCGTGCGCCTGTACGGTTCTGCGTGATCACGCGGAGCCGGGTGATCGAGCAGCCGGGAGGCACGCATGGAGTTCACGACGACCGTCCTGCAGGCGCGGGTCGCCGCCACCGGCCTGCCCGTCCCGCCCGAGGTGGTCGAGGCGCTCGGCTCCGGCAAGCGCCCGGCCGTCGTGGTCACGATCGACGGCGGCTACACCTACCGGTCCACCGTCGGCGTGATGGGCGGACAGTTCCTCGTCCCGCTCTCCGCCGAGCACCGGAACGCCTCGGGGATCACTGCAGGGCAGACCGTGACCGTGTCGCTCGAGGTGGACGCGCTCCCCCGCACGGTCGACGTGCCGGCGGACCTGGCGCAGGCACTCGAGGACGCCGGGGTCCGAGCGGCCTTCGACGCACTGTCGGCGTCACGGCAGCGGGCACTCGTCGACCCGGTGGCGCAGGCGAAGGCACCCGAGACGCGCGCGCGGCGGGTCGAGAAGGCGGTCGAGTCGCTCCGCGGGTGAAGGGTCTCGCGCAGGTCAGGCGCCGAACTCGACCAGGACGCGCGGGATCTCGCCGAGCAGTTCGCTCGCCAGGTACCCCATCGGCCCGACCTGCACCGCCAGCCGGTCCCCCGCGGCGGCGTGCACCTGAGTCGCCCACACGGTCGCCTGCGCGACGTCGGCCCCGCGGGCGAGCAGCCCGGTGATCGCGCCGGAGAGGACGTCCCCACTCCCGCTGGTGCCGAGGCCGCCGGCGCCGGTGCCCTTCGCCCACGAGCGGCCGTCCGGCGCGGCGACGACCCCGCCGAGGGACACGACGGCGCCGTAGCGCTCGGCGATCTCGGCCGCGTCGGTGTGGTCGTCGGAACTGTCGCGCCCGAGCAGGCGTTCGGCCTCGCCGGAGTTCGGCGTCATCACGAGTCGGCCGCGCAACGGGGCGAGTTCGTCGACCAGGTCGGCGGCGACGCCGAGCGCGAAGGCGTCGAGCACGACGACCGTCTCGTCGCCCACCGCCGCGGCGAGTCCGGCGACGAGGTCGCGGCTGCCGTCGGGTTCGTCGAGCCCGGGCCCGACGAGCACCGCGTCCGCCGATCCGAGGTCGTCTGCCAGGCCCTGGATCGCACCGACGGCCACGTGTCCGCCGTCGTCCTCGGGGAGCGGCTGCACCCCGGACTCGGGCAGGGCGACCGCGACGTGCAGGGCGACGCTCTCGGCGACGGCGAGGGTCAGACGACCACCGCCGACACGGAGGGCTGCGGTCGCCGAGAGCATCGCAGCACCGGGGGTCTTCGCGGCGCCGCCGACGACGAGCACCTGACCGCGGCCGTACTTGCTGCCGCCGACCTCGGGCAACGCCCACTCGCGGAGCAGGTTCGGGGTGACCGGGACCGGCTCAGACACGGGCGTCGTCCTTCCGGCCTTCGTGTTCGGTGACGGCGGCGTCCGGGTCCTCGTCGAGGTGTCCGGTGCCGGAGAACTCCTCGAGCGTCCACGGACCGCCGAGGGCGACGCGTCGGAGTCGGGTGAGGGACGCGTTGGCGACCGTGTGGTCCTCGGCGAAGGCCATCAGCTCGGGTTCGTCGAGGTCCAGGCACACGGCCATGGCGAGCATCACGACCGCGTCGTGGGCGGCGATCACCAGACGGTCGGCGTCCTGGATGCGGTCGACGTCGGCGAACAGGGTGCGCAGCCGGAGCATCACGTCGACCCAGGACTCCCCGCCGGCGGGCCGGTGGTAGTACTTGCCGAGCCACTGCCGACGCTGTTCCTCGTCCGGGTACAGGTTCGCCGACCCGCTGCGGGTGAGCCGGTCGAGGACGCCGAGTTCCCGGTCGCGCAGGCGCTCGTCGACCCGACGCGGGGGTTCGGTGAGCCCGCCGGCCTCGAGCGCGATGCCGATCGTCTGCTGCGCGCGGCGGTAGGGCGAGACCCACAGCACGACGGGGACGTCGTCGACTCCGCGCTCGGCGAGTTCGGCGCCCAGTGCCCGCGACTGCTCCTCGCCGAGGGGGCTCAGCGGGACGTCGGCGTCGCGGTGGTCGACCTCGATGACGTCGGCGCCGGCGGCGTGCGCACGGGCTGCTGCGACGTTCGCGGTGGACTCGCCGTGACGGACGAGCCAGATCTCGGTGACGGCCATGGCCGCGACGCTAGCCGGGAGGCGCTGGACCGGTTCACGGGCGGGCGTCGACCCGCCGTCACTCGCGACCACGGCCCGGCGCCACCATCACAGGCTCGGGCACACAGCACGACACCGCCCGTCCGGAGACGAGCGGTGCCGTGTGGTGTGCGAGTGGTGCGGCTCGGAGTCAGACCCGCGCTGCGCGACGACGTCGGGCGACGACGGTCAGGCCGATGCCCGCGGCCAGCAGTACGCCGGCGATGCTCAGCGGGACGGTCGGGTCACTGCCGGTGAAGGCCAGCGTCCCGGTCGGGGTCCGCCCGTTGCCGGTGCCGGCGCCGCCGGTCGGGCTGCCGGTCGGGGTCGTGCCGGCCGGCGTGGTGGCCGTCGGTGTCGGCGTGGTGGGTGCCGGAGTGGTCGGCGTCGGGGTGGGGGTCGGTGTCGGCGTGGGCGTCACGACCCGGACGGTGACGACCTGGGTGTCAGCGGGTCCGGTGCCGTTCGAGGCGGTGATCGTCACGGTCGAGGAACCCGGGGCGGTCGGGGTGCCGGAGATGACGCCGGTGGTGCTGTTGATCGTCAGGCCGGCCGGCAGACCCGTGGCGGTGTAGGTCGGGGTCGGGGTGCCGGTGGCGGTCACGGTGTAGCTGTAGGGCTGACCCGTGGTCGCGGCCGTCGGCGTCCCGGACGTGATCGTCGGCGCGACGGCCGGCGTGGGGGTGGTGGGCGGCGGGCAGGTCTGCGCCGGGGTGATCGTGTTCGTGTCGAGCGTCACGGCGCCGTTCAGCGCGAGCAGCCGTCCCTGGACGGTCGCTCCGGTGGCAGCCGTCACGGAGGTGTTCGCGAGGACGGTGCCCTGGAACTGCGACGAAGTCTGGATGGTCGCGGAACTGCCGACCTGCCAGAAGACGTTGCACGAGCTCGCGCCACCGGTGATCAGGATCTGGGTGCCGCTCCCGATCGTCAGCGACGAGGCCGCCTGGAACACCCAGGTCGACTGCGCGTTGCCGTTCAGGGTGAGGGTGTTGTTGTCCGACAGGTTCAGCGCGCCACCGGAGTAGACACCCGGCACGAGCGGTGCGCGGTTGTCGAGGTCGGTGACGTCGACACCGTTCGGCTGCAGCGCCGCGGCGGTGTTGTACGCGACCAGGGCGTCCTGCTGCGCCTGCGCCGCCTCGGTCCGGGTGCGGGTGGTGCCGTTGACGACGCCGTTCGGTGCCGCTCCGAACCCGGTGATCGAGGTCCCCGGGTACACGCCGAGGTCACCGTTGACGACGGTCGGGCCGGTGTTGGTGACGGCACTGCCGCCGAGCACACCGTAGGTCGCCGCGGTCCCGAGCTTCACGGGCCCGTCGATCTCGGTGGCGGCGGAGGCGCCGGAGGACGCCATGAGGACGAGCGACGCTGCGAGGCCGAGCGCGGCACCGCCCGTCATGACTCTGCGGACGAGCGGGGAGGTGGCCATTGCGGTACCTGACTGGTTGAGGGAGAAACACAGTGCGACCGTCGACGACGCGCGCATGATCTCCGCGTCCGCAGTATGCGCGTGATCGGCCCTGATCGGGGAAGAAGCCGGAAAGCGCGGTGCCGTTCGGACACATTCCCAGGCTGCAGGACTCCGGCGCACAGAAGGAGTGGCATGATGTCCCCCTTCTCGGGGACACGACCAGACCCCGGCCCCGACGGGCCGGAGCGCACGAGCGGCGTCGGGCGGGTGCACCCAGAGCCCCGTCCGACGCCGCGGTCTCGCGTCCGCCCTAGGCCCGCCGGACCCGCAGGGTGACGAGCTCGAAGGGCCGCAGGGTCAGGACCACGGGTGTGCCGTCGTCCCAGGGGCCGACCCCGTCCAGCGGGCGTTCGAGCAGGTCGACCCGGGTCACCCCGGCGACGGCGAACCCGAGGTCGACGCCGACGTCGGTCGCCCGACCGCCGAGTGCCTCGTAGAGCCGGACGACGACGTCGCCGGAGCGGTCCTCGGCGAGCTTCACGGCCTCGACGAACACCTGCGGCGACGACACCGTCACGAGCGGCTCCACGACACGGTCTCCCGGCACGGCACGGACCGGCAGGTTGAGCCGGTACCCGGAGTCCGCCGCGTCGAGCACCGAGGCACCGACCCGCAGCACGGTCCGGAACACGTGGTGGCCCTGGTCGGCCTCGGGGTCGGGGAACTTCGGCCCCCGCACCAGCGACTCCCGCACCTGCGTCGTGGTCCCGCCGTCGGCACGGGTCCGCCGGGTGACGTCGTGGCCGTAGGTGGAGTCGTTCGCGACGGCGACACCGAACCCGGGTTCGGCGACGTGCACCCAGCGGTGGGCACTCGTCTCGAAGCGGGCGAAGTCCCACGAGGTGTTCTGGTGCGTCGGCCGGTCGATGTGCCCGAACTGGATCTCGCTCGAGGCCTGGTCGGCCTTGAGGTCGAGCGGGAACGACAGCTTGAGGAGCTTCTGCTGCTCGTGCCAGTCGGCCTCGGTCTCGACGACCAGTTCCGGCTGCCCCTGGCTCGCGGTGTACCGGGTGGTGACGGTGGAGCGGCCGAACGGGCGGACCACGACGAGCGCGTCCCCCTCGATGGTGACGCTCGTCGCCTGCAGCACCGACCCGTGCCGCTGGTAGGCGCGGTCGATGTCCCACGCCTCCCACTGGTTCGGGGTGTCCCGGAACACGGTGTACTCGGCGGCGGCCTCCCCCGGCGCGACGGCGTCGCGGCCGGTCGCGTGGTCGACGAGCGAGACGACGTGCCCGTCGGCGTCGACGGTCGCCGTGACGACGCCGGTGTCGAAGACGAAGCGGTCGCCGTCCCGGACGGGAGGCACGGGTCGCGCCGCGTCGACCGGCACGGCACCCAGGGCGCGGACGCCGTCGGCGGGGACCGGGGACGCGTTGAACCGGACGTGCGTGGCGGCGGAGGGCGTGCCTCCCGGCCGGTCGGCGGTGTCGGAGTCCGGACCACCGGTGGCGAGCGCGGTCGTCGCGGTGCCGATCAGCTCCTCGAGGACCCCGGCGACCCGGGCGTACTCGGCCTCGGCGTTCTCGTAGACCCAGGCGATCGACGAGCCGGGCAGGATGTCGTGGAACTGCTGCAGCAGCACGGTGTGCCAGGCGGACTCGAGTGCGTCGTACGGGTACTCCTGACCGAGCCGGACGGCTGCGGTGGCGGCCCAGAGCTCGGCCTCGCGGAGCAGGTGCTCGGAGCGGCGGTTGCCCTGCTTCGTGCGGATCTGCGACGTGTAGGTGCCGCGGTGGAACTCGAGGTACATCTCGCCGGACCACACGCCGGGGGTGGGCAGGGCACGTTCGAGCTCCTCGAACACCGCGGCCGGGGTGCCGAGCTCGACCCGCGGTGAGCCGTCCAGGTCGTGCTGCCGCCGGGCTGCCGCGACCATCTCGCGGGTGGGACCACCACCGCCGTCCCCGAAGCCGTAGAGCAGCATCGAGGTGTTCGCGACGCCGCGCTCCTTGTTGTTCCGCTCGCCGCGGTGCAGGTCGGCGGGCGAGACGTCCGAGTTGTAGGTGTCCGCCGGGGGCAGGTGGGTGAGGACCCGGGAGCCGTCGATGCCCTCCCACAGGAACGAGGTGTGCGGGATGACGTTCGTCTCGTTCCACGACGGCTTCTGCGTGACGAACCACTTCGACCCCGCGGCCCGGACGATCTGCGGCAGGGCGCCGGTGTAGCCGAACGAGTCGGGCAGCCAGGCCTCGGGGGTGTCGACGCCGAACTCCTCCAGGAAGAACCGCTTGCCGGCGACGAACTGGCGGGCCAGGGCCTCACCACCGGGCAGGTTCGTGTCGGACTCGACCCACATGCCGCCGACCGGGATCCACCGGCCCTCGGCGACGCGCTGCTTGATGCGGCCGAACACCTCCGGGTACTCGTCGCGGATCCAGGCGTACTGCTGCGCGGACGAGCAGGCGAAGGTGAAGTCGGGGTCGCGGTCCATCAGGTCGAGCACGTTCGAGAAGGTGCGGGCGCACTTGCGCTTCGTCTCGCGCACCGGCCACAGCCAGGCGGAGTCGATGTGCGCGTGCCCGACCGCGATCGCCCGGTGCGCCGACCCGCTGGCGGGCACGGCCAGCGCATCGGCCAGGACGGCCCGGGCGTCGGCGGCGGTGCCGGCCACGTCGTCGGGGTCGAGCGCGTCGGCGGCCCGTTCGAGCACGCGGAGGACGTCGGCGCCGCGGGTGCCGTCGGTCGGCAGTTCCGCCATCAGACCGCGGAGCACCCAGAGGTCCTGCTGCAGTTCCCAGACGGTGTCGTCACGTTCGACGACCTCGAGGGCGCGGAGCCGGTAGATCGGGGCGTCGCCGGCGGTGTGCTTCGAGCCGAGCGGGGTGGCGCCCTGGAACGAGTCGCCGCCGATGTCGGGGTTCGCGCCGGCCTCGATGTAGAGCGTGAACGACTCCCCCGCACCGACCTGCAGCGGGACGCTGTCGTTGAGCGGCTCGATGGCCTTGATCGTGGAACCGTCCGGACGCCAGGCGAGCCCCTCGGCCTGGAAGCCGGCCTGCCGCTTGGTGAACCCGAGGTCGACGTGCAGCTCGGCGGTGGTGCCCGGGGCGGTGCCGAAGTCGGCGGGGACGGTGCCGGTGACCTTGAACCAGGTGGTGCCCCACGGCCGGCCGCCCCACGGGGAGCCGACGGTGAACGGTTCGTACTGCTGGGTGACGGCGTCGGCGAAGGGCACGGGTTCGTCGGGGACCTGCCAGGCCTCGACCGTGACCGGCGAGGCGCGGCGGTGGACGTTCGGGTCGACGCGGTCCCGCACGAGTCGTGCGATCCGGGCCTCGACGAGGGGTTCGTCCTGGTGCATGGAGCGGTTCCTTTCAGTGCGCGTGCGCGGCGCTGCGCCCGCGCGCGTGGCGTGGATGGGGGTGCGGACCGTCAGCCCTTGATGCCGCCGGCGAGGGCGTTGCCGCCGCCGAGGCCGCGGGACACCAGCACGTAGAGCGCGATGACGGGCACCGAGTAGACGATCGAGAACGCGGCGAGCTGCCCGTAGGCCACCGCCCCGTTCTGTCCGAAGAAGTTGAAGATGCTCACCGCGGCGGGCACCTTGTCGGGCGAGAGCAGCAGGACGAAGGGGACGAAGAAGTTCCCCCACGCCTGGATGAACACGAAGATGAACACCACGGCGATGCCCGGTCGCATCAGCGGGATGACGATCCGCCACAGCGTCGTGAACATCGACGCCCCGTCGGTCCAGGCCGCTTCCTCGAGGGAGATCGGGACCGCGTCCATGAAGTTCTTCGCCATCCAGATCGCCATCGGCAGGCTGGTCGCGGCGAGGAAGAAGATGCAGCCGTAGATGTTGTCGATGAGGTTCAGCGAGACGAACAGTGCGTAGACCGGCACCATCATCGCCGTGATCGGCAGGCCGGTGCCGAACAGGATGCTGTACAGGAACGGCTTGTTGACGCGCATCTTGTACCGGGACAGCGGGTACGCGGCGAGGATCGCGACGACGACCGTGACGACCGCCGTCCCGCCGGAGAGCAGCAGGCTGTTCGCGAGCGGGATGAACGACAGCTCCGGGGTGAGCACCTTGGTGAAGTTGTCGAGCGTGAACTGCGACGGCAGCTTCACCGACAGCGACGCCTGGGCGTCGAACGAGGCGAACACGAGCCATAGCAGCGGCACCGCGAAGCAGACCGCGATGACGAGCAGCACGGTGTTCGCCACCCACCGCATGGTCCGGCCGCGCGGCGAGGTCATGTGCAGCGACCCCGGCGCGGTCACCGAGCGGGTCGTGGTCTGGTCGAGGGACGGGGCTGTGATGGCCATCAGTCCACCTCCGGCTTGAGCGCCCGGATGTAGATGATCGAGAAGACCGCCCCCACCACGAGCAGGATGGTCGCGATCGCCGTCCCGAAGCCGAGCTGCGAGAACTTGAACGCCTCCTGGTACGCCAGGATCGGCAGGGTCGACGAGTTGGTGCCCGGCCCGCCACCGGTCATCACGAAGATGAGGGTGAAGACGGACAGCGTCTGCAGGGTCGTCAGCATGAGGTTCGTGGAGATGCTCCGGCGGATCACCGGCAGCGTGATGAAGACGAGTCGCTGCCATCCGGTGGCGCCGTCCACCTCGGCGGACTCGGTGATCTCCTCGGGCACCTCCTGCACGGCGGCCGAGTACACGAGCATCGAGAACGCGGTACCGCGCCAGATGTTCGCCAGGATGATCGCGACCATCGGGTACGTGTAGAGCCAGTTCGCACCGGTGATGCCGAACACCGACAGGAACGAGTTCAGCGTCCCCTCGTCGTTGAAGAACGCGTACGCCGCGAACGACGCCACGATCTCGGGCAGGACCCAGGCCGCGACGACGAAGGTGCCGACGATCGAGCGGACGACCTTGTTCGCCGCACGCATCAGCAGCGCCAGGCCGAGTCCGAGCACGTTCTGCCCGACGACCGCCGAGGCCAGCAGGAACACCACGGTCAGGATGACCGACTTCGGGAAGTCCTTGTCCTGGAAGAGCTCGATGTAGTTCTTCATGCCGACGAACTGCTGGTCGGCAGCGCCGGCACCGGTCAGGGCCGAGTTCGTGAACGACCCGTAGAACGACGAGATGACGGGGCCGAGCAGGAAGATCACGAGCAGGACGAGTGCCGGCAGGAGCGGGACCGCTCGGCCGACGTTGCGGAGCGGCTTGCGCTTCCGCGGGACGGGTGGGTCGGTGCGTCTCGGCGCGCCGGGCGCCGGGACCACCGGCGCGAGGGGAGTGCTGGTCATGCTGGGTGCCTTCCAGAACAGCTCACGGTGATGAGTGGGGACGGAACGGGAGGCGCGGTGCGGGCTGGCACCGCGCCTCCCGTCCGACGGTCGGTCGGGTCAGGACACGGTCGCGTCAGCGCGCGGAGACCGTGTGCTCCTTGCCGACCACACCGACCACGGCGTCGTCGTAGGCGGCAGCGGCTTCCTTCGGTGACTGCTGTCCGGTCATCACCGACTCCATGGCGACCTGGATCGCGTTCGAGATCTGCGAGTAGTCACTCGTGGCGGGGCGGAAGTTCGTGTGCTCCACCAGGCCCGAGAAGAACTTGAACGTCGGGTTGGCGCCGGTGTAGTCCGGGTCCTCGGCGACGTCCTTGCGGACCGCGATCTGGCTGTTCTCGGAGTCGTACTTCAGCGATCCGTCCTTGTTGAGGAAGGTCGTGATGAAGTCGAACGCCGCCTGCGGGTTCTTCGTCTTGGCGCCGACCGCCAGGGTCCAGCCACCGGACATGCTGTTGTAGCCGGGCTCCTGACCGTTCTGGGTCGGCATCGCGGCCTGGCCCATCACGTCGTTCCACTCGGACCACGGCGCGGTGCCGGACTTCAGCCACGTGCCGGACTGCCACGAGCCGTCGAGGTCGATCGCGAGCTTGCCCTTCGGCAGCCACGTCTGCGCGATGGTGGTGCCGACGTTGGTGTCGAGCGCCTGCTGCGGTGTCGGGCCGAGGCCGCCCTGGTAGACGTCCTTCACGAACTGCAGCGAGTCCTGGAACTGCTTCGAGCCCGTGACCCACTTCTTGTCCTTGTAGAGCGTGTTGCCGGAGCCGTCCGCGCCGTACAGCAGCATCTCGAAGCCCTGCATCGTGGACGCTTCGCCCTGCGCCTTGCCCGAGTAGATGTTGAACGGGATGGTGTCCGGCGACTTCTGCTTGATGGTCTTCGCGGCGGCGAGCACGTCGTCCCAGGTCTTGGGCTGCCACGGAACGGGCAGGCCGACCTTCTTGAAGATGTCCTTGTTGTACCAGAGGGCCCGGGTGTCGGTGCCCATCGGGACGCCGTAGGTCTTGCCGTCCACGCCTTCACCGGCCTGCTTGGCGTTGTCGTAGAACTGGCTCCAGTCCTTCCACTTCGCCGTGTACTTGTCGAGCGGCAGGAGGTACCCGGCCTGGGCGTCAGCCTTGACGAGGAACGTGTCCTCGTACATGACGTCCGGAGCGGTGGCGGGCGCCTTGTTCATCAGCGCGAGCTTCGTGTAGTAGTCGTTGCCCTGGGCCTGGATCGGGACGAGCGTGACCGTCTTGCCCGGGTTGTCCTTCTCGTACTCCTTCTTGACGACCTTCATCTGGGCGTCGAGCTGCTGGAAGGCACCGTACTTCTGGTACGCGATCTTGATGGTGTCACTCGAGGCGGACCCCGAGCTCGAGCAGCCAGCGAGACCCACGGCGGCGACTGCCACGGCTGCGAGTCCGGCGATGATGCGGGTGCGTTTCATCGGTGCTCCTTTGCACGGGTGAAGGTCGCGGACTCCGTTGCCCGCGTTGCGCAGTTAGTCCACCGTATGGATTAAACGGTGTCAAGACATGCGCGCAAAGTGCGTCCGGTTCGTGACCTGCCCGGCGCGGGCTCGCGCCGCGGCAGCCGGGCCGCCCGCCGCCCGTTTTCGCGCTGGGCGACAGTCCGCGGGCGGCGGCACGCGAGCCGTGTCGCTGGGCGCGAAGTCGGCCCCGCGCCGACGCTCAGTGCGCGATGAGCATCGTGCTCGCCCGCGGCGACAGGGCCGCGTCGAGCACCAGGCAGGCCGCCCCGACCGCGGCGACGTCGGTCCCCCGCCGGCTCTCGACGACGGTGACCGGGTGCTTCGGCACGAGGATCGGCGAGCCGGTGATCGCCGCGGTGGCAGCCGGGAGGGCCGTGGCGCTGATCCGTGACCAGAACGGTCCGCCGAACACCACCCGGTCCAGGTCGAGCAGGTTCACGATGACGACGACGGCCCGCCCCATCACCGTCCCGATCTCGGCCGCGAGGGCCTGCGCCGCCGGGTCCCCGGCCGTGATCGCTGCTCCGAGGGCGTCCCACGCCCGGTCGACCGCCGCCAGGTCCACCCCGATGCCGCCGCCGTCCGGAGCAGCCGGCCTCCCCCCGGCCAGGCCGTCCCCGGGCGAGCCGTCGCCGGGCAGCGCGTCGCCGAGCGCGATCCCCCGCTCGAGCGCGATCCGCACCAGCCGGTCGGGCATCACCGTCGCGCCGACCTCGCCGCGCGTCCCGTCCCCGTCGGCGGTGCCGGCGAGCGAGCCCTGGTCGACCATGATGTGTCCCGCGTCGCCGGCGTTGGCGCCCGAGCCGCGGACGGGTTCGTGGTCGATGACGAGTCCGACGCCGAACCCGGTGCCGAAGTACACGAACGCGAAGTCCCGGGCCGCCGCACCCCGCTCGAGGAACATCTCGCCGACGGCCGCCGCGGTGACGTCCTTCTCGAGGAGCACCGGGTAGCCGGTCGCGTCGCCCAGGGCGTCGCGGAGCGCGACGTCCCGCCACCGAGGCAGGAACGGCGGGTCGAGCACGATGCCGGCGGCCGCGTCGATCGGCCCCGGCGACGCGATGCCGACCCCGAGCACGCTGTCCGGCGCGACCCCGGAGCGGCGGACCAGCCCGTCGACCGCGGCGGCCATCGTCCGGACGACCTGGTCCGGGTCCTCGGCGTTCGGGGTGGAGGTGGTCGCCTCGGCGACGACCGCGCCCGCCAGGTCGAGCAGCACGTACGTGACGACCGCGGGGTCGACGTGCACCCCGACGGCGAACCGGCTGCGCGCCTCCAGTCGGAGGATCGTGCGCGGCTTGCCGCGGCCGGCCACGACCGTGCCGGACTCGACGATCATGCCGGCGTCGATGAGGAAGCGGGTGACGTTCGAGA
>Ga0308160_10005512_pt1 | contig 13167 bp, 8 predicted proteins | sample PhyFR1_FD_201036 | JGI IMG/M metagenome (GOLD analysis project Ga0308160, IMG submission 201036) | Phyllosphere microbial communities from UC Gill Tract Community Farm, Albany, California, United States - DLSLF.R1 | ecosystem: Host-associated > Plants > Phyllosphere > Unclassified | place: USA... | reverse complement strand
CTGACCAGCGGGGTCACTGTGCCCATCTCAGCCGGCATCCTGCAGCAGCGTGATGACTACTTCGCTGCACTCACCAGCTATCGGCAGGGCGACGTCGAGCCGATCGTCCGCGTCTTCGCCGACGGTGTGTTCCTCGCGATCGCCAACGGACGGACGTTGGTGGAGGAGATCGAGACCATTCGGGCCGCATGGAAGCAGGCCTTGCGCGACATCCGCGCCGATTCGGCCGCGCATCGCATCACGGCACTGGCACTGGAACATCCGGTGATGAACAGTCGGCTCGTGCGCGAGCATCTCGACGCCTCAGATCGCACGGTCTTCAACGCGCTCGACACCCTCGTCGACCGTGGCATCCTCACAGTCGGCTCGTCGCGACAGCGGAACCGTCTCTGGACTGCGCCTCCCGTTCTGGCAGCGCTCGACGGGTTCGCTGCGCGCAGCATGCGGCGCGGTTGATCGGCCCCACTGAGGAGCGACCCCCGACTACCCGGACGCACGACTTCGGTAGCCTTCACGGGTGAACCTCGACCCGACAGCCATCATCGTCTTCTACAGCGCCGCCTGGCTGCTCGGCTTCATCCTGTTCGTGCTGCTGTGGATCTTCATCATCAGGACCGCGGTCCTGTCGGCGCTTCGGAAGCACGACGCGGAGACACATGCCGAGCGCCGAGCCGCGGCAGGACGCGGCCTGCCGCAGTAGAGGCCGTAAACCGATGCCGCTTCCCCACGACACGGAGCACCTGCGTTTCCGGCGCATGACACAGGCGCACCTCGACGAGATGGCGAACCTCCTCGGCGATCCCGCGGTCATGCAGTTCTACCCGGCGCCGAAGACCCGCGAGCAGGCCGCGGCGTGGATCGCCTGGAACGAGGGCAACTACGCTCAGTACGGCTTCGGACTGTGGATCATCGAGAACCACGATGGTGAATTCGTCGGTGACTGTGGCCTGACGTGGCAGCGGGTCAACGGCGAGCTGAAGCTCGAGGTCGGGTACCACGTGAGCCCCGCCTGGCAGGGTCGAGGGTTCGCGACCGAGGCCGCCGCCGCCAGTCGGGACTTCGCCCAGGAGCACACGGACTCGTCAGAGCTCGTCGCGATCGTCCACCCCGACAACCGGGCATCGTCGCGTGTGGCGGAGAAGATCGGCATGCGACGCGTGGACGACGACCGCGGCGCAGACGGGTCGGTGCGGCACGTGCTGAGCATGCGACTTCGATCGACGGCCGCCTCCAGCGACGCCGATCACCTCGCTGAGTAGCCGCCGCACCTACCCCCGCGCCGCTACGAACGCCGCGACGCAATCCTCGATGTCCTGCTCGCTGTGCGCGGCACTGATCTGCACGCGGATGCGGGCCTCGCCGCGGGGCACCACGGGGAAGCTGAACGGGATCACGTAGATGCCCTGCTCCAGCATCCGAGCCGCGACCTGCACCGCCTGCTGCTCGTCGTCGAACATCACCGGGATGATCGGGTGCGAGCCTTCCAGTAGACGGAAGCCCTCCTCGGTCATGCGGGCACGGAACAGGTCGGCCTTGCGGAACAGTCCCTCGCGCAGCTCGTCACCCTCTGCCGCGAGCTCCACAGCCCGACGCGCTCCGGCGACGAGCGACGGCGCCAGGCTGTTCGAGAACAAGTACGGCCGGCCCGACTGCCGCAGCACGTCGACGATCTCCTGCTTCGCGCTCACATACCCGCCCGACGCACCTCCGAGCGCTTTGCCGAGGGTGCCGGTGAGGATGTCGACGCGGTCCTGCACCCCGAACAACTCCGGCGTCCCGCGACCTCCCGGGCCGACGAACCCGACGGCGTGCGAGTCGTCGACGAGGACGAGCGCGCCGTAACGGTCGGCAAGGTCGCAGATCTCGTCCAAGGGCGCGTAGAAGCCGTCCATCGAGAACACGCCGTCGGTGACGATGACGGTGCGACGCGCGTCGGCAGCGTTCATGAGTTGCTGCTCGAGGTCGGCCATGTTGCGGTTGCGATAGCGCAGGCGGCGGGCCTTGCTCAGGCGGATGCCATCGATGAGTGACGCATGGTTGAGTGCATCGGAGATGATCGCGTCGTGCTCGCCGAACAGCGCCCCGAAGACGGCTCCGTTCGCGTCGAAGCAGGAGGAGAACAGGATGGTGTCCTCCGTGCCGAGGAACGCGCTCAGCTCCTGCTCGAGGTCGCGGTGGATCTGCTGCGTGCCGCAGATGAAGCGGACACTCGCGAGCCCGTAGCCCCACTCGTCGAGCGCCAGCTTGGCCGCGTCGACGATCGAGGGCTCGTTGGCGAGGCCGAGGTAGTTGTTGGCGCAGAAGTTCCGCACCTCGCGACCGTCGATCGTCACGTGACTGCCCTGGCGGGACGTGATCGCGAACTCGCGCTTCGTGAGGTCGTCGGCCTCGATGCGGTCGAGCTGATCGCGCAGCTGCGTCTTGATGGTGCCGTACATGTCGTCTCCTCGGGGTCGAGTGGGCGGTTGAGCTGAGGTTGTCGCGGTCGGTCAGGCGGCGGTCGCGGCGTGGGCGGCGACCGGTGCCTGCTCGTCGACGACGCCGGTGATCACGACGTCGCGGGTGTCGGTCCAGTCGATGAGCACCTTGCCGGCCGCTCCCCCGCGCGCGGTGTCGAACGCGTCCTGCCAGGAGGCGAGCGGGAAGCGGGCTGTGACGAGCGACTCGAGGGCGTTGCGGAGCTCGGGGCTGTGGTCGACCATCGCGCTCGCGTGGTGCCAGGTGTCGAACATCTCGCGGCCGTAGATGCCCTTGATGGTGATCATGCGGGTGATGACCTTGGTCCAGTCGATCTCGATGTTGGTCGAGGGGAGGCCGAGGAGCGCGACCTTGCCTCCGGTGTTGAGGTTCTCGATGAGCTCGCTGGCGGCGGCGGCCTGTCCGGACATCTCGAGGCCGATGTCGAAACCCTCGAGCATGCCGAGCTCGGCCTGGGCGTCGGCGACCCGCTCCTTCGAGACGTCGACCACGCGGTCCGCCCCGACGGCGAGGGCCTTCTCGAGGCGGTCGGCGACGACGTCGGTCGCGACGATGTTGCGTGCACCGGCCACTCGGCAGACGGCGATGGCCATGAGGCCGATGGGGCCGCAGCCGGTGATGAGGACGTCTTCGCCGAGGATCGGGAAGCTGAGCGCGGTGTGGACGGCGTTGCCGAGGGGGTCGAAGAGGGCGCCGAGGTCGGGGGTGACCTGGTCGCCGTGGACCCAGACGTTGGTGGCCGGCAGGACGACGTACTCGGCGAAGGCGCCGTCGAGGTTGACGCCGAGGCCGCGCGTGTGGCGGCAGAGGTGGCGGCGGCCGGAGCGGCAGTTGCGGCACGTGCCACAGACGAGGTGGCCCTCACCGGAGACCGCCGCGCCGACGGGTATCCCCTCGACGCGGCTGCCGACCTCGACGACCTCGCCGGAGAACTCGTGGCCGGGGACGAGCGGGGCGTCGACCGCGCCGGCCGCCCACGGGTCCCAGGACTCGATGTGGAGGTCGGTGCCGCAGATGCCGGTGCGGTGGACGCGGATGAGGACGTCGTCGGAACCCATGGCCGGCATCGCGCGCTCGACGAGTTCGAAACCGGCGGTGTCGGGTCGTTTCCAGAGGGCGAGCAACGGCGTTCCTTCCTGCGGGAGCGGCGGCGGCCGGTGGTGCCGGCTGTCGCGGACGGGCGTCGTTGCGCTGTCCTGGTGACCAACGTAGTCAGATCGATCCGTCATGAATATTGAGGGTTTCCACGCGACCAGTTAGCTTGAGCTGATGAATCTCTCTCAGATGCGGATCATGCGCGAACTGGCCGAGCGCGGGACGATCGCAGCGGTCGCGCGGCACTTGCATGTCACGGCGCCGGCGATCTCGCAGCAGCTGGCCGCGTTGCACCGCGAGCTCGGTGTCGCGTTGACGTATCGGGTGGGGCGCGAGATCCGCCTGACCGAGGCGGGCATGGCACTGGCCGAGATGGCGGGGACGGTGCACACGCTGATCGACCGCGCGGCCGAGACCGTGCGCGAATACGGCGACGACATCGGCGCGCGGGTGCGAGTGGCGGCGTTCCAGAGTGCGGGGCAGGCGTTGCTGCCGGGGTTGCTGGAGGATGATGACGCGGCGTCCGCTCCGGCGCTCGTGTTCGGCGAGCACGATGTCGCGCAGCCGGAGTTCGCCGAGCTCGTCGATCAGTACGACCTCGTCATCGCCCACCGGATGGACCATGACGAGCCGTGGCCGTCGGAGCAGCTGTCGGTGACGACGCTGTTGAGCGAGCCGTTCGATGTGGCGATGTCGGTGAACCATCCGCTCGCTGGGCGATCGTCGGTGTCGGCGGTCGAGCTCGCGGACGAGTCGTGGATCGCCGCCCACGCGGGCTTCGCGCCGGATGTCGCGCTCGGGGTGGTCGAGGCGACGGCTGGGGTGCGGTTCCATCGGGCGCATCGGGTGAACGACTACCACCTGGCGGCGTCGCTCATCGTGGGCGGGGAGCTGCTGGCATTGTTCCCGAGGTACACGGCGCCGCGGGCCGACCCGCGGTTGGTGCTGGTGCCGCTCGAGGACGTTCGGATCGCCCGCAACATCGACGTGCTCGCGCGGCCTCATGCACTGGCGCGAGTCGCGGTGGCGGGGACGCTGGAGCGACTGCAGGACGGAGCTGATGCGCTGCAGCGGGAGCGTCCGTCGGCGCCGGTCGGGCCCGGCTTGCATCACGTCGAGGTGTGGCTCGCGGACGTCGAGGCGGAGCAGGCGGGCTGGGCATGGCTGCTGTCTCGTGTCGGGTTCTCCCAGGAGAGCGAGTGGCCGGGCGGCGAGTCCTGGGAGGCCGGCGACACCTACGTCACGCTGACGGCGTCGCCGAACCTCAGTGCGGAGTCGCACGATCGGCGACGTCCGGGCGTGAACCATCTCGCGTTCCGCGGCGGCACGCGGGCGACTGTCGACGCGATCATGACGGCAGGTCCTGAACATGGCTGGCGGCCGCTGTACCAGGACCGCTATCCGCACGCCGGTGGCGAGCAGCACTACGCGGGCTGGCTCGAGAACGAGGCGGGGTTCAAGGTCGAGGTGGTCGCTGATCCTGGTCCGTGAGACCAGCTACTCCGCCGCTGATCGCGCGCCTCATGACGGTGCCGCGCAGGGCCAGCTCGCGAGAACCCCAACGCCAGCGGGTCCGCTCAGAGTCGGTGGTCGGTCGCCCTCGTCACCGCTTGCCGAGATAGATCTCACCGGCACAGAGCGCAGCGACCTCTGGAAAGGTGAGGCCCGATTCGGAGGAAGCGAGCTCTGGCACGCACAACATGACGTCCATCGGCTCGATACCGAGCTTGTCGGTGACAGCGAGGACCGAACTCCAAGCTCTGGAGAAGTTGTCGGTCGTGACCGGCGTGCCGGTTGCGATCAGCGCCGCGGCAGTCGCCTGCTGCACTCGTTCGTAGGAGTACGAGCCGCCAACCACCTCGCGTGCTTGTTCTATCGGATCATCCGCAGTCTGCAGCGAAGGAGCGTCAGCTGGCGGCGACTGCATCGAGGACTGGCTGTCCGACTGGCCGGCTGCTGGAGGACGCGATCCGCCGACAACAACGCTGACAGCGACGATCGCGACGATCGCCGCGATGATCGAGCAAGCGATCAGCAGTTGTCCCGCCGTCGTTCGGGTGAACTTCGTCGGCGCGGGTGGGCCTCCCCCGGAATCCGTTTCGGGTAGCGGTTCAGACATGCGGAGGTCACTCTCCATCGGGTCAAGTCGGAGTGGTCGATGCTGGCCGAGGCTACCGGGCTCGTCGATCCACCAGCGCTACCCTTCCACAACTCGGGCGCGTGACCCATTCTGGGACTGATGACCCCCGCCCCTCCCCCGCCAGACTGTGCTTGGCCCGGTTCGCGGGTCCGTCACCTGCCGTCGATGATCCGATGCCGCTGCGGGTCGCGTTGACCCGATGCAAGGACCGTTCCCATGAGCTCGACCACCCCGCCCTCTGCCACGCCCGCCGGCTGGTACCCCGACTACGCGGACCCGACGCAGCAGCGCTACTGGGACGGTGCCGCATGGACCACCCACACTGCGCCCGCTACAGTCATGCCTCCGCAGGAGGCGGCGACCGCTCCGCTCGTCAGCCAGTCGCTCCAGTTGCAGAAGTCCGCACCGCCCGCCTTCGCCGCCGCGCCGGTTCCGTCCCCGTACGCCACACAGCCAGGCACCACATCGGGCATGAGCGGCAAAGCGAAGGGTTGGATCATCGCCGGCGCTGTCGTCGGTTCACTCCTACTCGTCGGTGGTGTCTCGAATGCGATCAACAGCGGACGGACCGAGCCGGTCGCCGTCGCGCAGACCGCAACCCAGACGCCGACCGCAACGCCGACACCGGTTCCGACCGCGACGGTCGAGCCCATCGCCGAGCCCGCTGCGCCGGCCGTGGTCGATGTCGCCGCCTTCCAGGCGGGCGCGAGCAAGCACACCGCGGACATCGACAAGGACCTCGACGACATGGTCACCACGCTGGCCGAGGGCGGCACCTGGCGGTTGATCTCGAACACGGCTGAAATCAGCTTCAACCTCGGTCAGCTGGAATCGCTGGACGTGCCGGCGTCGATCGCCGCCGAATGGGCGCCTGCCCTGGTCGGACTGCAGACCAATCTCGACACGCTGACGACCGCGGTCTCGGGCGGCGACCCCGCAACGATCCAGGCCGCGATGGACGGCGTCCGCGCGTCGGCCGCCGTCCTGCGCGACATCGGTACTCGGGCCGTGTGACACCCCCAGGATCTGACGTAGCAATTCCTGTTCCAACCGTCTGGAGAACTTCGTGTCGAACACCCCTACTCTGCTCCTCCTTCATGGAGTGGGCGCCGGTGACCCTGAGGGCAACTGGACGACCTCGCTGACTGCTTCGCTGTCCGATCTCGGGTACCCCGATCTGTCCGACGTCAACGTCGTAGCGCCCCAGTACGCCCATGCGTTGAAGGGTTGGGATGACAAGGAACCGATGCCGGGCGAGAAGGTCAAGCAGCCTACCCGCGACGCGGCCAGGAAGAACCGGCGCGACTTCGAGCGCCGCATCGGAGCTCTCGAGTTTCGGCTCGGGCGACACCACCCCGGACACATCACGCCCGAGTTCGAGCACATCGTCAATGCCGCCGTCGGTGCAGGTCTCGTCCTACCCTTTCTTGCTCAGGCCCGGCTGTATCTCTCCGATGCGCAGATTCGCGCGCACATCCTGAATCGAATCCTCGCCCAGCTTCCGGACTCCGGGTCAATCGTCATCGTCGGCCACAGCCTCGGTTCCGTGATCGCCGCTGACCTTCTCCGTCGCCTGCCACACGGGTTGGAGGTCGTCGGCATGGTGACGATCGGCAGCCCGTTGGCGCATGGCGGATTCGACGTCGACAAGCTGCGATCGTCCCTGTCCGAGCCGCCGGTCAACCTTGGCTGGTGGGTGAACTTCTGGAACTTCGGCGATCCGGTTGCGGCACACCGGGGCCTGTCCTCGATCTTCCCCTGGCTGATCGATCTGGGGGTCAACACGGGACACCTCGGACGTCCCGCACATGACGCGACGGCTTACCTCGCCAACTCAACCGTTGCGGAGAGCATCGGCTACGCGGTCTTCGGGTCGAAGTCGCGCGAAGTGGACATGTTCGACAACGCCCCAGCCATCCCGCTGGACTTCTCGGAGCAGATTGCTCTTCTCGCACTCCGTTATGCCCATCTCGTGACCCCGATGCTGCGGGGCGTCAAAGACAAGCAGGATCGGTATGAGGGAGCGCTGAGGCATGTCCAGGCAACGACCGTCGACCTCATTGCAAAGCGGAACGAGAGCGAGAGTCGCCCGCTGCCAGCAGCGATCGCAAGGCTCGCATTCGACCTTGCCGACGCCGAGGCAGCAGTTCCCGAAGCTCGCCCCGGTTTCCAGATCCCGAAGGATGAGGCCGTCGCGCTCCTGACGGTGCTCGCGTCAGAGAATGTCATTCGACCGTTCGAGATCGACATCTCAAGGGACCTTTGGAAGGCCGCAATGCGGGACCTCTCAGCCGAGATGGGCCTCGGAAGCCAGTTCGGCACCGACGTGTTCGATGCCGGCCAACGAGCGAAGAGTGCTCTCGGTGGGGCTCGCGGCGTCAATTGGCTCAAATGGGGTGCGATCGGTGTCGGAGCAGCGGCGATCGTCGTGGCGACCGGAGGTTTCGCTCTGGCGGCCGCGCCAGGGCTAGCCGGCGCTGCCGCCATCACGAGCGCGCTCGCGAGTTTCGGACCTGGCGGAATGGTGGGTGGTCTGTTGACCGCCGGCACCCTGGTGACTGCGGGCGGAGGCGGCATAGCCTTCGGGCTTGCGAGTCCGGGAACCTCCGCCGAGACCTTCGAGGCGGTCATCGAACGCCGTCTTGCAGCCGAGATTCTTCGCGAACTGCAGCATCTCGACTCGGACCCGACGACGTGGAGGGTTCTCGTCGAGACGGAGATCGAAGTTCGGCGGGAGCATGAACGACTCGACGAATTCTCCGACGGGGACGCTCCGGGATTGAAGGAGCTCAAACGCAAGATCGATTCCGTCGAGCGCGCTTTGAAGTACCTGCGGGAACACGGCCTTGAGCCAGGACACGTGCCCGAGGCATCCGAACCGCTCCTTGGACGAATCACCGGTTTCGTGCGCGACGGCCGCCAGCAGGAGCGCTGACGGCGTCCCACGGCACGTTCGAACTCTCGCGGCACGCCGTGCAAGGCGTGCCGCGAGAGCGGACACGTGCCGTTTCAGGGCGTGTGGAGGGCGACGATCGTGTCCTCGCCGCTGCGCGCCAACCTCCCCGAGGCCAGTCCGAACTCGAGGGCCTCGTCGAGGCGGGCTCCGATCGCAGCGGTGACTCGCTTGCCACCGAAGATCGCGAGGGTCTCGCGGCGGAGTTCGTCGGGCGAGAGGCCGGCGGACTCCTCCGCTGCGATCGCCATCGCGTTCGCGATCTCCACCAGGGAGATGTGCTCGATCGCTCGGGCGGCTTCCGCCGAGGACTGACGGGCTCCGCGCCAGGTGAGAGGGTCGATCGAGGTCGGCCAGGCGAACGGTTCGTCGGAGCGACCCAGCAACTCGGTCGGGACCTTGTCGAGGATCGACTTCGCCCGCGAACCCACCACCCGGTCGAGACCGAACGCACCCGCGACCAGCTTCGCCAGACGCGTCACGTGGATCGGCCCCTCGGCCTCCACCGCCGCACGGATCGCGCCCTGCACCGCGACGACCGACTGCCGCCCCGGCAAGCGGTCGAGCACCTCGATCCCGCCCAGCGTGGGTGCGTCCCAGGGCTCGTACTCCGAGAGCTCCGGGTGGCGCGCGGACGTGTCCGCCTCCGGCGCCGCCTCGACGGGCTGCGCCGCACCGACCTTGCGGTCGCGGAACTCCGACAGGGTCTCCAGCGACGCCAGACGCTCCGACCACTCGCGCACGCGGGCGCTGCGGACTGGCGCGGGCGCATCCGAGGCATCGGGAGCGACATCGGCCTCATCGGCAACCGACGCATCAGCCGGATCCGCTTCCGCAACACCCGACGCCTCCGCCATCGCACTCCCCGAAGCAGCCCGCTCGGCCGCAGCCTCCACCGCCGCAACCAACCGGTCCAGCACCTCCTCGCGGTGGTGCAACCACTCCGGCAACCACACGCGCTCGACGCCCGGCCACCGCATGAGGCCGCTGAGCACCTCGACCGGCAGTCCGTCACGGTCCGCGACCGTCCGACGCTCACGCCACGACGCCCCGTCGAGCAGCACCGCCACCAGCGGTCGATCCGGCTCCGCCTCCGTCGCGATGCTGATGTCCACGCGGAAGTCCGACAAGCCCACGTCCGTCCGCACGGCGTGCCCGGCGTACCGCAGCTCGTCGGCGATCTCGTCGCGGTGGCGGTCGATGATCGCCTGACGACGACCGTCCTCGCCGGCCGCCTCACTCCCCCGCTGCGCCAGCTCCAGGTAGGCCTTCAGGTGCTTGATGCCGATCGACGAGGTCTGCTCCGCCCGCAGCTCCGACGGGTCGAAGCTCGCGAACAACACCACCTGTCGCCGCGCCCGTGTCACCGCGACGTTCAACCGTCGCTCACCACCGGCACGCGTGAGCGGACCGAAGTTCAACGGGATCACGCCCTTCTCGTTCGCACTGAACGCGATCGAGAACAGGATCGTGTCGCGCTCGTCGCCCTGCACGTTCTCCAGGTTCTTGACGAACAGCCCGTCCTGCTCGTCCAGCGCCAGCGCGATCCGCGGGTCGGCACTGTCACGCAGCAGATCCTCGATCAATGTCCGCTGCTGCGCGTTGAAGGTGGTGACCCCGAGCGACGGCGTCTCGTCCGGCGATGCCTCGAAGCGACGCGAGATCTCCTCGACGATCGCCTGCGCCTCCACCGGGTTCGTCCGCAGCGACTTGCCGCGGCCACCCCGCTCGAATTGCCCGTCCAGCTGCACGAACGCTAGCCCATGACCCGCGACCCCACCGTCGCCCGCACCCGCGAACGGCGCCGGGAACGACGACAACTGGCTGTCGTAGTAGTGGTGGTTCGAGAACGCGATGAGCGACTCGTCCTGGCTGCGGTAGTGCCACGACAGCCACTTGCTCGGCACCCGCGCCTGCACGCACTCGGAGAGGATCGACTCCTCGTCCTGCAGCACCTCGCTCGTGAAGTCGGCGTCGTCGTCGATCGTCGCGCCGGCCTCTGCGAAGGTGGTCGGCGGCATCTGCTTGCTGTCGCCCACGACGACGACCGAGCGCGAACGCCCCATCGCCCCGATCGCGTCGGCGACCCGGATCTGCGACGCCTCGTCGAACACGACGATGTCGAACAGCTCGGCAGCGGCCGGGAAGAACCGCGCGACCGATTCCGGGCTCGCGAGCGTGCACGGCATGATCTGCGTGATGAGCTCACCGAAGTTCTCGAGCAGCGCACGGACGCTCATCCCGCCGCGCTGGCGGTCGATCTGCCGACGCAGCCCGCCGACCTGACCGCTCTCCGACTGCGAACTGAACGTCCGCAGCCCGAGCACCGACGCCGGGATCGCCCGCGGCAACTCCTCGCGCACGGCCTTCACACTCGTGGTGAAGCGGGTGACGCTGCGGTTGTGGGCGGTGGCGTCGAAGGCGTCGAGCGTGGTGGTGCGCTCGCGCTCGTCGATCGACGCCTGCGCGAGGCCTTTCTCGAAGGCGAGCGTCGCGTCCTCGGTCTCGATGCGACCGGCGAGGATCGCGGCGCGGACGTCGTCGAGCCCGTGGGTGCGGAGCGGTTCGATGACCCGCACGAGGTCGAGCCAGCGTTCGAGGACGACCGGCTCGGCGGCGTCGAGACGGCGGGCGTCGCGCGTCGACCACCAGGCCTGCAGGAAGCCCTCGCCACCCGACCACGCCGACAGGCGCTCGGTGCTGACGGACGCGGTGCGCAGGAAGTCGCTCCAGGTGCTCGCGAGCGTCGTCAGCGCCTGGGCCGCCTGCTGCGACGGCTGGGTCGTGGCGTAGTGGTCGCGGACGGCGGTGATGAACGCGTCGTCGGGCGTGCCCGGCAGGCGGAAGCCTTCCGACAGCCAGCGGTACCAGCCGAGGAGTTCGCGGACGGGCTGGGTCGGCTCGACGAGCGGGTTCCAGCGGTCGCCGACGAGCGGCAGGGCGGTGGACCGGAGCGTGCCGCGCAGCTGGACGAGGCGGTCCTGCGCCAACTTCGCCTCGGTGAGCTGCGGCACCAGTTGCTTGACCTTGAACGAGGTCGCGTCGACGGCCTGCACGTCACTCAGCTGGGCGAGCGCGGCCCGCAGTCGCTTCTTGCGACCGAAGAAGCTCGACGCCGCGGCCTGTTCGGCGGCGTGGAGCGGGCCGGCGATGTCGCGGTCGAGGATGGCCGGCGTGAAGGTCGACCGCCACTCGGCCTGGGCATCGCGGAGCTGTTCTGCGGCGGCGAGGGCGTCGTCGAGCCGGGTGAAGTCCTCGGGCCTGGTTCCAGCCATCAACGCGCCGATCGGCAGACGCGGTGCGGCGACGGCGGTCGACCAGAGGCCGAGCAGGTCGGGGCGCGACGCGAGGCGCAGGGCGTCCATCGGGAGGCCGGCGTCGAGGGTCGCAGCCAGAGCGGCGTCCAGCGCGCGTGCGGCCTGCTGCACGGTCGCGGCGTCGAGCTCGGGAGCGGACGGGCCGTCAAGGAACGCCCAAGGGTGCGTCGTGCTCGGGCGCGCGAGGTCGGAGCGCTCGGGCAGGTCACGGAACACCTGTCGCAGCTCCTCGAACGCCTCGGACGTCCCGGCGGCGACGAGCTGCTCGGGGATCGCCATCGGGACGAGGTCGTGGTCCATCGCGAGCAGGCGACTCCGCGCGGAGTAGAGGGAGAAGCCGGCGGCGTTGACCTCGTGCAGGCGGTCGGCGTACCGGGTGAGGGTGCGGAGGCCGGACTCGGACAGCTCGCGGTTGGTGCTCAGCGCGTCGATGTCGGCCTTGGTGCGGAGGTCGAGGCCGGTCTTGATCTGCGCACGGACGACGTTGGGCCGCGCGCCCTTGTCGTGGAGGTCGAGCGAGAACGCGCCGAGTCCGACGTCTTCGAGTCGCTGCTTGACGACGTTGAGCGCCGCACGCTTCTCGGCGACGAAGAGGACCTTCTTGCCCTCGGCGAGCGATCGGGCGAGGAGGTTGGTGATGGTCTGCGACTTCCCGGTGCCGGGAGGGCCTTCGAGCACGAAGGTGCGGCCAGCGACCGCTTCGTCGACGGCGTCGAGCTGGGAGGAGTCGGCGGCGACCGGGCAGTCGAGGCCGAGGCGGTCGAGGTCGGTGTCGGTCTGCGCGGGTGTCGGGTCGGCGTAGGCCTCGAGCGGCGAGTTGATGAGGTGGTCGACGAGGCTGTTGGAGGCAAGCGTCTCCCAGTTCTCATCGAGGTCCTTCCACAGCCGGTACTTCGCGAACTGGAGGATCGACAGCGACGCCGTCTCCTCCACGCGGAACGGGAGGCCGGCGTCGAGGATCGCCTGGCGCACGGCGGTGAACGCGGCTGGGAGGTCGATGCCGGAGCCGTCCTCGGCGGGGTTGGCGAGTCCGGGGATCTCGAGTCCGAAGCTCAGCCGCAGCTTCTCGAGCAGGCAGTAGTTGGGTGTGGAGGAGCCCGACTCGTCGAGGGTGAGGCGGTAGGAGGAGCCGCGGCTCGTGGTCGTGAGCGTGACGGGCACGAGCACGAGGGGTGAGCGGAGGT
>Ga0308160_10005511_pt1 | contig 13168 bp, 23 predicted proteins | sample PhyFR1_FD_201036 | JGI IMG/M metagenome (GOLD analysis project Ga0308160, IMG submission 201036) | Phyllosphere microbial communities from UC Gill Tract Community Farm, Albany, California, United States - DLSLF.R1 | ecosystem: Host-associated > Plants > Phyllosphere > Unclassified | place: USA... | reverse complement strand
ATGGTTTGCCGGTACTGTCGATTCCTCGCCCGTCCTTGTATTCGAGCGAGACGTTGAAACCACTAGAGTAGTTGTACCCTTGCCAGAGGAAGGAAGAATTTCGTTCGATCTTGAGAGTCGCGATTTCGTAGGTGACCTGGTACTCGAAACCGAATCCTTTCTTCTTCTCCAGCGACTTCGTTTCGATTCGAGGAGCGTAGATGGGCTGACCTTCGAGAGCTCGCAGTAGTAGTCGGATTTTGCGAGCCGAGCGGACTTCTGGGATGTCCTGCTGTCGAACGAGTTCCTCTAGTGCGTCGAGAGAAGAAAGATAGAGTGGGTTCTCGGGGTCATGGTCGAAGCGAAAGATGGCGACGAAGGGGAAGGGCGCGATATCAAGACGTCCGAAGAAGCTGGTGACCGCTGGCGGAAGGGACGAAGGAGGTCGATAATAAACGTCTGGACCGGCGAGTTCATGCTGCAGCTTCTCGCGAAGCTTGTGAACATGCGAAGAGCCTTTGAGGTGCCGTTGAGCGGCGACTGCGTCTGTGTAAGCGTCGAGACCGATCTCACGAAGTATCTAAAATCGACAGGAATATGAGCTCTTGAAACGAGGAGATGAGAATAAAGGAACGTACCTTGAGATTCTCTGCATGCCGTTCTGCCGTTGATCCCTGAAAGTGAAGTAGATAAGGTGCGAGTTCCGAATCCTTCGTGTAGACGAGCTTCGTATCGGGCTTCATAGCGAATTCGGGTGAAGTGAAAAACCTGCGAGGAATCAAATTGTCAATCTCAAGCAGCTCGCAATTCGAACAGGGAACGTACAGAGTCGAGATTGTTTCTTGCCATACCCTTCGACTGATATGCTTCTCGATGTCTAGTTTGGGGGAGAAGATGTCGATCGAGAAGTCGAGTCGCCGTTGAACTCGTTTGACGAAGCGTTTCAAAAGCTGAGTTCCGATGATTGAGAAGTAAATGCTGCGAGGTAGAGTATCCGATTCAGCGCGCCAAGTAAGGTAGCTGAAGTGGAAGGCTGACTCACTTGAAAGAGTAAGCGAACGCATTGATGATGACTACCGCCGAATTCTCGAAGAAGTTCTTTCCTGGAACCGAGAGAGCGACGAGCAACCCGCAAAGCGAGATACCAACGTATCCCAGTCGACTGATTCTGTCACTCCGATTGCTGATCTCGTCAAGTTGTGGGCGAGTATAAACGTCGAGCAGGAAAAATAGACCCATGAAAGCGAAGAGGGATCCTTGTCGAATGATGCTGAGCTTCGTTTCGTCGAAATTCTTGAAGACACAGTTGTCGTTGGAGATCAAGACGACGATGAAGACGTTGAGTAGCTTCACTGCCATGTAGATCGCTCGAAAAGCTGCCCATTCTCTTCGGTATTCTCGGTACAAGAACGAGTACGGCGAAGGATCTTTGTCGAGTAGTCGCTCGTCTATTGAGCGAACCTTATCAGCTAGCACCTAACGTAGAGCGAGAAGAAAGACTCACATTCTCCCTTTCGATCCCGTCTCAATTCGCCCAACTCAGTAAACCTGTCGACGGTTGGTTTAGAATTCTGAACGATTCGGTACATCCTGCAGGGGAGCCATATCGCGAGGATCCCAAGAACACAGAGTGCGACTGGGAAGATGACGATTGCCGAGTTGAATCCTTTTCCTCCGGTCGGAATCGTCGTAAAGCATCGATCGTTTGACGGTTCCGTTCCGAGTAGTTCCGATGGCCAGTATCCACGCTCCCAGAATAGTGCCGAGAGCGAGAGTTTCGAGAGTGGAAGGTAGATACTCGTGAGGAAGAAAGTGACTGCGATTCTCCAACCTTTTCTGTCTCGAAACCGTTTCTTCCGAACGTGTAGGTCCTCCCTATCATATCCTTCTCCTAGATCCGTCTCACCTCGTCTGACTACGCCTGTTGGTCCCTGCCATCCACCAGTAAACCGATAGAACTCGTAAAGTCCGAGAAATGCAAAGAAGGTGAGGAGGAATAGGAAGAGAAGGGCTTGTCCAAAGGCTGAAGCGAAGTCGAGCGAGAGTGCTGAAGGTATGGTGATGAAGAGTGTGCGGAAGGTGGAGGTCTCGACGAGTGAGTGTGTAGTCGAAGGAGCGGAAACGGTGAGAAGGGAGAGAGATGGAGAAGCAGAGGTGACGAGCAAAGTGATCATCCTGCACTTGCTATCGTCAGCATGAATCAGAGTGAGACGAGAGGCAGTGAGCTTGCTGCATGAGATCCCTCAGACCTTCGACCGTTGTCATTCGAATCCCAGCAGCACTTCCAAAGAGATTGAGGATTCCATCTGCTGCGGTCTGGAGTAACGAGTTCGCGCTGAGGAACGAGGGAGGTCGTAGAATGTTCGACTTGAGATCCGTGAGGGTAACGTCTGGAGATAGTCGATGGAAAGGTGGGAAGATGAGGGAACGAAGGTGTTGTTCTTTCGTCAAACCCGCCGTTTCTGCGTCTCCGTCAAGTAAGCGCTCCTTATCATCCTCGAGTTCTTTCCCTCCTTTTACCTGCCTCACCAATCTTGTCCACAGACCCGGCGGTTTCCCTCTTACCCAATCATTCCAAGCTTTCTCCTCCTCCTCGCTTCCAAAGCTCTTTTCACCCTTTCCATCTTTCCCTATCTCGCACATCTCCACTGGATTGTGACTCTTCGATTGCCGTTGGTCTCTGCTCATCTCGAGGTTGACCGGAACTTTCGAGAATTCGGGCGAGCCTCCGAGTCCTTCGAGAGTCGCATCGAGATCTGGCAGATGTAGTGGTGCAGCATCTCGTGCAAAGATCTGATGTGCAGGATAAGAGTGGGTGGCAGCGGTAGAAGTCGTGCGGAAACTGGTACCGCCTCGAGAGAGACCGGGACGAGAACTCGGGAGGTCGAGGGGAAACGGCAGGGGTGATAGAGATGGAGGGGGGAAATATGAAGACTTGTCAAAGCGCGAAGGCGACTCTGTGGGAGGAGGGCTACCGAGAGATTTCTCGGTTGAAGCGAAAGTGACCGAAGTTTGTCGTTGGCTTAAGGCAGGTCGAATCGGGGGCGGTCGGTCGACAATGGTTTCCTCCGAGCTGGTGAAAGAAGGTGCAGATAGAGATGGAGTCGCTGAGGAGTACGAGGGTACGGGAGAAGGGAGAGGGGGCGTCGAGCTGGAGGTGAGGTGAATCGTAGCAGGCCGATGTTGTGATTTCTCCGCCTTGACAGCTGTGCTTGATCTCGTCTCATCTCCTACTGCACCTTTCTGAATCTTCATCTTCGTCTGTCCGTCGGCACCCAAAGATACGGAAGCTGGAACGAGGACAGTTTGAGCCGCTGAAGACTTGGTTGAAGCGGCCCCCGGAGGTTTGGTCTCTCGTCTTGCGTTCGAGTCTGTAGTTGTCAGCGATCTTGGAAAGTGTTTAAAGCGAGCCGCCGGAGGAGGGACAGGCGAGATAGTCGAAAGAGTGGCATCTGTTTTCGGCGTCGAAACCGGAGGTCGTGCTCGAGGTGTCCAATCCATTCCTTCCACCGTCCCCTCTACAAAGTCCATCGACTTGACCAATTCCCTCCGCTTTGTCGTCACTCCTTCATTCGGCTGCGCATCCGTCGAAAACCTTTTGACATTCTGTTCAACTCGACCACCTGCCAACTTTGACCAACTTCTCGAGAGTGCGGCAGCTTCCATCGGGAGTTGGAGCGAAAGAGAGCTGGAGGAGGACTCGACAGGCGAGCCGGGGCCAGGTTGAGCTGTCGGAGGTTCGAAGCGAGAAACGAGTTGCGAAATTCGGGTCGAGGGCGACTTCTTTACATTCGAAGCGACGGTAGGGGGTGAGTCTGAGTTCGATCTAGTGAGCGGAGACGGCATGTCGGATGAGAGGGTGGAAGATAGAGAGGAGCGAGGCCGGGAGAATCGGGAGAAGCGGAGGGTAGACGGAGAGAAGCGGTTCGAGAAGTGTTTCAGCTAGTAAGGAGGACACTACACATACTGAAGAGGTATCAGCAGGTGATCTTCGCTCGTTGTAAAGGCTGAATGAGCTGGTAGGACCTTTCCGAGATCAACCCTTTTGAATGGCTCCTGCTCCTCGCACAAGCTGTTGCAAGCTACTGCGACCAGCTCATGGCACTCGGTACCGTTGATCTCCTTCCCTATCTGCCCACCACCTCCTCCACGAGGCACGCTCCTTGCCTCGATCTCATCACTCAACTCACTGGAAGGGAAGACCGAGAGAAGCACTGGACGTACAGATCAGGCTCCCGTAAATCCCATATCCACCTTGTTGATCGAATGAGAGAGTATCGAAGCTCGGGATGAGGTTGAGAGGAAAGCATGTTGGAGGTACCAGCGAAAGAATCGAGATTTCTCGCTCAAAGTCAAGTTTCGCAACTACAAATTTCTCGAGGAACAGTACCAAGGTCCATTACAACGATGAGTTGGCTGTGATGTCTCGAGAGCGGCATTTTGTCAAAATTGACAAAAGCGAGCGGGCAGCCTCTCGCAATTCTTCCGATCGCATCGTTCTCAAGTGGTAGTTTTACATTCTCTCTATAGCTAATAGTCGTCACAATATCTATGTAATATCCTATCTCCATTACTTTAGAACCCGACCCCGTTCAGCTTCCCTCCCTCCTTGAAGAAAGCATCCTCGAATCCTTTCAACCTCGGATCATCTGCCCAACTCACAACTTCCGTCCAGTCTTGACCACACATCCTCGTTTTAAACCCATCCCCACTCGCGCAGTAGCAAACATCGACCTCTTTCGCCAATTCGTCCATCGTCAGGTTCTTCGGATTCGGGGAGAACTGAGCGACTGCAAGTTTCGTCGTATCGATTTGCTCCTGCGTTCTCGGATCCTCATAGCGATAATCGATACATAGTGCCGAGTAACCTCCTCCGTGAAATCCAGCTCGAATCCCCTTTTCGACCACCGCTCGTCTTCGTGTCCGATATCCTTTTTCCCCGGGAGGAACGACTCCTAACGCTAAACCGTTATCTTGAGCATTGGCGAGCATGTCGCAATCGATATCGTCGTCGGTGAGAGGATCGGTTTGTTCCAAAGTTGCCGAGTCGAAGGTTTGAGGAATCGTGAGAGAAGAAGATTGAGTTCGAATTTGACGAGATCTTCCCCAAGCGTAACCTTGTCGAACTCCACTCGGAATCTGTTTGAGGAGGTTGGCGTGATTGAATAAGGGTCGACCGAGGTGATCGTGTTGTAACATCGAGTGGCCGCAGAATCCCGTAAACGTGTTTGAAGGTAAAGCTCCGACTGAAACGTATCGACCTGGTACTGCCCATCGTTTACGCATGGCAAGGAATGCGAATCGGAACATATCCTTGTCGCCATCGGAGAAACTACCAATACGAGACTGGTCAGCTTCGGAAAGGAACGGAGAGAGTGAGACTGAAAAAACGCACTTGAACCAATACTTGAATCTTGAACTCTCCATCATCCATTCAGCAAGAAGTAACGCGTCGAGGTGAAGCTTCTTATCGACCAAGATTTGACCAGCTGTCGAACTCTCGAGAGAAGTGAGCAAATTCTCTCTCCGAGATCGGATTTGAGGAGGAAGTTTTACCTTCCTGTTCCCATTCATCCCTACACGGCACTCCCATGATAGCCCAGATCGGATTATCCGCCATAGTCCTCCAATAATCCGGCCTACAATGGCATAAAAAATCGTCAACTCACCGAACGAGAATACGAAGATTTCGGATTTCTGCTCACCAAAACATAACCCCCAATCGTTTGTACCCCTTACTCTCCCAAATCCCACTAGGTTTCCCCCAAACCTCTTCCCCGTCTATCCCAATCCAAGGATCCGTCCTATTCTCTGTCCTCATCAAGTCGAAAACTTTCTCCGGAACCTTCGAATCCTCTAAAGGTGCCAAACTTCCAACCGGAATATTATCACTATCCAAATACAAAACTTCCCTGAACCTCGACTGGATGATCGCTGTAGCTTTGAGATGATAATTCTTGGTACGAGTTGAATCACGAGTCGCGTTAACGATTCGAAGGGTCGCGTTATAGGATTCTAGTTCGAGTCGGAGAGAGGCGGGAGGAATCTCGGAAGGAAAGGAGAAGATTTCGGAGGGGAGAGGAGAAGAGAGTTGGTTGTGAAGCATTTTGAGCGTGAGGAGGACTCGGGAGAAAGTGTCGGCGTTTCCAGCGGTGAATACGAGACCCTGTGGACGGGATCAAAGGATCAGTCTCGCGCTCATGGGAGAGCGATGAACGAGAGCAGTGAAGGGAAAGCGAAAGACCGCAGAGGGAGAAGGGAAGTGAGATCTCGAGAATGTACTCACTTTCCCTTCACCCCATCTCTCTAAAGCACCTTCCTTTTCTCTCCCTCTCAAATACTCAATCATCTCCTTTCGAATGCCCATCACTCTCTCAGTACTCATGCTGGACCAAATCAAATGAGCCTTATCCAACATCTGTCCATTCTGATTAGGTCTAATTCGATACTCCGGACAAGTCTACGCACACTCTCCCTCCTCTGTATCAGCGCATGTCTTTCAAGACGTTAGGATGCGAGAAGAAGGTAGATATGCGTACCTCTAAGTTTTTCTGGACCCACTCCCCCGGTTCAACTTCAATCAAAGTCTCTTCCCATTCCCTCAATCTCTCGGACGTCGAACTCTCGAGCGATAAAGGTTTCGTAGCTCTCTGCCATCGAACCTCCATCTCTTCGTCACTGTATCCACATTTTCCTTTCCCTCGCCCTTTCCCTTGTGACATACTGAATCGATTAGACCAAAACGAGTTGCCTCCTTTTCCTCCTTGATTGGCTAGATTTCGGGAGGAGTTCGTGCTAGAAAGGAATGCGTAACTTGCGACTGCGAGGAGAAGGAGGGGTAAGAAGATTCTGCGAGGAGGTAAGTATCGTGAGCGGTTGGCAGTGGAGGCAGGGGAGGTAGGGGATGGTGGATAAGATTTTAGTGAGCTGGAGGAGGAGGAGGAAGAGGGAGTTGAGGAAGAGAAGGGAAGGAGGGGTTTCAGATAGGACATTTAGAGGTTGGGCGGTTACAGATCGGAAAGGTATAGAGAGTCGTATGAGGTATAGATCCGGTAGCTGCTAGATATGCTGTTGAGATGGAAACGCAGGAGGGTGGGGTTAGCTGCGTAGATCGGGTTTAGATAGAGAAGGAGGGAGACTTACGTGAACAAGACCGTCCAGCGGTTCAAATCGGTATACTGCTGCAAAATATGATCAAAATATGAGACCAGAGCAGATGGGCGGTGAATGGCAGTGAAGGGAGTAGGAGAGGGAGAGAGACAGAAGCAGCAACAGTAATTTAGAAAGTGATCGATGAAACCGTCTGAGACTGCGCATTTCCGTCTTTAGCCCGGTTAGCCTCAGAGTTGCCAAATTATCACTCTGAGCCTTGTAGCAGTAGAGTTGAGTATGTTGTCGCTGTTGTCGAGCCTGGTTGGAGATTCGGAAGGAGGGGGGGAAAAGTGATGAAAGTGCGAGATCCGTTCGTAGGTGGTTGTTCGCGGGCTTGGTGCAGACTTGATTGATGTAAGAGGGCCCTGACGGTGTGCTTGAGGTTGCCGGGGTGAATGAGAGAGAGTTTAGAGACGATTCACTTCCTGATCTCTCTACTTCACCGCTCACTCTGAACTACTCAAACTCCACCTGATGCACTCGAGATAACCTTCAGTTGAATCTACAAGCGCGACTCTTTCCGATCATGCGATTCCCTTCTCTGTTTCGACCATCTCGTCCTACTTCTTCCAAATCCTCTTCCCGATTACCCCTCCACTCGGAAGATGAAGCAACTATTCCCTTGACCTCTCTAGACCCTGACTCATCCTTCGACGCCCCACCCCCCGCTCACTCTCGCCGTCAAAAATCCAGCTCCACTTCCTCTTCTTCTTCACCATCCTCCTTCCTCTCCCGCCTCCCCATTCGTAAACTCCTCTTACTCGCCGTAATCTTCGTCGCAACCTATAAATTAGGAACCTATGCTTATTACGCTGAAGGGTGGGATATAACTGGATCTGTAAAAGATAGGATGCAGAGTTATAAAGATAGATACGCTTCTTGGAGGGGTTATGGTGGACCTGGCGAAGCATGGGAAATGATCCCTGTTTCACCGAGTGTCAAGGTCTTAGGGAGAGGGTATAGGAGTGTCAAGGAGATGGAGGGGGATAGGTTTCAAAGTTGGAAAGGAATACCTTATGCTCAAGCTCCGATTGGGAATACGAGGTTCAGGACAGCGGTACCGATGGAAGAAGGTCAGGAAGAAGAGACGGTTATGGGTGAGTGGGATACGGGATGTGTTAGACCGAGGAGGAGGAAAGATAGGAAAGATGGACCGAAAGAAGAGTTTGATGGTCATGAGGATTGCTTAAAGTGAGTGGATTCTTCTGTTACCGCATCAAAACGTGAACATTGATGTTATAGAATCTCTCCTCCACAGATTGAACATCTTCTCTCCGCTTGAAAGAGCGAATACTACACTCCTTCCCGTTCTGTTCTGGTGAGTCTCGACTTCCCTGCTGGCTACTCATCGTCTCAGATTAGCTGACAGATAAGTACGATACAGGATTCACGGAGGTACGCTTGCCGTCACTCGCTCTCGCAAGAAACGAAGCGTTTCTCCCTAACTTGCGATTGATTTACAGGTGGTTTCGTAGGAGGTTCTTCATCAGACGAGAACTATCACGCTCGAGAGCTAATGAACCTAGCCGTTTCCGAACTCGACGAACCTTTCATCTTTGTCTCTATCAAGTAAATTTTTCCCTCTCCCATTCTCTCGCTCCTCACTAAACCCGTTTCCCTCCTGAATAGTTATCGACTCGGTCCCCTCGGCTTTACCTCCTCCCCTCCACCACCCGGTCCCGAGCCTCTCGCACCACACATCCCAACTCGAGCACCCACCGACCTCGATTTGAACGTAGGGTTCAAAGATCAAGTTCTCGCTTTGAAGTGGGTTAGAGAACATATTGGGGGATTTGGGGGAGATAAGGAAAAGGTTACGATTGTGGGTCATAGTGCGGGAGCTATGAGTGTGGGGTTGCATATGCTTTATACTGGGACGAGGGATGGGAATATCGGATTGTTTAGAGGAGGTGAGTCGATACTTTCGATACGATACGATTTCGAGGAACGAGGCGAGCTGATCGTTTCGATTGATATCATTCACAGCTTTCATGCTTTCTGGTGCACCTACTTCGTAAGTCTCTACTCAGACTCTTCTCACTTCGCTGTTCGCTCTCCGACCGAACGCTGAGTCTCGTTTCTCATTACAGCTTCCCGGTTCCATGGCCACATGATGCATCTGCACGAACTCTCCACCCACTCCCTGGTCCCTCTCAATGTCCCTCTCCAGTCCAAAGAACCCGAGGTCCACCAGACAACACTGAGCTCCTCGCCTGTCTCCGCCAATTATCCATTTCCGATCTCTATCAAGCGACTCGACTCCTCACTGACGATTCACCCGTCAATGCTTGGTTCCCTTACTACCCTGTGCTCGAAGGGGAATGGGGATCTGGACCTACCGGAGTAGATGGGAAGAGAGGGGGAGGTGGATGGTTGGATGTGAGACCTAGTGAGAGGATCACGAGGGGGGAATATACGAGGATACCTGTCGTGTTGGGAGGGGTACCGGACGAGGCGACTAGATTCGTACATGAGTTGATTGGGGAAGGGGAGAAAGAGTTTTTGGATGTCATTCGAGGTAAACTTTTCACTTTCCCATCCTCTCTCTCTCGTCTTTACTGATCAAGCGAGGTTTCGCATGTAGACGTCTTCTCATTCACCTACGGAGCGATTGAAGATCTCCTCGAACCAATCTTTAATTATTACCCTTCTCCACCAATCTACCCTTCATCCTCATTATCCCCCTACGCAGGTCTCTCGTCAAATTACAGAAGGCTCTCGGAATTCTTGGGTGACATCTTGTTTCAGGCTCCGAGGAGACACTTTTTGAGAGAGACTCCGAAAGATTTTGGGGAACCGAGTTGGGCGTACTCGTTTGAGGAGAAGAAGAAAGGTGCCGAGGAGAGATTGGGTGGTACGTCTCTTCCTTTCTTTCTTGAGTGAAGCATCAGTAGTAAGTGTAGGACTGATGGGACGTTTTGAGAATGCTTGCAGTTCAACATGGAGCAGATTTACCAAGTTGGTTCAATCATCCAGAAGAAGAAGATCCAGAAATGTTACAGCTGTCGAAGGATATGGCTTCTTATCTCATGTGAGTCGTCGAACGTGTTGATCATTGAGTCTGCTGAAACTGAGCCACGATGTTCCTCTTCGCACAGTAATTTCGTGAATCGTCTTGATCCTAATGGTCCAAATCGTATGGGACCCTTCCCCTCTCGCGTCACCGATCTTCATCACTAATTCCGTGTTCCGTGCTCGCAGTACCTCGCTGGCCGCAATACACGATGGATCGTTTGACATTGCAATTGCGAAGAGCGAACATTACGGTGAAAGGGGACAATGACCGATTAGAAGCGATGCGGTTCTTGAACATCAACAATCCGATCTTTGCGAGGTAGGTCGAGGACGGGGTTTGAAGGTCTGAAGGTTCTCGCAGTAGAAGGCTAGAAATTGATTGAATGGGTTTGTTTCGTTTTATTCGTTTGCATTGCATAGTTGTGTGTTCGTTTTGTTTTGGTGTGCGTAACGTTTCGAACTCGTCGAGCTGTTGTCGCTCGTGACGGAGCCTTCGCGCGAATGAAAAGGTTGAGAACGAGAGAATCATTGACATGCGAAACTGTTTCTCAACTTTGAACCATTCACTTTACTATCTCACCGCTCTTGTCTGACTCGCTCGATAACATCCATACTACCCGATAAGACTCTTCAAGGCACTCTAGTGGTCCTCTCCCTCTTTCGCCCTCCCCACTTGTTGATCATGTCTTCCACTTCCTCTTCCCGCTCCTCGTCTACTCCCAGGTCACTCAAGACCTCCCTCAACCCCTCCTCAGACTCGCACAAACCCTCGATCGAATCCCTCGCATCCCTCCTAATCCGTTCCCTCCTAGTTCTCTTCCTTCTCCTCACTTCACTCCTCCTAGCTCTAGTCGCCTGGTTCTCTCTCAAGTCATTCCTCAAAGTAGATCCTATAATTGGGAGGGAAAGGGTTTGGTTACAATATGGGTACGCTCAACTCTTTCCACTCAGATTTCAAGTCAAAACGTCATTTGTACTGATTCTGGTTCAGTGAGGACGGTACAGTGAATTCAGACCACCATATGCGTATGTTGACCTGCAGAAAGGACAATACGGTGCGCCAGGAGAGAGTTATGATTTGAGTTTGGAATTGATCGTACCGAGTTCGAAACAGAACCTCGCAACTGGTACGTCTCTCGTTTACCGCTACTCGACTCTCTCTCTCTCTCTCTCTCTCTCTCTCTCTCGAGTTGACAGTTGTCGGTTGCTCGAGCACGTACAGGTAATTTCATGGTTTCATTGAGTCTACTGAATGGAGAGAACGAAACAATCTTGAACAATTCACGACCCGTACGTCTTCCTCAATCTTCTACCTTCTCCTTCTCCTTCTTAACTCTCCCACATACTGACACTCTCTAGCTTTTGCAGGCTATCCTAACGCACCCGATCTATCCGAGACTCTCTCACGTCCTCCCCCTTCGCCCGATCCCACCTCCAACTCAATCCCTCCACATACCCCTACTCGAATCAGTCCCTCTCAATCGAGGCTCCTCTTCGAGGTCATCAAAGAAAGTAGAGCGAATCTTTGTAGAAGTAGGAAGGAGGGATGCTCATACTCCTTACCCAACTCTTGGTTCGAGTGGTGGATCAGTTGGATTGTATGAAGGAGGAGGAGGAGGTCAGGTTGTACAGAGAGGAAGTGGAGCCGGGGAATTGCAGGTGTATGAGAGTTATCTCAAGATTCAAGTCAAACTTTACGGTCTACGGTCAGTCACTCTTTCATCTTCCTCCCTCAAATCTTCTCCCCTCTCCTTGCCCTCCTCTTCGCTGATATCGAGTTTGTTTGTCTGTGCGTGTTCAGGGCTCTCATTCGTTCCCACCCTTATCTTTCATTCCTGTTCTTTTTCCCATCTTTCCTCCTCACCGAACTCCTCGCCGCTCTCGCCGTATACGCATACTTTGTACTTCGTCCCACGGACGAACAATCTGAGGAGGCGTCACTCAAAGGAATCAAGCGAGAGTTTGAGGGTGAAGTTGAGGATGTCGAGGATAAAGTCAAAGAACAAGCAGAAGAGATCAAACGTGAGATCAAACAAGAAGAAGAAGAGGAGGACGAAGAAACGACTAGTGAACCTCCTTCTGTAGTCACCGAGACAGAGGAAGAGGATCTCCTGGAGGGAGAAGAAAGGTTCAGGATTGAGAGGAGACGGGAAAGGTTAGCGAGGGAAGCGGGACCTGGTGGGAAAGGGATGAGTGAGATTCAAGGGGAATCTTTGACTGAGACTTCCGAGACTGAGGAGATGGAAGAAGAGGAAGGGGAGAGTGGGGAGGGAAGTGAAGAGTGGGAAGGAGTTGCCGAAGCGGGAGAGGAAACGGAAGTGAGGGAGAAAGATTTCGATGAGACTGCTACGATTGGTGGGGTACGTTTGACCCTTTTCTTTCTTCGCGAGATCGAGATGGGAAGTGATACTGATCTGGAGAGTTGTTGGGGTGTGTGCAGAGCGAGACGACTCGAGCTACCAGATCGACATTCGGGCCTTCGATTGCAGCGACGAGCTCGACGAGGACCACGGCTACTTCCGCTTCGACGAGAGGGACGGATGGCTTGAGGGAACGACAAGGCAGAGGAGGAGAAGCAGAGTGATGTGCTAAGGGATGATGGGAAGAAGTGTTTATAGTAGATTCATTAATCTCTCTGTCTCTTTCGTGCGATGTATTTGATTCGTGAATGAAGATGATCTATATGGGGAACTTTGATGTTGAGAAAGCGAGAGAATTGCAGGAAAGAAAGAGAATCGAAGAATTGAAAACTGGGTTGGGATCTATCAAGGGAAGGCTATCTGGAGTCGACTACAAAGCACGAGCGATCTTTCGAGGGATAGGGTGGAAGTTCGCCTTTCGCAGGGAGGAGAGATGGAAAGAGGGTAAGCGGAACTCCTGGATAGGCGCGAAACGCTTCTTGGGAATATTGAGGAATCGAGGGCGTTGATCTGCATCGTCCTTGAACGGTGGAAGAGCCACAAAGTTGGTATCGTTTGACGCCTGTAATTCTTGCCTAGCTGACTCTACTTTGGAGAGAGCG
>Ga0308160_10005510_pt1 | contig 13169 bp, 5 predicted proteins | sample PhyFR1_FD_201036 | JGI IMG/M metagenome (GOLD analysis project Ga0308160, IMG submission 201036) | Phyllosphere microbial communities from UC Gill Tract Community Farm, Albany, California, United States - DLSLF.R1 | ecosystem: Host-associated > Plants > Phyllosphere > Unclassified | place: USA... | reverse complement strand
CCTCGTCGCCATCCTGCGCGGCCTCGCGCCGGAAGATGCCCAATCCGTCGGCCGCACGCTGTTCGACGCGGGTTTTCGCCTGATCGAGGTGCCGCTGAACCGGCCCGGCGCAATCGAGGCGATGCGAACCATCCGCGCGCTGGCGCCATCGGATGCGCTGGTCGGCGGCGGCACCATGCTGAGCATCGCCGACGTCGACGCGGTCGCGGATGCCGGCGGCCAGGTCTTCGTGGCGCCGAACTGCAATCCGCCGGTCATCGCCCACGCGGCCGTGCGCGGCCTGCTGTGCGCGCCCGGCGTGGCAACGCCGAGCGAAGCCTTTGCCGCGCTGGAGGCGGGCGCCCATATCCTCAAATTGTTCCCGGCCGAGATGATCGGGCCGGCGGGGCTGAAGGCGATGAAGTCGGTGCTGCCGGAAGGGACGCCGCTGTGGCCCGTGGGCGGCGTCGTGCCTGAACAGATCAAGGCCTGGAAAGCCGCCGGCGCCACTGGGGCCGGCATCGGCGGTGCGCTGTTCGCGCCGGGCGTGGCGCCCGATGAACTGGCGCGACGCGCGCATGCTTTCGTGGCGGCCTGGCGCGCTGCATGAAGTTATTGCATATTGCACTGCAGCATGCAACCATGCTTCATGGTGACAGTAATTAATATTTTGTCAGTAACAGCTTGTCGGAAAACTTGACGCTGGCATTCCCGTTAATTATCAAGTCATTGTTTTTGTTAGAAATTTTATTTTGGCATGAAGTTTGCTTTTAGGAGGATTCTTAATAAATTACGGAATCCTGCAATGAAAAAAGCAATCTACTCGGCAATCGCCGCACTCGCCCTCGTGTCCGCATCCGCTGCCCAGGCCGTCGTCGTGACCTACGACTACGCCACGCCGACTGACAACTCGGGCAAGACCAGCCAGCTGGCCGGCCAGAGCAACGTGTTCGTCGAAACCTTCGACCGTGCCGACGGCAGCGGCGGCATCACCTGGACCTCGAACCTGGTGAACGTCACGACGGTTTCGGGCGGCGGTCTGGCGTTCGCACAAGGCAGCATGAATGGCGTGTACGCCGCGCCGGCCGGCAATACGACGAACTTCGCCTACGGCCCGGCCCTGGGCAGCGGCGTGCCGAATGCCGAAGTCAACTTCAACTACGCCGGCCTGCTGGGCACCCTGGGCACGAACGCCAGCCTGAACTACTTCGGCCTGTACTACGGCTCGATCGACACCTTCAACGACGTCAAGTTCTACAACGCCAACGGCGACATCATCCAGACCGTGACGGGTACGCAACTGATCGACATGTTCAACGGCGTCTCCGGCGGCCAGCAAGCCGACAGCTCGAACATCTACGTGAACCTGTTCTTCTCGCCGGCAGAGCAATTCACCTCGTTCAGCTTCAGCACCACCGCGCAAGCCTTCGAAGTGGACAACCTGGTGGTGGGCTACCAGGTCGAGGTGCCGGAACCGGCCTCGCTGGCCCTGCTGGGCCTGGGCTTCGCCGGCCTCGGCTTCGCACGCCGCCGCAACCGCAAGTAATCGTGCCGGTCCGGGATTGCGCATGCGCTTTCCCGATTGACGCCGGTACCCGGGCCGGGTCCCATCCCGCATGGCACCCGGCCTTTTCATTGGGCGGCAGCGCTTGCTTTCAGACCCACTCTGATGCATTCTTGCAATCTTTTCGATTGCCACCCGCCGCACCTCCCCATGAGCCAACCCAACAGCCCCCTGGCGCAGCCCCAATGGTCGCTCGCCATCGACACCGAACGCTGCATCGGCTGCCACGCCTGTTCGGTCGCCTGCAAAGTCGAGCATTCCGTCTATCTCGGCATGTTCCGCACCAAGGTCTACTACCACGATTTCCAGGGCATGGATGCGGTGGGCAGGCAGGGCATGCGGCGCGCCTTCCTGCCGGCCTTGTGCATGCAGTGCGAGGATGCTCCCTGCCTGAAGGCGTGTCCGACCGAATCGATCCGGCGCGACGCCGACGGCGTGGTGCGCATCGATACGGCCAGCTGCGACCGGTCGCGCGACTGCATTGCCGCCTGTCCCTACGGCGCAATCCACATCGATCCGGTGGCCCAGGTGGCCGACAAGTGCGACCTGTGCAGCCACCGCCTCGAAGTGGGCATGCAGCCGGCCTGCGTCGAAGCCTGCCCTGCGGACGTGCTGGTCTTCGGTAACGCGGCGGACCCGGGCAGCGCCATCAGCCGCTTCCGCAAGAAGCACGGGCCCGAGCTCGCCGTGCTCAAGCCGGAAGAAGGCACGCGTCCGGCCGTGCACTACCGCGGGATCGGCAGCGTGGTGCCGCGCGCGGTCGAGCGCAAGTTGCCCAAGGGCCGCAACCATGACCCGTTCACCTACGAGATCGACACCTGGCCCGAACTGCGCGCCGACTACGGCACCGTGGTCGGCAAGGTGAAAGGAGGCGCATGATGGAGCGACGCCGATTCATGAAGTCGGGCCTGGGCGCGCTGGCCACGCTGGCGCTGGGTGAGACCATCCTGCTGGCGCCGGGCGACGTATCGGCCGGCGTGCCGGACCCGCTCAACTACGCGGTCGATGCCGAAGGCAAGGCCGGCAAGGTCAGGCCCGACTACCGCAACGCGCAGTCGGTAAAGAGCGTCTGCCTGAACTGCTCGACCGTCTGCGGCATCGAGGGTTTCGTCCAGGACGGCAAGGTGGTCAAGATCCGCGGCAATCCGCTCGACCCCAACGTCGGCAGCTTCATGACCTGTGCGAAGGGGCAGAGCGGCCCGACAATCAACACCTATCCGGAACGCCTGCTGTATCCGCTCAAGCGCGTGGGCAAGCGCGGCGAGGGGCTGTGGAAGCGCATCAGCTGGGACGAAGCCTATGCGGACATGGCCGCCCGCATCCGCAAGAGCATCGACGCCGGCCACCCGGAGCGCGTGGCGATCCACCAGGGCCGCTCGCGCTACGAGTCGGAAACGGCGCGCTTCCTGAATGCGATCGGCTCGCCGGTGCTGCTGAACCACCGCGCGCTGTGCTCGTCGAACAAGCGCGCCGCCAACTACGTGAGCCTGGGCGAGACCGACTGGGAATCGATCGACGCCGAACGCTGCCGTTACTTCCTCAATTTCGGCGCCAATTTCTACGAAGCGCACCAAGGCGGGCTGCACCTGGTCAAGCGCGTGGTCAAGGCGCGCTTCGACCACGGCGCCAAGCTGGTGACCTTCGACGTGCGCATGTCGAACACCGCCGGCCGCAGCGACGAATGGTTCCGGCCGATGCCGGGCAGCGAAGGCGCGATCGCGCTGGCGATGGCCCACGTCATCCTCCGCGAGAACCTGCATGACCGCGCCTTCGTCGAAGACTTCGTCCAGCCCGGCGAAGCCCAGCTGCGGACCTGGCTGGGCGGCTACACGCCGGCCTGGGCGCAGCAGGTCTCCGGCGTGCCGGCGGCGGACATCGAACGCATCGCGATCGAGTTCGCGTCCGCCAGACCGGCCGTGGCCGCCTTCACCAACCGCGGCACCGGCGCCCACTACAATGGCTTCAACGCGGAGCGCGCGGTCGTCATGCTCAATGCGCTGGTCGGCGCGGTCGGCAAGCCGGGCGGCTACTGCTACGGCCTGGACGAGAAGCTGTCGCCTGCACGCTATCCGGCGCCTCAGCCGGAGCCGCCCAAGGTGACCATCCGCACCGACCTCGAAGACCCGCCCGAATGGCCGCTGGCCAACCGCTGGCAGAAGATGAAGGTCGGCCAGGTCGTCTACGATTACCTGAAGCAGGGCCGCGCACAGCTGGACGTTTATCTGAGCTACACGCTGGCCGCGCCGATGACCTGGCCGGAAGGCCGCGCCACCGCCGTCGAGGTGCTGCGCGACGAGAAACTGATTCCGTTCCACGCCTGCTCGGACATCATCTATTCCGAGATGGCGCACTACGCCGACCTGATCCTGCCGGATGCCACCTACCTCGAACGCTGGGGCATGGACATTCGCAACAACCTCGAACTGCAGCATTACGTGATGCTGCGCCAGCCGATGGTGGCGCCGCCGGGCGAGGCGGTGTCCTTTCCCGACGTCCTGTTCAACATCGGGCGCCGCCTGGGACCGGCCCAGGCCCGCTATTTTGCCTTCGGCACGCACGAGGACTACGTGCGCACCCAGTGTTCGAAGCTGCCGACCAGGGGGGCGGACGGGCGCGAGTTCGCAGATGGCTTTGCCTACATGAAGCATTATGGCGTGCATGTCGACACCAGCAAGCCGAAAGCCTATGAAGTGTACCGGCAGCCGCTGGGCGCCGAGCAGCTGGCCGGTTCGCGCGTCGACGAGGCCAGCGGCCGCGTGCTGAAGGCGGACAAGCCTGGCGCCAAGGAGCGCGCGATCGGCATCGTGCTGCGCGGCCAGGCCGTGCGCGGTTTCGCCACGCCGTCGCGGCGCTTCGAGATCCTGGCGCCGGAAGTCGCGCAAGTGGCCGCGGCGGTCGGCATGCGCGACAGCGGCCTGCCCGATTTCAGCCACGTGCCCGGCCTCGACAAGCTCCCGGGCGACCGCTTCGTCCTGACGTCCTTCAAGTGGAACGTGCACACGCAAGGCCGCACCGCGTCGCAGAAATACCTGGCCGAGATCGTGCACGACAATCCGATGTGGATCCATCCGCGCGCCGCCGCGCGCATCGGCGTCAAGTCCGGCGACATGGTGGAGCTGACCACCTACCGGCCGCGCTCCGGCAGCGCCGGCGACCGTGCCTTCAAGGCGGCCGACGCCGGGCGCGAACAGGCCGTGGGCCGCGCGCGCATAAGGGTGGTCGTCACCGAAGGCATCCACCCGAAGGTGCTGGCCGTGTCCAACTCGCTGGGCTGGAAAGTCGGCGGGCGCGCCACCCAGGGCCGCAACGGCGAGCGCGACGCGGTGCTCGGCGCATCGGGGCAAGCAGCCACGGTGAAGGGCCTGGGCGCCGCACCACGCATCGACGACTTGCGCAACGGCGTCTGGTGGGATGCGCGCAATGGCGGGCGCGGCAATGGCGTGAACATCAATGCCATCCTGCCCGTGAATCCCGCCCCGCTGGTGGGCATGCAGGCCTGGTTCGACACGGTCTGCAGCGTGCGCAAGGTGTGACGCCGATGCTTGAGCTGCTCAACGCCATCCCGCGCGACCTGATCCTCCCGCCCACCAGCCTGTTCCTGCTGATCGCCCTTGGCCTCGTGCTGTGGCGGCGCTGGCCGCGTCTCGGGCGCTGGGTCGCCGGCACCGGGCTGGCGCTGCTCGCCTTCCTGTCGACCACCGGCGGCGCCGGCCTGTTCGTCGCGCCGCTGGAACGGATGACGGTGCCGCTGCGCATGCCGGAACGCGCGGGTGCGCAGGCGATCGTGGTGCTGGCTGCCGGCCGCCTGCGCCATGCGCCCGAATACGGCGGCCGCGACATCCCCGACTACGTCGCCCTGGCGCGCCTGCGCTACGGAGCCCACCTGCAGCGCCGCACCGGGCTGCCGGTGCTGGTCAGCGGCGGCACCGGCGCCAAGGCCGGAAAGCCCGGCTATGCCCTGGGCGACGCGATGGCTGCGGCGCTGCGCGAGGACTTCGGCGTACCGGTCAAGTGGATCGAACGCGGCTCGCGCGACACCGCGGAAAACGCGAGCTTCAGCGCCGCCATGCTGAAAGCCGGCGGCGTCAAGCGCATCCTGCTGGTGACCGATGCCATGCACATGGCACGCGCCCGCATCGCCTTCGAGCACGCTGGGATCGAGGTGGTCGACGCGCCGACCGTGTTCTTCAGCCGGCCGCCGGCGACGGGCGAATCGGGCTTCGCGTTTACCGACTGGCTGCCCAGCGCCGAAGGCACGCGGCGCTCGTGGTATGCGGTGTATGAGCTGATCGGCCTGGCGTGGTACCGCGTGCGGCTCGGCTAGTCCGCCTTGTCCAGCGTCACCCCCATCACCCCGATCACGACGTCGTTCGCCAGCGTGCGCAGCGTCAGGCTTTTCAAGCCGCGCGCCGGGTCGAGCGGCACCTCGACCACGGTCGCGGCGCCACCTTCGATCTCGCGTCCCGTGCCCTTGACCGTGGCCGGGTCCGGCACGCGCACGCGCGCGGTCTTGAGGTCGACCCGCACCGGCAGGCGGCCACACAGCTGGAACTGGTAGTCGTCGATGAAGTAATCCTGCTCGATCGGCCACCAGTTGTCCGGATTGCGTAGTGCCGTCCGGGACGTGCCGCCGTCGGCGTAGGCGACGACGATCTCGCCGTTGTCGATGCGGCTCTGCATGTAATTGGTGGAGCCTGCCATCAGCAGGAAGGCACGTTTCGCCTTGCCCTGCAGCGGGACCGCCGCCTCGCGCGGGTAGTTGTCCCATTGCGAGGTGAAGACGATGTTGGGACCGCTGCCGCCCGGCGTGGCGAAGCGCAGGCCGTTCGGCAGCGGCAGGCTGCCGCTAAGGGCGCGCAGGCCGCTGTCGTCGATGGCGGGCAGCAGGTTCAGGTGGCCGGCCCAGGCGCCGATGCCTTGCGCCGGCAGGGCCAGCGTGACGTGGGGCGCGCGCGGCGTCTGGTATTTGCCGGGCTTGAAGATGGCGCTCACGCTGTCGTTGAACCAGGGCGCAAGGTCGACCGGCGACGCCTGGATAGGCGCGCCCGTGGTCCAGCCCGGACCGGCGAGCGTGCAGGCGGCATCGTCCCGGGCGGCTGCAGGCGTGGCCTGCCACCAGCTGAAATCGCCCTGGCGCAGCTGCCGGAAGCCGTCACGCGTGGCCACGCTGGTGGCGCTACCGGCGTCCGGCACTGCGCCGGCCCAGGCGACCTCGATCTGCGCTTCCCTTGCGAATGGCAGCGGGATGCGCAGCCGCGGCGCGCCGACCGCCTCCGCCGCGGCCTGCCAGGCCACCGGCTTGCCGTTCACGCGCACCGCCGCCACCTTGCCGCCACGCGCCGGCAGTGCCAGGACCAGGCGCTTGAAGCGCGAACCGGCCTGGCTCACGCGCCAGCTGTCCTTGTTGCCGTCGCGGCGGTAGGCCACGGCGAGGTCCGGATGGGTGAGCGCAGCGTGGTCCCAGTCGGCAGGGAAGCCCGGGCGCAGCGTCAGGACGCCGGCCAGCGCATCCGGCCGCACCCCGAACAGGCCTTCGACGATGGCGCGCGCCATCACGCCGATGCCGTCGGCGAAATCGCGCTGGGCCTCGCGCCGGTAGACGTCGAGGTAGTTCAGCGTGCCGATATTGCCCGGGCTGATGCCCATGTAGAGGCTGGCCAGGATGCTGCCCTTGGCGAGGTCGTAGGCCGTCTCGTTGCGGCCGGCCTGCCAGTAGGCCAGCGCAGTGTGCAGGTTCTCGCCGAACACCACATTGTTGATCGACCAGGAATACGGCATCCAATCCGATTCGGACAGCATGTGGTAGGGACGGTCGCCCGGCACGCCCGGCCCGGTGATGGGAATGGGGCGCAGGTGGCGGTCGAGATCTTGCGCCATGCGCGCCGCCTCGAAGGGGTCCGGCACGCGCGAATCGATGGTGTGATAGAAGGTCCACAGGCCGTAGCTCGGGTGCAGCAGCTTGTTGCCCAGCAGGTCGCGGTATTCGCCAAAGGCGCCGCGTTCCGGCATCCACAGCTGCCGGCGCATGGCGCGGCGGATGGCATCCGCCTCAGCTTGGAAAGGCGCCGGGTCCTTGCCGATCAGGCGCGCGATTTTCGCCGCCATCTCGTTGTGCCAGGCGTTGTAGGCCGAGGCGTGCGTGGCGCCGCCGCCGTTGTAGTACAGGTCGTCGCTGGCCCAGATGGCGGCGTAGGCGTCGTACAGCGGCAGCTTGTCCTGGCCGAACTCCCGCCGGAACAGCCGCCGTTCCCAGGCCAGGTGGCGCTCGAGCACCGGCCAGGCCGCGCGTGCGTAATCGAGGTCTCCGGTCCACTCCAGGTGGCGCAGCAGGGCGTCGATGAAGACCAGGTTCATGTCGTAGTGCGAAAAGCTCATCGCGCCGTTCGAATGCAGGCCCGGCTCGTTGCGTGCCAGGTTGGCCTTCGGATCGGCGGGCGGCACTTGCGGCGGGATCGGCGCCGTGCTCTGGTTGCGGGTCCAGACCTCGAAGTTCTGGCGCGCGCGCTCGTGCCAGCCCAGCGCGTCCGGCGAATACGGCCCGCGCCAGCCCAGCAGCTTCACGCGCCAGGCGATGGCGCCGTGCATGACGGCCGTCTGCTGCGCGTCCCAGACGGCGTCGGCCGCCACGTTCAGCGCGCCCATGGCGGCGTTCAGGTACGGGTCGGGCGTATCGATGCGCACGCGCTCGCGCACGCGGGCGACGTGGTCGCGGGCCTCAAGGAAGCGGCGCGCCAGCTCCGGCGCGGCGAAGCGTGGCAGCAGGGCCTGAGGCGCAGGCAGGGGCGCCGTAGCGCCGGTCGGCGGCTTGGGCGGCGGCACGGCGGTCACCTGCAGCGCGAGTTCGATTGGCATGCTGCCCAGCGCTACGGTCCCGGCCACGACGGCCGGACCGGCGCCGGGCGCGGATGAGGCAAGCAGCGCCGCCGGATCGTTCCACAAGGCCGCGTCAAGCAGCCGCACCTGTGCGGCGGCGCCAGCTGCGCCACTGACCGTGGCGCTGATGGTCGCATGCGGGGCCGCAGCCACGAAGCCGCGGCCATCGACCTCGTAGCGCGTGTTGCGCGCAAATTCGGGCGAGAACTGGAAGAACTGGCTGATCGGAACCTTCTCGCTGCCGATGTCGCCGCCGCGCTGCCCCTTCTGGCCATTCCCGGGGCCGAAGGCGAACACCAGTTCCGCGCCCGCCGGCAACTGCTCGCCGCGCACTTCCAGGCCCAGGCCCTGGGTGGCCGCGTAGGCGACGCTCTCGATGCGGATGCGCCCCTTCGGCCCCAGCAGCGGGTCGCCGATCTCGTACAGCAGTTCGCCGGGGCGGTAGCGCATGGCCACGCTGGCCGCCTTGTGCAGCCAGATCGTGCCTGCCGGCGTGCGCACGCCGAGGCGCAGGTTGCCGCCGCGGCCCGGCAGGTAGAGCGAGAATTCGGGGCGGTCGCCGCCGTCGACGCGGAAGGTGTCGTTGCCGCCGTAGAGCGAGCGGTTGAAGAATTCCTGGCCGTCCTGGATCACGAAGTCCTGGCCGTCCGGGCGGTAGCGCAGGGGCTGGGCCACTTGGCCGCGCAGGTTCGGGCGCAGGGCGGTGTTGCGGGTCTCGGGCGAGTCGTCGGCGTGGACGGGGGCATATGCCAGGACCAGGCAGGCGAGGAGGGGAAGGAGCGCTGGGCGTATTTTCATGCTGGCTTGAATAAAAAAAGCCGTGTACGCGTGGCTCACGCGCGCACGGCCAAAGAGACAACCGGATAAACAGGGTGTGCCGTCACTCAGAGGGTACGGAAGTTCACGCCCACCATGATGCGCCGGCCCGTGTAGGCCATGTCGATCAATGCCGGCGTGCCGTCGGCGAAGGAGGTGAACGGGCCCTGGCTGTGCGAGTTCATCGCATTGCCCAGGTTGCGGCCTTCGACGAAGACTTCGATCGCCGGCGTGACCTTGTACGCGATCTTGCCGTCGATCCAGCGGGTGCTGTCGTTGTAGATCGGCGAACCCGGGTTGTACGCGGAGCTGAAGCGGCCATAGTTGCCGACGTTCGGGTAGTTATACATGCTGGTCGAGCTGCCGCACGAGGCAATGCACTTGAAGGACGCGGCCACGGCCTGCAAGGCCAGGCGCATCGACAGCCTGCCGTCGTCGTACCAGATGGCGGCGTTGTAGGTGTACTTCGACTCGTTCTGCGGCGGCAGCGGGGTGCCGGTCAACAGGTCGACCACGTTGACCGCGGTGGTCGCCGAGTGCTGCTTCGAATAGTTGCCGTCGAAGCCAGTGTAGCGGAAGAACCAGGGCAGGAAGGTGAAGGCCGTCTTGGTGGTGAACTCGACGCCCTTGCGGCCGGTGGTGGAACCGTTGATCCAGGTCGCGTAGTTGAACAGCTGGTCGGCCAGCGATTGGCCCGTGACCGGATCGACCAGGTTGCTGTTGGCGAACAGCGGCGCGTTGTTCACTGATTGCGAGATCGCGGGACCGACCTTGCCCTGCTGGCGGAAGCCAGCCACCGAGAACGTGGTGTCCTTGTTCGGATACCACTCGAGCGACAAGTTCTGGTTCACGTTCTTCTGGGCCTGCAACGCCGGGTTGCCGACGGTGCCGGAGCAGCGCTGCGCGTTATCATCGTTCAGGTCGTCCAGGCGCTGGTCGTAGGTGCAGCTGCCCGAGGCCAGCAGGCGCGACACGGGCGGGCGGGCCACGGTCTTGGCCACGCTGTAGCGCAGCACCAGCTTGTCCGGCACGACCCAGTTTGCCAGGTTCAGGCTGGGCAGGATGTCCGTGGTCTTGGCATCGGTGGCCGTGACCTGCCTGACGGTGTTGCTGAGCGTGCCGCCGATCGCATCCGGGAAGTTCTGGTCATAGGACGGCGTCTTGGTGATCGAGGTGAACTGCATCATGCCGGTGCCATGCACCTTGGTGCGTACGTAGCGCACGCCGACGTTGCCTTCCAGTTCGATGCCGAAGGGCAGGCTGCGCTCGGTGAACGGGATCTTGTCCAGGCCGAAGTCGCCCATCAGGTAGAAGGCGTCGGTGCGTTCCTTCAAATGGGTGGCCGGCTGGTCGTAGACCTTGCCGTCGCTGGCGGTACACTGCTTGACGCAGTTGAAGTCGGTGTTGGCGATGTTCATGATGCCGAACAGCTTCTCGACGTCGATCTGGGTCCAGTTGTCGATCAGGCCGGACGGACGGTCCTTGGCGCCGTGGAAGAACTGCGTCGGCGTGGCCTTCAGCGTCATGGTCTGCTGCAGCATGTTCATGAAATCCGGAATGCTCAGGACCGCAGAGCCGTCCAGGCTGCGGCGCAGGTCCGGTTTCGGGGTCCAGCCGTACACGCACTTGTTGCCGCCCGGGCCGAGCGAACCCGGGGAATCAGCGCAGCCGAACATGGTGCTGAGCACCCGCGGCGAGGGCAGCACGATCGGCGCCACGTAGCCCGGCTGGCCGTAGGTGCCGACCGGGTCGCGCAGGTTGTAGCCGCCGTCGTTGATGTTCCAGTTGTCGCTCTTGGCGTCGCGCAGGTTGTAGCCGGTCTTGAAGCGCTTGAAGAACGGAATCGAGTCGGGCGTGTTCCAGGTGACGTCGACCTTGGCGGTGCGCTCGTTGCTGTAGAAGATCTGCGGCACCCAGGTCAGGTTGGGCGAGGAGGTAACGGCGTTCTGCTGGGCCACCGTGTAGGCCGGCGTGGCCTGGGTGATGTACTGGTTGACCGTGGTGGCAGCGGCGGCGCCGCGCGGGTACAGCGTGGCGAAGCGCGACAGGTCGGAATTGTCGGTCGGGTTGTAGCCCGGGAAGCTGTAGCCCCACAGGCCGTTCGGCAGCACCGACAGCGTGCCCGAGCCGTAGTAGTCGTTCAGCGTCAGGTTCTTTTCGCCCTTCCTGAAGTTGGACTCGGCGTCGCCGACGAAGAATTCGGCCAGCAGGCCGCCGTTCTTGTAGGTGCCGCCCAGCTGCAGGTAGCGCGCCGAGGTCTCGCCGATGCCGTGGCTCTGGCCGGTCTTGGCCACGCCGTTGCTGTTGGTGTTGTTGAAGGTGTAGGAGGTCAGGTGGTGGTTGGCGTCGACCACCGCGCTGCCCGGCTGGACGTTGGTCGAGCCGTTCTGCACGCTGAAGTTACCCATCGAGAAGCTCAGCGAATTGATGTCGTCGTGGCGCCGGTTGTAGCTGCCCTTGGCGTACACGGTCAGGTTGTCGGTCACCTTGAAGTCGGCGCGCAGGTCGAGGTTCTGGCGGCGGTCGATCTCGCGCCGGACCGCGTACTGTGGGCTCGAGGGCGAATAATCGTTCCACTGGTTCAGGCAGGTGTTCAGCTCGTTGGTGCGCTGGCTCTGGGCACCGGTGCGGCTGTTTGATGCGATCGTGTTCAGCTGGGCCGTGGTCAAGGCCGGAAAGGCGGCCCGGCAGGCGTCCTTGCTCTGCGCGGCTGCCGAACGGGTCACCAGGTCGATCGGCGTGGCCGAGTTGAAGCTGCCTTTGCCCGAGGCCAGCGGCGAGGACAGGATCGGCGTGGTGGAGGTCCCGTCCGCCATGTTGACGGTGTTCGGCTGGAAGGTGAAGGTCTTTTCCGGCGAGTTGTCGAAGTCGAACAGGCGGTAATAGCCCTGGTTGGTGCCCGAGACGCGCGCGATGTGGCCTTCGTTGTCCAGCGTGGTGTGGGAGGCGTTGAGCAGCAGGCCCAGGCGCCCGTTCATGAACTTGTCCGCCAGGATCAGGTTGGCGTCCGGCGCCCACTTCTTGTTCAGGCTGCTCTGGGAGCCGGCCACGCGCAGCGAGGCAAAGGGCTTCTTGAAATCGAGGCCGGTGCGGGTCTTGATCAGGATGCCGCCGCCCAGCGCCCCCTCGGTCATGTCCGCGGTCGAGCCCTTGACCACATCGACGCTCTTGATCAGGTCCGCCGAGAGCTGGCGGAATTCCATGCCGCGGCCGTCGCCGCCGCCGCTCATGTCGGTGCCGCCGGCCGATTGCACGGCCTGGCCGTCCAGTTCCACGCGCGTCAGCTCGGGGCCGTTGCCGCGCACGGCCACGGTCACGCCTTCGCCGAAGTCGCCGCGGTCCAGCGAGATGCCGGCGATGCGCGAGATCGCCTCGCCGACGTTACGGTCGGGCAGGGAGCCCACGTCCTCGGCGACGATCGAATCGATCGCGGTGGCGGCGTTCTTCTTGCGTTCGATACTCGATTGCTGCGAGGCGCGGGTGCCGACCACCTGCACCTTGTGGACCGGCGTGACGTCGGCGTTCGCCTGCGGTACCGGGTCCGCAGCCTGGGCTTGCGCCTGCGCCGCGCCCATCATCATGACCGCCGCCGACACCGCGCAGCAGGTGGCCTTGCGCTGGCCCGGGATATTCAGTTTGTTCATTGTCTCCTCCGTCATCGTCGCGTCTTCTGACGCGTTTTCTCGTGCGCCTTGGGGACGCTTCAAAATTACGACGGTGCCGCCAGTACCGATCCGGGCCACCAGGTCCGTGCCTTTGAGAAGCCGCTCGACGGCTTCGGAGATGACGTAGCTGCCCACCAGTGCATTCGTCGTCACGCCATCCAGGATCTCGGCCGCGGCCAGGATATTGATACCGCTTTGCTTCGCGAATTCCGGAATGGAATGGGACGCGATGCCGGCAGGTATGTTGAATGGTTGTGCGGCTTGCTGGGCTG
>Ga0308160_10005509_pt1 | contig 13172 bp, 14 predicted proteins | sample PhyFR1_FD_201036 | JGI IMG/M metagenome (GOLD analysis project Ga0308160, IMG submission 201036) | Phyllosphere microbial communities from UC Gill Tract Community Farm, Albany, California, United States - DLSLF.R1 | ecosystem: Host-associated > Plants > Phyllosphere > Unclassified | place: USA... | reverse complement strand
GATCCCGACGACCAGCAGCAGGACCAATCGATAGATGTACATGTTGGCCTCTGATTAAAAAACTGCGGCGATGGTAACGGATGCCGGGCAAGCTGCAAGCGCCTTCAGCTCAATTGCGCCTCGGCCAGCGTCAGTGTGCGTGGGATCAGTGTGGCATCCCAGTGCTCGATGCCCCAGTCGAGCAGCTCCCGCGGGCTGGCATGAAGCAGTTCGGCCGCCGGTTGCTGGCCGAGCGCGCGCAAGGCCCTGACCAGCAAGGGGGTGGCCTGGCCTGGCGTCAACGGCGGTGAACGGTAGGACTTGCCCAGCTTGTTACCGTCCGGCTGGACGATCAATGGCACGTGCAAATAGCGTGGTTGGCGCAGGCCCAGCAGCTCTTGCAGGTACAGCTGGCGCGGGGTGGAATCGAGCAGGTCGGCGCCGCGCACGATATCGGTAACGCCTTGCCAGGCATCATCCAGCACCACGGCCAGTTGGTAGGCGTAGAGACCGTCACGGCGACGGATAACGAAGTCTCCTGCATCGCGGCCCAAGTGTTGTCGGAATTCGCCTTGCACGCGGTCGGTAAAGTGGTATTCCAGCTCAGGAACACGCAAGCGGATGGCCGCATTCTGCTGCTCATGGCCGGCATTGCGGCACAGGCCGGGATAGATCCCGTTATAGGGTTCCAGCTGTTTGCGCGAGCAGGTGCAGGCGTAGGCCAAGCCATGGTTGAACAGGTCGTTCAATACCTTGGCGTAGGCATCATGCCGCTCGCTTTGTCGGACCAGTTCACCGTCCCATTCGAAACCATAGCTTTCCAATGCATGAAGAATCGCAGCCTGTGCGCCGGGCTCTTCGCGGGGAGGGTCAAGGTCTTCCATGCGCATCAGCCAACGGCCTTTGTGGGCGCGGGCGTCAAGGTAAGAAGCGAGGGCGGCGACCAGTGAGCCGAAATGCAAATGGCCGCTGGGCGTGGGGGCAAAACGCCCGATATAGGTAGAGGCTGTCATGGGCCGGATACTACTGGAAAATCGGTAAACGCCAGAAACAAAAATGGGGCGTTCGCACGCCCCATTCGTTCAGCCCGGCAGGATTACTTGCCGACCTGTTTTTCCTTGATTTCGGCCAAGGTCTTGCAGTCTACGCACAGGTCCGCAGTCGGGCGGGCTTCCAGGCGGCGAATGCCGATCTCGACGCCGCAGGATTCGCACCAGCCGTATTCTTCGTCCTTGATCAGTTGCAGGGTCTTGTCGATCTTCTTGATCAGCTTGCGCTCGCGGTCACGGGCGCGCAGTTCGAGGGCAAATTCTTCCTCCTGGCTGGCACGGTCGGCCGGGTCAGGAAAATTGGCTGCTTCGTCCTTCATGTGGTCAACGGTGCGGTCAACTTCCTGCATCAAGTCCTGTTTCCACTTGTTCAGGATCTTGGTGAAATGCGCGCGCATGGGCTCGCCCATGTACTCCTCACCTTTCTTTTCTACGTAAGGTTCGAAGCCGCTGATGTTTTGCTTGTCTTGGGTGGACATGAATAGACCGCCTCTCACTCTTCTAATCCATTGCGCAGGATTGCAACGTCACCGACACCTGCCGGCCCTGCGGCTGCAAGCGGGCGAACTTACCAGATAGATTCGGGGTGCGCCACTCCCGGTTGTCGAGGCCCGTCGCGCAGAGGTTGCAAACTGCAATCGCCTGTCGTGGCTGGGTATGTCTCGGCTCGGATGTTGATTTTAGTCGTTTTGTACGCGCTTGCCCGGACCACACAGGCGGCCGAACAGGCAATAGAGCATGTTTTAGCGCCAGGGTTCGGTAGAATCCGGATTTTGTCCTCACCGTTAAGGAAGGCTAATGGCTCAGCCCTACAGTGCGCGCAGTCGCGCCATCGAACCTTTTCATGTCATGGCATTGCTGGCGCGGGCCAATGAGCTGCAGGCTGCTGGCCATGATGTGATCCACCTGGAAATCGGCGAGCCGGATTTCACTACCGCCGAGCCGATTATCCAGGCCGGCCAGGCGGCGCTGGCCAATGGCAAGACCCGTTACACGGCCGCTCGTGGCTTGCCGGAGTTGCGCGAAGCCATCAGCGGGTTTTACCAGCAGCGTTACGGATTGTGCGTAGACCCCGAGCGCATTCTGATCACGCCTGGCGGTTCCGGCGCGTTGTTGTTGGCCAGCAGCCTGCTGGTCGATCCGGGTAAGCACTGGCTGCTGGCAGATCCCGGTTACCCCTGTAACCGGCACTTTCTGCGGCTGGTTGAAGGTGCCGCCCAACTGGTGCCCGTGGGCCCTGAAGTGCGCTACCAGTTGACTGCCGACCTGGTCGCCAAGCACTGGGACCAGGACAGCGTAGGCGCGCTGGTCGCCTCTCCGGCCAACCCTACCGGGACGATGCTCACGCGGGACGAGTTGGCTGGGCTTTCGAGCGCGATCAAGGCACGTGACGGCCATCTGGTGGTGGACGAGATCTATCACGGTCTGACTTACGGCACAGACGCCGCGAGTGTGCTGGAAGTCGACGACGATACCTTCGTGCTCAATAGTTTTTCCAAGTATTTCGGTATGACCGGCTGGCGCCTGGGGTGGCTGGTAGCCCCGCCGGCGGCGGTAAGTGAACTGGAAAAACTGGCGCAGAACCTCTATATCAGCGCACCCAGCATGGCTCAGCATGCGGCGCTGGCCTGCTTTACCCCGCAAACCCTGAGCATTCTGGAAGAGCGCCGCACCGAATTTGGCCGCCGTCGCGACTTTCTATTGCCGGCCCTGCGCGAACTGGGTTTCGGCATCGCGATAGAGCCGCAAGGTGCATTCTATTTGTACGCCGATATCCGCGCGTTCGGCGGTGATGCCTTCGCGTTTTGTCGTCACTTCCTGGAAACCGAACACGTCGCCTTTACCCCCGGATTGGATTTTGGTCGCTATCAAGCCGGCCACCACGTGCGTTTTGCCTACACCCAAAACCTTGAGCGCCTACAGGAAGCCGTAGAGCGAATTGCCCGTGGTCTGCGGAGTTGGCAAGGCTGATGCGTTTTTATCCTCCCCTCGAAGAGGGTCGGCTGATCCGGCGCTACAAGCGCTTTCTCACCGATATCGAAACCGTTACCGGCGAGTTGCTCACCATTCACTGTCCAAACACCGGTTCCATGCTCAATTGCATGGTCGAAGGCGGGCAGGTCTGGTTCAGCCGTTCCAGTGACCCCAAGCGTAAATTGCCTGGTACCTGGGAAATTGCCGAAACACCGCAAGGGCGCCTGGCATGTGTGAACACGGCGCGCGCCAATCAGTTGGTGGAGGAAGCGTTGCGCGCGGGCGTGATCACGGAACTCAACGGCTTCACCGCATTGAAGCGTGAAGTGCCCTACGGTCAGGAGAAAAGTCGGATCGACTTCCGGCTGGAATACCCGGACGGCGCGGCCTACGTGGAAGTTAAAAGCGTCACCCTGGGCTTTGACGACAGCAGGGTTGCCGCTTTCCCCGATGCGGTGACCCAGCGTGGCGCCAAGCATCTGCGCGAGCTGGCGCACCTGGCGCGGCAGGGTGTGCGGGCGGTGCAGTTGTATTGCGTCAACCTGTCGGGCATTGATGCGGTGCGCCCGGCGGTGGAAATCGACGCCATCTACGCTGCGGCCCTGCGCGAAGCCAAGGCGGCCGGCGTGGAAGTGCTGGCCTATGGCGTACGGGTGACCTCCGAGGAAATTGGCGTGGACCGCCGATTGGACGTGCTGCTCGACTAGACGTCTACCCACAGGCCTTGTTCGTCTTCACGGCCGGGCAGCGCAATGAGACTCTTGCCGGCGCACGGGCCTGCGATGCATTCGCCGCTCTCGATCAGGAACAGTGCACCGTGGGTGGCGCACTGGATCAGGCTGGCGCTGTCGTCGAGGAAGCGATCAGGGTGCCATTCCAGGGGGATGCCTCGATGGGGGCAGCGGTTGATATAGAAGTAGGCAATGCCCTCCCGGCGCACCGCCAATAGCTTGCAGCCGTCGATATCAAACCCGCGGCTGCTGTCTGGCGCTAGCTCATCAGAGGGGCAGAGAAACTTCATTACAATCCTTAAGTGCCTTGACGTTCAAATGCAAACAATTATCAAATGCCGGCTTCGCCCGTTTGCTGACTGGGTACTCGGTTCGATGCCTGGCAGGGATTATCTGTCACATTCGTGAGCGCTCAAGAGGCCCTGCTTCTGGAAGGAAACCCTGTTATGCGCCTGAGTGCCAGCGCTATTGCGCTTGTTGTCGGACTGCTGGTCAACCCCGGGGCGCAAGCCTCTGAGCCGCCACAACGCTGGGTGAGTGCCGGTGGGGCGCTGTCTGAATGGGTGACGGCGTTGGGCGGCGAGTCGAAACTGGTGGGGGTGGATACCACCAGTCAGCATCCTGAATCGCTCAAGGCCCTACCCAGCATTGGTTATCAGCGGCAGTTGTCGGCCGAAGGTATTCTCAGCCTGCGCCCCCAGGTGTTGGTGGGTACCGAAGAGATGGGGCCGCCGCCGGTGCTGGCGCAGATTCGCAACGCAGGTGTCCAGGTCGAAATGTTCTCCGCGCAGCCAGATCTGCCGAGCTTGAACGGCAATCTTCAACACCTGGGCAAATTACTCGGGGACGAAACCAAGGCCCGCGAATTGTTTGCCGGATATGAACAGGCGCTGGTTCAGCAAAAAAACTGGGTTGCCAAGGCCCGGTCCACGCAAAAGGCGCCGGGTGTGTTGTTGCTGATCGGCCATGCCGGGGGCAAGCCGTTGATCGCCGGTAAAGACACGGCGGGCGATTGGGTGCTGCGGCAGGCGGGTGGGCATAACTTGGCCACCCATAGTGGTTACAAACCGTTTTCCGTGGAGTCGCTGGCAGGGTTGAGCCCGGATGTACTGGTATTTGCTGACCGTGCCCTTACGGGGGATGCGGCACGCGCGGCGTTGTTCAAGGAAAATCCGATCGTGGCTTCAACGCCTGCCGCAAAGAATGGGCGAGTATTTGAATTGGATCCGACGCTGTTGGTGGGCGGGCTTGGGCCGCGCCTGCCGCAAAGCCTGGTGCATTTATCCAGCGGCTTTTATCCGCCTCAGGCCAAGCCTTCCCCATGACCTCTCTGGTTAAACCGAAAACACTGTTTGTCGGGCTGTCGCTGTTGTGTGTGTTAGCGACCTGGCTCTCGTTGGCACTGGGGCCGGTGAGTTTGCCGTTGCTGGATACGCTCAAGGCGGCGTTGCGGTTGGTCGGCGTGCCGATCGAAGCGCAGGGTTTGGAGCAGGCTGAACTGATCCTGGGGCAGATTCGTCTGCCGCGAACCTTGCTGGGCCTGGCGGTGGGTGGCGTATTGGCCTTGTCGGGCGTGGCGATGCAGGGGCTGTTTCGCAACCCGCTGGCAGATCCGGGTTTGGTGGGCGTTTCCAGTGGCGCGGCGCTGGGGGCGGCTATCGCGATTGTCGGCGGTTCGCTGTTGGGTGGGCTGCCGGATGCACTCGGGCCCTACTTGCTGTCGTTGTGCGCTTTTTTGGGCGGGTTGGGCGTTACCGCGCTGGTCTATCGCCTGGGGCGGCATAACGGCCAGACCAATGTCGCGACGATGCTGCTCGCGGGTATCGCCCTTACGGCGTTGGCCGGTTCGGCGGTAGGCCTGTTCACCTACCTGGCGGATGACGCCACTCTGCGCACTCTGGCGTTCTGGAATCTGGGCAGCCTCAACGGTGCCAGTTATTCGCGGTTGTGGCCGTTGCTGCTGGTCAGCGCTGGGGTGGCGCTGTGGTTGCCGCGCCGGGCGAAAGCACTGAATGCATTGTTGCTGGGTGAATCCGAGGCCAATCATCTTGGAATTGACGTTGAAAGGCTCAAGCGTGAATTGGTGTTCTGCACTGCCTTGGGGGTAGGGGCTGCGGTGGCGGCGGCGGGCATGATTGGTTTTGTCGGGCTGGTAGTGCCGCATTTGGTGCGGTTGCTGGCGGGGCCTGATCACCGGGTGTTGTTGCCGGCTTCGGTATTGGCGGGCGCGAGTTTGCTGTTGTTTGCCGATCTGGTCGCGCGGCTGGCCTTGGCACCGGCTGAACTGCCCATCGGTATCGTGACCGCGTTCATTGGCGCGCCGTTTTTTCTTTACCTGTTGTTGCGGGGGCGTGCCTGATGTTGAGTGTGCAAGACCTGCAGATTCGTCGCGGCGGCAAGACTGTGCTGGCGGATATCACCCTGGACCTGCTGCCGCGCGAAGTGCTCGGCGTGCTGGGCCCCAACGGCGCCGGGAAAAGTACGCTGCTCGGTGCGTTATGCGGTGAGTTACGCCCCAATCAGGGCAAGGTGTGGCTGGATCAGCAAGCGCTGGAAAACTGGAGCGGATCGCAGCGTGCACAGCGACTGGCGGTGTTGCCGCAAACCTCGACCCTGGATTTTGCGTTCCGTGTCGAAGAGGTGGTCGGCATGGGCCGTTTACCTCATCAAACCGGCCGCGTACGCGATGACGAAATCATCCAGGCGGCCTTGCAGGCGGCGGATGTCGCGCACTTGAAGGGCCGCAGTTACCTGGCGTTATCCGGCGGGGAGCGTCAACGCGTGCACCTGGCGCGCGTGCTGGCGCAGCTATGGCCTGGAGAGGCGGGGCAGACCTTGTTGCTGGATGAGCCCACATCAATGCTTGATCCTCTACACCAACACACGACCTTGCAGGCTATTCGGGCGTTTGCCGATCGCGGGGCGGCGGTGCTGGTAATCCTTCACGACTTGAACCTGGCCGCGCGTTACTGTGACCGCATTTTGCTGCTGGAGAAGGGGCGCCCGCATACTCTGGATATGCCGGCACAGGTGATGCGGCCCGAGCCGCTTAAAGCGGTGTTTGGGCTGGATGTGTTGGTGCAGCCGCATCCGGAACGTGGGCATCCGTTGATTATCACGCGGTGATGCCAGCTTTCGCGCAGGCAAAAAAAGACCCGGCAAGAGCCGGGTCAAATAACCGTGATTAGCCTGATGAGGAGATAATCTGAGAGTCCGAACCAATGGTCTTTCAGTTATCGGCTGATCTCGCGACCAGTTGTGATAATCATAACGATTCTCATTTGTGAGTCAACAGTTGTTTTTGCCTGCTTTTGGTTTTTTCTCAAACATCTGTTCGAAACCCGCGTAGACCTTGGGTTTGCCGGCCATTGTAAATTTTCTGGCGCGCTGCAATCGCCTCCAGTTGCCGGTTCAATGCTTCCTTGCGCTCCGCAGGAATGTCGTTCCAGTGCACATCCATCAAGGCGCCTTCAATGGCGTACAACAAAACCTTGGAGGCCCGGAAGCCACGGGTCCTTACGGCTCGATACGCATCGACCGCCCCCAGGCGACGCAAGTCCGATGCACTGTGGATGCCCACCGCATGCAGCCATTGTGCTGATGTCTTGCCGAGGTTCTTCAGGTGTTGCAGCTCATCGTTCATCAAGCCTCCTTGCAACGGCCGAATGGTGCGGTGGGTATCGTGACCAGGCAAGCCTGAAAGGGAGTGTAGCGCTCAGTAGGAAAAGCGTGGTTCTTTGGTCCGAAACGGCCCAAAAGCTTATAAGAATGGCGCGGGGATTTTGACGGCGGGCAGGGTAAAGCGCCCGCTACGCATTGCGCGTAGTCGGGCCTTGGGCGGATGTATTACTTGGTGCGATAGCGCAGGCGGGTGCCGAAGTTGACCGACATAAGGATTTCGTCGGCGGTCAACTCAGGCGGGAAGTAGGTGCCCGAAATCTGTGCATGGGCCAGGCTGGCGCCCTCCAGCGAGCAGTGACGCAAATCCAGGCCGCGCAGATCGGCGGAGCGGAAGTACGCATCGGTGAAATCCACGTCATCCGCGTGCAGGTCGCGTAAGTCCAGCCCACGGAAGTCGCCACCGCGCATGTCGATGACGCCTTCTTTCGGGCGTTGATGATTGAAGCCTCGAATATCGTCTTTATGCAGGAGCGCGTAGAGCGGGGTATCAAGAAGCTTAGGCTGACTCATGAGGGCACCTCCTGTTGGATTTATGACGCCATTATAGTGCCACTATTGCTGGGGCGTGCGCCCAAGAAGACGACACGCCCAAGAAATTTTTCTTACAGACCAGGCAGGCGTTGACGAATTTGTGCGACCAACGCATCGAGGGTTCCGCTTTGGTTGGTCTCGACACATTTGCTCAGCAGCAGCTCTTCAGCGGTCAGCGGGTCACGGTTGGCCTGCTGTTCTTCAATAACGGCCAGCGTAGCGTCAGACGGATCATTTTTATCTGTCTGACGTTGTGCCAGCCAACTGGCGATAACAGCTGATGGCGCGTTGCAATCCAGGATCAGGAAGGGAGCGCCAGTGGCTTCGGCAACCTTGGCGGCTGCGTCGCGCTGCTCGCGCTTGAGGAAAGTGGCATCCAGCACCACCGGGAAACCGGCGCGTAGCACGGTGTCGGCGATTTCATTCAGGCGAGCGTAGGTCTTGGCGCTGGCATCTGTGGTGTAAATACCCGCCTGCGGGGTGTTTTCTACCTGCTGCTCGCCGAACAGGCGCTTGCGCTCCACGTCCGACCGCAAGCGTATGGCCCCCAGTGCTTCTACCAGGCGCATGGCGACGTGGCTTTTGCCCACTGCGGACACGCCGTGGGTAATCGCCAGGAAACGCGACGGAATGGTGCTGTAGCTTTCCGCCAGGTTGGCGTAGTTGCGGTATTGACGCAGGGTGGTGGCGCGCTGCACCGGGCTTGCCTCGCTCGGCATACTGAACAGCGACACCTTGGCGCGTACCAGTGCGCGGTAGGCTTTGTAGAAATTCAGCAGTTCAAGGCCCTGATAATCGCCGGTCAGCTCCAGGTATTGGCTGATGAAGCGGCGAGCGAGGGACTTGAGGCCGCGGTCTTCCAGGTCCATGGCCAGGAACGCGGTGTCGGCGTACACGTCGGTAAAACGGAACGGTTCGTTGAACTCGATGCAGTCGAAGATCACTACGTGGCCATCGATCAAGGTGGCGTTACCCAGGTGAATGTCACCGTGGCACTCGCGAGTGAAACCGTCGATTTTGCGCTGTGCCAGCAGGGGTCTAAGGCGTTCGAAGCTGCTTTCGGCCCAGGCTTGGAGCGCTTCCAGTTGGGCCAGGTCGGCTTTATCGCTGAGAAACGGGCGAATCTGATCGAAGTTCTGCCGAACCGGTGCCATCACTTCGTTCGCGGTACCGGCGGGGTGTTCCTGCGGGACCTTTGGTGCGGTGAGATGAAAGTGCGCAATTTGTTTGGCCATCTCATCGATGTGTACGCTGGTCAGCTCGCCGTTGGCCTGCAAAGTGCTGAGCAATTGGCTTTGCGGGAACTGACGCATCTTCAGTGCGTACTCGATCACCGGCCCTTCACCGCCCAATCGAGGTGCGTCGGCCGTACCGGTAATCGGCAGCACGTCCAGATACAAATCCTGGGTCAAGCGTTGGTTGAGGCGCAGTTCTTCGTTGCAAAAGTGGCCGCGTTTTTCCAGATCGGTGAAATCCAGAAAGCCGAAGTTCATCGGCTTCTTCAATTTATAAGCGTAAGGCCCCGTGAGCACTACCCACGAAATATGGGTTTCGATGACGTGGAACGCTTCAACCGGATGAGGGTATAAAGCCGGGTTTTGCAGGGCAGCGATCAGTGTTTGGCTCACGGGCGATCCTTCAGAGTCTGGGGGAAATCATGGCGGGCATTATGGCCGCTACGGGCGGTCGTGCAAACCGCTGTCGGGCTCATGTTGAACATCAATAAAGTGCGTATAATCCGCCGCCATGACTCGAACCCGATCTCCCCGTTCCCGTAAAAAACCTCCTTCCAGTGGCCTGCGTCCGTGGCTCGGCTGGGCGCTCAAGCTCGGCCTTGTGGGCCTTGTGGTGCTCGCAGGCGTCGCGGTGTACCTCGACGCCGTGGTCCAGGAGAAGTTCTCCGGCAAGCGCTGGACCATTCCGGCCAAGGTGTACGCACGCCCGCTGGAGCTGTTCACTGGCCAGAAGCTGAGCAAGGATGACTTCCTCACTGAGCTCGATGCCCTGGGCTACCGTCGTGAACCCGTGAGCAACGGGCCGGGCGCGGCGGCTGTCAGCGGTAATACGGTCGACCTGAACACCCGCGGCTTTCAATTCTATGAAGGCCTGGAAAAAGCCCAGCCGGTACGCGTGCGTTTTTCCGGTGACTATGTGGCGGAGCTGTCATCGCTCAACGGCTCTAAGCTACCGGTGGTGCGCCTCGAACCACTGATGATCGGTGGGATTTACCCGAAGAACCTTGAAGATCGCATCTTGATCAAGCTTGATCAGGTGCCGCCGTATCTGCTTGAAACCCTGGTTGCCGTCGAGGACCGCGACTTTTATAGCCACTGGGGCGTCTCGCCGAAGTCGATTGCCCGCGCGATCTGGATCAACACCTCCGGCGGCAAGATGACTCAGGGCGGCAGTACGCTGACCCAGCAGTTGGTCAAGAACTTCTACCTGACCAGCGAGCGCAGCCTGACCCGCAAACTCACCGAAGCCATGATGGCGATGCTGCTTGAGCTGCACTACAGCAAGCAGGAAATCCTCGAGGCGTACCTCAACGAGGTCTTCGTCGGCCAGGATGGCCAGCGTGCGGTACACGGTTTCGGTCTGGCCAGCCAGTTCTTCTTCGGTCAGCCGCTGTCCGAGCTGAAGTTGCATCAGGTCGCCTTGTTGGTGGGCATGGTCAAGGGCCCGTCCTACTACAACCCGCGCCGCAACCCTGAGCGTGCGTTGGAGCGTCGCAACCTGGTGCTTGATGTGTTGGAGCAGCAGGGTGTGGCCACCGCTGAGCAAGTTGCAGCAGCGAAGAAAATGCCATTGGGTGTGACCACTCGTGGCAAATTGGCGGACAGCTCTTTCCCCGGCTTCATCGATTTGGTTAAACGCCAGTTACGTGAAGATTACCGCGACGAAGACTTGACCGAAGAAGGCCTGCGGATCTTTACCAGTTTTGACCCGATCCTGCAGATGAAAGCGGAAGCGTCGGTCAACGACACCTTCAAGCGTCTGACGGGCCGTAAAGGTTCCGATGAAGTAGAAGCGGCGATGGTGGTGACCAACCCGGAAACGGGTGAAGTCCAGGCCATGATCGGCAGTCGCCAGGCCAGCTTTGCCGGCTTCAACCGTGCTCTGGATGCGGTGCGGCCGATCGGCTCGCTGGTCAAGCCGGCGGTCTACCTGACGGCGTTGGAAAAACCGAGCAAATACACCCTGACCAGTTGGCTGTCGGATGACCCATTGTCGGTCAAAGGCGGGGATGGCCAGGTGTGGACGCCGCAGAACTTCGATCGCCGCTCCCATGGCACCGTATTCCTGTACCAGGGGCTGGCGCATTCCTACAACATTTCCACTTCGCGCCTGGGCCTTGAAGTGGGCGTGCCGAATGTTCTCAAGACCCTGGCGCGACTGGGTATTACCCGTGAGTTCCCGGCCTTTCCGTCGATCCTGCTGGGTGCTGGCGCAATGACGCCGATGGAAGTCGCGACCATGTATCAGACCCTCGCCAACGGCGGTTTCAATACCCCTATGCGCGGGATTCGCAGTGTGCTGACCGCTGAAGGTGAGCCGCTCAAGCGCTACCCGTTCCAGATCCAGCAGCGTTTCGATGCGGGTTCGATCTACCTGATCCAGAACGCGATGCAGCGCGTGATGCGCGAAGGTACCGGCAGTTCTGTCTATAAAGTGCTGCCGTCCAACCTCACGTTGGCGGGCAAGACCGGTACCAGTAACGACTCACGTGACAGTTGGTTCGCCGGTTTTGGTCAGGACGTGCTGGCGGTGGTGTGGCTGGGTCGTGACGATAATGGCAAGACGCCGTTTACCGGTGCGACCGGTGCGCTGCAGGTCTGGACCAGTTTCATGCGCAAGGCCGACCCGCTGCCGTTAAACATGCCGCAGCCGGATAACATCGTGCAGGCCTGGATTGATCCGCACACAGGTCAAGGCTCCGATGCCAACTGCCCGGGCGCGGTGCAGATGCCGTATATTCGCGGCAGCGAACCACCTCCTGGAGCTGCGTGCGGTGGCGGTGCCCCCGCTGACGCGGAATCGGTGATGGACTGGGTCAAGGGCTGGATGAATTAAGCAAAGAGGGTTTCAAGTGAACAAGTGGTGTATTCCAGCGATTACAGTTCTGGCTTTGCTCGGCGGCTGTTCCAGCGTGCAGCGCGGCTCCATTCCCGTGGTGGACTCGAGCACGGCCGTTTCCAATAACGACCGCATCTCGGCCAATGGCGGTTTCCGCCAGACCGTGACCAACCGTCCGGCGCAAGCCAAGCCGCAGGCCATGCCTCAGGATTCGGGCGTTGTAGTGATGGTGCCGGGCGGCGGTGCTGCCACGTCGGCGCCGATCAGTGCGGAGCCGTGGACGCCAGGGCCAAGCACTTCCGGGCCGATCGACGCTGCGCCGATTCAGGCGGCGCCGGTCAACCAAGGCACCTACACGATGCCGTCGACGCCGAGTGGCATTCCTTCGTCTTCCAATGCGGGCGGCCTGTCGGCTGATGAGCAGTTGGATGGCCCGGTGCTGGCGCTGCTGACCACTGCGCAGCAACAACAGGCGGGGGGCGATTTGAACGGTGCGTCGTCCAGCCTTGAGCGCGCGCAACGCGTTGCGCCTCGCGAGCCGCAAGTGCTGTACCGCCTGGCACAGGTCCGCATGGCCCAGGGGGATGCGCCGCAAGCCGAGCAGTTCGCTCGTCGTGGGCTCTCGCTGGCCAATGGTCGTCCCGACCTGCAAGCCAGCCTATGGGCTCTGATTGGTGATGCACGTGCTGCGCAAGGCGATGCCGCCGGCGCTGCGCAGGCCCGTCAAAAAGCCAAGGTCAACCTCTGATGGATGCACGGTTTCCCGCGATAGCCGAACAGTTATTGCTGATCGAGCGCGAGTTGCGCGTGCAGGGCTGGTGGGACGAAGTGTCCCCCAGTGCGCAGGCGCTCAGCAGCGTCGAGCCGTTTTCGGTGGACACACTGGATTTCCATCAGTGGCTGCAGTGGATCTTCCTGGCACGTATGAAGCAGATCCTCGAACAGGACCTGCCGTTGCCCAATGCCTCGGGCATCCTCGAAATGGCAGAGATGGTTTACGCCGATCGGCCACGCGAGAGCCTTGGATTGCGCAATGCGCTGAAAAAGTTCGATCAATTGATCGTCGACGCTCGTTAATTGCCTGACTGCCGGGTTTTTCGGCAGTCTTGCGCATATTTCTACCGCTTGACGACATTCAGGCGAGTTTTATCCC
>Ga0308160_10005508_pt1 | contig 13175 bp, 15 predicted proteins | sample PhyFR1_FD_201036 | JGI IMG/M metagenome (GOLD analysis project Ga0308160, IMG submission 201036) | Phyllosphere microbial communities from UC Gill Tract Community Farm, Albany, California, United States - DLSLF.R1 | ecosystem: Host-associated > Plants > Phyllosphere > Unclassified | place: USA... | reverse complement strand
AGGACTTTCCCAAGACCAATGACCACCTCCTCGAGAGGATTCGCCAGTATATCGAGTCTTGCTCTAACTCGCCTGGCGGCTCAGTCTACCTTGAGACTGCCGGCGGCGTTCACTCTCCCTCACTCCACGCCCCGTTAACCCAGATCGACTCCTTGCGACCTCTGCGCCTACCTACCCTCCTGGTCGCTTCGCCACATCTCGGTGGAATCAGTACAACACTCTCGTCATATGAGAGCTTGATCACCCGGGGTTACACAATCGATGGGGTCCTAGGTCTGAGAGACGAATACTACCGAAACCACGAGTTCCTGCGGGACTACTTCGCTGAACGTGGGATCGACTTTTGGAGCTTCGACAAACCTCACAGCAAGGCCGAACTATCGATAGAGGAGGATGTGAGCAAGCTAGATTGGTGGTATAGTCAGATCGAGGACGGCAACGTTGGAAAAGGCGATAACATGGTCGAGGTGGTCGCGAAGCTGGAGCAGAAGCACCAGGCGAGAATCGACGAGTTGAAGAGCATGCCCGCAAGGACGCACAAAAGCATATGGTGGCCGTTCACGCAACATGGTATTGTAAGTCCCCGCGGCTTCGATTGTTTCTTTCTCCAGTCTGATAGTAGCCAGTGTTGCTCTCGCAGATCAACAAGGACTCGGACGTCATGGTCATTGACTCGGCCAAGGGCGACACATTCGACGCATACTACCAACCAAAGGAGAACAGCAAACCGGTATCTGACACCCAAAGCATGCTCAAGCCGTTGTTCGATGGAAGTGCGAGTTGGTTCACGTGAGTTCGAAGTCGTGATCTTTCTCGATGCGATCTGATCTCTTCCGCCGTTATTGCAGACAAGCGCACACACACGGTCACCCTCAATTGACTTTGGCGGCTGCCGAGGCGGCAGGACGATACGGGCATGTCTTATTCCCCTCTGGAACGCATGCTCCCGCTCTGCAACTCGCTGAAAAGCTGCTCGATTCAGTGGGCAAGGGCTGGGCTGAGCGGGTATTTTACTCGGATAACGGAAGCACTGGAATGGAGGTCGCCTTGAAGATGGCCTTGCGGTCGAGTGGGAAGCGGTACGGATGGGAGGGCGTCGTGGGGGAAGATGTCGGAGTGATCGGATTGAAAGGGGGATATCATGGCGATACGGTCAGTTCTTGTTCTTGCAAAGCTCTTCAGAGCAACCGGGCTGATCTGAAAACGTACTTCAGATCGGTTCGATGGATGCATCGGATCAAGGGATTTACAACACGGCGGTGGATTGGTACAAGGGTCGTGGATTCTGGTTCTCGCCACCTGAAGTCAAGATTCAGGACGGGCGCGTCGTCGTGAACTCGACCGGGAACAAGATGGATTGGCCATCGCATCCGATGAAGGACGGATTGGCTCCTAGCGAGAGCAATGCGGCGGCGCCCTTGTGGTCCGTCGGATTCGATTCGCTAGACGAGGTCTACGACGTCGAGACGCGGCTCGGTTCAGATCTGGCCAGCTATTACCGATCACATATCCGCACAACCTTAGAGATCCTTATGAAGCAAACGGATCCCCTGACGGGAGCAAGACGACGTTTGGGCGCTCTCGTCCTCGAACCGATGTGTCTTGGAGCAGGCGGGATGGTCTTCGTTGACCCGCTGTTCCAAAAATGCTTGATGGACGTGGTTAGGGAAAGCGAGGATCTGTTTGTCGAGCGGAAGGTCGATGCCGAAATCGACGGGGACGGGTGGCGAGGTCTGCCGGTGATCTTCGACGAAGGTAAATGCTTTGTTATATCTCCAGGACATCCGGAATTAAGCTGAAGCTTGAATCCTTGCAGTATTCTCTGGTCTTCGTCGACTATCCTACCTGTCGGCGTCAGATGTGTTGAGGGCTACCCCGGACATTGCCGTGTACGCCAAGATTCTCTCGGGTGGGCTGCTTCCCTTGTCCACGACATTGGCCTCGAACTCTATTTTCAAGGCGTTCTTGCATCCGACAAAAAAAGTCGAGGCTTTGCTACATGGACACAGCTATACAGCAAGCCCGATTGCTTGTAACGTCTCTTTAACGGCGTTGCAAATGGTTGAGGAGCAGGAACAGGCGTCTCAGCAGGGCCAAGGCGCCTGGGTCGAGCCGAAGGCTTTGTGGGGAGCCAATACTCGCGGTAGCTCGGGATTGTGGAGTTTCTGGGATAAGGAGTTCGTTTACCGCATCAGTCGCTCGGCAAGGGTACGGGGCGTCATGACTTTGGGCACAGTCATTGCTATCGAGCTCAAGGAGGAAGCTCAAGACGGATTCGGGGGTGAGTGTCGCTTGAAACCTATTATATACCATTTTCGCTGACATGAGATGTGCGATATAGGCTACGCTTCGTCGCTAGCTCTTGACTTCTTAACGTCGCTGCGGCAGGATGCACCGATTGCGAGCGAGTCTTCGCCATTCGCACCGTTCCATATGCATTCTCGACCTCTTGGCAACGTGGTCTACGTCATGACCAGCTTGTGGACCGAGCGAGAGGTCATAAGCGGGATGGAACAGGCGATAGAGCGCAAATTAGCATCGGGATGGTGAGCTTGTATCGTGATCTGAGGAACGAGTCTCGCGTTAGAGGAGATTTTGTATCATTTACAACGAGCATATACAACAACAAAGTCGTGCATCAGACTGGAGCAGGGGTCAAAGCGAGGTTCATCTCCACGTCAAGATCAGGCTTCGGCTTCTCGTCGTCCTTCTCTTCATCCTCGTCATCGCTCTCATCGTCTTCGCTATCCTCCTCCTCGTCGAACCAAGCTGGGTCGAATTCGTTTTCTTCCGCCCAATCTTCAAACATCTTGATCTTCTCCTCAAACAAGGTTTGGAGCATCACGGCGGCTTGGTCGACTTCTTCTTGAAGGGTGGCGATGATCCAGCAGTGGAGACCGATTTCCTCCCCAACAGCGCCAGTAAGTTTGGGATGGATGTCAAGCTTGCGGCCTGGCATGGGTACCGAAGCTTCGGCATCTGCCTCCGCAGCAGTGGCGACGGGTTTCTCGTCGGTCAGCTTAACCTGACCAAGCGGCAACTGATGAGTAGACGATTCGCCCTTGCCGGCCGTTGGAGAGCGAGCTGGAGGCGTATTAGGACCCGAGTTGCCTGTCGTGGCCACCTTCAGACGCACGTCAGGAGCATTCGGAAGCAACCTTCCACTCGGGTTCTCATCAGGCTTGGGGGTGGGTGGCAATGCCATGTTTGATGCATCGACTGAGGGTGGCGCGTTGGTATTCAAGCCGCCAGCTTTGGCGGCTCCTCCAGCTCCCATCTCCACTTTGCTTTGAACGGCGAACAACGCGTCCTCGAGCCGCTTGAGCTCGGGCGACGAGTCAGACATGGCTCCGCTCAAGGCGGCTAGCCCGAAGGGTGCGGGTTTGCGAATGATCGATCGCCTCAGAGTTCGAATGAGAATGGCAGCCCCGGTCTCCCGCTCAATCCAGGTCAAAGGCTGGAGGCCTTCGCCGGTACCGAGTAGAGCAGTACGCCAATTGATCAAAGGGTAGGATTTGGTGGGGATTAGCAGATGCGCTTCGTATCGCTGAACGACTTCGCCGAGACTGTCAAATTGTACTGGTCGTCGAAGAAAGATCAGCGTCAACAGGTATCAATGCGAAGAAGTATGCACCTACCCTGTTCAGGACGACGACGGGCAATGGGGACTTGCTGGGGTTTCGGAACATTGGAAGGAGGGAAGACGTCCTTGATCTCGGACTTTTGAACTGCCACGTCAGGCTTGGCTGGAAATGTGAGGGTCAACAACTTCCGCTTTAAAGCCGTTCCTGTGATGCTCACCTTTGCCTTCCTCGTCGGCCACCTTGCTTTTCTCCTCCTCGGGTGCTTGTACAATGGCTTCTACCTCGGCTCCCTCCAACTTGACGACCTGTGGCTTGATCGGGGTCATAGGCTCGACCTTGTCTTGAACAGCGATGGGCATGATGGTTTTTCGAGGGGTGTCAGGTGTCAATGGTTGTCAGTCGCGCGGGAAAGATGACAATCACCATCAGATTTCAAGGCATGTATGCGCAGGCTCCCTTTTCACTCCGATCCTTATAAGGGAATATGTGAAGTACCCTAGGAGACGGTGCAATATTACATCCTTTGTGCTCGCTTGGTATCGCCCCTCAGGAGCAGGGGGAAGAGTTGCAGGACATTTCGAGATTACCCGTTTCAGATCGATGATATTTGCTTCCGTCCAACGCTGATCCTTTTGAGTTCAAGGACAGATGTCGGGTTTTTTTAAAGTTGATCTACCCGCGTTTCAATTCCAGAGTGCACGTTGTTGTAAGTGATTTCAAGAGCCAGACGGCGATCTTGGCTCCGATTGCGGTCAATGAACCTGAGCCGAGTGAGATCGGCGTATGGCTCAATGATGATCTCGCTGGAAATTGACGCTTGTTTCCGGGATGGCATGGGGCATTGTGTTTAGAATTTTCACTGGTACTGTACTGTCTCATATACTAGTTCCCTAATTCTGGTGCTCGATATCTGAACGAAGTCGGATACTAGTCTCGATGCTATTTGTTCAATGGTTGTGATGGTGACTTGAGCGGATGAAAGAAGGTCGGAGAATGTAGGTGATAGGAATGGTGATCGACGTACCTTCCGACAAGAAATGTCGCTCTCGAGACGCCTGCAAATCAGCATGAGTGCAAGCGGGAACTGAAACAGCTCACGCGTTTCATGTGGGGACCCAGAGTGAACGACGGGCGATCAGGTGCGCGTCAGCTCTATGGCGATCAGGAGATCCATCGGAATATCCGCGGCTCCTATTGTCTTCATCTACAATTTAAGCTGCCACGAACCTTGAATTCGGTGCGTCACGCAGAACAAGGTACACCGCGTAATCGCAAATCCTATATGATAATGCATTCACTGACATCGTTGCGACCACAAAGAGACAATTTCATTCATTGAACACAATGAGTGCCCCATGGGTCTGCTCATAGTGACTAGGGAATCATCCCAAAATCGCTACTGGGTCGCTTGGGTGTTTGCGGTATCAGTGCTGAGATCCTGTGTGCCAGCACTACCCTCGGCAGTCAAGAGGGGGTCGGAGAGAACGCTCGAATCACCCGCCGACGCAGTGGACGCAGGAGGAAGGGGAGCCGCCGGATACGGATAGTTCACAGGGGGTTGCATCATAGCGACTGGACCCAGGGTAACAGGGGGAGGCGGTGGGAGGGCAAAACTCTCGCTCACATCCCACGGCAGATCGCCAAAAGGGAATGCATCCATGATGGGTCTCAGGACCTCAGCGATCGCCGCCGTCACTTCCTGCTTGTTGCAGTAGCGCTCCAGCGCCCCATTGTCGGCAAAAGACTTGGCCATGACAAAGATGGTAGAATCATGATATCCTTCGATTTGATAGTATTGAAATTGATTCGTGTCGGCGGAATCGTCCAGCCACAAGCGTATGGTCTGGTGGTGATCGATATGGCTCAAAGAGGTTCTCTCGACGATTTTTTTCGCAAAGTCGACCGTCATCACGCGTTGTATCAATTCGTTGAGTGTGGTCGATCAATAACGATGATTGCGAAAATTCCCATCAGACTCCCGCGCCTTATTATAGTTGCCTACATGTCCCTTGTGATCGCTGACACGCTCGCAATAGGCAGCTCCTGTGAGCTTCTTAGACAGCGATCGCCGCACTACTGTACTACGTGATATGTTGCAAAGGAGAAAGGAAGGAAAGATTGCAAAATGCTTTGGGTAACCATTCTCCGTCCTGTATTCCATAGCCGAGATATCAGATATGAGATAATGCCATTGAATGGCGACATTGTAATACTTTCGGGATTGACGGCTTCAGAACGTAGGTTGGCATTGCTGAAGATAGCGCGTTTCTCAATCCGCCCCCATCTCGCCGAACACCTCGGGTAACAACCAATCTACCGCCCAACCCTGATCCAATACCGTCCCCGGTTTGAACTTCCTCCCCAATCGCTCCTCACTACGGAACGCAAACGCCGAACCAAGAATATCGATCTCGATCCTGGGGATTGTCTGCAGGGCCGATTGAAAGCGTTCATGCGGGGTTGATATCCTCACGTCGGCCTCGGGATCAGTCTCGTTGAGAAAAGCTAGGGGGTCTAATGGGTCGATTGGGGGAAGTGGTTCCGGAACCGGGAGTTCCTTAATGTGACGATTTGGAGCATGGGGCAAGGTATGGAATGCATACGCGGGGAACGATAAGAGGAATAGTGCGTTTGATTTCGGTATTACTGCACGATAAACGAACAGTCAGTCAGGCTCTGATGCTAAGGGCCGCAGCGACAGCTTACCTCGAATTAGATTGTCCTTGCCAACGATTTTGAAAGTCCCCGCTGTCTCTTGTATCACCAGCCCTTCAATACCCTGCAGGTCCTTATGCTTTGAGCGTTTTACTGCAGGGGTTCCATGACAGAAACTAAGCCAAAGAGTGCTTCACTCACGCTATTCGACAAAACTTACCTCGCAATAAGGCCCCCGTCATGTCAGACTTGGCCAGTCTGGCACTAATCAATTCGCATCCAAGGCCGTTAGGTAGTTTAGAGGTTGACAGAGGTGGCAAGGCCGAGGAGCTTGCTATAGCCGAGCTGTGCTGCGCAACTATGTCCGGCTGATAGGGCGGTAGCGAGAGAAGTTCGGAGAGGTATGACAGATAAAGGTAATGAAGCGGTAGTAAGAGGTTATATCTACCACAAATGAGCAGAAAGCGATCAGCTGATCCCATTCGATCGAGAATTCAAGCATCATACGTACTGCACTTTGACTCCTGCCTCGATATTCCACGCCTTCCGTGTCTCCTTGCGATCCTTTAGCCCGGCTCGTTTCCGCTTAGTACCCCGAGCTTCATCTCGATCCCATCGTTCCAGCTCTTCCTTTGTCGCCAGTGCTCTCCTCTTCTTTCCCTTCTCCACTGCCAGTTGTTTTCTGGCTTGTTCATCCGCTGCAGGTCCATTCAGAGGTGGATCGACGAGGATTAGGGATTTCGAAGCGAGTCGAGCATTGTAATGTTGCGATTTGATGTGAAGGAGAGATGAGGTGGTCGATTGCGATTCTGGGAAAGGGTTCGCCGCGGAGAATTCGAGAAGGGGTTTCTGCACATCAAACCGAGACGACGGGAAATGTTAGCAGAAGTCAGTAACCGAGTCCTTCACAAGCCTGCTAACCTTGAGCGAAGCGGGCAGAGTCCGGTAAGGATCCAGTTCCTGATGCACGTTAATTTCGGCTTTCGGTGGGGCGAAAGAGTTGGCTTTTGTCGATTTTGCTGAGGACATGGTTCGGATGTTAGATTTAAACTAGGAGGAATGCGAAACGAAAATTCATTTGGAAGAACTCTATCGGCCTGTCGTCATCGCAGGTCGAGCATATTCAAATTGTCCCCTCCAACTTTTCGGCTCGAGGCGAGCGCGAGCTGATCTCGGAGGTCTCCGCCGGCCGCCCAAGGGAACGAGCTACCTCGATGACGATATCTTTTCTTATATGTTTCTTCTCTTTCGCACCCGACCTGAGGCACTTCAGGATTTGGCACTGAATAGCTTGAGATACTAGACTTTCAAAACCAGCTCGAAACCCCGCTTGAATACCGGTCATAAACCCTTGAATCCCAACTTCTCACTGCAGAAATACTTCAGAATGCGAGCTTACATTTACGACGACATTCCGTAAGTACTGCGTCACACATCTCCACAATAGGGAGCTAATCACTTAATCGCAATTGATATCTATCGATAGCGGTGACCAGCGTCTCGCCCACGACTCTGGCTCGCCCGTCACGGCTGACGAATTGAAGCAGATTGGTGTGCTTTACTGGAACATCCCTCATGACGACAAATGGGAGCAGAACATCGGTAAGAGCTTGCTCTCATAGGCGGAACTTGGCAGGAAGAGACCTGATGCTATGCCACGATTGATCTGCTGTAGATGTTCTGGCGAAGGAGCGAGACTACAAGAACGTTCGTTTGACTCCGATACTGTGAAATCCTTATATGGTACGCTGGACTGATTCTGAATGCTCGCCTTGACAGCGAGACCAGATCCTAGTCACTCGGGAAGGACTTGGAGAGATGTACGATACCAAAATCAAGTCGTTCTTCGAGGAACACCTGCATGAAGACGAAGAGATTAGGTACATTTTGGACGGAAGCGGGTTTTTCGATGTTCGCGGTAAGTCGAGCCCTGGTTGAGCTCCCCGGGTAGGCGGCTGATACTAGTGGGTAAAATAGACCATAGCGATGCCAAGTGGATCAGGATTCACGTCCTGCAAGGAGACTTGCTGGTAGTGCCCGCCGGGTGAGTTTCGAAGGTCTATCTACTTAGTCGTCATGCTGCTAACTCGAAGCGAATCGCAGAATCTACCATCGATTCACCCTGGATGAGAACGACAAGGTTCAGGCGCTTCGTCTTTTCAAGGTGAGTCCAGCTCTGAGCTTCAAAGGCCGATCCAGCTGATGCTTGGTCGCAATCTCAACAGGACGAACCGAAATGGGTCCCTTACTCGCGGTCGGATGAGGTTGACAAGAACCCGTATCGACAGGAGTATTTGTCCAGTATTAAGAGCAACTGATCGGATCGAGGACAAGTTGTGCATGTACCTCTTGTATAGGACACCGAACCTTGGTAATACAAGGCAATTCAACGCAGTACCATGAAGGCAGGCATGCAATCGTTAATTGGCCTGAGAGGGACTGAGAGCAAGAAAAGCAAAGCTATCATACAAGCTGGATTCATCCTCGGGATGTTTTCCTTTTACAGATTCCATTCCTGCTCCACCTGCTTGCCGACCAGTTCGACGGACTCAACGAGCGACTTGACAACGCGCTCGTCTGTCAACCGGTTGCAGACAACTCGCAAGTACTCCTCGTCTTTGGTCTTGCCCGGTGCGAAATCGGTCATCCAACCGTAATCTACTAGCCTGGCCACGATTTCCCGGGTAATCCGCTTCTCAGGTCCTAGATGCGATCGACTACCCGAGTAGAAGAAGCAAGCCTGAGCACAAGGTGGGTCACCCTCTTCGACCGCTGACAATGTTGACGATGAGCGGACCAAGTTGAGCACCGTCTTGGCACCTTCGAATGCAATGTCGATATGACAACCGAGTCCTTCCGATCCGTAGTACCTCCAGTGAATGTACATCTTGATAGCATCGGGACGTCGACCGCACTGCGTCGTGAATTGAGCGAGGTCGAGGACTTTGTCGGGGTGAGGTGCGCGCAGGACCCGGTCACTCGATCGCCAAGACGAGGAATCCGAACCATCGCTTGAGCCGGAGTTCTTGGTGGCTCCAACCTCGGCCAACTCGGCATCCCCGTGGAAGAGATACCCCGCCTCGAGCCGATTGGCAGCCCAAAACGTTCGCAAGTCCCTTCCAAGCAAGAACGAGCAGGTCAAGGGGACGCCGAGCATCTTGTGTGGGTTGAAGGCGATACTGTCGGCGAGCTCAGTCCCATCTAGTTTCTGCTTATGCGTAGACGAAAAGATGGCACCCCCACCCCAGCAGCCGTCGACATGAAGCCATGCGCCGTACTTTTTGGCCACAGCAGCGATCGCTCGCACGTCGTCGTAAGCGCCTCGTACTGTCGTTCCGGCCGTTGCAGCGATGTAGAAGGGAACCATGCCATTGTCCGCAGCCTTCTGCATGGCCCGATCCAGAGCCTCGGGGTCCATAGCGTCGTTCACCGTCTCGACCTTGTGCACGCACTTGCCCCCAAGCCCGATGTTCTGGGCGGCGGACATGACCGAGTAATGCGAGGCTGTCGAGGTGAAAACCGCCAAGGGTTGTTTAAGGCCCCCAACGCCCTCAGACACGACCTCAGGAAACCTGATGTTCCTAGCAATCAGCATGGCGGTGTTGTTGGCCATCGCTCCGCCAGGCATCGTCACGCCTCCAGCGAACTCTGAATCGAGACCAAACTCGCGGGCAAGCTGTTTTCCTGTGTATTTCTCGATCATCGTCAAGGCCGGTGAGACCGTGAAGACGTGAGTATTCGTGTTCAATAGGGACAAAGTGAGATCTCCCGCCAATCCTGGTGGACTTGGCGACGAGTATAGCTTGTCCATGAAACCAGGAGAGCTCGTGTTGACCGAGTTCTCGAAGATTCGGGCAATCATGTCCGACACATCAGGCTGGGGGGCGGAACTGACAGACAGGTCCAGTGCAGTTGTCAGCTCGTCCGCCGTCCGATTGTTGGTGATGATCGAGCGGGATTTAGACGAGGTCTTTGAGTGATCAGCCAAGACATCGTCATCGGCCGATTTCAACCATGGTCCCGCCGTTTGCAAGACCTTTCCATAGAGTGACAAGATCTCGTCGGCGTTGTCCGCTGCTCGGTTGAGAGTTTGTGTCATGATGAGGGGGTGGTGTGAATGAACTGGAGAGGTAAAAGGAATAATCTGGACCTGATTGACGATCACAGAGACAGATGTGTGGATCTAAAACTGATATGGCATTCCAACTTGAATGAAATGCTCTTAGGCCTTGAACTTTGATCGAAGTTCGACTCGGCACGATCGGCCGATCAACCGAAATCCGGGCGTTGTCAGGGTCAACAACGCATAGCGTAAGTTCAGGTTCGCTTATGATCACGTGACTTTTCGTGGAGCGCAATATCGTTAATCTCGAGATCCATCTACAATCAAACAGGCTATCGGCCCTGCTACGACGTCTACTTCTTAAGTCTCTCACTCGCATACGCTTCCCAGCCCATCTCGTCGAGCGTCTCGACTTTGCCCAAGACCTCGTGTTCGAGCTCCTCAGCGTAGGCTTCAACGCTCTGCAGGAGTTTGGGATCTGATGAAGCGACAATACGGATGGCAAGCAAAGCGGCGTTGGTCGAATTGTTGATCCCTACAGTAGCCGTAGGAATACCTCTCTAAAAGTCATATGAGCGGATCAGTGTCGAGACGCTTGTGGAGTTGTAAACATCCTCAACTCACAGGCATCTGCACAATGCTATACAGCGAGTCGACCCCGTCCAGCACGCTCGCCTTGACTGGCACACCGACAACAGGCAACGCGGTTTCACTAGCGACCATCCCAGGCAGATGCGCAGCTCCTCCGGCGCCGGCAATGATGCACTTCAAACCTCGACCCGCTGCGCTCCTTGCATAATCCACCATACGCTGAGGCGTTCGGTGTGCCGAACAGATCGTCAACTCGTATGGGATGTTGAACTTGTCGAGTATTCGAGTACCGGGGAGTAAGACGGGCAGATCCGAATCGGAACCCATAATGACTCCGACCAGGGGTTGAGCGTGCGAACGCCCGGCGGATGGTGCAGGCCCAATCGTCTTGCTAATCCATTCGTCATCGATGTCCTCCATCGATTGCAAGATTGTCCTCATTCGTTCGCGCACAACAGCGTCGTTTTCTCCAGTCACCGTGATGTGTCCAACCTTGCGTCCCTTTCGACACTCGGTCTTCCCGTACAGATGTACACTTGCACCCTCTACACCCAGAGCCGTCTGTACCGCCTTGTCGATCGGCTCCATGCTCGTAGACGTGCCGATCAAGTTGACCATCCCAGCGGCAGGGACTCGGAGGGAAGTCGAACCCAGGGGTAATGACAAAATGGCTCGGAGATGGTTTTCGAATTGTGACGAGTGGCAGGCTTCAATGGTGTGGTGACCAGAGTTGTGAGGACGAGGAGCGATCTCGTTGATCAATAGAGAGCCTAAGGGAACTTCAAATTTCAGTGCCCGGCTAGAGTCAGCTTGATACTTGAGACTTGGTACTCACCATCTTGCATCAAGAACATCTCTACGCCAAAGACACCGGCTCCGTCCAATACGCCCACTGCACGCTCGGCCAATCGCTTAGCCCTGGCATTGACGCTGCCATCCTCGCCGTTCTTCCTGCTACTACCGTCCCAGTCATGCATCCTCAATGGTGCAATACAGACTCGTAAGATGGAGTCCTTGTGAATGGTCTCGACCGCATCGTACGAGACCACCTCCCCGGCAACGTTTCGGACGACCATGACGGCGATTTCTTTGACGAATGGCATCCATCCTTCGGCATAGAGCGAGAGCTGCTTGCCTCCAGTTCCAGCACCAAGTTGCGACAGACTCGATGATACATCTTCGGATGAGACCGAGGCTAAGGGAGAATTTCCCTTACCATCATATGCCATCGTTCTGGATTTCAACATCATCGGGGTCCCTAAACGCTTGCCCAACGCTTCCCATTCGTCTCGAGAAGCCTCTGCAGATACAGCCTCGAAGGGAGCTACCGCGATTCCATGCTTCTCCAAATGCATCTTCTGCGCATACTTGTCTTGAATCAGCTTGATAGTTGACGCCTTGGGCTGGACGTCGCACTTCCCGGCCTGCTCGATTTCAGCAAGGACATCGGCGTTGACGTGTTCAATCTCAACCGTCAAGACATCGCAAGCTGAAGCTAGCTCCAAGATATGCTCCCGGGAGTTGAAAGGTCCGTCAGGATGAGAGGTATGGGTGGCAGGAGCCGGCGTGATCAACTTGGCCGGCGTCTTGTCGCCTGAGTCAAGGATGAGTAGCGGGATTCCAAGCAGCGAAGCCGGCTGCGAGAGCATTCGACCAAGCTGACCGCCGCCAAGAATTCCTACGGTCTTCTGAGGCATTGCACGAATTTAGATGTGGTCCTAGTTTTTCGAGGTCCTAAGAGGAGGTTGATCTGCGAAAAATATCGTCCAAGCCCTTAAATCCCACAGCTCGAGGACTCGAATATGCTCATCAGGCTGCATTGTCTGCTATCTTTGCAGGAAAGAATCTGCTTCCGTGCGGGCCCGAAATCTCTTGAAATCTGGTCGTTTGCATCCGATACACCGCGTAATAACTCGCTACAAGAGGGTGGGCCGGTTTTTTACAATTGATCAAGCGCTCCCTTCGCTAATCCTGCCTGCCTGCCACCTCGTCAACGTCCATGCTGACGACCTCGTTTCGATTGCTGGGTGTTGTCCCTTCAGCAACCCAAGCGTCTATTCGTCGTTTCAAGTCTTCGTCAGGAACGCAGTCTTCGTATTTAAGGCTGAAGATGAAGAGGGCGAGAGGGTCAATGTCTCTGGTCTGGACGGTCGGTGGAAAGGTCTTCTCAAGCGACTCACGGGACGTTATTGAAAGGATCCTTGTTGTTGGACAAGAGCACAGCCCGGATCGTGGATTGATCGACCGTGACTCGAGATACGGGCAAAATTACCGGGTTCTTC
>Ga0308160_10005507_pt1 | contig 13176 bp, 14 predicted proteins | sample PhyFR1_FD_201036 | JGI IMG/M metagenome (GOLD analysis project Ga0308160, IMG submission 201036) | Phyllosphere microbial communities from UC Gill Tract Community Farm, Albany, California, United States - DLSLF.R1 | ecosystem: Host-associated > Plants > Phyllosphere > Unclassified | place: USA... | reverse complement strand
TCAGCGGCAGGTGCGGCCTCGGCCTCCGGCTGGATATTCACCTCTGGATTTTCTTGGTCATGCATCGAAAAAACTCCTGAAATCAAAGACTTGGCTGAATGGTTGGACAAGTGCTTCTTGTCGTACAACGCCGCATATGGGGCGATCTCCTACATTTTCAAGGGACATTGCGACTCTGTTAGCAGAAAGACTGACAACATTTGTTACAACAGTTACCGATGAAGGAATTCTTTCCCTTGTTCAAGGTTCTAAGATGGTCTTCAACGCGTTGTTGACGCGTGAACAGAACAAGAACCCAACGTGGGAGAGCAGCATGAGATTGCACTTGATCAGCAGCGCCATCGTGGTTTATACCGCCCTTGCAACGGCGTGCATCTGCTACGCCGGGATGTAAACCACGCCACAAAACGTGCCATTTTAGCAGGTTGGGCAACGGTGAGGCTGGTTGGCGGGTATCTGTAGGGTGGGTTCTCGAACCCACCATTCATACGAATCGCGATAACGCCGACGCGTGATTACGCGCCGAGGCGCAACGCGTGTTCGCGCGCGATCTCCGCATCGCGCCGCTCGGCCTCGCGCTGCGACGGGCTCATCATGGTCGGCCAGCCGATCAGATGCTGCTCGGCGATCTCCGCCAGGCCCACGATCCAGGTCGGCGCTTCGTTCAGGCAGGGGATGTAATGGAAATCCTTGCCGCCGGCCGCCTCGAAGTCGTGCTTCACTTCCATCGAGATTTCTTCCAGCGTTTCCAGGCAGTCGCTGGTAAAGCCGGGGCAGATCACATCCACGCGCTCGACACCCTGGCGCGCCAGCTCGGCCACGGTCGGCGCGGTATAGGGCTGCAGCCACTCGGCCTTGCCGAAGCGTGATTGGAAAGTGACCAGGTATTCGTCCGGCGCCAGGCGCAGGCGCGCGGCCAGCAGGCGCGCCGTCTTCTGGCATTCGCAGTAATACGGGTCGCCCAGCTCCAGGGTGCGCTTCGGCACGCCGTGGAAACTCATCACCAGCTTCTGACCGCGGCCATGCGCGTCCCAGTGGGCCTGCACGGTATCGTACAAGGCGTCGATGTAGCCTTCGTGGTCGTGGTAGTGCTTCACCAGGCGCAGCTCGGGGATATTGCGCACGTTCTTGTAATGGGCGAACACGGCGTCCCAGATCGAGGCGGTGGTGGTGCCGGAATACTGCGGGTAGGCGGGCAGCACGGCGATACGGTCGCAGCCGTCGAGCTTCAATTGATCCAGCACCTCGGGCAGCGAGGGCGAGCCGTAACGCATGGCCATGCGCACCTGCACGCCTTCATGGCCGCGCTGCTCGAGCGCCGCCTGCAGCAGCTGCGCCTGCTTCTGGGTATGCACCTTCAGCGGTGAACCGTCTTTCGTCCAGATCATCTGGTACTTTTTGGCCGACGCGCCCGAGCGGAACGGCAGGATGATCAATTTCAGGATGAACGACCACACCAGGCGCGGGATCTCGACCACGCGCGGGTCCGAGAGGAATTGCTTCAGGTAGCGCTTGACGGCGGACCGGGTCGGCGCATCCGGCGTGCCGAGGTTGACGAGGACAATGGCGCTGTGGGCAATGCTGCCGTGGGTGTGGGGTGGTTCTTTGCGAAAGGGCATAAAGGAGACAGGAACGCTTGGGTCTCCATTATAGGTGCGTGCCGCCTGGCCTTCGAGAAGATAATAGTGATTGCGGCGATAGCCCAACAGTTGTTGGCTGGCGCTAGCGCCGCTTGATGACGCTTAGGTCGTCACGTGCAGGCGCACGTCGATGTTGTTGCGCGTGGCGTTCGAGTACGGGCACACGATGTGGGCCTTGTCGACCAGCTCCTGCAGCTGCGCCTGCTCCATGCCCGGGCCGTGGATCGTCAGGTCGGCTTCGATGCCGAAACCGGTCGGAATCTGGCCGATGCCGACTTCGCCGGTCACCGTCAGCTCTTCAGGCAGCTTCACTTTCGCCTGGCCGGCGACGAACTTCAGCGCGCCGAGGAAGCAGGCCGAGTAGCCGGCCGCGAACAGTTGTTCCGGATTGGTGCCGGTGGCGCCGTTGCCGCCGAGTTCCTTCGGCGTGGTCAGTTTGACGTCCAGCACGCCGTTGTCGCTGCGCGAAGTGCCTTCGCGGCCACCTTGCGAGGTGGCTTTCGCGCGGTACAGGACTTTTTCGATGCTCATGCGAACCTCCATGTTTTGGTTGGACGGAGATTGTGGCAGATGGGTGAACGGCGCAGCGCCCGGTTCAGTTAGGCCTCTTCCCGTTTCCTCAACGGCCCAATCCACAAAGCGTCAAATTTTCATGCGAGAAAATCACCCCTGGTTTGCTGCCGCCGTCTGCATGCCGCCATGAAGCGTCCTCGACACGCACATAATATTCACTGGACTGGGTAAGCTTGACCAGCAAGGCCAATAGATCCAGGAAATCCCCGAATCGCCCTGCCTCCAGATCTTCCGGAAAAAACGTCAGCTCGCAAAATACCTGATCGATCGACGTCCAGTGAAACCATGCCTGGAGATGGCGCGGGCTGGAATGTCCATCCCATACCGTCAGCAGCGCTCCGCCCCGCTGACGGAGATAGTCAGCCAGCGCGCTTCGTTCGACTTGCTCACCCTCGCTGTCGACGGCCCTGGTCAGGCTCCATCGGGTGCCGATAAATTCGAGAAGCGAACAGGCGCTTCTTGTCGAGATGCACTCCGAAAAATTTATATCTCTACATGAACCATCGACTTCATATAGGCTGGATTCCATAGCGGTCTGTTTTCAAGACGCAAGCAATTCGCGTGCATGCTTGCGCGTCGTCTCCGTAATCTCGATCCCGCCCAGCATGCGCGCCACTTCTTCCACGCGCGCCCGGTTGTTCAGCACCTCGATGCGCGACACGGTGCGCCCTTCGCCGGTCGTGCCCTTGGCCACCTGGAAGTGCTGGTTGGCCTGGCTTGCCACCTGCGGCAAGTGGGTTACGCACAGCACTTGCCGCTGCTGGCCGAGGCGCTTGAGCAAACGCCCCACGACCTCGGCCACGCCGCCGCCGATGCCGCTGTCGACCTCGTCGAAGATCAGGGTCGGCGTGGTGGTGGCGTTCGAGGTGATGACGGAAATGGCCAGCGAGATACGCGCCAGTTCGCCGCCCGAGGCCACCTTGGCCAGCGGCCGCGGCGCCACGCCGGCGTGGCCGGCCACCAGGAACTCGACCTGCTCCAGGCCATGCACGCCCGGCTCGCAGGGATTGAGCGCGACCGCAAAACGCCCGCCACCCATGCTCAGTTCCTGCATCGCCAGGGTGACCTGTTCGCTCAGGGCCCGGGCCGTCGACACGCGCCGCGCAGACAATCGATTTGCTACCTTCCTGTAGGCGCTTTCCGCCTTTTCTTCCTGGCGCTTGAGGCCATCGATGTCGGTGGCGTCGGCCAACTGGCGCAGCTTGGCGGCCAGCGCGGTGTGTTCCTCGGGCAGTTCTTCCGGCGTCACGTGATACTTGCGCGCGGCGCTGTGCAGGGCGTCCATGCGGGCATCGACTTCGCGCAGGCGCGCCGGGTCGAGCTCGACCTTGTCGATGTAGTTGTTCAGCGCATACACCGCTTCCTGCAGCTGGATGCGCGCCGGCTCCATGCAGTCGAGCACGGCCTGCAGTTCGGCATCCACGTCGACGAGTTTGCCCAGCTTGGTGTTCAGCGAGGACAGCTGCGACAGGATCGGGTGGTCCGATTCCGAGATGGCGGCCAGCGCCTCCTGCGCGCCGTCGAGCAGGCTGGCGGCGTGCGACAGGCGGCTGTGCTCGTTGGTGACCTCGGTCCACTCGCCGGATTTCGGCGCCAGCTTGTCGAGCTCGCTCACCTGCCATTCGAGGCGCTCGCGTTCGAGCAGCACGTTCTTGGCGTTGGTTTCGTATTCCTCGCGCTGGCGCGACAGCGCGCGCCAGGCGCGGTAGGCCATCGCCACTTCCTGGGACTCAAGCGAGGCGGCGGCATCGCGCACGGCGATCTGGTTGTCGAGCAAGGCGCGCTGGGCGTCGGATTTCAACAGGCTCTGGTGCGCGTGCTGGCCGTGGATGTCGACCAGCATGTCGCCCAGCTCGCGCAGTTGCCCGGCGGTGGCGGCGATGCCGTTGATGTAGGCCTTCGAGCGGCCGGCGTTGTCGATCACGCGGCGCAACAGCGCCCCGCCCTCTTCACTGGCGAATTCGTGCTGCTGCAGCCAGGAACTTGCTTCTTCGGTGAGGGCGAAGTCGGCCGTGATGTCGGCCTTGGCCGCACCCTCGCGCACCATGCTCGCTTCGCCGCGGCCGCCCAGCGCCAGTTGCAGCGCATCGATCAGGATCGACTTGCCGGCCCCGGTTTCGCCTGTAAAAACCGAAAAGCCGTTGGCGAATTCGAGTTCGATCGCGTCGACGATGACGAAGTCGCGGATGGTCAGTGTGCGCAGCATGAAGAAACAGGTCTCCTGTCGGTTCTTTTACTTGAGTTTGCCGTCGTAGGACGGGTATTCGTGCCAGTGCAGCTTTTCGCGCAGGGTGTTGTAGTAGCTCCAGCCTTCCGGGTGCAGGAAGGTGATGGTGTTCGGCGAGCGCGAGATGATGATCTCGTCGCCGTGCTGCAGGCTGGCGAAAGTCTGCATGTCGAAGTTCACAGAGATGTCGCGGCCACTGACAATGGTGACCACGATCTCGCTGGTATCGGGCACGGCGATCGGCCGGTTCGACAGCGCGTGCGGCGCGATCGGCACCAGCACGATGCCCTGCAGGCTGGGGTGCAGCAACGGCCCGCCGGCCGACAGCGCATAGGCCGTGGAACCGGTGGGCGTGGAGACGATCAGCCCGTCCGAACGCTGGTTGTACATGAACTGGCCGTCGACCGTCACGCGCAGCTCGGCCATGCCGGCGCCGCTGCCGCGCGCCACCACCACGTCGTTCACGGCCACGCCGCAGAACATCATTTGCCCGTCGCGCATCACGCGGCCCTCGAGCAAACTGCGCTTTTCGGCGGTGGTCTTGCCTTGCAAAATTTCGCCGAGCGCCGGCAGCATGCGCTCGACCGGGATGTCGGTAATGAAGCCGAGCCGGCCGAGGTTGATGCCGATAAGCGACACGTCGTACTTGGCCAGCTGGCGCGCGATGCCGAGCATGGTGCCGTCGCCGCCCATCACGATCACGAGGTTGGCCTGCTCGCCGATGGCGTTGACGTCCATCGCCTCGATGCCGGGCATGCTCAGGTGCGCCGCGGTGTCGGCCTCGAACACCACGCGGTAGCCGGCCTCTTGCAAAAAGGCGAGGACGCGTTCGACGGGTTCTTCGATGCCGGCCGTGTTTTGCCGCACCACGAGCGCGATGAGTTGTTGCGCTTGATTTGTTTCTTGCTCAGGGGGCATGGGTCTCTCGGCAGTAGAAGGCGAACACGCTGAGATTAACCGATAATCCCAGCGCCTGCCACTTGGCCGCGCATCGAATACTGTACAAAATCACAGTATAGATGGGCCGGCACGGTAACTGCAAGTTCAGCCCATCATTCCCATGGCGGCAGCGAAGATCGCCGCCAGCAAAATGCTCACCGTATGCGCCGTCATCAGGACCATCCAGCGCAGGGCGGTCATGGTGCGGCTGCCGCCATACACCTTGCGCATGGCGGTTGGCAAATAGAACACCAGCCACAGCCCGAGCGCCTTGCCCACTAGCGGCACGAAGTCGGGTATCACCATGAGCAGGCTCAGGCACAGGAAGGCAAAGGCATTCGTGTGCAGCGCGAACAGCACGTGTTCGCCGTAGCGGCGTCCGGAACCCAGGTACAGCAACTTCAGGAAGCCGGCAAAGACCGGCATCAACAGGAAGATGGCGTAAGGGGCGTAGCTGAAGAAGGCACGCTTCATGGCGTCGCTGCGCACGTCTTTCGGCAAATCGCTGAAGTGCCCGACCTTCGCGCCCAGCGAGGGGCTCACTTTTGAGACGGCATCGCGCACTTCATGCGAGTCCTCGTCGAATTCGATCAGGGCCGGCTTGTCTTTTTCTTTGGCCTTGTCTTTGTCCACTGGCTTGGCAGCGGGCGGTACGGCCGCCGGCGCGCGTTTGCCTGCCGGCGCCGGCTGCACAACGGACGCCTTCGGCTTTGGCGCGTCCGTGTCCTTTTCCTGGGTGCCGATATTGATGCCGCTGAGCTTGAACAGGGCAAAGAAGATGATGCTGAAGCTCAGGTACAGGCGCAGCGGCTCGACGTAGCGCACGCGGCGGCCCTCGATGTATTCGCGCGTCAATTGGCCCGGCTTGAACAGCAGCAGCTTGACCGACTGCCACAGCTTGCCTTCCAGCGCCACGTAATGGGCCACGAACTCGTGCAGGAACTCGCGCGCGCTGGGCACGTGCAGGATGGCGGCCTGGCCGCACTCCTGGCAGAAATTGCCGCTGAGCGAGGTAGCGCAATTCGGGCAATGGGTGGCGCGGTGCTGCAGGTAGGCTTCGGATTTCACGGAACGGGCCAGGACAATGAGGGCGAAGTGTTCATGTTATCCAGTTAATTGCAAAAAAGCATCATAAACCGTCGTTCAATTGCGCGACTGTCGCCGGCGCGACGCGTTAGGATAAATGCAAGAGTCAGCAACAGGAGAATACCCATGGTTACCGAAACCAAAGACCGCTTCGTCAACACGGATGCGAAGATCGAGAACGACGGCGTCAAGCGCCAGCCGCACGAGCGCGACGAGTCGCCAGACGGCCAGGACACCGAGCCGCGCGGCATCATCAAGCAGGCCGCCGAAGACCTGGCCCAGGGCCTGGTCGATACCGACGCCCGCAACACCCCTGGCATCAGCGTTGCCGTCGAACCCGACGCCGACGCCACCGGCCAGGCCAACCCGCAACCCGACCGCCACCGCTCGATGCGCGACCACGATTCCGTCGAGCCCGTGCCGGGCAAGAACCGATAACAGGAGATCACATGACCATCAAACGCAACGGCAGCGCCGTCTGGAGCGGCGGCCTGAAGGACGGCAAGGGCGCCGTGTCCACCGGCAGCGGCGTGCTGAAGGATTCGCAGTACGGTTTCAACACCCGCTTCGAGGACGGCCCCGGCACCAATCCGGAAGAACTGATCGGCGCGGCGCATGCCGGCTGCTTCACGATGGCGCTGTCGGGCCAGCTCGGCCAGGCCGGGCTGACTGCCGAGGAACTGCGCACCACGGCCACGGTGTCGATGGAAAAGGTTGAGGGCGGGTTCAAGATCACGGCCGTGCACCTGGACCTGGTCGCGAAGATTCCCGGCGCCAGCCAGGAGGCGTTCGACAAGGCAGCCACTACGGCCAAGGAAAACTGCCCGGTGTCGAAGCTGCTCAATGCCGAGATCACGCTGGCGTCGCGCCTGGAGAACTGATCCGGTCGTTTTATCGGGGTAAACGGCGCATGCCGCGTTGGCATCCATTACCTGAAACGCTAACCGTACGGTGGGCACCCCGTGCCCACGCGGTACGCACGTTCGCTTGCACCCGCGGCGGTGATTATTCGCTCGCACGGTATCCGGCGGCCACGAACATCTTGTCGTGGGCCTTGGAGACGATACGAGCGATCTTTTACGGCTGCGGGTGCACGGATACGTGCGTACCGCGTGGGCACGGAGTGCCCACCCTACGGTTACGGCAACGATGGAACGAAGCCGCCGATGCATCGCGTGACGAACCGTGCGTTTTTCGCGTCGCGCCCGCCTCCGGCAAGGATCGTCCCAAACGCATAAAATTGCGACTTTCTGAACCATCAAGAAAGACACCTCCATGCGCATCCTGCACACCATGCTCCGCGTCGGCGACCTGCAACGCTCGATCGATTTCTACACCACCGTGCTCGGCATGAAGCTGCTGCGTACCAGCGACAATCCCGAGTACCAGTACAAGCTGGCCTTCCTCGGCTACGGCAGCAATCCCGACCACGCGGAACTCGAGCTGACCTATAACTACGGCACCGACAGCTACGACATGGGCACCGCCTACGGCCACATCGCCATCTCGGCCGACGACATCTACGCCACCTGCGACGCCGTGCGCAACGCCGGCGGCAACATCACGCGCGAACCGGGCCCGGTCAAGGGCGGTTCGACCGTGATTGCGTTCGTCACCGACCCGGACGGCTACAAGATCGAGTTCATCCAGCGCAAGGACAACGAAGGCGGCTCGGGCCTGAGCAACTAAGCTGCAACTGAGGCTGCAACAAGCCCATCGGCGAAAATCGGCCCTGCCCAGCAGGGTCGGATGCTTGCTGTTAAAATTCCTGCGCCTGTTTCCACAGGCATCAATACGTCTTCGGGGCGGGGTGGAAATCCCCACCGGCGGTAAGGCCAGCCATGGCCAAGCCCGCGAGCGCCTGTCACTCCCGTGACAGGGTCAGCAGATCTGGTGCGATTCCAGGGCCGACGGTCATAGTCCGGATGAAAGAAGATGTGCGCTGCAATGCGCCTTGCCTTTGCTCGTCTGTGCGGCGCGCGGGCAGGGTGTGTCAATTCGCTTGCCCTGATGCGTTTTTCGCCAACTTTACGCGAGGAGCGTTTCACATGTTAGTCAATACCTATTCCCTTCACAGCACCGACCTGGAAGGCCGCATCGCCGCGGCGCTGGCCGCCACCCGTGCCGGCATCCCGGTCATCCTGCTCGACGATTTCGACCGCGAAAACGAGGCCGACCTCATCGTTGCCGCCGAAAAGCTGAGCGTCGAAACCATGGCCCTGATGATCCGCGAATGCAGCGGCATCGTCTGCCTGTGCCTGTCGGCCGAGCGCGTGCGCGAGCTGGAACTGCCGCCGATGGCCATCGAAAACGGCAGCCGCTACGGCACGCCGTTCACGGTGTCGATCGAGGCGCGCCATGGCGTGACCACCGGCGTCTCGGCACTAGATCGCGTCACCACCATCCGCGCCGCGATTGCCGCCGACGCCAAGCCGGACGACCTGGTCCGTCCAGGCCACGTGTTCCCGCTGCGCGCGACGCCGGGCGGCGTGCTGTCCCGTGCCGGCCATACCGAAGGCTCAGTCGATCTGTCCATCATGGCCGGCCTGCAGCCGTCGGCCGTGCTGTGCGAGCTGATGAACCCGGACGGCACCATGATGCGCGGCGAGGCCATCGAACGCTTCGCCGAGGAACGCGGCTTCCCGATCCTGACGATTGCCGAGATGATCGAGTGGCGCAAAAGGCAGGCCTGAACCCGGCATAAGCCCGGCGCAAGTCATGCATGAGGAACGGCGCTGCGGCGCCGTTTTTCTTTGCGGAAGCTTTTACAAGTCATCATTGCATCGCGTCAACGACCACTTTGACCGAGGACAAGCCAACTCTTCAATACCCGAACGAAGCAGCCGAGCCCGACCTAGACTGAAGTATCAACTCGTCAATGGAGGCGCGTCATGTCCGGTTCCCGTTCGTCCAGGCTTTCCCATCCATCCCGCGCACCGATGCCGGGCGCGGCCCTGGCGCTGTCTGCCCTGCTCTGCGCTTCTTTGACTGCATGCGGTGGCGGTGGTGGCGGCCACAGCCATGCTCCACATCCAGCGCCGCCCGTCCAGCCAGCGCCGCCCCCGCCGCCGGTCAATCAGGGCCCGCTCTACGACTTTACCCCCATCGGCCTGCCCGGCATCACCTACGGTGTGGTCGACCGGCAAGGCATCGCCAACGGCGGCCTGGTGACAGGCAGCTCGTGGAATGCATCGGGCATCGTCCGGGCTTTCCTGTACAACGGCAAGACCAACATCGACCTCGGCACTTTCGGTGGGGCAAACGCGCGTGCCTTCGCCGTCAACCGCTGCGGCCAGGTGGCCGGCTGGGGCCAGACGCCGTCCGGCATTCCCCACGCCTTCTTCTACGACGGCACCTTGCACGACATTGGCACGCTGGGCGGCGAGTCCTGGGGCGTGTCGATCAGCACCTGCGGCAAGGTGGCCGGCTGGTCCACGGTACCCGGCTCGCCGCGGCACGCCTTCTATTACGACGGCAAGTCGATGCGCGATCTCGGCACCCTGGGTGGGCAGATCTCGGAGGCGCTCGACGTGAATGCGGCCGGCCAGGTGGTCGGCACCTCCACCATCACGGGCGAAAACGTGCTCCACGCCTTCCTGTACGACGCCCGCACGGGCGCGCCGCTGCTGGACCTGAACCCACCCGGCTTCAGTTCGCAGGCAATCGACATCAACGAGGCCGGCCAGATTGCCATCAGTGCGCGCGACCCCGTGGTCGATGGCCTGCTGCGCGCCTTCCGCTACAGCGGCGGCGTCCTCCAGGACCTCGGCATGCTGCCTGACACCAACGGTTCGGTACCCCATGCGATCAACGACGCCGGCCATGTCGTCGGCTACGTCTACAGCAACTTCGGCCAGGTCGCCTTCGTGCATGACGGCACGAGCATGCGCAGCCTGGGCACGCTGAACGGCGGACGCTTCTCCGATGCGAATGCCATCAACGCATCCGGCCTGATCGTCGGCCAGGCGGTCGACGGCAACACCGGGCCCGAGCACGCCGTTGCCTGGGGGCCGGGCTATGGCCTGGTCGACCTGAATACGCGGGTGAAGGATTTGCCGGCGGGGCTGGTGCTGCTGGAGGCGGAAGCAGTGGCCGACGATGGCGCGATTGCCGTGCGTACCAGCGCCGGGCTGGGCCTGCTGCGTCCGAGAAAGGACGATGGCAAATAAGCGTTCAAGGAACGACAACGGCGCCACAGGGGCGCCGTTTTTTATTTGCATCCAGGGCTCAGGATGCAAATTCTGTATGCATGCTTATTTTTGCAGCAGATTGTTCACCGGCACCAGATCGGCCTCGCGCAGCGCACCGGCCGCCGCCTTCAGGCGCAGGCCGTTCAGGATGGTGTTGTAGCGCGCGCGGGCCAGGTCGGTGCGGGTCGAGTACAGCTGGCGCTGGGCATTGAGCACGTCGATGTTGATCCGCACGCCCACCTGGTAGCCCAGCTTGTTCGATTCCAGCGCCGACTGGCTCGACACTTCGGCCGCTTCCAGCGCCTTGACTTGCGCCATGCCACTGTTCACGCCCAGGAAGGCCTGGCGCGCCTGCAGGGCGGCGTTGCGGCGCGTGGTTTCGAGGTCGTTGCGGGCCTTGTCTTCCAGCGCGATCGATTCGCGCACGCGGCTGGTGACGGCGTAGCCGCTGAAGATCGGCACCGACCACTGCACGCCGATCGAGTTGTTGCGTCCGTCGCCCGAGCTATTGGTGCGGCCGCTGACGTTGCTGCGGCCGGTATTCGCCACCAGGTCCAGCGTGGGCAGGTGGCCGGCGCGGTTGCGCGAGATGTCGCGCTTGGCCGATTCCAGCGCCAGTTCCGAGGCGGTCACGCCATAGTTCTGGGTTTCGGCCGAGCTGACCCAGGGGTCGACCACGGCCGGCTGCGGCGAGGTCAGCGAGACACCGGCCTGCAGCGGCGCCAGCGCGTCCGGCGCCTGGCCGATGATCATCTGCAGCATGGTGCGGCGGTTTTCCAGCTCGTTGACGGCGGCAAACTCCTGCGCCACCACCAGGTCGTACGCGGCCTGCGCCTCGTGGGTGTCGGTGATGGTCTGGGTGCCGACCTCGAAGTTGCGCTTGGCCGAGGCCAGCTGTTCGGTCACGGCGCTTTTCTGGGCGCGGGTCGATTCCAGCGTGTCTTGCGCCGCCAGCACGTCGAAGTAGGCTTGCGCCACGCGCGTGATCAGGTCTTGCTGGGCTTGCGCAAACTGGGCTTCGGCAATCGCCTGGGCGAGCTTGCTTTGCTCGTAGGTCTGCCAGCGGTCCCAGCGGAACAGCGGCTGGGTCAGCGACAGGCCATATTGGTTGGTGCGCAGGTCGGAACCGCTGCCGGCAATCACGGTCGGCACGCCGCCGATGACCACCGTCTGGCCCTGGTTGAAGGGCGAAAAGTCGTTGTCGTTCTTGGCGTAGGACCCCGATGCCGCCACCGTCGGCAGCAACCCCGCACGCCCCTGTGTCACCCGTTCGCGGCCGGCGGCGAGCGAAGCGCGCGCGCTGGCGTAGGCGGCATCGTTGGCCAGGGCCTGCTGGTAAACCTGGATCAGGTCGATCGCGTTCGCATCGAACGACACGAACGCGCTGGCCAGCAGCATGGCGATGAGGGGTTTCTGCATTGCGGTCTCCGTCGGAGTCATCAAAAGTTAGGAAAGCAGGTCAATACTTCGGCATGGCCGGATCGACCTGTACAGCCCAGGCGTGTATTCCGCCCGTCAAATTCGTTACGTTGTCGAAGCCGTTACGCTCCAAAAAGGCGGCCACCTGCATGCTGCGCGCGCCGTGGTGGCAGATGCAGACGATTTCCTGGTCGTCGGGCAGCTCGCCGGCACGGATCGGGACCAGGTGCATCGGGATCTGGGTCGAGCCTGCGATGTGGCAGGTGGCGAATTCCCAGTTCTCGCGCACGTCCAGCAGCAGCGGGCGCTCGCCTTCGGGAGCGGCCACGCTTGCAGCCAACTTCGCAGCCAGCTCGGGAGCGGTGATGTGCTGCATCGTGCCGTCCTTAGAAAGTGAAGCGCGAGGCGACCGGCGCGCCGGCCAGCGGCCTGGCGTTGGTCTCGAACAGCTTGACCGTGTCGTAGCCGGTTTCCGACACGCGCGTCACGATCTCGCAGGTCATGGCCGGCGCCTGGCCGACGATGGCGGCGATGCGCCCGCCGACCTTGAGCTGCTGGAGGAAGGCTGCCGGCAGGCTTTCCAGGCCGCCCGAGATGACGATCACGTCGAACGGTGCGCCCTTGTCCCAGCCTGCAGCGGCATTGCCTTCGACCACCGTCACGTTGTCGACGCCAGCCTTTTTCAGGTTCTGCTCGGCCAGCGCCTTGATTTCCGGCGACAGTTCGACGGTCGTGACCTGGCGCGCCTGGTGCGCCATCAGCGCGGCCATGTAGCCGGAACCGGCGCCGACTTCCAGCACGGTTTCGTTCTTTTGCAGCTTCAGTTCCTGCAGGATGCGCGCTTCGACTTTTGGATTGAACATCGCCACGCCGCCCGGCAGCGGGATCTCGACGTCGGCGAAGGCCAGGTTCTGATACGCCTCGGGCACGAACTGTTCGCGCTTGACCACGTGCAGCAGGTCGAGGACGTCCTGATCCAGCACGTTCCAGGGACGGATCTGCTGTTCGATCATGTTGAAGCGGGCTTGTTCGATATTCATCTTGATACTCAGTGGTAAAAGAAATAATCCGATATTTTATCGTTGAACTGCCTCAGGACGCA
>Ga0308160_10005506_pt1 | contig 13180 bp, 12 predicted proteins | sample PhyFR1_FD_201036 | JGI IMG/M metagenome (GOLD analysis project Ga0308160, IMG submission 201036) | Phyllosphere microbial communities from UC Gill Tract Community Farm, Albany, California, United States - DLSLF.R1 | ecosystem: Host-associated > Plants > Phyllosphere > Unclassified | place: USA... | reverse complement strand
AATGATATTCTTATTGTAACGGAGTGCACAGAATGGATTACCAAAACGTCTTTCAATTGATGGATCAGGAACGAAACGAGTTATTTTCAGTATTAGATAGAATTGCTTACGATCCCGCCGGCGGTGATGCTTATATTCACGCGATACGAACGGCCATGATCACACATTTGCCACATCGGATAAGCGCCGCATTAAGTCAACAAAAAACGTCGATCAAACCAAGGCCGTACCTTATTTTAAGAAATGTGCCAGTAGATAAAGAGGTCTTTTTCTCCCCTTGCCCCAACCAATACACCCCCTCGGCTAAATCGGGGAATATCAGTGAAAATTTCTTGGTCGGTATCTCTTCGTTAATCGGTGAACCCTATTCGATGTATTTCGAGGGGAAAGAGTTGATTAATAACTTGATCCCAAAACGCGAAGCCAAAAAAGAATATACCGGTCTGGGATTCGACGTTGAACTGGACTTCCATATTGAAAATGCGGCCCTGAAACACCTGGAGCAGTTCAACGTCTCACCTATGGGCCTGCTGTTGGCCGGCGTGCGCCGTGATCCGCACAGCCCGATGACGCGCATCTCCGATTCGCGTCTGGCCATCGCTCAGCTTAGTCGCGAGGATTTAGAAACGCTGGCCAGCCAGCTGTACAGCATCAAGCTGCCGTACCGTTGGCACCAATCTATGCAGGTCGGGCGTGAAGAGACTGAGTTGGTACCGCTGATTTCGCAAAACCAAGTGTTGCCGGATGTTAGCGCAGTCTTCTATCCCGGCATGATTGTGGCCAGCACGCCGCGAGCGGAAGTTGCGCTGGAACGTTTCTATGGTCTGGTGAAAGAAAACGCCATCGGTATCGATATTTGCCCAGGTGATTTGGTTTATATCGATAATCGCTTTGTGCTGCATTCGCGCGATAAATTCATACCTTCTTTCGATGAAAAAGGTAAGCCGTTACGTTGGGTGCAACGTGTCTTCGTTTCGGCAAATTTGTGGAATCACCGCAACCTGAATCAGGTTGAAGAGCGTATTTTCTCAATTTAAGGACATCATTCATGTTAAACGTTTTTCTTTCTATACTGCCCATTTTTTTGTTAATCGTATTAGGCTATTTGTCAAAGCTATATGTTAAAGATGTCGCCGTATTCTGGGGCTTCTCTGACAAGTTTGTTTATTACCTTTTTTTTCCAGCACTGTTGATATTAGATATCAGTGAGGCAGATTTTAGCGGTGCAGACAGTTTTTATCCCGTCATGGCGACCATTATTTCCACGCTGATTGTCGCGCTGATTATTTTCGTTGGGAAGCTGTACTTCAATACTTCATCCGATCTGTTTACCTCCATTTTTCAGGGCGGAGTCAGATACAACTCTTATGTCTTCATCGCACTCTCACAATCGCTGTTCGGCAGTGAGGGGGTGGCGCTGTCCGGCTTCTTTGTGGCATATATGATCATTCTGACCAATATCATGAGTGTGTTGGTGATGAACCACTACGGCACCGGTAGCAAGAAAAGCCTGAGTGGAGCGCTGTTGGCACTGACGAAAAACCCCCTGATCATCGGCGCGCTGTTGGGGGTGCTGATGAACCTGTGCAACCTACACATTACCGGCGCGATAAAACAGCTGTTCGTGTATCTGTCTCACGCTGCAACGCCACTGAGCCTGATGTCGGTTGGCGCAGGGCTGATTGTCAGCATGCATATCCGCAAGCTGGTTTCCATCTCTTATGCGACCATGCTGAAATTGGTGGCAATGCCTTTGATTACCATTGCGCTGGTTCACTATTTCGGTGCCACCGGCGTGCCGGCCCGCATCGCGATTCTCTATTCTGCCGTCCCTTGCGCTGGCAACGCCTATATTTTGGCGCGGCAAATGGGTGGCGATCATGAAGCGATGGCCTCCATAATCACCTCGACGACGCTGCTTTCGATCATCACCGTCACCTTCATCCTGGGCAGCGTAGCCCTTTAAGGGGTTTGAGGGTCAAGCGTACGGAAACGTACGCTTGACCCTCAAACCCCATACACTGTATCGGGTGGACGGCAAGACCTGGTTGAGCACTGTTGCAAATAGCAGATAGCGTTAAACTTATCGCCACCTTTTTGCTGAGGGAGCAGCGTATGGATCCTTTCCGTGGTCGTCATTTTCAGCATGACATCCTCCTGGGGGCGAGATGCGTCTGGTGAGCAGAGCCTTTGAAATGTAAGACTCTATTACCGAACATGAGGTCTGTCCCTCCTCAATCTTTGCAACAGTGCCGTTATTTTGATGGATGCGACCTACGGCAGTCGACGTATGTGCATTGAATGACGGGAACACAGCGTGTTACATGCGGCGGCAATCTCTCGCGTGGTCATGTCTTTGGCGTACAGCAACAGGATTTGGTTATCCATCCCGGTAATGCGGGTCTGGTTTTTCTTCACCAGTTGCGATTTAAAGGTTGCTTCGCGATCGCGTGCAATACGCAGCTCCAGCGGGCGATCAACAGTGGTTACGATCTTTGTCGAGTAGTCATTGCGGGGTATTGGAGCCAGATTTGGGCTGATTTTTATCGTAGCCCAGGTGGTGAGTCATTTCAGCGTTGGGAGCTGCCTCGACGCTAATTTTCTTCAGCAGGCGAGCGAACTGGCTAAGGTCCTCAGGGGTTTTGAGATTTTTGACCAATTCGTTAGCCAGAGCTTGCAACTGTTTTCGTCCATAAATTAACCTTCATTTGATGCTGGATTGAACATATCAAAATCAGGCAATTACACAACTTTATGTACAGGCTCAATACAGTTAATCAGTGGCGCTTACCTTCGTCGTCGTCGCTGAAATCACTACCTTCGTCGTCCGCGTTCGGATCTTCAAAATAAGTCCCCCAACCGTCGTAGTTGACACCACAGCGCTCCGCCAGCGCCACCAATTGCTCCACCTGCGTGTCGATGAGTTCGGCGTTCAGACCAACTTCACTGATCACATCGCAGCCCATCACCAGTGAACCGTCTTCAATTTCCAGCTCTTCAGCGTCGGTCACTTCAAAGCCCAGCTTGAAGGCTTCCACGGCAGCCTGCTCCAGTGCTTCAAATTTTTCAGCAGAGAGATGGTGCTCTATGGTATAGAGCGCGTGTGGATCGCTGCCATCTTCCAGCAGTTCTTCGATGATCAGGCGGGTATCTTCACGTTGTTCTTCCACCAATGCACGGTTTGCCATACCTATATCCTCAAGTCAGATTTCCTTCTATTTTCACACACTGCCGATATGGCTTCCATGATAAACATGAAAGATTTCTGCTCAAGAGTTGAAATTGAATATTCACACATATAAAGTGAATTATAATTCAACAAATCAACCAGGATATACGGAAATGAGTACCAGAAACCCGTTCTACAAACGCCACTTGCTAAGGTTAATGGATCTCACACCTACAGAGCTGCTGGCGCTGCTGGCACTGGCTGCCGATCTTAAACAGGCGAAAAAGCAAGGCCGGGAAACACGCCGACTTCTGGGCAAAAACATTGCGCTCATTTTCGAAAAAAACTCGACCCGTACCCGATGTGCTTTCGACGTTGCCGCATTCGATCAGGGCGCCCAGATCACCTACCTCGGCCCAAGCGGTAACCAGATCGGCCATAAAGAATCGATGAAGGATACCGCCAGAGTGCTAGGCCGCATGTACGATGGCATTCAGTACCGTGGCTACGGCCAGCAATGGGTGGAAACGCTGGCCAACCATGCTGGCGTACCGGTGTGGAACGGGTTGACCAACGAGTTTCATCCAACCCAGTTGCTGGCGGATCTGCTCACCGTGCAGGAACAATTGCCGGGTAAGGCGCTGCACGAAGTGAAGCTCGCCTATGTCGGTGATGCACGCAACAACATGGGCAATACTCTGCTGGAGGCCGCCGCATTGACGGGCATGGATCTACGGCTGGTAGCCCCGAAGGGCTGTTGGCCCCAGGCAAAACTGGTAGCCGAGTGCCAGGCGATGGCACAACAGACCGGCGCAAAACTCACATTGACTGAAGATATCGCCACAGGGGTGAAAGACGCAGACTTCCTCTATACCGATGTGTGGGTGTCGATGGGTGAGCCGAAAGAAACCTGGCAAGAACGTATCGCGCTGCTAAAGCCATACCAAGTCAACACAGCGATGTTGAAACTGACCGGCAATCCGCAAGTAAAGTTCCTGCATTGCCTGCCAGCATTCCATGACCATCAAACCACACTCGGCAAGCAAATGGCGGAACAGTACGGGCTGCACGACGGCATGGAAGTCACCGATGCGGTGTTCGAATCGCTGCACAGCGTCGTATTTGATCAGGCGGAGAACCGGCTACACACCATTAAGGCGGTGCTGGTCGCCACGCTGAGCGAATCGATTTAAATCCGCCATAACTAATTAGGATGTCGAGTGGCAACCAGGCTGCTGGGCATCAATGGCAAAAATCGACGTTTTACCGTTTGCAGTAGCGAGAAGCCTGCGTATAATGCGCGGCAATTCGCCAGGAGAAAGCATGAAACACAACCTTTGTTTTGCTACCCACAATCGGCAGCCAATTAGCAGTTCGCTGCCGTTGTTTCTCTTGTTGCTAGACTGATTGTTTCAGGCCCCTCGTTGAGGGGCTTTTTTTTGCTTTGAGAATATCCCAACGTCCCGCGCCACGGGCATGCGTCGAGGAAAGTAAAAAATGGCCAATCCGCTGTATCGCAAACATATCATCTCTATTAATGACCTTAGCCGCGAGGATCTGGAACTGGTGCTGCGCACTGCCGCCAGCCTGAAGGCCCATCCGCAGCCGGAACTGTTGAAGCACAAGGTGATCGCCAGTTGCTTCTTTGAAGCCTCGACCAGAACCCGTTTGTCATTCGAAACCGCGATGCACCGCCTCGGCGCATCGGTAGTCGGTTTCGCAGACGGCAACAACACCTCGTTGGGTAAAAAAGGCGAAACCCTGGCCGATACCCTCTCGGTGATTGGTACCTATGTGGATGCCATCGTGATGCGTCACCCACAGGAAGGTGCGGCGCGTATGGCATCGGAATTCTCTGGAGGCACGCCGGTACTCAACGCCGGGGATGGTGCCAACCAGCATCCAACCCAGACCCTGCTGGATCTGTTCACCCTAAAGGAAACCCAAGGCCGTCTAAATAAGATCAACATCGCCATGGTCGGCGACCTGAAATATGGTCGCACCGTGCACTCGCTCACCCAAGCGCTGGCCAAATTTGAGGGAAACCGTTTCTATTTTATCGCCCCAGATGCACTGATGATGCCAGCTTACATCCTGAAAATGCTGGATGAGAAAGGCATTGAATACCGCTTGCACAGCAGCATTGAGGAAGTGGTGCCAGAATTGGATATTCTTTACATGACGCGGGTACAGAAAGAGCGTCTCGACCCCTCCGAATACGCCAACATGAAGGCACAGTTCGTGCTGCGCGCGACAGATCTGGCCGGCGCGCGCAACAACCTGAAGGTGCTGCATCCGTTGCCACGCATTGATGAGATCACCACCGAAGTGGATAAAACGCCGTATGCCTACTACTTCCAACAGGCGGGCAATGGCATCTTTGCTCGCCAGGCACTGCTGGCACTGGTACTAGACGCGGATTTAGCACTATAAGAGGAGAGCCACCATGACCCACGATAACAAAATGCAGGTCGAAGCGATCAAATGCGGTACGGTGATTGACCACATTCCCGCACAGATCGGCTTTAAGCTGCTAACCCTGTTCAAACTGACCGCCACCGATCAGCGTATTACCATTGGCTTGAACTTGCCTTCCAACGCGCTGGGTCGCAAGGATCTGATCAAGATCGAGAACACTCTTCTGACCGAACAGCAAGCCAACCAGCTCGCTATGTATGCACCTAAGGCGACGGTAAACCGCATTGACAACTACGCAGTAGTGCGCAAGCTGACCCTCAGCCTGCCGAACCATATTGATGGCGTGCTAACTTGCCCCAACAGCAACTGTATCAGCCGCAGCGAGCCGGTGGCGTCGAGCTTCAGTGTCAAATCCCACGATGGCGATGCGCACCTGAAATGCCGCTATTGCGAGAAAGAGTTCGAACATCAGGTGGTGCTACAGGCAGACTGAAATAAGCCCGGCAACGCTGTTAATCTGTTCGCCACGCCTTATAATAGAACGCTGTTAAGCACCTATCATTGATTTGCTACTTAGGGTCAACGCGCAGCTCACAACGTTGCAGTTTGCAAGACACAGGGTATATCAGGAGAAGAAATGTCACGTAATATCAGCACTGAACACGCCCCAGCAGCCATTGGGCCTTACGTGCAGGGCGTTGATCTAGGCAGCATGATCATCACTTCCGGCCAGATCCCAGTCGATCCAAAAACTGGCACCGTCGCCGATGACGTCGCCGCTCAGGCGCGCCAATCACTGGAAAACGTGAAGGCAATCATCGCCGCCGCCGGACTGAGCGTTGCAGATATCGTGAAAACTACGGTATTCGTCAAAGACCTGAACGATTTCGCTACCGTCAACGCTGCTTATGAGGCTTTCTTCAGCGAGCACCGCGCACCGTTCCCGGCTCGCTCCTGCGTGGAGGTCGCCCGCTTGCCGAAAGACGTGAAAATCGAGATCGAAGCCATCGCTGTGCGTGGTTAATCCACGATAGTGCAACTAACGGCCCGTTTCAGGCTGACCGTTTTTATTTGTCGCAGATAACCATTCAGGTGTCCCAGCGCCGCAGTGAAAGGCGAATGGGATCACCATTGCTGCTCTCCGGCACGACGATCACTGCCAACCGTAGCACCGCACAAATCAGCCTTTCACGCACTGGGGCAGCATCATATAGCCCGCTAGGATCAGCACCAACCACGGTAAGTAACTGAGCGGCAACGCTTGCAGTTAAAGCCAACTGGCGAGCGGCCGATGCCAGTAACGATCACCGCTAGCGTCATGATGCACAGTGACCAAGAGGCACGGCTTTGGATAAACGGAATTTTGCGCGTGCGGATCATATGCACGATCAGCGTCTGCGATAGCAGCCCTTCCACAAACCCGCCGAACTGAAACAGCGTCTGCATTTCTGGCGTATTGGCCTTGAACACCCACTACATCAAACTGAAGGTCAACACGTCAAACATTGAGCTGATCGGCCCGAAAAAAGGATCCGTCCGATCGTGATGGAAAGCCAGCTCGACCCCCTCTTGGGGCAGGAACACCTGTACATGTTGCAGCAGCGTAATGTCGATGGGGTGATCCTGTTCGGCTTCACCGGCCTGATGGCCCCCATGCTTGATCCGTGGCAGGAAAAAATGGTGGTGATAGCACGCGAATACGAGGGTTCTTCCTCCGTCTGTTACGACGATGCCGGCGCAGTCAAGCTGCTGATGGCTCACCTACATCAGCAAGGGCCTCGGCATATCAGTTACCTTGGTGTACAACTCAGCGATGCCACCACCGGCCAGCGCCGCTACCATGCCTATCTCAAAACCTGCGAACATCTGCAACTGACGCTCCACGCGGCATTGGGTGAATTGCCAAAGCGGTTTTCAGCGTGCCGCCGAGATAACCAACGCTTACAGCAGTGCGTTGATCTGCGCCTCTGATAGTATCGCCATCGGCAATACCCCACAGCTCAGCTTTCTGTTCCCTGGCACCCTATCGGTGGGGTTCGGCTATGGCAGCGCCGCCGGCCTGCAAGCGGTGCAACAACTGCTGGCTCAACTCTGCGGTGAACAAGGGCTTCGCCGTATTCTAGTACCCAGCAAACTTTCCTGATTAAAAGTATAAAAAACATACATATTTTGTCATTTTGTGATCCTAACCCCAAATTGGGAACGTTCCTACTCCCTTAAAAAGCTGCATGACTAAGCTTGGATGAAATACTCAGCCAACACATCTATAGGTATCTAATAATGAGCAATATCAGACAGCAGGACATTGATCGTCTGATTGTTTTGGTAGGTGGATACGGGAATATCGTCACCGTAAGCCATTGTATTACCAGGTTGCGTTTCGTCTTGAACGATCCCAACAAGGCCAAACCGAAAGAAATCGAAGAGTTGCCGATGGTTAAGGGCTGCTTCACCAACGCTGGACAATTTCAGGTGGTGATTGGTCCGCAAGTCGGTGATTACTTTCAGGTATTGATCGCCACCACCGGCATCAACGAGACCAACAAGGAACAAGCCAAGATCGCGGCGCGTAAGAACATGACTTGGAACGAGCGCGCCATTTCCCACTTCGCCGAAATCTTCTTCCCACTATTGCCGGCGCTGATCAGCGGCGGTTTGATCCTCGGCTTTCGCAACGTGATCGGCGACATTCCGCTGACTGGTGGACAAACGCTGGCGCAGATGCATTCGGCGTGGAAAACCATCTACGACTTCCTCTGGCTGCTCGGTGAAGCGATCTTCATGTTCCTGCCCGTTGCCATCTGCTGGTCAACGGTGAAAAAAATGGGCGGCACACCGGTGCTCGGCATTGTGCTGGGTATCACCTTAGTGTCGCCGCAACTAATGAATTCCTACCTGCTCGGCCAACAGGTGCCGGAAGTGTGGAACTTTTACTGGTTCACCATTGAGAAAGTCGGCTATCAGTCCCAAGTGATCCCATCGATACTGGTCGGTATAGCGCTGGCCTGGATAGAAGCAGGGTTGAAAAAGATTGTCCCGGATTGCCTGTATCTGGTGGTGGTGCCGGTGGCTTCCCTGTTGCTGGCGGTGTTTCTGGCGCATACGCTGATCGGGCCGTTTGGCCGTATGATCGGCGATGATGTGGCCTGGGCAGTGAAAACAGTGATGACCGGCCACTTCGCGTTAGTCGGTGCCACGCTGTTCGGTTTCCTGTATGCCCCGCTGGTGATCACCGGTGTGCATCAGACCACACTGGCCATCGACATGCAGATGATCCAAAGCATGGGTGCCACCCCATTGTGGCCACTGATTGCGCTGTCCAATATCGCGCAGGCTTCGGCGGTGCTGGGTATCAGCATCGTCAGCCGCAAAGCCAACGAACGTGAGATTTCAGTGCCAGCAGCAATCTCCGCCTATCTCGGCGTGACCGAGCCTGCGATGTACGGCATTAACCTGAAGTACCGTTTTCCGATGTTGTGCGCGATGATCGGCTCCGCCTGCGCCGCCCTGATCTGCAGCCTGGACGGCGTGACCGCCAACGGCATCGGTGTTGGTGGCCTGCCAGGTATCCTGTCGATCAAGCCGCAGTTCTGGCTGATCTACTCGCTGGCGATCCTGGTGTCGGCGGTGATCCCGCTGCTACTGACTATCATGGTCTACAAATACAAAGCTGCACGCAGCGAACTGCCCGTTTAACTGGCTCGATATGAATGTAGGGATCTGACATGCTCAGACCCGGTTGACACAATTCAAGGGTAACCCTGCTTATGAGCAATCCCCCCCTCTGGTGGCAAAATGGCGTCATCTACCAAATCTATCCGAAGAGTTTTCAGGACAGCACCGGCAACGGTTACGGCGATCTGGCGGGTGTTGCCCAACGATTGGACTATCTACAGGATCTGGGCGTTGACGCTATCTGGCTGACGCCGATCTATGTTTCACCGCAGGTGGACAACGGGTATGACGTGGCAGACTACTGCGCCATTGATCCCACATACGGCACCATGGAGGATTTCGACCACCTGATCACCGCTGCCCATCAGCGTAACATCCGTATCGTGATGGACATGGTGTTCAACCACACATCAACCGAGCACCCCTGGTTCAAGGCTGCACAGGATCGCCATAGCCCATTCCGCCAATTCTACATCTGGCGCGATGGCACAGGTGACGCACCGCCGAACAACTGGCGCTCCAAATTCGGCGGCAACGCCTGGCAGTGGCACACCGACAGCGGCCAATACTACCTGCATCTGTTTGCCACCGCACAGGCAGACCTCAATTGGGAACACCCACCGGTGCGCGAAGAGTTGAAGAAGATCTGCCAGTTTTGGGCGGATAAGGGCGTTGATGGCCTGCGCCTCGACGTGATCAACCTAGTGTCCAAACAGCAGGACTTCCCTTCCGACAATCAGGGCGATGGCCGTCGCTACTATACTGACGGCCCGCGCATTCACGCCTTACTACGAGAGATGAGCCACGATGTGTTCCAACCACGCAGCCTGATGACCGTGGGCGAGATGTCTTCCACCACCTTGGCGCATTGCCAACAATACGCGGCGCTGAGCGGCGAAGAGCTGTCGATGACCTTCAATTTCCATCATCTGAAGGTGGACTACGCCGGCGGAGAAAAATGGACACTGGCAGCACCGGACTACGTGGCGCTGAAAAAAATTTTCCGCCACTGGCAGCAAGGGATGCATCACCGTGCCTGGAACGCGCTGTTCTGGTGTAACCACGACCAGCCGCGCATCGTTTCACGCTTTGGCGACGAGGGCAAGCTGCGGGCAGTGGCCGCCAAGATGCTGGCGATGGTGCTGCACGGCATGCAAGGCACACCTTATATCTATCAGGGCGAAGAGATCGGCATGACCAATCCAGGCTTCAGCACCATCGGGCAGTACCGTGATGTAGAAAGCTTGAACATGTACGCCGAGTTAAGCGCCCAGGGCAAAAGCGAGGCCGAACTGCTGGCGATCCTGGCGAACAAATCACGCGACAACAGCCGCACGCCAATGCAATGGAACGCTGCACCCAACGCTGGCTTCACCCAGGGTACGCCTTGGATTAACTGCGCGAAAAACTATCCACAGATCAACACCGAGGCGGCACTGGCCGATCAGAACTCGGTGTTTTACACCTATCGCCAACTGATCGCCCTGCGTAAGCAGTGCCCGCTGCTGACCCACGGCGACTATCAGGATCTGGCACCGTCGCCCCCGTCGCTGTGGTGTTATCAACGCAGTTGGAACAGCCAGTGCCTGCTGGTGGTCGCTAACCTGAGCCACGAACCGCTGGCTTGGGGAGCTGAAGGCGTGGAGCTATCCGCTCGATGGCACCCACTGATAAGCAACTATGCCGATGCCGCGCAACGGCCACAGGCGATGACCCTGCGGCCATTCGAAGCAATATGGTGGCTGTTGGAGGATTAGATCGTATCGAGTGCGTCAGCAAACGTATGTACCCGGACATCCTCAATGACGAACAAGTGGTGAAAGTCATCGGCTCGTTCAAAACACCGATGGGCTGCAGTAGCTTTCTCAGCAGCTCTCCGCCATTAGCCAATGGTGGCTTCATCTGTGGCGGCGAGTACCCCACCTACAGCACAATTTAAAGGCGTTGGAAGACATATGGAACAACAGCGACCTTACTGCGGCATCAACACACCGATCGACGAGTGCTACCCGTGCGCTTTCACTGGCAAGTTTGCCTGCATCAGCAAGGGTCTTACCTGCCCGAATTGCGGCAACCATGGCCCTTCCAAGGTCTCGGTTATCCGCTGGGTATGGGATTATCTCGGCAGTCCGGGTGCCAGGCCATTCAACGCCAGTAAACAGGAAGAGGTTAAACACCTCGGTAGTGGGCAGGTCAGGGCAGTTAAGCCCATTGAAGTGCAATATAAGAGCCTATCCCAGTAGGCACATATTGTTGCAGCCAGTTTGGACAAGGACAGCACGCAAGGGAGTCTGTGAGGAGGGTGAGCACTGCCCAAGGCAAAAATGGCAAACAAAATAACCTACTGGGATAGACTCTAACCCTGTTCGTCGGGTGTTATTGTTCCGCCCAGCACGGAAAAAACCGATGGTAAGAGGGGATGTGGGGATTTATGCGCTTTGATCACCCTGTGGGCTGCTCTCTTGAAAGCGTGCAAAATACATTGCATTTTGTGAGCCACTGCCAAGGTTAAAATAACCCAATAGGTAAACCTCACATGAATTACCACCAATACAACCCCATTGATGTGGTCAACGGCCCCAGCACCCGCAGCACGCTGTTCGTTGCTGGCTGTGAGCGCCCGTGACCCGGCTGCTACAACAAAAACACTTGGCGACTCCTCCGGCCTGCCATTTACCCAAGCGCTGGAGGATCAGTTGATCGGCGATTTGAACGATGTGCGCATTCCACGCCAAGGATTGTCGCTGTCTGGCGGCGATCCGCTGCATCCAGCCAATGTACCCACCATTTTGCAATTGGTGAAGCGGGTGCGCAGCGAGTACTCTGGCCTGGCTACCAGTTGGCGGAACTGGATGCACAGTAAAAGCAGGGGGTGAATCAAATTAACGTGCTGATTGGCGGCAAGTTTGTACAGGATTTAAAAGACCCGGCATTGCCTGGCGTGGCAGCAGCAATCAAGTGGCGCATAAGTTGCATTAAGCGCTTCACACAGCGCCTGCGGCTTCATCCTCACCTTCCAGTGAGCGTTTACTCGTGCTATTGCGCCCGCAAAACGGACATAGAGCGAGGAATAAGGCGAAATGCTGATCCCCCCATACGTATTTTATCTGCCAATCACATAGCCACTCTCTTGTTAATTACCCCCCCGGAAATAGAGGCCACACGCCTAAGCACACACCCAATGCAGCTTTGTGCCGAAGCCGAGGGAGTTGTCGGTCATTTTCACTTCTTGCAAATCCAAGCGCCACATCGGTGCTGGCATCGTTCTGGCGATCGGGAAACGCTTACCATAACGGGTGCGAGCCAGCGTTTCTTCATCGCCACTGAGCAGCACCGCCTCAGCGCGGTACTGAACCCCGCAGATCAACGCTATGGCCTTTGGCTTTGGCGCAATGGTGCCTACCACGCGGCTATTTTCCAACATCAACGCGCCGTGGCGGGTATGGGTCTCTGTCATCAACCACAGCGCCATAAGTTCGGCATCAAACACGTAAAAACAGTTGGCACACCACATATCCATCATATCGCTACCCGTTCCACACATCTTTGCACCACTGCTGGCACAGATCGTTAGCAGATGCTGTTTGCAGATAAATTGGCGAATGTGTTCTAAGTCTGTGCTCATGAAGATCCTTCATTTATAAATTTCTAAGCTGCCTGTACGGCAGTGAACATCAAGTCAACACCACTCTGCCCAATTCAACAAACCTGATTTTTTAGCTTTATTTTATAACCAGTTATACTGTTTCATCGTCAACATAGAGCATAGGATGTCAAGAACGCCAAACCCGGTGACAAAGAATACTGAACCGCACCGGTAATCCTGGAGACTAAACTTTCTGAGAGAGAGGTAAACAGGATGACTAAAAATACCCGCTTTTCCCCCGAAGTCCGTCAGCGGGCCGTTCGTTTGGTTCT
>Ga0308160_10005505_pt1 | contig 13181 bp, 17 predicted proteins | sample PhyFR1_FD_201036 | JGI IMG/M metagenome (GOLD analysis project Ga0308160, IMG submission 201036) | Phyllosphere microbial communities from UC Gill Tract Community Farm, Albany, California, United States - DLSLF.R1 | ecosystem: Host-associated > Plants > Phyllosphere > Unclassified | place: USA... | reverse complement strand
CAGATATCATCTTGATCGATCAGGACTCGCAGCAAGTGCCCCCCGGACACATTCTCGATGGACTGGCTAGCAAATTTGCACGAGAGGGATATACCGGACACATATGGTTCGTCAAAGGGGGACATGGAGCAGTGAGGGCGAGTGGACAAGGCTTGATCCAGAGTGGAGGGGAAGAACCGTCTACCCCACAGGTCCCGGGTTATACCGGACCTGGTGGAGCTGGACTCATGGCGGGTGGTATGGGCCGTATGGCTTTCCAGAACAGTAAGTTGATAAACACCTCCACTACTTCCTGCGTCCCGTGGCGCTGATGTCAGGCTCCACTGGTGGAGGAGGAATGCTGTCGCCGTCCGCAACCATGTCTGGCGGTTCGCGAACTCCTGGGCTACAGCTGCGCCTCGATCCTTTCGACCAACAATCAAGTAAACAGCATAGCTCGCCCACTTCGTCTAAAAAGTCCTCCTCGTATCGTGGCCATAGTTCAATGGGTGACGAAGCGACCGCATCCACACTTCAACCTGCCAATCCATTCTTCGACAATATCCGACAGAACATGGAATTATCACATGGCGGTATCACAGACCGTATACCCCTCGGTCTACCTGAGGAAATCAAATCGCGTGCTTCCGAGCTCCCATCTTTCCTCGCACCACTTGCAAGCATGTCGGATAAAGACGCCTCTGATGTCTTGGCTAGGCAGTTTTACCAAGTCGAGCTTGGCGAACAGAAACGTCTACAAGCAGTCATGAATTGGCATACACAAGATTCCGGTGCCATGACCAATGCGAAACAAGCGCATCAAGATCGAGGTCAACGATCAGCCGACAAGGAAGAGGTACAGAGACTGGCGTCTTGGGGCGCGGCTCAGTTGGCCGGCGACGAATCGTCTGAAGTCGACGGAGCCGAATACTATCCATTCTCCATTACTGCAGGTGTAGAGAGGGGTACAAAGAATCGATACAAGAATATCTGGCCATACGACTTCTCACGAGTCCGTCTTGGATCGCCTGAAGATGATTCCGATTACATTAACGCGTCATACATTCAGCCCAGAGGTACATCACGACGGTATATCGCCACTCAGGGCCCTATGGATGCTACTTACCGAGACTTTTGGACCCTCGTGTGGGAACAAGGCGTACAGGTCATTGCCATGTAAGCATTCCCATCGGTCGGTAACATAGGCTGATTTGCAGGATCACCAAGCAATTCGAGGGAGGTTCAATCAAGTGCGGCAATTACTGGGAAGACAAGAAATACGGCCCAATACGCGTCCATCAAGTCTCTCACACCGGAGGTGAGGACCAAGGCCAAACGGCTAACGCTGGCTTCGATTTTGGTATGGCTACAGCAACCCCGAAGTCAAAGGAGACCGAAAAAGCAGCACACATCAAGCGAGTCTTTGAAGTGACCAACGACGATCATCCCGAATCAGCACCCCGGAAAATCACACAAATTCAGTGTGTCAGCTGGCCCGACTTTGACGTCCCCGAGAGCGCAGATGTACTATTGGATCTGATCGCCGACGTCGATGAGGCCTTCAAAGATATCTATGGCGCTTCCAGGAACGCTGAAAGACAGGATCAGCCTCCTATACTTGTTCATTGTATGTCTGCCTACCTCGTCTCTTGAGCGATGCTAATGACAGGTTCTGCTGGTGTGGGGCGAACTGGCAGTTTCATTGTTGTTGATGCGATTCTCGATGGGCTCCGTCGAGAACGATTCGCCCCGAAACCTACACAAGCCGGCGAAGTGGATATTGCACCGCGCCCTATCGCTTCTCGCAACTCCTCTGCCGATTCCGCAAATCCGATTCCGACTCTCGACCGATCCGTTGGCATACCCACGCCGATTCTCGAAGAGCCTGGAGCCGAGCAGGCTGCACCCAAACGAATGTCCCTGTCTCACGCCAATATGGTCGACCATCAACGCCAGAGCTTCATGCAGCATCGGGGTGATGGACCGGGCTCTGCATCTGCGCACAGTACACATAGTCTACCGACTAGTAATGGGAATGCTTCATACACCTCGTCTGAGCGGAGAGCATTGGCCAAGACTCTCAACGACTTGTCAGTCTCATTTCCACATTCTTTCACAGCGCTGATTCAAAGCAGTGGTGTAGGGAAAGATATGAGAGCAACCACGGCGTCCAAGGACAGAGGAAACGCGGCTACTCCCCTGAGCGAGATGGATCATCCAGTATTAGATGTTCTAGAAGGAATTCGAGTTCAACGAATGAGTCTGGTGCAGTCCCTTCGTCAATTCGTCTTCGTTCATCGAGGTCAGTCACTTCCATCTTGAGTCCGTAGCGATGCTGATAAACAGCAATTATGACTGCCTACATTCAGCTCATCGACGGAAAACGCCCAACCCTATCACACGCCGGTTCTTCAGGCCCGACCGTTCTCTCGATCCCAACTACAGCATCAACAACGACGACAGACGACGATACTCATTCCAAGCGACGTGCATCGCCTACCGAGTTAGTCCATGATGATCCAATGTCGTCGCTCGATCAATCGGAAGGAAGCGATGACGCACGGGGAGGTAGTTTGGTCAAGAGGCCAAGCTTCAAGAAAATGAGACCTAGCGCTATGGAAGGGATTACAGCTCCTACTGGGTCCAGTCGGCAAATGAGTCCGAAGAAGGGTGTTTAGTTCGCGAGTGAAGGATCGGTGTATTTATATGAAGGAGAAGGGGAGATAGGTTTCAAGTTTGACGGACATTCCAGTCCTACTGTATCGAATAGTACACATTTATCTAGCTTTGCATATCTGTTTCATTGCTTCGCTCATTGTGAATGCTGCTTGACTAAGATGGAGGCGGAATCAAATTGTCACTGGACAAGATCACTTACTGGATCTTCTTTCAGCGTCTGTCTGTCTGTCTGTACCTTTCTGTCATATACATCACCGGCCAATATGCAGAACAAGGCGGAACAGGATAGAAATCAGGATGCGACTGTGTACCTGGTAAGCTGCTCATTCCTGGTACACGCCTATGAGCTTACGAGTTAGGGGAATCTGGATGAACGAGCTTCAGATGCGTTAGTCTGGGAGTTGATGTTGTAAGTTACCCCAGTCCTTGTCGTGACCAAGCTGACGACTCAGACAAGCTGGTCCAGTCTGTATGTGTTTCAACTATCCATCGCCCCAGATGAAACCCTAGACCAAGAGCTGACAAGCAGCAAACGTCTTCTTACCAAAAGACCGAATCTCAGGCGTTCACCAAGGATTCGGATTCTGCGAATTCATGGCGGAACAAGACGCAGATTACGCAGTGAAAATCATGAACCAGATTAAATTATTTGGGAAACCCATCAGGGTGAATAAAGCGAGTTATGATCAGAAGAAACCAATTGATATTGGTGCGAATCTGTTTATTGGATCACTTGATGAAAGCGTGGATGAGGGACAGATGTATGAGACTTTCCAGACCTTTGGTTCTTTGGTGGAGCAGCCTAAGGTATGTCGTGTTTCGATTATGGTGTCTTAGGAGGGGACGATGACTGATGTTAGATATCGAGAGATCCTACAACCGGAGCAAGTAAAGGATATGGATTCGTTTCATTCCACGAGTTCGAGGCTGCCGATATGGCTATTGAGAACATGAATGGACAGTTCCTGGGTGGTAAACAAATCACGGTCCAATATGCGTTCAAGAAGGATAGTAAAGGAGAGAGGCACGGGACACAGGCAGAGAGGATATTGGCTGCTCAAGCCAAGAAGAATTCATTGGTTGCTGGTGGATCTGCAGCGTTCTCATATCAGGGTATGTCCTTGATCTTCGTCTCAGGAGAGATTTGAAGCTGATGTCAGGCGCTTTCGCTGGAGCATTATCACAATCCCAACAACAGAATCAAACAGGTTATCCAGGTCAACCACCACCTCCACCACCTGGAGTTCCAGTCTACCAACCCCCTCCCCAGCAACAACCTTCATATCCACCACCTCCGCCTCAAGGCTACCAGGCTCCTACAAATGGTTATCCAGCTTACCCGCCCCCACCACCTGGATTTCCTGTTGCTAATGGTGCACCGGCATATGGGTACCCAGCGCAGGGACAGGGTGCACCACCGCCACCGCCAATACGGATGGGTTTCGATGGGCAATAGATATAGATGTTGCAGGGTAAAAAAGGGTGCCAGTTACAATAATGTAGATGCATGAGCAGTGTATGAATAAGGTTGTGAAGAGACTATCACGCGAGAGAGACTCGGATGATTGACAAGTCTGTGTTCGCCTCGGTGATCACGACATTGACAGTCTCGCCAATTGGGATATCCTTGCCCTTTGGTAGAGCAAGGAAAGCAGGACAAGCAAGTGCCTCCAATCGGACAGGAGCAGCCACCATCCCATCGACTACACTCCCTCCGACCGGCCCACTGACTTTCGCAACCATTGGCCCTCTGAAATCTAGCATATCTTCCGTGGCCTCATATCCAGCAGGTAATGGGCCATGAAGTCGACTCTTGATCATTCTGGTAATCCACCAATCACTCGCCGAGAGACCAGCTCTTTTGGCAGCTTTTTGGCCTATCTCATTCCTTTTTCCTAGAATACCGATTTCTTCTTCATTGAATTTCGACCATGGGATCGAGAAGCCTTTGGAAGAAGCAAGGTGGGACTTGATTTGCCAATGAACCAACATATCTTCATACCGTCTCAATGGAGATGTAGCCCTCAAATAACCGTTTGCGCCGGTAAGACCCATTATCCAATGCGGGGTTATCTTGGTACTGAATTCACCAGGAGGGAGATAGAGGTTTGATTTGAGCATTTCATACGGATCTATCCCGCCTAGAGCATTCTTTTTCGAGAGAAGTGTATCGAGTATAGCAGAGTTATCGATACCAGATAACGAATCGATAGGTGCCGGAGCTGATGATCCTCGGAATGGAGCTGGGATGTCGTTCTTGGCGCAAAATGAAGCAGCTACTTTTCCGGCTAAAATCATACATTCTGCCACTATCGATTGTGACGTTAGTGCAGTCGATGAAGTCGAGGACGAATGGACGGAATAATCAACGGGAGCTTGCCCGGAGTAGAACGACGATGAGCGGGGAATGGACGAATGGGCAAAGACGTTTTCGGGGACTCGAGGGAGAGGGGTTGTGATATGGAGAGAAGGTTGAGGGAGGGACCATTCGAATCCTGAAGAGGCGTAGCGGCGTTTCCGATGTTGAATAGCAATATCATGTAGGGCTCGTAAGTCGTTCAAATCTTCGGATGTGGGTTCCGAGACGTTTCGAGTTGGCCTTGGGCGGGTAGTGGTGAGAGCTCCAAACGGTCGGCTCGAAGGTTGATTGCTTGAAAGCCCTAATGCCTTATTGACGGAAGCGTAGGTGACGACCCTGGGAGTCTTGATCCAGCCCATATTCACCTTTTCGTCCTTTACCTCCCCATCCTCTCCAATGAGCGCCGAAAAGGTCATAACCCCTTGTTTATCGACTTCCGCCCCTAGACTAAGTTCTTTCATGATGATATCTAGAGGGAGTAAAGGGCGATTTCCCTCGGGTGTGTAAACCGATGAACCCTGGAATGATGCTTGTGTCGAGATTGCGTGATGGGGGTGCAAGTACCTCGTAGGGTCCGCTACGTGGATATGAACCCATGTATCCGTACTACCCTGTACCCTTTCTATCGCGATCCCGTCATCCAGCTCGGAAGCGGTGATATCGTCCATGACAAATACCTTGTGATTGGTGAAATCTTGTCGTAGATCGTCCAGCTCTGTCCCTTTCAACAAATCATCGTTACCGACTGGTGTCGAGCCAGAGATCCTGACTCCTTGTAATGCCATTAACCGAGAATTCGATGCGGCTGTACGGGATCGTTCTAGTGAATCGTGAGGTGATAGAACGCCAATGTCTGTGAGGAAACGCCGGACCGTATCTTGGTTGATAGGAGCGCCCTCATATGCATTCAAGGGCTTGATGATGGATTGAGAGATCGGTATCGTGGGTGAGATTTGGGTTGATCTAACTTCGTATACCCTGGTCAAGAGGATTGAGATGATATCCAGTTCCTCGGTGGTCCACTCCGGTAACGTATGAGGTTGTTCGGCAAGATCGCCATTCGTATCGAGGGAAGCAGTAAATGCCAGAGCATCTCTGGCTTTCTTTGTGAAGCTTTCCACAATGCTCTTCCCACCGGATATGGAGCCATCATACCAACCTTGAACGGTCGTCAGACGTCTCCTCTCGTCCTTTGACCTGACCATGAAATTGCCGGTCTCCCTCATATCGCCCGTATCGGCCAAGAATAAGTCTGGACGGGCCATCATAAGCGCATGAGCTGCGTAAGCCGGTAGCGTATTATTTCTGACATTGACCTCATTCTCCCCTTCTCCATTCAATAACCATTCTGCGCATTCTGCGGCAGTCACCGTCCCCCTCTCTCCCTCTTCGGCCCATTCTTCCCATACACCTTCCAGTCCACCGACCCTATCGCCTTGTCCTCCACCTAAGAGTCGCCCCGACATCTTTTCGGATTCCTTCATTACTTTCCTCAGGATCCTGACTGCTTTCCGGCGCGCTTCAAACATTGGGTCCAGTGGGTCCAAGTCGAGCTCGGTCCCATCTTTCCAACTTTGCAGTAATTCCTGCGACCAACATTTAGATGCTACTTCGGCGGGAACGAGGGATTGAGGCATAACGAATTGAACATCTTGACTACTGATTGGCCAGATGTCGCCTGAGGAAACTAGGACCAGTAATCGCGGTCGACCACCTATGAAGATTGACGATAATATCAGGCCTATAGTTGATGATCCTTCCCTACCAAATCAGCCTCTTTCCTAAGTAATCGTTTGATAACGTACCTTCTGCATTCGACCACGCGTCCAGGTTCTAATCCTACGACCTCTTCGGGCACTGATCCCCAATCTGCGCCAGCCTCACTAGGCTCCGAGCCGGACTTGACAAAGTATGCCTGTCTTTCCAATGAATGACCGACTCCACCTGTATCGTACTTGATGTCTTCTCGTCGTTTACCCTTGTCCAGCCTTGACGTAGTTGGTTGGAGTGCACCATGATGTACCGATCGCGATGCAGGAGTGAGCGGCGATCTAGCGACAAATCGGACTGTCGATCTTGAGCTGGATCCAGTCGCTTCTGTGAGAGCTATACGAGCTGCTCTCATCCTGATGACTATGTTATGCTATACTACACGTTTATTACATCGTAACTAGACGATCCATAATTTCCAGAGATTGTAATATTACGTAAAGGAAGCCAAGCCGGTCGGTCATTAACCTCTCTTGCCCGAATCGTAAACCACCTTCCCCCTCGACGCTCCCTATTGTCATCATACACGCATACACGCAATGGACATCCTTGGATTGGGAAGACCACCCGATACTAGACCAATAGAAGGATCAGAATATATTCGTAAACTCCATAAATACTTGACTGCAAATATCTCGAAACTCGCTCCAGCACCTCAACGTCAAGCGGAACCTACCTTCTTACAACAATCCTATACCCTCCTTACACTCGGTCTTGATCCTAGCTCGAAACCTTTATCACGAAATATCAAAGTGCCCCTTACGCTTGGATTTGGAGGGGCTTCAGAGCCAAAGGCCGCACCGACTAAACCTGTTTTATTGAGGCTCCCACCGGATCGATTACTGTATTTGTTGTTGAGGTGGCAGAGTCTACCACAAGCGCTACCACATGTGGGCAGAACAGATGTACCTATTTCACCAGGTGTTCCTGTGGCTTCTCGAGGAGCAAGAGTTGATGAGCGGGAGCGGAAGGGTCAGGGTGATGTGGACAGCGTAAAGAGTTGGGTGGGGAGTATGAGGAGTGTCAGTCTCGGAACAGTCGGGTCGCAGGCGACAACAATTCCCGGCCTTGGTTGGATGGGGAGGAAAGAAGAAGTCACTGAAGGCGAGTCAGCTGACGGGTCTGTTGGATCTCGAGCTGACGGGTAGACCAAGTGCTGCTAGCGCTGTACTCTGCGTTTTCGGTCTTACCTGCACTTTTGATACATCCTCCCTTCTTGAGCGACAAGCCAATCGCCGAGTTGGTCGAGGCGGGAGGATATACACAGCTAGGAGGAATTGATGTTCGTATACCTCTGGACGTGCTTCGGAATCTACAAACGTAAGCTGGCTCCCCCAGTTCGGTAGAGGGCAAGCTGATGTGCTAGATTGGAGTTGGAAGCGTACGACCCGAGAGGTCTACTGATACCGCCGAACCCAGGACTAAGGAGTCTCACTGTTCGAGATGTCCAGGATGCAGATGACTGGATAGAGGAACTGCTCGCTCTAGAAACGGACGGATCAGATACTCCTAAGCCTCGATTCCCAAATCTACGCCACCTCTCTTTATACTCGACTACAATGATATCGTTCCCCTCTCTACCCCTACATCGATTAACGCATCTCGATTTATCACACAATCTCCTCAACTCGATCCCAGCGTCACTCTCAACACTCCATTCCCTACAATCTCTGAACTTGTCGCACAACATGATCGTTTCCGTCCGGAACGCCCCACAGGTCTTGGGCAATATTACCACCTTGAATCTCAGCAAGAACAGGATAGACTGCTTAGTCGGCTTGGAACGTCTCCTAGGCTTGGAGAGGGTCGATGTCCGATCAAACGAGTTGTACGAGGTGGGAGAAGTAGGGAGATTATCAGTCCTACCACATATCAAGGAGGTCTGGTGCGTCAACAACATATTCGACCAAGCTGCGGCTGGCGATTGGAGAACGGATCTAGGGATTGCATTTGCCAGTGAAGGAAGGACTGTTGTTGTGGATGACAGACCTTGGACTTGGCAGGAGAAACGGAATATCGATGCTGCGTTGGCTGCTAAAGGTCGACAATCGCATTCAAGAGTACCATCATCTACTACGGCCGCAAGGATCCCTGCTCCACCGCCCAGGCAAGCTCGAAGCAAACCTGCCGCTCCTGTGGCACCTCCTCAGGCCAAGCCGGATGTCCAGAGTTCCGATTCTGGACCTAGCAAGGCCCCCAAGACCCATATGTCACCTACCAATACCATTTCACCTGCTTCCACGACTTCCGCGGCTGTTCATAAAAAGCGACGTCCAAGGCGGGTCATCACGTTGGATGAGGACGTGCAAGAAGAACCTAGACAAGAAGATAGAATAGGAGGGTCACTGCGACTACCAAAGACTGAAAGAGAGGGAGATGGAGAGAGGAAAGTAGGCACTACCAATACTTCGTTCACGGTCCCCAAAAAGACCCAGGTCAGGTCTGGGATCGGAGCAAATACATTCCAACCTCCTGATTCTGGGAGATAGATAGGAGAGGACATTGTTACCTGTTGTAATATACTGTATCTATATGCACAGATAGAACAGCTACATTTGCTTCCGTCAACACCATGACGATTTAACTGAAATGATACCTCCACCAAGTTACTCACTTGTCACCTCCCCTTATACTCTACCGCACCTCCCCTCAGACAAGCCCAGCATGTCGGGCGAGTCGTCTTCGGTCAAGCGGTATGATGCGGATTTCAAGAAGATCCCAGGAACGCTGTCTATCACAGCGGCTGCTATCGCTTGGGTACCGAAAACGCCAGGAGCTATGGACAGGCAATCACAAGCGCTGAACCGTGCCATGGGTACGTTCAGCTGCCACTTCCACGGAATACAGCTGACAATATAGCAATGTTCGCTTCCAAAGCCACTTCAGCCAAGGTCTCACTCAAGGTGACTTTCCGAGACGACATCCCGGCCGGAGGGTTGTTGTTCACATTTACCTCTGCCAATGCTGGCGAAGACAGGACAGCCGTTCAAGACACTCTGATACCGTACATCACAGCGAATAGGTCCGCACCTAACGGCGTCACCCCAGCCGCACCGGCTGCACCATCACCAGTTGCTGGACCTAGTGGTGAGAAGAAGAGGAAAGCTATGGATCCTGCTACACCGACCGATACTGCCCCTGGTACACCCTCCGCTGTCGCAGGTGGAATTAGGAGACCACAAACACAAATGGGCAAGATCCGTTTACGGGTATTGAGAAAGAACCCGACCTTGAAGATGTTACATACGGAATTGGTGCTCGCGAAGGAGATTACGGAAGAGGAATTCTGGGATGGTAGAGAGGTCAGCTATTCAACTCCTGATACCCACAGCAAGCTAACGAGCAGGCTTTATTACAAGCTGAAGCACTTGCGTATGAACAGAAACCAGGTCGAGCATCTAGATTACTCGATGATCGATTCGACCTCGATTCAGGCAGAAAAGGGGGAATGGCAGCAGGTGGAACAGGAGTTGGAGTCAAATCCAAAGCAGACTCTGGACCTGTGGTCTTGAATATCTCTAAAGAGTTGACTCGAGAGATCTTTGAGGAATTCCCAGTTGTTCAAGACGCATACGCCAGATCTGTACCAGGAGTACGTGATGAATGGGGATAGGGGCTGATGATAGATAAGTGAAAGTGAATTCTGGTCTCGATATTTCCAATCTCAATTATGGGAACGGCATAGGGCGAGTGTAAGGAAGACTGCGAACGATGATGTTGCAAAGAGAAAAGATGATATCTTTGATCAATATCTCGAAGATCCAGATTGGGGTACGCTCTTCCTTCTTCGCGATCGCGGTAGCTGATGACAGATGTCACGCCAAGAGCAGCTCTGCCGGAGAACATAGAGCGATTCCTGGATTTGTCAGCTTCCGAAGAGGATCATGGAGAGGTATGTCACCTGATGAGATGGGGCTGATGGCAGACATCGACAGTAAGGGATTATACGATGCAAGCAGGTCGAGAGAGGAGTTCGTTACCCCTTATCAGGCGGTTCAATGATCATTCGAACAAACTCCTTCATTCTGGCGGGTACGTGATTATAGGTCTGTGAAGGACGAAGCTCATAGTAGGAACAAGAAATCAGGGTTATCGAATAGTATACAGCCTGACGAGGATGATATTTATAACGAAATAGACATGGAGGATCTGAGAGGACCAGCAGTAGATACCACTATCAGGCTGGACGTCCAAGAAAAAGATGACGAGATGGAAGGGGATGACGGACAAGTAGTCAGAGGCATAGTTTCTGGGAAATCACAAGAGGTATGTCGAGACTCGGAAATAAGCTGATAAGCAGGAATTGGAAGAAACGACCAAGGCTCACCTTCAATCCACCCAATCTCTTCACATCGATTTCACGAATGTCTCCGTCCCAAACCCCATTGCGAATCCCAACAGACCCAAGAATGCCCCTCCCATGCCGGAAGAAGCTGCCGACTTGGAGGTATTCCACTATCAGCGAGATTCAGGTATTCATGCAATGGGCGTAGTCAAGGATCTGCATCTGGCTTCTAATGCGGAAAATGCCGAGCTGGGTAGGTCCACCCTTACAGTCTTTCCACTTGAGAGATGCTGATGTGTAGACCCATTACCAGCTGGTATTTTACAACAAATGACTTCATGTCATAATGCCGCCAACGAGTTCCTGAGGCAATACTGGTCCGCAGTTTTACCTGCTCAAGCTGGAGCTCTCGGCTCAAGCAACGCTACCACCAAAGCTGCAAAGGCCGGAAAGATGGCTGGATATCTGAGAGGCATGGAGGGAAAGATAAATGCTGTGGTGCATACTGCTGTGATCGGTGGGCTGGATCCTGCTAGGGTCAGAGCGGTATGTTCTTTACACTGTGTTCGATACGATAAAAGCTGACTATCTAGGGACTAGCACCCACACTGGGAGCTGTACGGATAGCTCTACAGCGGGAAGACAAGCGGTTGAAGAGTCTGAAGTCATAGGCAATAGGTACCCGTCAACTGTGCTATGCTATCACGACTCGCAACGTGAAGAAAACATGCCATCTATCCACATTATTATGTACTAGAAAAACTCATATCCAACTAACCCATGTATATAGTCGGCTCTTTTCACACCTCACATCTACAAGGCTAGGATGATACCACCAACAGCCATGGCGACACCTGCAAGTCCACCCTGGGCCCCGACCTTGAAACCAGCGTTTCCGGTATTAGTAGCAGAGGCAACAGCGGATGAAGCGACTGAAGCTCGGCTTGAGGCGGCTTGAGAAACAGAAGAAGCTCCGGATTGGAGGGACTGGATTGCGGATGAAGCCGAGTTGACGGCTGATGAGACGGTGGCGGATGCAGCGGAGGCGGCGGAGGAAAGGGATGCAGAAGCACCGCTAGCGGCGGCAGAGGTGGCGCTGATTGTTAGCTTGTGTTATGCGCAAAAGTGCATATGACTCACGAAGCTAGGGCGGAGGTACCGGAAGCAAGTCCTGACGAAGCCTCAGAGACAGCTTGGGAGGCACCGGAAGAAAGGGAAGAAGCGGCGGATCTGACATCAGTCATCTACCTGAAACCATGCGACAGTACATACCCAGCAGCGGACTCGGCGGACTGAGCAGCAGAAGCGGCAGAGGAGGTAGCTCCAACTACAGCCCCAGAAACGGAAGAAGCGGCGTTTCCATCTTCGGTAGTGGTGGTAGCGGAACTGGAGTCGGTCTCCTCAGAAGAGGCGGCTGATGAGGTGGAAGCGGGAGCATCACCGGGGGCGGTGTTGGGGGTTTGGACGGAAGCTTGGGCACATACTGCCTCAGCGGCGGAAACGGCTCCGTCAACTTCGTCGGGCTTTTATCAGTGGTGAACTCCTTTTTAAGGGAAGAAACTCACTCCACAGGTGGATCGTAGACATCCAAAGTAGGTTCCGGCAGCAAACCCTGTTCAGTTCAGCATGCTGGTCGTTGCTCGCGAGAAGAGGGAGAGGTCTCACCACTGGCACAAAGGCAGGCCCAATCACCAGCGCCACATCCGGTCTAATTATCAGCTTATTGCGATAGTGATCTAAGGCTAGCTTACATCGAAGCCAGAGAGCTGGTTGAGACAAGCCTCAGTACAGCCAGCTTGACGAGTTTCGAGGGTGCTTGGTCGCTACATATCAGTTTTGTTCTTTGTTTGTGTTTCTAGCTGGATTTCTGGACATACGGCAGCAACAAAAGGGACAACGGCCAGGATAAGAGCTAGAGAGAATCGCATTGCTGTAAGAGTTGTGAGGTGATTATATAAGTAATGAGAGTAAATGAATGGGAGGCTATGTTATGTTTATGTGAAGAAGAATAAAGAAAGAGAGAAAAGGAGCGCTATGACGGTCTTGTTTATATTGAACAAAGAAAGGAGTTGATACGCGTAAAAAAGGGGGATTGAGTGTTATCATAGC
>Ga0308160_10005504_pt1 | contig 13183 bp, 9 predicted proteins | sample PhyFR1_FD_201036 | JGI IMG/M metagenome (GOLD analysis project Ga0308160, IMG submission 201036) | Phyllosphere microbial communities from UC Gill Tract Community Farm, Albany, California, United States - DLSLF.R1 | ecosystem: Host-associated > Plants > Phyllosphere > Unclassified | place: USA... | reverse complement strand
GACTGGCTCGCGGGCGCCGCGCCGACGGTCGCCGACGTCGCGTGCTACAGCTACGTCGCCCACGCGCCCGAAGGCGGCATCGCGCTCGATGCGTATCCGCGCGTGCTGGGCTGGATCGAGCGCGTGCGCGCGCTGCCCGGCTTCGTGCCGATGCCGCTGGAGTGAGTCATGCACGACGACCGCATCCCGATGCCGTTCCACGACGGCGAATTGCGCGCGCAGGCGCTGGCCGGTGTCGAGCCGTTCGCGGCGCCGATCCGCAACCGCATGCCGGACCAGCACCGCGCGTTCTTCCCGCTGCTGCCGTTCCTCTGCCTCGCCGTCCGCGACGGCGCCGGCTGGCCGCTGGCCACCCTCGTGCAGGGACCGCCGGGCTTCGCACGCGCACCCGACCCGGGACGGCTTGCCGTCGCCGCACTGCCGGATGCGAACGACCCCGTGCGGGCACGCCTGCTGCCCGGCGTACCCGTCGGCCTGCTGGGCATCGACCTGGCGACGCGCAGGCGCAACCGGCTGAACGGCGTCGTGGCGGACGTCGGGGCAGGGGGCTTCGATGTCGACGTCGTGCAATCGTTCGGCAACTGCCCGCGCTACATCCACGTGCGCGCGCTCGCGCCGGTGGACCGTGCGCCAGGGCCCGCGACCGCGTTCGGCGCCGACCTGCCGCCACGGGTGCGCGACTTGTTCGCGGCGGCGACGACGCTGTTCGTGGCGAGCGCCAGCGGGGCGGGCGCGCAGGGCGCCGCCGCCGGCCTGGACATCTCGCACCGCGGCGGGCCGGCGGGGTTCGCGCAGCTGGAGGGCGACGTGCTGACGGTGCCCGATTACCCGGGCAACCGCTACTTCAATACGCTCGGCAATTTTCTGGCCGAGCCGAGGGCGGCGATCGTGCTGGCGGATTTCGCGAGCGGGGACGTGGTGCAGCTGCAGGGCATCGTGGAGGTGGACTGGACCGCGGCAGATCTGGAGCGCGTGCCGCCGGTGGAGCGGGTGTGGCGGTTCAGGATCGTGCGGGGCGTATTGCGGGAAAGGGCATTCGGGTTGGCTTGACCAGGTCGTCCCCGCGCAGGTGGGTACCCAAGGTAATGCGTTCAGGTGAAGCGAGCAGATCGCGTCATCCTCGCGCAGGCGGGGACCCAAGGTAATGCGTTCAGAAAAAGCAAGCAAATGACGTCGTCCCCGCGCAGGCGGGGACCAAGGTAATGCGTTCAGAAAAGGCAAGCAAATGACGTCGTCCCCGCGCAGGCGGGGACCCAAGGTAATGCGCTCTGATAAAGCATGCAAATTAGGCCCCCGCCTGCGCGGGGGTGACGGGTAATGCAACGGTGCGCCGGTCGATGCAGCGGTGCGGCAGTCGATGCAGCGGTGCGGCGGTCGATGCAGCGGTGCGCCGGTCAATGCAGTGTTGCGCCAGTCGATGCAGCGGCACCGCGGTTCAGCCAGTGCAACGGGCCATCTTCACGTCTTGCCCACCAGCTTCCACAACTGCGTCGTCAGCGCCGGCGACGCATCCGGCTTGAAGAACGCCGAGTCCTGGATGTGCGACGTCGTCACGTAGATCGTGCCGTCCGGTCCCTGGCTGAACGTGTCCGGCCAGCGCAGGCGGGCGTCCTGCACGACGATGCGCGCCTGGCTGCCCGGTCCCTGCGCCAGGTCGCGTACCTTGATCGCATCGTCCTGCACGGACGTCAGGTACATCTTGTCCGTGCCGCGCGCGATCAGGAGGCCGTCGTTGACGCCGTTCTTCCCGTACGGCTCGACCTGGCCGGACACGTCGCCGCCGGCCATTCCCGTACCCACGAGGGCGGCGGTCGGAATGCGGTACAGATCGTCGCCCTTGATCGCCTGCCAGTACAGGTACGCGCCGTCGCCGGAGAGTTCGATGCCGTCCGCGGAAAACTCCACGCCGCGCCCGTCCGGACGGCGCAGCACCTTGCCGTCGGCCGTCACGTTCAGGCCCTTCTTCATCTGCGTGGACGGGTGGCCGTCGAGCACGCGCGCCGTCTTGCCGGACGCGATGTCGACGACGAGCAGCGCGCCCACGACGCCGGAGTCGGTGATGAACGCATGCTTGCCGTCGTTCGAGAAGCGCACGTCGTTCAGGTACGAGCCCTGCGGCGCCGCGTCCTCGTCGAACGCGATCGTCTGGGTCACGCGGTCGCTGGCGAGGTCGATGCGCACGAGCTTCGCGCCGCCGCTGACGAGGTGCGCCTGCGCCGGCGCGGCCGGGTCGAGCACCCACAGGCTGCCGCGGCCGTCCGCGACGACGCTCTGCACGCAGACCCAGTGGTCGTGCGGCGTGACCTCGTCCTTCTTCGCGTTGCGCCAGGCGTTCCATTCGTCGTCCGGATACGGCTTGACCTGGCCGTCCTTCAGTTCGGCCACGGAGACGGCCGTGTCCTCGGTCCAGCGCGGGAAGTTGACGAAGATGCGGCCGTTCTCGGCCACGGTGATGCCCGTCACCTGGTGGCCGAACTCGGCGACCAGTTCGATCGTCGCCGTGTCGGGCGCGGTTGCTGCTGTGCTCATGAAAGTCCTTTCGTGGGATGAATGGGATCAGGCGGCGCGCCGCTTCACGCGGACGTCGACGTGCGCCGCCTCCTGCGCCAGGCGCCGTTGCAGCATCGCCAGCACGGCGGCTTCCTCGGGCTGCAAGTCCTGCAACTCCTCGACCAGGCTTTCCTCGGCGCGCGCGCGCAGGCCTTCCAGCATCGTGCCGTCCAGGTAGGCATCCAGCACGGCCGGATGCACGTAGCACTTGCGGCATACGGACGGCGTGTTGCCGAGCTTTTCGGCGACGGATTCGATGGCGCGCACGACGTTCTTCTTGGCCTGCGCATCGGAATCGAACGATTCGAATTCCTGCAGCGCCAGCGCCGCGAGCACCGTGCCGGACCACGTGCGGAAATCCTTCGCCGTGTAATCCTCGCCGGTGATCGCGCGCAGGTAGTCGTTCACGTCGCTCGAGCCCACGGTGTGGCGCTCGCCGTCCTCGTCGAGGTACTGGAACAGGTCCTGGCCGGGCAGGTCGCGCGTGCGCTGGATGATGCGCGCCAGGCGCCGGTCGTGCACCTTGACGTCGTGGTAGACGCCGCTCTTGCCGCGGAAGCGGAATTCGACGTCGCTGCCGTCGATCTTGACGTGCCGGTTGCGCAGGGTGGTGAGGCCGTACGACTTGTTCTCGCGCGCGTACTCGTCGTTCCCGATGCGCATCATGGTCGCTTCCAGCAGGTAGACGATCGTCGCCAGCACTTTTTCGCGCGGCAGGCCGGGCAGCGCCAGCGCGCGGTCGACTTCCTTGCGGATCTGCGGCAGCGCCTTGCCGAAGTTGATCATGCGCTCGTACTTGACCTCGTCGCGCACCTCGCGCCATTTCGGGTGGTAGCGGTACTGCTTGCGGCCGCGCGCGTCGCGCCCCGTCGCCTGCAGGTGGCCGTTCGCCTGCGGGCAGATCCAGACGTCCGTCCACGCGGGCGGGATCGCGAGCGAGCGGATGCGTTTCAGCGTGGCCTCGTCCTCGACCGGCGCGCCGTGGGCGTCGAGATAGCGAACGCCGTCGCGCACGGCTTCGCGGCGGATGCCGGGCCGGTCGTCGTGGACATAGCGCAGGCCCGCGGCCTTGGCGGCGGCGGGCGGATCGGTATTGGGCACCGGGCTGGCCGGGGCGCGGTCTTCGCTGGTCATCGGGCACTCGTTTCGCGCAAGGGCGCGCCGGGGCGGCGCCGCCTGCGGCCAGTGTACGCGCGCGCCGGGTGCGTACCGTTCGGGAACTAACGTTGCGCGCGTCCGGCTAGAATGCGGTCATGCCCAGCAAATCTCCCATCTTTCCCGGCCCGCGCACGGCGCGCGGGCAAGTCCTCGCCGTGCTGCTGTCGAACACCGACCAGGCCGGCACCGAGCCGCTGCGCGGCCGCGTCACCCTGGCCGCCATCGTGCGCGCGCTCAAGCGCAAATATCACTGGCCGATCGAGACGACGAGCTTTCCCTCGAACGCGCCGGACGGCCGCGCCACCTGGGCCACCGTCTACAGCCTGCCGCCCGACGTGATCGCCAGGGCGCTCGATGCGCGCGGGCGCGACTGGTTGCGCAGTTGCCGGGGCGGCACGTAGGCGTCGGCGCCGCCGTTATCCCCGCGCAGGCGGGTCGTTATCCCCGCCCAGGCCGGAACCGGCGTCGTGCGCGTTGTCGGCACGCTCACGGAATGAGGTTCTTGCCAGGGCAGGGCGACGGGTAGACGGCGTGCATACGCACCGCGCCCCGGCCGACAAGAGCGGCTCGGCTGCCGCCCGCCCCGGCCCGTCAATCCTGCTGGAACCGGGCCTCCAGCAGATCGATCTGGCGCAGCAGCCGGCGCGCCGCCTCGTCCGATACCTCCATGCGGCGCGCCAGCTGCAGGATCGTATCGCGCTCGGCGTTCAGCGCGAGCAGGCGGTAGATGCGTTCCGTGTGCTTCTGCGCGGGGGCGTCGCCGTTGCCATTGGCCGCGTCGGTCGCCTTCAGGCGGTGCCGGTACAGACGCAGCACGTGCTCCACCGCCTGGGCGTGACGCGCGCGCTCGGCGCCGTCCTCGGCGCGGCTGTCCTGGCCGTCCGCATCGTCCGGACCATCGGTGCCGTCCGCCTTCTGCGCCTTTTCCAGCGCGGCGATGGCCGCCAGCGTGGCGGCGTGGCGCGCATCCTCCTCGTTGCATTTCGCTTCCGGCTCGGGTGGCATCGTCAGGCCGTGCAACAGTGCGGGCAGGGCGGCGCTGGCCAGCAGCAGCGACACGACGATCACGCTGCTGGCGAGAAAGATGGCGAGGTGGCGGGCCGGGAACGGGGTGCCGTCGGCCAGGGCCAGCGGCAGCGTCATGATGCCGGCCATCGTCAGCGCGCCGCGCACGCCCGCCACCGACGTGGCCAGCATCAGGCGCAGGCGCGGCTTGAACACCTCGTGGCCGAGGCGGCGCCGGTTCAGGATCGTCAGCTGCAGCGAGACCCACACCCATGCAAAGCGCAGCAGCACGAGGGCGAGGCTGAACGCGAGGGCGCGGCTGGCGAGCCACCACGGGTCGAACGGCTCGCCGCCGTCCGGATGCAGCGCGCCGCGCACGATGTCCGGTAACTGCTCGCCCAGCAGCACGAACATGATGCCGTTCAGCGTGAACTGCAGCGCATCCCAGATGACGTTGCGGCGGATGCGCGTGACCGCCGTGGCGGCGCCGGACAGCTCCATGTAGCTCATCGTGATGCCGGCCGCCACCGCGGCCAGGATGCCGGACGCGCCGATGCGCTCGGCCACGAGATAGGCGCCGAACGGCGTCAGGACGTTGATCAGCACCGGCACGCCGTCTTCCTCGCCGAAGCGGCGCTGCAGGATGCCGTGCGCGCGCGTGATGCCGAACGTGATGACGACGCCGGCCGCGACCCCCGCGAGCGCCACCCACAGGAACGTGAGGCCCGCCTGCGCCAGCGAGAAGTGGCCCGTGACGGCCGCGGCGACGGCGAAGCGGAAGCACACCAGGCCGCTGGCATCGTTGAGCAGGCTCTCGCCTTCGATGATGTGCATGAGGCGCGGCGGCATCGGCACGCGCTGCGTGATCGACGAGACGGCCACCGGATCGGTCGGCGCCACGATCGCGGCCAGCGCGAACGCGACGGCGAGGGGCATCGCCGGGATCATCCAGTGCAGCAGGAACCCGGCGCCGACGACGGTGAAGACGACGAGGCCGAGCGCCAGCTCCAGGATCGTGGCCTTGTCGCGGAACAGGCCGACCTTGGGGATACGCCAGCCGTCCACGAACAGCAGCGGGGGCAGGAACAGCAGGAAGAAGATGTCCGGCTCGAGCGCGACCCCGTGCCTGAACACGCCCGCGATGATGGCGCCCAGCGCGATCTGGATCAGCGGCAGCGGCAGTGCGATCGGCAGCAGCCGCCCCAGGTAGCCGCTGGCGATCACGGCGAGCAGCATCGCCAGGATGACTTCAACCGTTTCCATTCCTCATCTCCTCCGTGAAGGAGGATCATAAGGGATGAGGTGGACGAGCGCGGTACGGTAGGGCACGGAGCGCACAGGTGGAGAACCCGCGTTCCGCTTCGGACGAACCATGAAGGTCTCCGCAAGCTCGCCGATGAGGGACTGACGCAGATGCCGGATGCCGCGACTGTCGCGAACACACCCAAGACTGTCGTGACGGCAAGGTATCTGTCAGACGCCAGCCCTCAGCGCGAACGAGATGTGCGACAGCGAGTCGCCATGAGGGCGGCAGTCGACTCGCCACGCCCGTCCCAAGCGTGCCTCAGCGCCGCGCCGTCGAGAGCGAGCCCGAATCGCCCGGCTGCACCGGCAGCGTCTTGAGTTCGGGCTGCTGCGCGACGAACGGCCGGATGCCGAGCGCCGTGTCGATCTCGCGCGGGTAGATCAGGTAGCCGCGCGTGATGACGGCCGCCACCTTGCGCACGTCGCCGATGGCGCGTGTCGGGTCGCCGTCGATGAGCACGAGGTCGGCCAGCTTGCCGGGCGTGACGGACCCGCGCTCGTGGCTCGTGCGCGTGTAGCGCGCGCCGTTGCGCGTGGCCACCTGCAGCGCCTGCGCCGGGCTCAAGCCGGCCTTGACCAGCATCTCGAGTTCGGCCTGCAGCGTGAAGCCGGCCAGTTCGTCCGTCCCCGCCACCAGCGGCACCCCGGCGCGGTACAGCATGCCGACGAACTGCACCATCTTCGCGTACGACGTTTCGTAGCGGTGCAGGGTCGCCTCGTCGGGGATCTTCATCGTGCCCATGTAAAAGCCGCGCTTGACGTCCGGCGGCATGTGGTCGGCCACCGGCGCGAACGGCTCGTTGAGGTCGCCGTCCTTCTGCTTGAGGAAGGCGAACGTGGCGAGCGTTTCGTCGATCACGGTCTGCTGCTTCGCCAGGCGCGCGACGAACTGCTTGACCTGCGGCGCATCGAAGTCCAGCGCTGCCACCTTCTCGGCGGGCAGCACGAAGCGTTCGAGCGTGCGTGTCTCCGTCTGCGGCGTGGCGAGGAAGTTCAGCATCACCTGGTTGATGTGCTGGATTTCGTCATAGCCCGCGTCGAGCGCCTCGAACGCCCGCAGCCCGGCCGGGATGTGGCCGGACACGCGCATGCCGCGGCTGTGCGCATAGGCGACGGTCTCCTTCAGGATCGCCTTCGGGAAGGAATTGTAGATCTTCAGCTGGGGGTAGCCGTGTTCGGCGTACCAGTCGACCGCGCGCTTCGCTTCGTCGAGGTCCTTGACCACGAAGCCGCTGTTGGACGAATACGGGCTTTCTCCTTCGAGGAAGCCGGCCGGCACGATCTGCGGACCGAGCAGCGTGCCGCGCGCCGTCTCGTCGAGCATCAGCTGGAGCTGGGCGTTGTCGTTGCCCATGTCGCGCACGCTCGTGACGCCGGCCGCGAGATGCAGGCCGCCTTCCCAGCGGCTCACGTGGGCGTGCATGTCGAACAGGCCCGGCAACAGCACCTTGCCGGTCGCGTCGATCTCGTGGTTCACGCCGCGCATCGGGGCACCGGCCGGCAGCACGGCCGTGATCCTGCCACGCAGGACGTAGACGTCGGACGGCCCCGTGAGCACCGCCTTGTCGCTGTCGAACACGCGCGCGTTACGCACGACCGTGAGGCCGTCGAGCGGATGCTGGAGCCGGGTCGCGAGGTCCTCCAGCATCTTCTGTTCGGCCAGTTTCTGGTGCTGGCGCATCGGCTTGATGGCGGCTTCCCAGCCGCGTTCGACGAGGGCCACCTGGCCCGGCTCGATGGCCGCGAACAGGCGCGGGCGCGCCTCAAGCGTGGCCCACACGAAGGTCGGCGACAGGCCGATGCCGGTGGTGGCGACCAGTTGGACCGTCCGCGTCTTGCCGTCGGCCCCCGTGACCTGCAGCTCGTCGAGCTTCTTCTGCGACAGTGTGCCGTTCGGCAGCAGCGGCAGCGTGCCGCCGGGACGCGCCGCCAGCGCGCCCAGCGCGGCCGACGTGGCCTCGAACGAGCTGTTGAGCGGCACGTACATGGCCGTGCCGTCGACGCGGGTGCCTCCCTTTTCCGTGGTCGAGTGCCAGCTGGCCGCGCCGTCCTTCATCTCGAAATGCTCGTCCACGACCGCGCCGTAGGTGGACGTGCCCTTGACGTCGTATGCCGTCATCGTGCCGTCCGGCGCGTAGCGGATGCGCTCCGACAATTCCGGCCCGCGGCCGTTGTCCTTGAAGACGAACTTCACGCGCGTCAGGCCGTCGTCGTCGCGCTCCACCACCTGCTCGCCGGCGCGCTTGCCGTTTTCGACGTAGATGTCGTAGGTCGTCACGGTGGCAGCGTGCGCGCTGCCCCAGGCGCCCAGCAGGGCCAGCATCAGTCTCGTTTTGATTGTCATGTGGTTTCCTCGGGGTTGCGGACGCTGCACGCGGCGCGGATCGATATCGCAGGTGTTCATGCCGGCACGGCTTTGCGCGGTGTGCCGGCTTCCGGGGACGTCCGCGCACTGCCGATTGCGGACGACCTCGTCAGCATACCATGTCGTCATGGCAATAAATCTCGCAGACTCTCACCGCGACGGATGACAGTCGATCGGTGTGCCGGGGAAACGCGCGGCGACCGGAGCGGCGTGCGCCTGCCGATGCGCGGCTTGGTGATTGCGGCCCCGATCCGATGCGCGGCGGCGGACCGGCGTGCCGCCGGCCGAGGAACCTGGACTACGCGACCCGCTGTTTGCTGTTGGCGTAGACCCAAGTGTATTCCGCACCAAACAGGAAAATCTGGGCCGAATAATAGAACCACGCGACGAGGATCACAATGGAGCCGGCGGCGCCGAAACCGGAGGCCACGCTCGATTTCGCCAGGTACAGGCTGATCAGTGATTTGCCGGCGTTGAAGAGCAGGGCGGTAACCGCCGAACCCGCCCACACGTCGTGCCAGGAGATTTTCGCACTGGGCATGATCTTGTAGATCATCGCAAACAGCAGGGTGAAAATGGCCAGCGAGGCGATGAAATTCAGTACATTCGCGATGACGCTTTCCGCTGCCGCACTACCGCCCAGCCACGCGCCGGACGCTGCAAGCGCGGCGCTGACGACGAGCGAAATCATCAGCATGAAAGCGAGTCCCAGCACGAGGCCGAAGGACAGGACGCGGCTGCGCAGCCATCCCCACAGACCCGACGGCTTGTCTTTTGCCGGCACCTGCCAGATGCGGTCCAGGTCACTTTGCAGTTCGGCGAACATCGCGGTCGCACCGATCAGGAGCACAACCCCGCCGACGATGCTTGCGACCATGCCGGTCGACGGTTCACGTGCCGCCTGGAGCAGGCCCTGCACGGCAGTCGCGCCTTCCTTTCCCATGATGCTGCCCAGCTGCGCGATGATTGCGCCCTGTGCCGCGTCCTGGCCGAATACCATCCCGGCAATCGCGATGACGATGACCAGCAGGGGCGCAAGGGAAAACAGCATGTAGTACGAGAGCGCCGCGCCCATGCTGGGTGCGTAGTCGTCGTTCCAGGCATTGGCCGCCGCCACGCAGACTTGCCACTGCCTGCCGATCCAGCTCGACGAGGTTTGCTCGAACGTCGGGCGCTCGGGCGTGGTCTTCCCTGGCGGAGCGTCCTTTGGATCGGATGGAGGAGGCGCTGGATGCACCGGCGCCACGTCGATGTCGTGTTTGACGGCGTTTGCGTGGGCCCTGGTATCGTCGGCAGCCGACACATAAGACGCTGCCAGCGATGCCAGGAAACCGACCACTTTAAGCGCATCGCCACCGCGTTCCCTGCGTTCCGGCGCGATCTGGCGCGGCTTGGCTTTCTTGCGCCTGACGAGCGCATAGCCTGCCGCGGCGATCCCCAGTACGGCCCCGCCAAGCACATACGGCGAGGAGAGCGCATCCGACGCCCTGGCTGTGAAGGCGTCGGATCCTTCGTGCAACCGCGGGTTGGCGGCGGCATCGCCGGGTCGGGCGTCGTGCATGTCTGGATCGGTATTGGTCATCTTTTCCTCGTTTGAGCGGCGCCCATGATGCATACCGATTGATTATAGGGAGTCGGCGATTGTCCTCTGTGCGGTATTGAACCCAGGCGTGGACGACACGTATTTGCCGGCGCAACATGACGAATCCGTCATCCGGCGGTCAGGCTGGCGTCGCCGGGCGGGTGGAACAATGCCGGTCATCCCTGAACAAACGAGGAAGACATGCATAAGTTGATCGCCATCGCATTGGCCGCGCTCGCGGCGACCCCGGTCGCCGCGCAGGTGCGCCCGCATCCCGACCTGACGCTGGAAGCGGGCCGGCGCCTGACCGGTGCCGCGATCGACGCATGCCGCAGCCAGGGCCGGGCCATCGTCGTGGCCGTGCTGGACAGCGGTGGCAACCTGGTGGCGCTGCAGAGGGCGGACGGTGTCGGCCCTCACAACATCGAAGCGAGCCGGCGCAAGGCCTATACCGCCCTGTCGACGCGGACGGCCACGCTCGACCTGACTCGCCAGGCGCAGGCGACGCCGGATGCCCGCAACCTGGCCTCCTTGCCCGAACTGCTGTTGCTGGGCGGCGGCGTGCCGGTGCTGGCCGACGGCCAGGTGGTCGGCGCCATCGGCGTCGCCGGCGGAGGCGGCGCGACGAACGACCATGCCTGCGCGCTCGCCGCCATTGCCGCCGTGCCCGGCCTCGACCAGCCGGCTCGCTGACCCGTTCGGCCCGCCGAGGCGCGCGGCGGTCAGCTCACGTTGTCCGCCACCGTCGGCGTCGTGGAACCGGCCGCCAGCGTGATCCGCGTCTTCTTGAGCAGCGGCGCCGCCGGCTTGGTGCCGTCCGCATTCAGCGGCTTGACCTTGTTGAAGACGACGGTGAAGCTGTCGGCCGTCACCGTCGCGAGCGAATAGCCCTGCGCGTCATGGTCGACGTAGGCGAACGCGGGGTTGTTGGTGCGCATGACGTTGTCGAAGGTGGCCGGCGTCGCCACCAGCGGGGCGAGCGGGCTGCCGCTCGAGCCGGCGCTCAGGTATTTGTAGAACGACGAGCTGCTGATGCCGGCGCCGACGAAATCCACCGCCACCGGCTTGCCCGTGGCCGGGTCGGCGTTGTCGTAGATGACGCCGCACTGGAACGCGTGCAGGTCGCCCGTGATCGCGACGACGTTCTTGATCCCTTGCGTGCCGAGGTAGCCCATCAGTTCGGCGCGGTGCGACGGGTAGCCGTCCCAGCCGTCCGCGTTGACGACGTACACCTGGTTGTACGGGGCCGGCGCCAGCGCGCGCAGGTCGAGCTGCATGCGGTTCAGGGTGACCTCGTTGCCCCACACTTTCCAGGTCGCGGTCGAGCCCTTCAGCGTGTCCTTCCACCACTGCGCCTGCGTGGCGCCGAGGATGCTCGGCACGCGGCCCAGCGCGGCCGTGTCGGCCTGCTCGTACTGCTGCAGCAGCGGCTGCGGCACGAGATAGCGCGACCCGACGGAATCGTTGCCGTCGACGGCGTCGTGGTTCAGCATCTTGGCGTACGCCGCCTCGCTGACGACGTGGTCGTCGCGGTACAGGCGCTCGTCCGTCATGACGAGGTGCAGCAGGGTGCCGAAGCGGAAGTCGCGGTAGATGCGGATGTTGTCGTAGGATGCCTTGTTCAGGTCGAACGAGACGTCGCCCCAGTCGACCGGCATGTACTCGGCCCAGGCCTGGTTGGCGGCGCGGCGGCGCGCCGTCTGCTGCAGGTTGGCGTTGGTATAGGTCTGGTGGTCCTGCCAGCAGTCGTCCGAGAATTCGTGGTCGTCCCAGATCACGACCATCGGGCACTTGGCATGCAGCGCCTGCAGGCGGGCGTCGCCGCGGTAGGTGCGGTACAGCGTGCGGTAGTCGTCCAGCGACGTCGCGTACGTGGCCGTGCCGCGCGCCGTGCCGTTCGGCAGCGTGATCTTGCCGTGCGCGGCTTCCGCGGCACCTGCCTGGAACGCCGCGCCGACCGTCTCGTAGATGTAGTCGCCCAGGTGCACGATGAAGTCGACGTCGTCCTGCGCCATCAGCTCCATCGCGGCCCAGTGGTTGATGCTCCAGTCCTGGCACGTCATCCACGCGAAGCGCAGCTGCGCGGGCGTGGACGCTGCCGCCGGCGCCGTCTTCGCCTGGCCGACCGCGCTGGTGTCGGCGCCGGCCACGAAGCGGTACCAGTAGCGGGTGGCAGGGGACAGGTTCGTTACCTTGGCGCGCACCGTGTAGTCGTAGGTCGGATCGGCCGCGAGGTGCACGGCGGCGACGACGGTCGCGAAATTGGCGTCGGTCGCCACGTCCAGCCGCAGGTCGACGTTGCCGCTGCCGGAGCTCGGCACGCAGCGCGTCCAGAACACCGCGCTCGCTTCCTTCGGGTCGCCGCTGGCCACGCCCAGCGGGAACGTGTAGCGGCCCGGCGGCGAATCGTCCGAGCCGCCGCCGCAGGCGGACAGGGTCAGGCCGGTGCCGGCCGAGACGACGGTGAAATACGCTGCGCTTCTGATGAAACCACGACGATCCATGTTGCCCTCTTGTCTAAGAAAACGCGGAGGATAGCGATGGATTATTGCCGGGAAATGACATCCCGGACAATGGATTAGTGCGTCACTTCGAAATGCGCAGGATCGCGGAGGCCAGGCGCGAGAAACACGGCGTCAGGTCGGCCGTGGTGGCGGCGTAGCAGTACATGCCGACGGGCTGGTTCGGATCGTAGCAGCGCGACGGGCCGTCGGCCACGTTGGCCATGCACTTCAGCACATTTTCGCCGATTTCGTTGTCGTACCCTTTCGCTTGCCGCAGGTCGGCCCCGAGGCCGAGCGTGAGCACGAAGATGCCTTCGCTGCGCGCCTTGGCGGCCACCGCCTCGGGCAGGTTGCGCGCGGCGCGGTCGAGATTCCGGGCCACGGCATCGTCGGTAGACAGGTCGTTCGTGACCACGCGCGGCGTGGACGTGACGATGGGAAATTCTTTCGATGCCGGGTCGTGGGCGTTGTACCAGTCGGGAAGCTTTTTCACCGCCAGCCTGATGTTGTTGGTGCCGCTGTTGCGGTAGCCGAAGCTGCAGCTGGAATAGGGCAGGTTCGCGTAACTGGTCGAGTTCGGACTGTACATCCCTTGTCCCCAGACGTTCACGATGCCGACGACAGGCGTGCCGAGCACGGTGCAATCGGCAGGATTGTTGAACGTGAGGGACGTGCCGAACGCCGTCGGCTCGCCGTCCGAAAAGAAGACGATCA
>Ga0308160_10005503_pt1 | contig 13185 bp, 13 predicted proteins | sample PhyFR1_FD_201036 | JGI IMG/M metagenome (GOLD analysis project Ga0308160, IMG submission 201036) | Phyllosphere microbial communities from UC Gill Tract Community Farm, Albany, California, United States - DLSLF.R1 | ecosystem: Host-associated > Plants > Phyllosphere > Unclassified | place: USA... | reverse complement strand
GGCGGCTCGCCGACACCATGTCGACGGTCAGCACCACGAGGGCGACCCAGACGATCGCGAAGCCGACCCAGCGGCTGGTCGGCATCTGCTCGTGCAGCAGGACGACGCCGACGACGAACTGCAGCACGGGCGCGAGGTACTGGGTGAGCCCGATCGTCGCGAGGGGCAGCCGTCGCGCGGCGGCCGCGAAGAGCAGCAGCGGCACCGCGGTCACGACGCCCGAGCTGATCACGGTGAGGGTGTGCAGCAGGCTCACCGAGCCGAACACGACGCCGCCGTCGACGCCGGTCGCCGCGATCACGACGAGGGCGACCGCCGCGACGGGCGCGACCGCGAGCGTCTCGAGGGTCAGGCCGCTGACGGCGTCGACGCGCCCGCCCATCTGCTTCTTCACGAGCCCGTAGGCGCCGAACGAGAACGCCATGATCAGCGACGCCCACGGCACGCCGCCGGTGCCGAGGGCGATCACCACGACGGCCACGGCGCTGAGGCCGATGGCGGCCCACTGGGCGGGCCGGAGGCGCTCCCGCAGCACGAGGACGGCGAGCAGCACGGTGACGATCGGGTTGATGAAGTAGCCGAGGGCCGCCTCGACGACGTGCCCGGCGAGCGTGGCGACGATGAAGGTCGTCCAGTTGACGACGATGAGCACGCCCGCGAGCGCCATCGGCGCGACGACGCGACCCTGGCGCAGCAGCGCCAGGAAGGCCGGGAAGCCCCGCGTGACGGCGAGCAGCACCAGGCAGAACGCCAGCGAGAAGAGGATGCGCCACGAGACGATCTCGAACGGCCCCGACGGCGACATGAGCAGGAAGAAGATCGGCAGCACGCCCCACAGGCCGTAGGCGCTGACCGCGTAGGCGAGGCCGGAGCCGGCTCGCTCCACCGGGCCCGAGGGCCGGGCGGGGCCGGCGGGCTCGACGGGGGCGGAGGAGGCGCGGGCACGGTCGTCGGTCACGTCACGACTCTAGGGCGAGCCCCCGTCGCCGACCGGCCCGGTGCTGCCGTCGACCGTGCCGCTCCTGCCGATCTCGCGCACGGGCGGCCCTGACAGCGCCTCGACGGGACGGTGCCCCGCCTCGCGCCGCCCGCGCACGACGAAGGCCCCCGCCGTGTGGCGGGGGCCTCCGGGTGGAGCAGGGTGTCGACCGACTAGCGGACGATGACGGCGAGCACGTCGCGGGCCGAGAGGACGAGGTAGTCCTGGCCGTCGTACTTGACCTCGGTTCCGCCGTACTTGCTGTAGATGACCTTGTCGCCGACGGCGACGTCGAGCGGGACGCGGTTGCCGTTGTCGTCGATGCGACCCGGCCCGACCGCCACGACCTCGCCCTCCTGGGGCTTCTCCTTGGCGGTGTCGGGGATCACGAGGCCGGAAGCCGTGGTCTGCTCGGCTTCGACCTGCTGGATGACGATGCGATCTTCGAGCGGCTTGATGGAGACCGACACGGTTGACCTCTGCTTTCTCGGAACTTCGTAGAACGTGGGGTGGCACTCACCACGTGCGAGTGCCGGGAACAACTGTAGGGGCCCGCTGGCACTCGGTCAACACGAGTGCCAGCGGCACGGCGTCGATGCGCGAGACTGGAGCCCATGGACACCACCGAGCTGCTCGAGATCCTCTCGCCCGAGGGGCTCCGGCTGCTCGACTCGCTGCCGGCGCGCCGGAGCGACGACGACGTCGTCGGCACGGTCGCGGCGCTCCGCAAGCAGGGCCACTCCCCCGCGCTCGTCGCCGCCGTGCTGAGCCAGGCCCGGCTCCGGGGCCGTGCCGTCGCCAAGTTCGGCGACTTCGCCAGCCGCATGCTCTTCACCGAGGCGGGCCTCGAGCAGGCCACGCGCCTCCCCGTGGCCGCCCGGCACGCCGGCCGGTTCCGCGCCGCCGGGGCCCGGCGGGTCGCCGACCTCGGCTGCGGCATCGGGGGCGACGCGATGGCCCTGGCCGCCCTCGAGCTCGACGTGCTCGCGGTCGAGCGCGACGAGGTCACCGCCGCCGTCGCCGCCTACAACCTCGCCCCCTGGTCGGGCGCCCGCGTCGAGCACGCCGACGCCGCCGACGTCGACCTCGCGGGCGTCGACGCCGTCTTCCTCGACCCGGCCCGACGCACGGCCGGGCACAGCGGCACGAAGCGCCTCGCCGACCCGGCCGACTGGTCGCCCTCGCTCGACGTCGCCTTCGGGCACGCCGAGCACCGACCGACCGGGGTCAAGCTCGGCCCCGGCATCGACCGCGAGCTGCTGCCCGCCGACGCGGAGTGCCAGTGGATCTCCGTCGACCGCGAGGTCGTCGAGCTCGGGGTCTGGTTCGGGGCGCTCGCGCGGCCCGGCGTCGGGCGGTCCGCCCTCGTGGTCACCGCCTCCGGCACCGCCGAGCTCACCGCGCCCGCCGACTCCGACGACGTCGAGGTGGGCGACCTCGGCGAGTGGCTCTACGAGCCCGACGGCGCCGTCATCCGCGCCCGCCTGATCGGCGACCTCGCCCGGAGCCTCGGTGCCCGGACGGTCAGCCGCGACATCGCGTACCTCACCGCGGACGCACCGGTCGAGACGCCCTTCGCCCAGGTCTTCCGCGTGGTCGAGGCCCTGCCCCTCGACGAGAAGACCCTCAAGCGCGAGCTGCGCGCCCGGGGCGTCGGCCGCCTCGAGATCAAGAAGCGCGGGGTCGACGTCGACCCGGCCGCGTTCCGCAAGCGCCTCTCGCTGCAGGGCACCGGCTCGGCGACGCTGGTGCTGACGCGCGTCGCCGGGCGGCACACGGCCCTGCTCTGCGAGCGCGTCTGACCCGGCACGACGACGGCCGTCGCACCGGGGGTGCGACGGCCGAGGTCGTCAGGAGGCGCGGGCCGGGCGGCGAGCACCGCCGCCGGACCGCCTCGGGTCAGTACCCGTAGTAGTTGCTGTCGGCGACGGTGCTGAAGAACGTCGCCCAGCCGATCCAGACGACGATCGCGAGGGCGATGCCCGCGTAGCCGACGATGAGGCCGGTCAGCCAGAACCCGCGCGAGCGGGGCTCGCGCTTCTGGGCGACGTGGCCGAGCACCACTCCGGCGATCGAGAAGATGATGCCGGCCCCGAAGGTGACGACGAGGATCGTGATGAACGCGCCGAAGATCGAGCCGATCATCGCGAGCAGGCTGAGCACGCTCGACGGCTTGGTGGGCCCGGCCGAGGCGTAGGGCGCGTAGGGCGAGCCGTAGGGCTGCTGCTGCGGGGCCCCGTAGGGCTGGCCGTACTGCTGCTGCGGCTGGCCGTACTGCTGGGGCTGGCCGTACTGGCCCGGCTGCGGCTGGCCGTGCTGTCCCGGCTGTCCCGGCTGCTGCGGCTGCCCGTACGGGCCGGGCCGCTGCGGCTGCTGGCCGTACTGGCCCTGCTGCGGCTGCTGGCCGTACTGCTGCGAGCCCGGCTGGCCCGGCGCCGCCGGGCCGGTCGGAGCGCCGTAGCCGGGCCGCGGCGGCTGAGGAGCACCGTAGGGCGCCGACGCCGGGGCCCCGTAGGGAGCCGACTGCGGAGCGCCCTGCGCCGGCGACCCGTAGGGAGCCGACTGCGGCGCACCCTGCGCCGGGGCCTCGTAGGGAGCCGACTGCGGCGCACCGTACGGCGCCGACTGCGGAGCGCCCTGCGCGGGGGCCCCGTACGGCGCCGACGGCGCAGCGCTCTGCGCGGGGGCCCCGTACGGCGCCGACGGCGCAGCGCCCTGCGCCGTGCCCGGCTGCGGCGCCGCGAACGGCGACCGCTGCGGGGCCGGGGTCTGCCCCGGCGCGACGAACGGGTCGTGGGCGGGGCGCGCGGCGGGCTGCGACGCGGCGCCGGGGAAGGAGGTGGGCGGCAGCGGCGGCGACTGCTGGTCGCCCGCGGGCGCGGGCGGAGGCGTCGGCGCCTGCGTCGGCTCGGACTGCGGCGCGTCAGCGGACTGCGGTGCGCGCCCGGACTGCTCGGGGGTGGTGTCGTCGGTGGCCATCAGGAGCCTTTCGCGTGCGGGCGGCGGAGCATCGGTGGAGTCGCGGTGCGGTGTCGCAGATCAGGTGCGGTGCCGTGCGGTGTCGCCGCGGACCAGGTGGACCGGACGGACGACGGGGCCCACGCCGTCGGCGTGGACCCCGTCATCGTATCGACGCCTCCGATGAGGCAGCCATGAAGCCCGTGGGCGTCGGCTCAGTACGTCGAGTAGTCGAGCTGGCCCGAGCTGGCGAGCGCCCCGAAGAGGACGGCGAAGCCGACGGCCAGGAGGATGCCGCCGATCAGGACGACGTAGCCGAGGATGGTGCCCCAGAGGGCCATGCCGCGCCCCTCCTCGCCCGTCTTCTTGATCTGGCTGAGCGAGATGTGCCCGACGACGATCGCGGCGATGCTCGCGACGCCGGTGAAGAAGCCCGCGATGCCGAGGATGAGGGCGATCAGCGCGAGGCTGTTGCGGGGCGCCGGGCCGTAGCCCGGGCCGCCGGGGGCGCTGTAGCCCTGACCGACGGGGGCGCCGTAGGCCGGCGGCTGCTGGCCGGGGGGCGTGCCGTAGCTGTCCTTCTGCGGCTGGCCCTGGGGGGCCGGGTACTGGTCGGTCATGTCCCGTGGTCTCCTCGTCGTGCGCCCGGCTCGTGCCGGTGGTCTGGTCCGGACGATGCTACCGGCAGCGGCCCCGGCTCAGACCGCCTGCACCACGGTGACCGGCAGCGTCGAGTCGGCCCCGAAGTCGAGCGGCGAGGGCGCGTGCCCGCGGGCCACCAGCTGGGCCCCCAGGGCGGCGATCATCGCCCCGTTGTCGGTGCAGAGCGAGAGCGGGGGCACGCGCAGCTCGACGCCCGCGGCGGCGCAGCGCTCGGCCGCCATCGCGCGGACCCGGGCGTTGGCCACGACCCCGCCGCCGAGCAGCAGCCGCGGCACGCCCCGGTCGGCGCACGCGGCGAGCGCCTTCGTGAGGAGCACGTCGGCGACGGCCTCGCGGAAGCTCGCGGCCACGTCGGCCACGGGCACCTCGAGCCCCTCGTCGCGACGACGCTCGACCCAGCGGGCGACCGCGGTCTTCAGCCCCGAGAACGAGAAGTCGTACCGGTGCCGCACGAGGTCCTTCGGCAGCGTCAGCCCGCGCGGGAACCGGATCGCCGCGGGGTCGCCCTCGGCGGCCACCCGGTCGATCTGCGGCCCGCCGGGGTAGGGCAGGCCGAGCAGGCGGGCGACCTTGTCGAACGCCTCGCCCGCGGCGTCGTCGATGGTCTCGCCGAGCAGCTCGACGTCGTCGACGAGATCGCGCACGTGCAGCAGCGAGGTGTGGCCGCCCGAGACGAGCAGCGCGATCGTCGGCAGCTCGAGGTCGCTGCCGTCCTCGCGCAGCACGTCGGCGCCGACGTGGCCCACGAGGTGGTTGACGGCGTAGAGCGGCGTGCCGGTGGCGAGCGCGAGGGCCTTCGCCGCGCCGACGCCGACCATCAGGGCCCCGGCGAGCCCGGGGCCGCTCGTGACGGCGATCGCGTCGAGCTGGTCGAGGGTGACGTCGGCCTCGGCGAGCGCGGCTCGCAGGGCCGGCTCCATCGCCTCGAGGTGGGCGCGGGCCGCGACCTCGGGCACGACGCCGCCGTACCGGGCGTGCTCGTCCATCGACGACGAGATGACGTTGGCCAGCAGGGTCCTGCCGCGCACGATGCCCACGCCGGTCTCGTCGCAGCTGGTCTCGATGCCGAGCACGAGCGGCCCGGCGTCCCCGCGCGCGGACGCGGGCGCGGGCCCGCCGGACGGCGCCGGGGAGGCGGTGGTGGCGGTCACGGGGTCGGCTCGCTCTCGGTCGCGGCCGGCCGGGTCTCGGTCGGCGGAACGGTCAGGCGCATCACGACGGCGTCGACGCCGTCGGGCATGTAGTAGCGGGGGCGGACGGCGATGGCCTCGAAGCCGGCGGTCTCGTAGAGGTGCTGCGCTCCCGGGTTGTCGGCCCGCACCTCCAGGAAGACCTCGCGGGCGCCGCGCCGCCGGGCCTCGGCGACGAGCTGGGTCAGCAGGGCGCGCCCCAGGCCGCGGCCGCGCGCGCCGGGGACGACCGCGATGGTCTGCACGTCGGCGTCGGGGGCCCCGGGCAGCGAGAGCAGCCCGGCGTAACCCTCGACGACGGTGTCGTCGGCCTCGGGGGTGGCGACGAGGTAGTAGCCGTCGCGCGAGGCGAGCTCGTGCCGCATGCCGCTCCGCGACCACGCGTCGCTGACGAACACGGACGTCTCGATCGCCATGACCGCGTCGAGGTCGTCGACGTCGGCCCGGCGCAGCCGCCAGCTCACCGGCCGACCGGCTTCGGCCCCGCCGAGGGCGTCACGTCGGGCTCGCGGAGGTAGAGCGGCTCGGGCGCGGCGAAGGCGCGGCCGTGCTCGAACAGGCGCTCGGCGAGCATGCCGAGGGCCGCCGCCGACACCACGGTCGCGTCGGGGTCGGTCCGGGGCGACCCCGAGGAGGCGCCCGTCGCGTCGTCGAGGTCGGCCGGGCGCACCAGCGCGGGCCCGTCGAGCAGCACGGGCAGGCCGTCGTCGTCGAGCCCGGCCCACGCACTCCAGGCCACCTCGCGGCGGCGGGCGTCGGTGACGACGACGAGGGGCGCGTCGAGGCGGCCGCCGGCCTCGGCCACGTCGCGCCCGGCCTCCGCCGAGAGCCGTTCGAAGGCGACCGCGTCGTGGCTGCCGACCGCGAGGCAGGGCACCCCGGCGCCGAAGGCGAAGGCGCGCGCGGCGACGATGCCGACCCGCAGCCCGGTGAACGGCCCGGGGCCGACGCCGGCGACGACCGCGCTGAGGCGCGAGGGCTCGACGCCCGCGACCCGGAGGGCCTCGTCGATCAGGGTGCCGATCACCTCGGCGTGCCGCCGGGTGTCGGCGACCGCGCACTCGGCGAGCACGCCGCCGTCGCGGTCGACCACGGCGACGGCCGAGCCGGCGGAGGTGTCGAGGGCCAGGATCACGCACCGATCGTACGCGGTCCCCGGGGAGGCGGCCCGCGCCTCCCCGGGGCCCCGCCCGTCGACGAGACAGGCTGCCGCCCTGCGGCCCCGGGCGAGCCGGAGCCGCGTCAGTGCGCGCTGAGCACGCGCAGCACGTCCGCGTGCCGGCCCTCCGCCTCGGCGTCGCGGAGGAAGCGGACGCGGTCGACCAGGACCTCCTCGACGTCGGGCTGCTCGGTGAGGATGCGCATCGTCTCGTCGAGGTACTCGTCGAGCGGCATGGCGTTCGGGTCGTCGGACTGGCCCATCAGGCTCGTCTGCACCGCGGGCGGCACGAGCTCGACGACCTGCAGCGGGGTGTCGGCCCACTGCACGCGGAGGCTCTGCGTGAACGAGTGCACGGCCGCCTTCGTCGCCGAGTAGGTCGGCGCGGCCGGCAGCGGCACGCTGGCGAGGCCCGACGAGACGGTCACGAGCACGCCGTCGGGCTTCGCGGCCAGGAAGGGCGCGAACGCCGTCGTCGTGCGGATCGTGCCGAGCAGGTTCGTCACCACCGTCGCCTCGGCGGTCTCGAGGTGGGCGGGGTCGCGGAGGTCCTCCGGCAGCATGATGCCGGCCATCGTCACGACGACGTCGAGGGCGGGGTGGTCGCGCGTGACGCTCTCGGCGGCGGCCGCGATCGAGGCGGGGTCGGCGACGTCGACGACGACCGACGACATGCCGGGGTTCGCGGCGACGATCTCGTCGAGCAGGGCACGGCGGCGACCGCCGACGACGACGGTGTCGCCGCGGGCGTGCAGGCGCTCGGCCAGGCCGCGGCCGATGCCCGAGGTCGCGCCGGTGATCAGGACGGTGTTGCCGGTGGTCTTCACGGTGCCTCCAGGGCGGTGAGGGGGTTCTCGGGGTGACGGGCGCCGCCGGGGCGCCCACGACGACCCTCCTCCGTCGGCACCGGGCAGGGAAGGGAGCGTCGGTCGGAGGAGCGGCGCTCCCTGGCTGGCGGGCGCCGACCACGGCAGGATGGCGGCATGGACCGCCCCGGGCTCGCCGACTTCCTCCGCCACCGCCGCGAGCACCTGCAGCCCGCCGACGTGGGGCTGCCCGCCGGGGCCCGGCGGCGCACCGCGGGGCTGCGCCGTGAGGAGATCGCCGGGCTCGTCGGCATGTCGACCGACTACTGGTCGCGGCTCGAGCAGCAGCGCGGCCCGCAGCCGTCCGACCAGATGCTCGCGGCCATCGCCCGGGGGCTCCGCCTCGGCCTCGACGAGCGCGACCACCTGTACCGCCTCGCCGGCCAGGCCGTGCCCCGCCGGGCCCGCCACACGCCGCACGTCAGCCCGGGGCTGATGCGGGTGCTCGACCGGCTCGACGACTCCCCCGCCCTCGTGATCACCGAGGCCGGCGAGACCCTCGCCCAGAACCGGCTCGCGACCTCGCTCTTCGGCGACCACACGGCCTGGTCGGGCCTCGACCGCAGCGCCGTGCACCGCTGGTTCGCCCGGCCGGAGGCGCGGCGCCCGTACCCGGAGCGCGAGCAGCCCCGGCAGGCCCACCTCCAGGTCGCGCAGCTGCGGGTCGCGACCGCGTCGGCCGACCCCGACCCCCTGGCGGCGCGCGTCGTCGAGAGCCTGCTCCGGGTCAGCCCGGAGTTCGCGGAGCTCTGGCGCCTGCAGGAGGTCGTCACCCGCTTCGACGACCACAAGACGCTGTGGCACCCGGAGGTCGGCGAGATCGAGGTCGACTGCCAGGCGCTCTTCACCGAGAACCAGGCCCAGGTGCTGCTCGTGCTGACGCCGCGGGCGGGCACGACGGCGGCGGAGTCGCTCCGCCTGCTCGGGGTGCTCGGCGCCCAGGCCTTCAGCTCGTCGGGAGCGTGACCCCGGCCCAGCGCGGGCCGTGCGCCGTGACCGTGACGCGGCGGGGCTCGTCGTGCACGTCGTCGGCGGGCGCCTCGTCGGCGAGCGCGTCCTCGGCGACCGGCACCGCGCCTCCCGCGCCCGTGGGCCGCTCGATCACGACGTCGAGCCACGAGTCGGCGACGCCGTCGAGCAGCCCGGCGCCCCACTCGACGACGACGACCGAGCCCTCGTAGTCGAGGTCGAGGTCGTCGAGCTCGGCGGCGCCGCCGAGGCGGTAGGCGTCGACGTGCACGAGGGGCACGCCCGACTCGCTGGGGTGGGTGCGGGCGAGCACGAACGTAGGGCTGGCGACCTGGCCCCGCACGTGCAGGCCCTCGCCGAGGCCGCGGGTCAGCGTGGTCTTGCCGGCGCCGAGCGGCCCCGTCAGCACCAGCAGGTCGCCCGCCCGCAGCAGGCGGGCCAGGCGACGCCCGAGCGACTCCATGGCGTCGGTGTCGACGACGGGGCCCGCGAAGAGCGCTCGCTCCTCGTCGACCGACGCCGCGTCGTCGGTCACGCGCGACCGCCCGTGTACACCCGCTCGACCCGGGCGCCGATGCGGCACGAGACCTCCTCGGGCACGCTGCCCGTCAGGTCGGCCCACTCGCCGATGGTCAGCTCGCCGCGGTCGCCGGGGCCGAAGAGCACGACCTCGTCGCCCACCGCCACGTCGTGGTCGCCGACGTCGACGAGGAACTGGTCCATCGCGACCCGGCCGACGATCGGGTGGCGACGACCGGCGATGGTCACCTCGACGCCGTGCTGAGCCCGGCGGCTGACGCCGTCGGCGTAGCCGATCGGCACGAGGGCGAGGGTCGTGTCGCGCGGCGCCCGCCAGGTGTAGTCGTACGAGACGCCCGTGCCGGCGGGCACGCGCTTGACGCGGACGACGCAGGCGCTCACCGTGAGCACGGGGCGGAGGCCGCGGTCGGCGGCCGTCACGCCCTCGGTGACCGGGTTGCCGTAGCCGTTCGAGCCCATGCGCACCATGTCGAAGCGGCGCTCGGGGTGCTCCATGCCCGCCGAGCTCGACGACATGTGGCGCTTCTCGAACGTCGCGCCGAGGGCGGCGGCGTCGTCGAGGGCACGGCGGAAGACGAGGGAGGCGGCGTGGTCGTCGGCCTCGCTGGTCTCCGACACGTGCGAGAAGCAGCCCCGGAGGCGCACGACGCCCTCGTCGCGCAGCTCGACGGCGCGCGTGACGAACTCGGCCCAGTCGGCGGGCAGGCAGCCCTCGCGGTGCAGGCCGGTGTCGATGGTGAGGTGCACCAGGGCCTCGTGGCCGGGGCCCGCGGCCCGGGCGGCGGCGGCGAACGCCTCGAGCTGCTCGAGGGTCGAGACGCCGAGGTCGACGCGCAGCCGCACCGCGGCGTCCCAGTCCTCGTCGGGGCCGAGCTGCCAGGCGAAGTACGAGGCGTCGTCGCCGACGCCCTCGCGGCGCAGGCGGTACGCCGGCTCGGGCTCGACGGTGCCGAACCAGCGGATCCCCGCGGCGAGCGCCTCGGGCACCAGCACGTCGACGCCGAGCGAGTACGCGTCGGCCTTGACGATCGCGAGCACCTCGACCGGGGCCATGCGCTCGATCAGCGAGGTGAGGTTGGCGCGGTAGGCGGCGAGGTCGATCGTCGCGCGGCGCAGGTACCCGGCCGCGGGGCGCTCCGCGACGGGTGCGGTGCCGGTCTCGGTCGCGGTGCCGACGTCGGGTGCGGTGCCGGTCTCGGGGGCGGTGCCGGTCATGCGTAGCTCCTCGGGAGGCGGGCCGACAGCGACGCGACGACCTCGTAGGTGATGCCGTCGAAGGCCCGGGCCCAGTCCTCCGCGCCCTGGTGCCCGAGGGCGGGGTCGCCGAACAGCACGACCTCGTCGCCCACCTCGACGGGGTCGTCGCCGACGTCGATGACGAGCGCGTTCATGGCGATCCGGCCGCGCACCCGGTACGTGCGCTGCCCGATCGTGACGGAGGCGCGGTCGCTGGCCGCGCGGTCGACGCCGTCGGAGTACCCGACCGGCACGATGGCGATGGTCGTGTCGCGCTCGGGCCGGAAGACGTAGCCGTACGAGACGCCCTCGCCCGCGGGCACCCGCTTGACGGTCGTCACGGGCGCGCGCATCGTCAGCGCCGGGCGCAGCCCGAGGTCGGCCGCGCGACGGTCGGGGAAGGGGCTGAGCCCGTAGGCGGCGAGCCCGAACCGCACCATGTCGACGGGCCCCTGGCCCACGTCGGCGAAGTGCAGGGCCGCGGCCGAGGCGGCGACGTGCCGGAGGCGCGGCTCGAGGCCCAGCCCCCCGAGCGTCTCGATCGCGGAGAGGAAGGCGGCGACCTGCGCGCCGTCCTCCTCCGGGGAGGCGTTCGACAGGTGGGTCATCACGCCCTCGACCGGCAGGCGGTCGGCGAGCGCCGCGGCGCGGGCGAAGAACTCGGGCCACTCGGCGGCCACGGCGCCGTTGCGGCTGAGACCGGTGTCGACGCAGAGGTGGACGGCCCGGACCCCGGCCGCCGCCGCGGCCTCGAGCTGGGCGACGTCGGAGACGGCGGGCGTGACGTCGTGGGCGGTCGCCCGCTCGAAGGTCTCGCCGGGAGTGTGCAGCCAGGCGAGCACCGGGGCGGTCACCCCGGCCTCCCGGAGCTCGACGGCCTCGTCGAGGTCGGCGACGCCGAGCCAGTCGACGCCGGCGTCGACGAAGGCGCGGGCGCACTCCACCGCGCCGTGCCCGTAGGCGTTGGCCTTCACCACGGCCATGACGCGGGCCGGCGCCACCGCGGCCCTCAGGGTCGCGACGTTGTGCCGCAGGGCGGCGGTGTCGATGGTCACCCGGATGTCCTGCGTCACGCGTCGGCTCCTGTCTCGGCGGTCTGGGTCGGGTCGTCGTCGTGCTGGGCGCGCTCGTGCTGCGCGGGCTCGTGCCGCGGGGCACGCTGGTCGGTCTCGGCCACCACGTAGGCCACGGCGACTCCCCCGTCGTGGCTCAGCGAGAGGTGGAGGCGCGTCGCGCCCCGCGACTCCGCCAGCGAGCGCGCTCCCCCGGTCAGCCGGAGCGAGGGGGCGCCGCTCGCGTCGGAGACGACCACGATGTCGTGCCACCGCACGCCGGTCGACCCGCCGAGGGCCTTGATCAGCGCCTCCTTGGCGGCGAACCGGGCCGCGAGCGACCGCACCGGTCGGGGGCTGCCGTCGGCGAGCACCCTCTCGGCGTCGCCGAAGAGCCGGGCGGCGAGCGCGCCGGTGCGCTCCAGCGAACGCTCGAAGCGCTCGAGGTCGACGACGTCGACCCCGATGCCGACGATCACGGGCGGGCGCGGGTGCTCATGCGGCCGGGTGCCCTACTCGACCGTGACCGACTTGGCGAGGTTGCGCGGCTGGTCGACGTCGAGGCCCTTGGCCGCGGCCAGCTCCATGCCGAAGACGTGCAGCGGCACCACCGAGAGCAGGGGCTCGAAGAGCGGGGCCGCGAGCGGGATGTGCAGCACCTCGTCGGCGAAGGGCAGCACCGCGGCGTCGCCCTCCTCCGCGATCGCGATGACGCGGGCGCCGCGCGCGCGGATCTCCTGGATGTTCGAGACGACCTTGGGGTGCAGCGACCGCGGGTCGCGCGGGCTCGGCACGATCACGAAGACGATCTGCCCGGGCTCGATCAGGGCGATCGGACCGTGCTTCAGCTCGCCGGCGGCGAAGCCCTCGGCGTGGATGTAGGCGAGCTCCTTGAGCTTGAGCGCCCCCTCGAGGGCGATCGGGTAGCCGACGTGGCGGCCCAGGAAGAGGACGGAGCGGGTGTCGGCCATCCAGCGCGCGAGGGTCGCGATGCGCTCGGACGACTCGAGCACCTTGCGGATCTTGTCGGGCACGGCCTGGAGGTCGGTGACCTGCTCGGCGATCTGCTCGGCGGTCAGGGTGCCGCGCAGGGTCGCGAGGTGCAGCCCGAGCAGGAACAGCGCGGTGCCCTGCGCGACGAAGGCCTTCGTCGACGCGACGGCGACCTCCGGGCCGGCGTGCGTGTAGATGACGGCGTCGCTCTCGCGGGGGATGGTGGAGCCCTGCGTGTTGCAGATCGACAGCACCTGGGCGCCCTGCTCGCGGGCGTACTTGACGGCCATCAGCGTGTCCATCGTCTCGCCGGACTGGCTGATCGAGACGACGAGGGTCTTCTCGTCGAGCACCGGGTCGCGGTAGCGGAACTCGTGCGCGAGCTCGACCTCGACGGGCACGCGGGCCCACTGCTCGATGGCGTACTTGCCGAGGATCCCCGCGTAGGCGGCCGTGCCGCAGGCGATCACGATCACGCGGTCGACGGTGAGGAGGCGGTCGCGCACGCCGTCGAGGTCGGTGAGGGTGACGGCGCCGTCGTGCACGCGGCCGAGGAGGGTGTTGGCGACGGCCTCGGGCT
>Ga0308160_10005502_pt1 | contig 13188 bp, 20 predicted proteins | sample PhyFR1_FD_201036 | JGI IMG/M metagenome (GOLD analysis project Ga0308160, IMG submission 201036) | Phyllosphere microbial communities from UC Gill Tract Community Farm, Albany, California, United States - DLSLF.R1 | ecosystem: Host-associated > Plants > Phyllosphere > Unclassified | place: USA... | reverse complement strand
AAGACCTGCTTTGGCCGCGCGACGGAGAAATTTCTCCCTGACGACGGTGGCGTTTCGATCTGTTAATTTGCCACCCGCACTCGCTAATCCGCGGAGCCGCGCAGGGTAAAAAACAGTGGAACACGTTGAAACCGCGTCCAAGCACAGGGACCGGTAGGGTGTTTTCGGGGTTTGGGAAGGCTGACAGGGGAGATTGATCGGCTTGTGTGTCCACGCTACCGCCGGTACCCACGGCAGTTGCAAATACTACGTCACATTAAACTCTCGGCAAAGGCTTTTTATATCGTTAGCTCACTTCTAGCGCAGCCACGGGGAAGTGTCCGGGAGACCGCTCGCCGTTCGAGCTACCGCATCCATGATCTCGTGGGGTTCTCTTTTACGCCGCTGACGACCCTGTCGGGCGGAATGAGGTGGCAATACGCCCCCGGGAAGCGACATCAGGCCAAGACTTCCAATCCGGATATCTTTAGCCAGGACCCGCACCATGTTTCAAGGTCCAACAGGCGAACGACGCAGAGGTAAAATTTGATCTCATGGAGCCAAACAATGGTCACCTGCCGTCTTTCGCCTTTCTCCAGTGGAGGGCATCATAGATTGTGGGGTGGTCGGACGGTTTTTTTCCTCCCGCCGACCTGTTCGTGGAAACAGGGTGATGTCGAGTATATAAGACCATGCACCCTGTCAAAACACCTCTTTTTGTACATACACACTTGACCGTTTGAAAGGTCTCAATACACGCAGAGACTTTCTATCCCGGCTCGCCCATTACTCGACAACACTTTGCCCAACATGCAGATGCTAGGGTTCCAGAACGATGAGCGTTCTATGGCTCACAACACCAACAACGGAGGTCTCGCCAAGTACGCGGGCCTCAACGGCAACGCTCTACTTTACGCCGTCGTCGCCACGGCCACCACCGGTTTCTCCCTTTTCGGTTACGACCAAGGTCTCATGTCCGGTATCATCAGTGCTCCTCAGTTCAACAACGAATTCCCAGCAGTGAGTAGAATTTTATGCGCATAAGCAGTAGCCGGTGGATTCGCACTAGGAACCACGGTGACCTGCATATGCCGAGACTCGAATTCCCGAGCACCAGCTGACTTGCAGACCCGCCAGTCTAGCCCAGATGACGTCCACACCGGTACCGTCCAAGGATCCGTTACGTCTTGTTACGAGGTTGGTTGTTTCTTCGGTGCCATGTTCGCCTTCTTTGTCGGAGAGCGCATGGGTCGACGAAAGATGATGCAACTGGGTGGTAAGTTTTGATTAGCCGTTTAGCCACGCTCCCGAGCTGACAGGTCAGGTTTCATCATGATTATCGGTACTATTATCTCTGTCACGGCATTCGGTCCAGGTGACCCCCGAGGAAACGTCGGTGGATTCGTTCAATTCATCGTCGGACGTGTCATCACCGGTCTTGGAAACGGCGCCAACACCGCCACCATTCCTTCCTGGGTCGCCGAGTCTTCCAAGGCCCACAACCGTGGTTTCTTGATCTGTATCGAGGCTTCCACCGTCGCTGTCGGTACCGTCATCGCCTACTGGATCGACTTTGGTCTTTCCTACATCGATTCGTCGGTCTCATGGCGATTCCCCATTGCCTTCCAGATCGTCTTCGCCATCATCATGATGTCCGGTGTCGCCGTCCTTCCCGAGTCCCCACGATGGCTGCTCAAGCACGGCTACCACGCCGAAGCTGCCCGAGTCATTGCCGCCCTCGAAGGTGTTGAGGTCCAGCACCCGACCGCCATTGCTGAGCGAACCAAGATGGCCGACGCTATCGCCGCTCAATCCAAGTTCAAGTCATCCGCCCGCGACCTGCTCAAGGGTGGAAAGCAGCAACATCTCCGCCGAGCCCTCGTTGGTGCTTCGACCCAGCTTTTCCAGCAACTCGGTGGTTGTAACGCCGTCATCTACTACTCTACCGTCCTCTTCGAATCCCAGATCGGACTTGAGCGACGATTGTCCCTCATTCTCGGTGGTGTCCTTTCCGTCGTTTACGCCATCTTCGCTCTTACTTCATTCCTCCTCGTCGAGAAGGTCGGCCGAAGGAAGCTCTTCCTCATCGGTACTTTCGGTCAAGGAGCTGCCATGTTCATCGTCTTCGCCTGTCTTCAAGCCGGTGGCGCCGAGAACGCCAAGGGTGGAGCTGTCGGTCTTTTCCTCTTCATCGCCTTCTTCGGTGCTACTTGGTTGCCGCTCCCCTGGTTGTACCCGGCCGAGCTCAACTCGATGGTTGTCCGAACTCAAGCCAACGCTATCTCTACCATGACCAACTGGCTGTCCAACTTCCTGGTCGTTCAAGTCCTGCCAACCATGACTGCTTCGATCCAGAACTACACCTTCTTGCTCTTCGCCATCGCCAATATCATCTTCCTGCCCGTCATCTATCTCTTCTACCCGGAGACCGCTGGACGAACTCTTGAGGAGATTGACGTCGTCTTCGCCCACGCACACCTTGTGCACCGACGACCGACCATCATCGCCGATGAGCTCCCGAAGCTCACCGACCACCAGGTCCAGGCCATGACTGACCGATACGACATCCACGGTGGTGCCGCCGACGTCGAGTCATCCGGTACTTACGGTGCCCCCACCAACGCTGGCGAGATCGACACCACCCTCCCCCCACCCAACGGTGACCTCAACGAGAAGAACCCAAGGGCTTCTCCTGAGAACCACAGTGGCAACTCCACCCGAGTCCCAACTCCTACCGAGACCGCCAACAAGGAGGCACGTTAAAGTGACTTCTGGGTCACGGATAGACCTGTATCTATAGAGCATATCAGCAATTAGCATTTAATACCACCGCATCTTGCTTTATGAACATGATTCATCATATCACTGGTCACGATCGGTATTCACTGAAGGCGGCCCTTGATGCACGCGATTAACGAACATGCTCTTTTATTCACTTTGATCGCCAGCTTTTGTGTGTGCTGTAGTGCGGGTGGATAGCGGCGCGCATGTCGTGAGGTAGGATGAAGTCTCTATGAGGAATCAATGGATCGGACAGGTATATCGTCACGGTCACTGCGACTATCGAGAACGTACGAAAGGCGAGATATACGTCTCCACTCCATAATGCGGCCGGCAAGGCTTGTGGGCGTGAGGACAGCCATGGTTTGCTGTAGATCGCACGCCCACAGACATCAGGGCATGTCGCGCTGTGTGGATTGCATTGACTTTCCAATATACATTCCCCTTATGGTCCTGTTACTCAGTGAGTCTCCCAGCGACTGTCGGGGATGGTGAATCAGCTTAAGTGCCATAGAGACGCAGACAAGTAGATGGGCTTGTCCGCCGGAAATTGTGTTTCAGCCGGGAATCGTATTACCGCTCTGACCGCCTTCGTTTTCCTTCTTGATCTTCATCCCTTCCTCACCTGCGTGCTTAGAATCTTTCTCGCTCGTGCTAGGTCTGCGGCTGATACTCTAGTTACAGCGCACTCATCGCCCTGGCGTACTCGCGCAATGTTTCCCCCTTCCGCACAACGCTACTGCGCACCGGGGGTCGCGCCTCGACCCCCATCACAGGCGTCCCGCCGCACCCCTACATCAGCGACGGCGTATCCATTCTACCCTTCATACATGGCTCAAGATTCTCCAGCAATATTGACCTCTCCGTTACTACAGAGCCCGTCAGCCGATCCTCGTCCTGTTCAGACCGAAGCCACTACGCACCACGAAGCGGCGTTCACTCCTCCCCCTCGCCAACGCACACCAGCAATCTCGCCGACTGCCAAAGTCGCTCAGATCCAAGGACCAGGCATAACGGACGTTCGTCGCTCTCTTGCGGTACATCAAGCCTGCGGAGGGATGATGCCCCCGAGCTCCCAAATGACCCATTTGTCCTACTCCTCCCCACCCAGCTCTCAGCATCAGCCGCCGCTCATGCCACGCCTGCCTTCAAGTCAGGGGATCAGAAGAAGAAGAGACACGAGTGTCAATCGTGGTACCGCAGGCGGTAAAGCGGCTGAGCTTATGTTGGCCGAGATGGAGGATAGGCGACCGTGGGGCGACAAATTGATGGATGCGCACGAAGGTGAGTTCTGAAGCGGTCTTTCTCTCTCCTCCCTCTGTCTGTGACAATCATGAGAGCGAATCATGTCGTATCAGCCTGGTCACTGAACATGTAGAGAGTATGGGTTCCATTCAGAAGATCCAGGAGACGTGTGCATCCCTCTCATCAGACGGAAAGACCGTTCGAGATCAGGTCTACGGTCTGCTCGGGGTCGTCAAGGCCCTACCGACCAAGGATGACATCATGGAAGACATCAATACGTCCAGTGAGTTTCCTGCATATCGCCTGGCATAAAACTCACGGACAGTACCTGCTCTTCTCGAGTCGGGCTGGCATCCAATCATTGAGAAGATCGAGGCGAACGCTCGGCTCTACGAATCAAAGCACGCACAGCTTCTAGATGCCCAAACGTTGAGGAGTCACCTTGATCTTCTGCGCCAGCAGGTCAAGGTCGACACACAGGTGCTGGTATCTTCTTGTCTGGCCAATCACTCAGACACAAACGTTGCTGACCAGGTACGTGACGCTAAGATGTACCAAGAGCAGGCTGACAGTAGCCAATGATCGGACTCATGAATCATCTCATTTCCTCACTTGAGCCGCTCAAAGCCATCAAGGAGTCAACAGCGATCATCAAGAACATGCAAGAAATACTTCCAGCGATCCAGCTTCTCCCGCAAGCGCTGTTTGACATAAGCGTCTACCACAACAAAGTCGACCAACTGTCGAAACAGATGACGACTAGTTTAGACGCTATGACCAACGTCAAGCACATTGGTTCGGGCCTGCCCACGCCATCCCGGACGCCGGAACGTGACGATCCTCCGCATCAGTCAGTGACAGCGCCTCCCGTTATACCGGAGCCTACAACAGTTCGACGAGGAGTCCGCTTCTCGGCATTCGACGACAGCCCGAGCCTCGATGCTCTCGTCGAACTAAACCCATGCCCACTCTCGCCCACCCTCCATCCATCGCTGAGATCACCGCTTGAACTCCCGACAACAATGACCCATCGGCTTCCGGACTTCCTGCCCTTACCTGCCCCACGATTGGCAAGAGCGACTGGCGTGCAAGTGGACACCTCGGAAGCAGTCACAGCTCGGTTGGACACGCTCTGCAAAGATGTGTCACAGCTGCAAGAAACGATGTCGGGCATCGAGAAGTACTTGAGCGAACCTCCCGCTCCTTCTTGGGTCCGTGGAATCGAGAGCAAGCTGGATGTACTGACAAAGGGTATGAGGGACTTAAAGGAGAAATCGGTACCGGTATTGCAGCAAGATCAGCATCGCACGCCATCCGGCCTCACTCACCTCTTGACCGCCTACACTCCCATCTCAAATCCACCTAAAGAGGTCGCTGTCGACATACCCAGTCTTCCTGTAAACAACACATCAGGTAGATTCGCCGACGTGATCAATATTCCCCCCTGCCAGGCGACAAACCCTACCCCGGTGGCACAAGCAGATCATATCGATCACCTTCCTTCACAAGACGTCTTCGGGCCAGTCCAGTCGATCGCTACACTACCTTCGCCCGCCGTGGGCGCATGTACAGAGAGCAGCTTCGAGACTCATACGACCATTGGTGAACGCGCGAAGAGCTCGAAGAGACCGGCAGCCAAGCGCAAGACTACGGAGGAATCCGCTTCGACAACGAGCAAGAAGAGAAGAAGTGCAAGCGAAGTCCAGAAGTCGACGCCCGTCGAGTTTAACATCCCGCGCAATGTCAGCACCCCGTGTATCTCTCACACGACTGGCCAAGGAATGATGACTAGAAGTCGTAGCCGATCATCCGGGTCACAAGTCGATGTTCAGCAGGACAATGGCGGAGCGCCTCAGTCAGGCTCAGATACCCACAGCGCTTCTGCTACTCAAGCAGAGCGATTGCCCAAGCGCAGTCACAAGAAGAAGATCGTCAAGCCCGCTGACAAGATTGTGCAGCTCGTCAATACAGTTGTCGACGTCGAAACCTCCGAAGCCAGACCACATGAAGAGCTTATTCGCGATCCCACCACCGCGTTGTCTCAGACCCAACATGATCCAGATTCTCAACATCCCGATGTTCTGCCTCCACCAGCCCAAGTCAAGTCCAAGGAACAAGTCACCGGTATCACAACGTCAGAATCCTCGTCGGACAGCAGTAGAGCTAGCGACTTTGAAGCCACCGAGAGAAAGAGACGGATCGCCACAGCGAAGAAGAAGAAGTCTCGGGGACGACGAGGCCCAGCGGGTGTCGAAGGCCGTGCGAAGAAGGTACCACAGCAAGAACCCCAAGCCGACGATCATGCAGACGGTTCGACATTGGGAGGTGCCAACCGAAACCTCGGGACCCAACCTGGTCTCGCAGGCGAACAGCTGAAGGGACTCCAGCGCATCATGTCGATTGCAGCGCGATCCTTAACGAGCACTGCAGCGCCTTTGTCAGCCCCTGCTTCGGACTTTACCTTCAGCTCGCCATTCCTACCGCTAACCTCAAATGGACCGAGGGCAACAACTGTTCACGATCCGCCTATATGTCCCACTCGAGCGGCGCAAGTCAACACTCGATCTGCTGCCCGGATCAGCTACGGAGGCCTCACGCGTCCAGCCTCAAATCACGGGCACGCCAGCTTAACCGAGTCGCAACACTCTTCACAGCTCCGCGCGATAGCTTCGACGACTTTGACGTTTGACAACAATCGTAAACTGACCGGTACGCAGTCTAGAACGCTGGAGTCCCAAAATTCGGCCACAGGACAGCCACAACGCACGCAGCGTCCATCGCAGACAGCGGAGACAGACCAACCGACTCATCTTTCCTGTACAAGCGGGCTCGGCTCGCAGTCTGTCGGTTTCCCGACCGGGAATATGCGAGGAGGCCTTGACGGAGGAAGAGCTGTCACATATGGCGGAAGAAGGATGGACGAGAGGCGACTGATACCCATCACGATGGACTCTGACGATTCTGATTGATCGACTGACAGGATGTGTCCGACAGATTGAAAACAGGAAGTGAGACCGCAGGCAAAGAACGCCAGCTCTGACGAGTAGGCTCCCTCCCATGACTTGCACGGCGATCGACTTGAATATAGCTGAACTCTACTTACAGTACTTTCCGCACGCTTTGCTCATTCTCACGCTGTATATGTTTAGGGGTTCATGCATACGTAGACCGAGTTCGAAATTTGTTGGCTGGTGAGCGCGACTAATGCCTGACCATGACCCGCGCTGCGACCGGACTCGAAGCCGTGCATGGGTTGTGACGCCGACGATACAAGCAGGGCGAGCCAAGGACAGGTCAGTCAGGAACCAGCTTTGCTCAAGCGCCATTGCAGGCACCGAACGAGGGTGGATCGGTGCCTAGTTCACACTCAAAGCAAATCACCCTAGTTACACAGCTTGGTGTTGCCTAGATTACGTTCAGCTGTCGATGTCCAGCGTAATCGTCGCATGGAGGGTCTACGAATGTCTGCCGAGACGACGGATGGATGGTTACGGTCGCTCGGGGTGAAGTGTTCGGGGGATGTCCGAAATTTCGAGTGATGACGTTGTTGTTGTTCGAGAGGAAAAAGGGAATTATCGTCTCGAAGCATACATATGCCAAAACAGTTTCAGATGCACTGCCTTTCTCATCTTGACTTATACCTTGCTCGCTCGTGAACGTTGCCTCTATCGCACAATGTTCGCAGTCTTGCAGGTCTTGCTGGCCTCGGTGGCCGCTGTTCAAGCTCTGAACATACCCACCCCTCTGACCCGAGAACAAGTCGGGGCTCGAATTTTGGCAGAGCTCGCCAAGAACACGGATGATACTTCCGTTCAAATCGCCAGGCAGCTCATCGGCGGCGGAGACGATTATGCGCCGTACGAAGTCCCCTGCCCTAGCAATTTCGAGTGGATCCGACCTGCATCGGTGAGTTCACAATTTCACCGCCATCGGGCGGTCTTGGCGCGGTGCAGTGCTGATTGTAGGGATTGTCTTCGGGCGAGCAAAGCTTCCTCGAGCAACGCCAGCAATATCTCAGCGCGATCAACACGCAGCTCACCTCCAATGGACTGCCCACTCCATCCCGAACGCCCGTCCTCGGGTTTGCGCTCTCTGGAGGCGGATACCGAGCCATGACGTGAGTCGGAAGCGAAGGCGACGACGACATAGCTGACGCAGTTCTTTCCCTTCGTTCCTTTCACCTCTTCTCGTCATTCTCATTCCCATTATTCGAACTGCGCATATCCTATTACACAACATGCAGGGTCGGACTCGGTGGAATTATGGGTACGATGAACGATTCGTCGGAGGCCGCGGCTTCAGGGATCGGAGGTTGGTTCGACGGCGCGAGCTACATGGTCGGTCTGAGCGGAGGTAGTTGGGCCACTGGAACTTTGATGGCCAACGGTGGTAGATCTCCTTTGGATCTGGCTCAGAACGTGAGTCGAGCGAGGATGATTACTGCTCCGGTCGGGTGCTGATGACAAGGTCTGGAACCTCGATTCCAACCTCATCGTGCCGGACGACAACAAGATTTCATTCTACTACGACCTAATCTCGAACGTCCGCGCCAAGACTAACGAGGACTTCCCGACCCAGATTGTGAGTCAAACCCCAACCCGCCTGACAAACTAACAACAGACCGACTACTGGGGACTTGCCCTTGGCAACCACCTCCTTCCGTCGCAATACCACCTTGACAACTCGCCCAACCTCACCTTCTCCTCCCTGCCATCTGTGGTTGCTGCTCTAGGAAATGCTTCCTTGCCGTTCCCCATCATCGTCGCAGCCGAGTGAGTCGTGTTATCCGTCGCCGACACCGTTCATCACTAACACCCAGGCGAGAAGAAGGCGAATACGTCATCCCCGCCAACGCCACCTTGTGGGAGTTCACCCCGTGGGAGTTTGGTGCGTGGGCTTTCGGTGCCGACACCAAGGTGCGAGGTGCCTTCACCCCGCTCGAATACCTCGGTACTGGTTTGGACAACGGACAGCCGAACGGAACCTGTTACAAGGGATTCGACCAGATGAGGTGAGCTATCGCGATTCCGATCATGGAACGAGCTCACACCGCAGCTACGTGATGGGCACATCCTCGACTCTATTCAACGGCGCGCTCCTCCAGCTCAACAACACGCAGACCGAAGGTTTCTTCTTGGAAGCGATTGAGGGCGTTCTCGAGGGTATTAGCGAGGCTGAGAACGATGTCTCGCGTGTGCCCAACACTTTCGCCAACTGGGACGGCCAGACCAACCCGGTAGGGCGATTCATATGTATGAGCTGGACCACACTGATGACAGATTGCCGACTTGCAATATATCACGCTGATCGATGCTGGTCTGACCAACCAAAACATCCCCATCGAGCCGCTCCTTGTCCCCGATCGAGCGGTCGACGCCATCATCGCCTTCGACTCCAGCGCCGATACGACTTACTCCTGGCCCAACGGTTCCGCGCTTCGAACGACCTACGAGCGATCGCTGCAGCTCGAGAAGCAGCAGAACGTTTCGATCCGAATGCCCCTCGTTCCGTCGACCAACGGCTTCGTCAACGGTGGTCTCAACACCCGCCCGGTCTTCTTTGGATGCAACGACACCGACAAGCCGATCATCGTTTACGTTCCGAACTACCCATGGTCGTACCAAGCCAACATCTCGACTGTGCGTTGATCCGCTCCTTTGTTAGTCTAGAGAGACTTAGCTGACAGCAGTTCCAACTCGCTTACGACGACCAAACGGCGGAGGGAGCGATTCTCAACGGAATGCGATCGCTCACGCTCAACGGCTCTGTGCCTACCTGGCCGAAATGCCTCGGATGCGCCCTTTCCGACCGTGCCATGGGCTATACCTCCGAGAACAGGTCCTCGGACTGCGCATCCTGTTTCCAAACCTGGTGCTGGAACGGCGAGGACAATGATGCGGCCCCTTCAGGCGAATACGAGCCGACCGTCGGAAGCGTCCCGTCTTTCCTCTCGCAGAACAACTTGGTCTCGGGACAAGACACCTCGGCGACGTCGGCCATCACGCCATCAGGCTCTGCCAGCCCGTCCTCCGGATCGTCCGGAGCGGGTCTCACCCTTGCTATGCCTGGTGTGGCTCTTGGCGGTGTTGTCATCATTGCCTCCATGCTCGCCGGCGCGGGAATGATGTGGTAAGGTATACGCGACACCTTGCGGAATCTTGAAGAGTATCGGAACTGTCTATAATGTGCCCCTAGAGACGAAATCTGTATCCATATATCGCACACGCATGCATAACAGCATATAGATGGACCGGCGCGTGTGCTAGTGACCCGCTTCGGCGCGTTCGTCCAGGCTTAGTGCCATCTATCACTCTCAGCATAATCGCCCATGGCCTGCTTTATAGCGTTGGTCTCGTTTATAGCGTTGTACTGTCCCATCCAGAGCCCTACGCTCCTAGGATCCACGCTACCCACTGGCGAACGATCATTCGACTCAAACTCTGTGCCATCGATCGGCCCACCCCTCAAACAACACGCAAACCCATCTTCGCCGAATGACAGCTCGCCCTGGTAATCACATCCAAAGACCGTCTCGCCGGTGTCTATCTCATAGCCTCTCCAGAGGAAGTACACCGGATAGCCGTTTGCAATGTTGCGATCGGCAGGGCCGTTGGACTGGAGGTATGCTTCGAATGGGCCGAGATGAACGTGGCCGACTAGGTACCCACGTTTGTCGAATCCGAGAAACCATACTAGGTCGTCCTGATCATGTTCCCTCCAGTCGCCTTGGATCTTCGGGGCAGATACGTCCCACCGACCTGTGATTTCATAGGGCGGGCGCTGGGGTGTCAGTTCGACTCTCGCGGTCGGTCTGTCATGCGTGAAGGCGGCGAGTATACCGACCTGGGAGGCGGCGGAGACACACGATTAGAAGGGTGAACGCTTTAGACTCCCAGGGCGGATAGGACAAAGGGTATCTTAGCCCTTAGGGCGAAGAGTTCAGCCATGGGCATGAAGATAGGATACCCAGGGGTATCGGTATGTACGTGGCAAAGGCGCAAGCACGGAGATGGCATATCCACGGGACACGGCATCACCCACCTTGTTCACAGCGTTCTTTCTGGCGGTCTGCTTTGATCGTAGCAGAGGTCCAGCATTCTGCAATCAGCTACGTTCGCATCATCTGGTACAGCGCGACTTACTGGTGAGGGTAGTCTTTCGCCTTTCGGCTTTTCGCTGGCTTGACTCGTTGCTTTTCCCTTATCTTTGGCCGAGGATGGTGCAGTCTTTACAGGCTTCACGGGGACCGCTTTGGCCGGTGCTCTGACCGGCGGACTGGTCGTCATGGACACCCAACTTACATCGCCGGACGCGCCTATTCCGCCCGTTCCACCCGTACCGTTTATTCCACCCACCCCACCCCTTGAAGCTTCACCTTGACCCCTCCAATTGACCGCACCACCCCATCCCCGCGCTACCGCTTCCCCCAACCTCCCCTCGACCTCCTTCACATTCCTCGCGACAGTGAGCTGCATTTCGCCGTCCTTATCCACTTTCAGGGAGTTCCTGATGAGTTCCCTAGCCTCTTCGCGTCCTATCCCCGCGTGATGCGGCAAGCCATAGAGGATGAGCTGGGCGACCCAGAAATGCGTCTCCTCATCTTTCGGCTGTTTTGCTAATCGGACGCGGTTTCCGTCTGTATGCGGGGCGAGCAACCCAAGCAGGATGTCAGGGGGGACGGTCGTGTGGGTGTGAATCGACGGTGACGTAGAACGTCGGGTAAGAGGTGTAGAAATGGCCTTCTGTTACGTCCGGATAGGACATGGACGGGAAGGTGTTTTTGTAGTAAGTTGCCATCGGTGCGGAGTGTCTTGTCTTGTCTTGAAGGGTGAGAGTGAAACGTAGAGAGTGAGAGTGAATTAGCATACAAAGCCGAGTCTAAGAAACGTGTCCCATCAGCGAACGCGCCTAAGTCACATCACGACGAGGTGCTGAAGGGACCGCCCCAGTTGACGTGGACAAGCTCAATTGTAATGGATACGTCTCGTTCTTGTCGTATAGCTAAGGTCGATAGCGTAGAGAAGTCTTTAGAGATGATTCACCAAGATACACGTTACTTGATGACTTCCTTTCGATACCAGCCTAGTATCTCTCAATACTAGCCAAGTATCGATCGTAACTAGCCAAGTAATTCGAGCTATAGATCAGCCTAATCCCCAACTTTGTCGTGGCAACGATAATGCCCATCGAATGCTCTCTGTGGCATCGATGGCTTGTGGCAGACGCAATATGCATATGTATATCAACCACCTAAGATCTGGGGCAAGTACTATCAACGGCGACCTGGAGCCGGCGCAGAGTCATTCCTCAAGCCCGCACGTACACCACCTACAGCCCGCCAAACTCTGTACCACCGTTCGCAGCCGCCAACAACTGCTCAATATCGCTGATGATATTACTCGGATCGTATCCGAAACCAGATACTACACCCGTATCCCAGTCAAGCGCGTCTGCTCCACTCGCTGATGGAAGATCAAAGCCGAGCCACGGAAGAGCCGAGGTCGTGTTGAAGGGATTAGGAGCCAGAGTGGTCGCCAGACCCGCGCCTTCACCCTGGCTGGACGTCCGATCGTATGGCGTTTCAGTGGAGCTTGGACGAGCGTCTGGCCGACTCTGTGTCATGGACCCCGGTATCGAGGGGAATACTCGCGACAAGAGGGTGTAGAGGTGATGTGCGATGTGCGCATTGTCGGGGCTCGCTTCGCGAAGAGACGTGATGAGCTGGTATTGCAATTCAATGAGCTCTTGCTCTGGCTGACCGACTGCTCCGAATGCCACAGCCTGGTGTCAGTCCACTCTCGCCATTGACCACCTCGGTTTGTCGGCCTTGTAGCCCGGACTGGCGCACATACCTTCATCAGGAAGACGAGCGGTTGCGTATGAGTTACGTACCATGCGCAGAAAGATCCGACAGGGACAGAATCGAAGTATGTCCTTCCGGTGCATCGTTACTCCGCATCGGACCAAAGACGTCGCAGCGTCAACCGCTTCAATAACGAAAGACCCCTCCGCCATTCTGATAACGTTGGCCTGGAAAATCCGCTCTGGGTTCGCTTTCCCATGCTTGCATCAGCCGGGCCCGGCGTGTAGCACAACTCACCTTATGTCGCCGGAGAAGCCGATCTTGTGCCGCGCGCATCGCAATTGCATTTCCGTATAGCCTTGACTCAGCGCTTGCGTCGC